>Ga0182745_1001807_pt1 | contig 19939 bp, 18 predicted proteins | sample eDN3rd30CKraftBY_FD_128523 | JGI IMG/M metagenome (GOLD analysis project Ga0182745, IMG submission 128523) | Enriched backyard soil microbial communities from Emeryville, California, USA - eDNA 3rd pass 30_C Kraft BY (version 2) (version 2) | ecosystem: Environmental > Terrestrial > Soil >...
GATGCCGGCGGCGCTGCTGCTGCTCGCTGCCTGTGGTGGCGGCGACAAGGACGAGCAGGCCGAAGCCGACAAGGTGCCCGCGGTGCCGACGGTTCCCGAGGCCGCCCCCGCGGCGCCCGCCGCGGCGCAGGAAAGCGCGCCCGACTATGTCGCCGACCCCGCGGTGAAGCCGCCCGCGAAGCCCGACCCCGGTATCGGCCAGGGCGACGCGGCGATTCCCGTCGCGCTTCAGGGGCGCTGGGGATTGGTCGCGGCCGACTGCACCTCGACCAAGGGCGACGCAAAGGGACTGCTGACGATCGGCGCGGCCGACCTGCGTTTCTATGAATCGCAGGGAATCCTCGCGCATATCCGCGAGCGCAGCGCGACGCGGCTTGTCGCCGATTACAAGTTCAGCGGCGAAGGCGAGGATTGGGACCGGCTGATGCAACTCACGGTGCAGGACGGCGGCAAGACGCTCGTCCGCCGCGATTATGGCGAGGGTGCCGCGCCCGAGCCGATGCGCTATAGCCGTTGTGCCTGATGGCCAGAAAGGGAGATTCATGATGGACATTCGCCTGCTTGGCTTAGTCGCCGCCACCCTGCCGCTCGCCGCTTGTGCGGCCAGCGACGCGCCCGCCGAATCGACCCCGCCACCGCCCGCCGAAATGACGTGCAACGCCGATGCGGGCGCGAGCTTCGTCGGTCAGACCGCGACGCCCGATCTGGGCGGCGCGATCGTCAAGGCGACCGGCGCGCGCACGCTGCGCTGGGGCCCGCCGCGCTCGGCGATGACGATGGATTATCGGCAGGACCGGGTGAATGTGATGTACGACGATGCGTACAAGATCACGCAGGTCACTTGTGGCTGAGCCCAGCCGCCGCAACCACAGCTCCGCGTCCCCATTCGAACCGGTCTACGGCTACAGCCGGGCGGTTCGGGTGGGGAACCGCATCGATGTCGCGGGCTGCGCGCCGATCGAGCCCGACGGCTCGTCGACACCCGGCGACGCCGGGGTCCAGGCAGCGCGCTGCCTGACGATCATCGGCGAGGCGCTCGCAGCGCTCGGCGGCAGTTTCGCCGATGTCGTGCGTACCCGCATGTACATCACCGACGCTGCCGACGCCGATCTGGTCGGCCATGCGCATGGCGCGGTGTTCAAGGACATCCGCCCCGCCGCGACGATGCTCGTCATCCCCGCACTGATCCGCCCCGAGTGGAAAGTCGAAATCGAGGCCGAGGCCATCCTTTCGGATTCGCCAGCATGACGACAGAGAAAAAGATATGACCGACCAGTTCCAGCTTACCGACGACCAGCTTGCCATTCAGGACATGGCGCGCAAATTCACCGCCGATCGCATCACGCCTTTCGCGGCGGAGTGGGACGAGACGCATCATTATCCCGTCGACGTGTGGAAGGCGGCGGGCGAACTCGGCTTCGGCGCGATTTACGTGGCCGAGGAATCGGGCGGCATCGGGCTCGGCCGGCTCGAGGCGGCGCTGATCATGGAGGCGATGGCCTATGGCTGCCCCGCGACCAGCGCCTATGTCTCGATCCACAATATGGCGACGTGGATGATCGACCGTTTCGGCGGCGCGGAGATCAAGGCGCGCTTCCTGCCGCAACTCGTCAGCATGGAGAAGATCGCCTCCTATTGCCTGACCGAGCCGGGGTCGGGGTCCGATGCCGCGGCGCTCAAGACGACCGCGAAAAGGGATGGCGACCATTATGTGCTCAACGGCACCAAGCAGTTCATTTCGGGCGCGGGCACCAACGACATCTATGTCTGCATGGTTCGCACCGGCGAGGAGAAGTCGAAAGGCATCTCTTGCCTCGTCATCGAAAAGGACACGCCGGGCCTCAGCTTCGGCGCGCCCGAAAAGAAGCTCGGGTGGAACGCCTCACCCACCGCGCAGGTGATCTTCGAGGATTGCCGCGTGCCGGCCGAAAATCTGGTCGGCGCCGAGGGCGACGGCTTCCGCTTCGCGATGGCGGGGCTCGACGGCGGGCGGCTCAACATCGGCGCCTGCTCGCTGGGCGGCGCGCAGCGCTGCCTCGACGAGGCGATCGCCTATAGCAAGGACCGCCAGCAGTTCGGCCAGCCGATCGCCGATTTCCAGAACACCCAGTTCATGCTCGCCGACATGGCGACCGACCTGGAGGCGTCGCGCGCGCTGCTTTATCTCGCGGCGGCGAAGGTCACTGCGAACGCCCCCGACAAGTCGCGTTTTTCGGCGATGGCAAAGCGGCTCGCGACCGACAACGGCAGCAAGATCGTCAACGACGCGCTGCAATTGTTCGGCGGCTACGGCTATTTGAAGGATTATCCGATCGAGCGCTTCTGGCGCGACCTGCGCGTCCATTCGATCCTCGAAGGGACCAACCAGGTGATGCGGATGATCGTGGGAAGGGACCTGCTGCGCCAATGACCGAAGATGTTCTGATCAGCACCGACGGCCGCGTCGGTCGCCTGTCGCTCAATCGCCCCAAGGCGATTCACGCGCTCAACCTGCCGATGTGCGAGGCGATGATCGACGCGCTCGTCGGGTGGCGCGAGGATGACGCCGTCGAGGCGGTGATCATCGACCATAGCGAGGGCCGCGGATTCTGCGCCGGCGGCGATATCCGCATGCTCGCGGAAAGCGGCGCGAAGGACGGGAAGGAAGCGCGCGCCTTCTTCCACACCGAATATCGCCTCAACCATCTGCTCTTCACCTATCCCAAGCCGGTCGTCGCCTTCATGGACGGCATCACGATGGGCGGCGGCGTCGGCATTTCGCAGCCCGCACCCTATCGCGTCGCGACCGAGCACACGCGCTTCGCGATGCCCGAAACGGGGATCGGCCTCTTCCCCGACGTCGGCGGCGGCTGGTATCTGCCGCGCCTCGAAGGGCGCGTCGGGGTCTTTCTCGCGCTCACCGGCGCGCGGCTCGATGGCGCCGAATGCCTCGCGCTCGGCCTCGCGACGCATTATCTGCCATCGGAGAAGCTCGCCGAGGCCAAGGTGCGCATCGCGCAGCATCCGGACCGTATCGGCGGCATATTGGGCGAACTGTCGGTCACCGCGCCGCCCGCTGCGATCACCGGACAGATCGACCGGATCAACCGCCTGTTCGCGAGCGACCGCTACGAGGATATTCTCGCCGCGCTCGAGACCGATGGTGGCGAATGGGCGGCGAAGGAGCTTGATGCGCTCCGCACCAAGAGCCCGCAGACCTGCAAGGTCGCGCTGCGCCAGCTCAAGGAAGGCGGCGCGATGCCCGACTTCGCGAGCCAGATGCACCAGGAATATGCGATCGGCAGCCATGTCGTCGCGATGCACGACTTCATCGAAGGCGTCCGGGCGCTGATCATCGACAAGGACAACAGCCCGAAATGGGACCCGCCGACGCCCGAGGCGGTCACCGACGACTGGATCGACGCGATTTTCGCGCCGTTGCCTGAAAAAGAGACATGGACCCCGCTGACTTGATCGTCGCCCCCGCGAAGGCGGGGGCCGCCAGAGGTTAACGCCAACGGCCCCCGCCTTCGCGGGGGCGACGGAGAAGAAAATGACCTACGAAACCCTCCTCGTCGAACAGCGCGGCGCCGTCACTTTGGTGACGCTCAATCGCCCGCAGGCGCTGAACGCGCTCAACTCGTCGGTGCTCGACGATCTGATCGCAGCATTCGCAGCCTTCGAGGCCGACCCCGATCAGCGCTGCGCCGTCCTCACCGGATCGGGCGACAAGGCGTTTGCCGCGGGCGCCGACATCAAGGAAATGGCCGACAAGCCGGCCGCCGATTTCTACCTTGAGGATTTCTTCTCGAAATGGACGAGCGATTTCGTGAAGAAGGTCCGCAAGCCGTGGATCGCCGCGGTGAACGGCTTTGCCTTGGGCGGCGGCTGCGAACTGGCGATGATGGCCGATTTCATCATCGCGTCGGAAAAAGCGAAATTCGGCCAGCCCGAAATCAAGCTCGGCGTCGCGCCGGGCATGGGCGGGTCGCAGCGGCTGACGCGCGCGGTCGGCAAGGCGAAGGCGATGGAGATGTGCCTAACCGGCCGGATGATGGATGCTGCCGAAGCTGAGCGCTCGGGTCTCGTCGCCCGCGTCGTCGAGCATGCGACGCTGGTCGACGAAGCCGTGAAGACGGCGACCACGATCGCCGCGATGCCGCCGATGGCCGCGATGGTGAACAAGGACATGGTCAACGCCGCGTTCGAAACGACGCTCGATCAGGGGCTGATCTACGAACGCCGCCTGTTCCAGATTCTCGCCGCGACCGAGGACAAGGCCGAAGGCATGGCCGCCTTTATCGAGAAGCGCGAAGGCGTGTGGAAGGGGCGGTGAGCCCAGTTCCCCTCCCGCTTGCGGGAAGGGTTAGGGGAGGGCCTGTTTCCTCCCCGCCAGTGCAATATTCGGGACAGGCCCTCCCCCGGCCCCTCCCGCAAGCGGGAGGGGAGAGAATATGAAAATCGCTTTCATCGGACTCGGAAACATGGGCGGCGGGATGGCCGCGAATCTTGCCAAGGCGGGCCATGAGGTCCGCGCTTTCGACCTCAGCGAAGAGGCGCTCGCGCGCGCGGTCGAGGCGGGCTGTGCGCGCGCCGCATCGGCCGCCGAAGCCGTCACCGGCGCCGAGGCGGTGGTGACGATGCTCCCCGCCGGCAAGCATGTCGCCAGCGTCTATGAAAGCGACGTCTTCCCGAACGCCGCGCCGGGCACTTTGCTGCTCGACTGCTCGACGATCGACGTCGCGACCGCACGGTCGAATATCGAGGCGGCGACCGCGAAGGGCCTCGTCGCGGTCGACGCGCCGGTCTCGGGCGGTATCGCCGCCGCCAATGCGGGGACGCTGACCTTCATGGTCGGCGGCACCGACGAGGGTTTTGCGCGCGCCGAGCCGATCCTCGCGAAGATGGGCAAGGCGGTGATCCATGCCGGCGGCGCGGGCGCGGGGCAGGGCGCGAAAATCTGCAACAACATGCTGCTCGGCGCGTCGATGATCGCGACGTGCGAAAGCCTCGCGCTCGCGCAGAAGCTCGGGCTCGATCCGCAGACCTTCTTCGACATCGCCAGCGTCTCGTCGGGGCAATGCTGGTCGCTGACCAGCTATGCACCGCTCCCCGGCGTCGGCCCGGCGACCCCCGCCGACAATGACTATAAGGGCGGTTTCGCCGCGGCGTTGATGCTCAAGGACCTGCGCCTCGCGATGGAGGCCGCGGCGAGCGTCGACGCCGACGTCCCGATGGGCAGCCGCGCGCGCGAGCTTTATGAAGCCTTCGTGGCGGCCGATCCCGACCATCGCGATTTTTCGGCGATCATCCAGACGCTTCAGAAATAACCGTCGCCCCCGCGAAGGCGGGGGCCGCTATCGGTTTGCGCAGCAGCGTGAGGAAAGACGGCCAGCGGCCCCCGCCTTCGCGGGGGCGACGAGTAGCTAGTAAAAATCTGCCGTCTCGCCGCCGTCTCGCCGCGTGCTCCGATGCACCTGCGTCGGCGCACGGCGATCACCGGTCCGAATCTCCAGCCGATCGCCCACGCGCCGCACCTCGGCGGGCGCCAGGATGCGTGCCCGCGCGACGCCGGCCGCTGTCGCTCGGGGCGCCGGGACAGGCGGCGGCGCAGCGCTTCCGGCGAGAAACAGGGCGGCGATCAGGTGCATGGCGATCATGATCGCCGTAACGGCAGTCATGGCCACCATATTAACCCTGAATCACAAGAATCCGGCAGGATCGAAGGCGCTTCTCCGGTAAAAGAAAGGCCGCCTGCCCCGCATCGGGACAGGCGGCCTCACCTATATATGCGGAAGCGCTTAGAATCCGGCTTTCGCCGCCGCCTTTTCCTTGAGCAGCGGCGCCACCGCGAAGCCATGCTTCTCCAGCGCCGCGGCGATCTTGTCGGTGCCTTCGATGCCCGCCCAGAACATCGGGCCGCCGCGATAGACCGGCCAACCATAGCCGTAAATCCACACGACATCGATGTCGCTCGCACGCTGCGCCTTGCCCTCGGCGAGGATCAGCGCGCCTTCGTTGACCATCGGATAGAGCGTGCGCTCGATGATCTCCTGATCGGTGATCGCGCGCTTTTCGACGCCCGCCTTCTTGCGGAATTCGTCGATGATTTCCTCGACCCGCGCGCTCGGCGTGGGGGTGCGCTTCTCGTCATAGTCGTAGAAGCCCGCCTGCTTCTTCTGGCCCCAGCGCCCCTCGGCGCAGAGCGCGTCGCGGATGCTTTCGATCCGGTTGGGGTCGCGGTGCCAGCCGATGTCGACGCCGGCGAGGTCGCTCATCTGGAACGGGCCCATCGGCATACCGAAATCGACATGCACCTTGTCGACCTGCTGCGGGGTCGCGCCTTCGAGCAGCAGCTTCTGCGCCTCGATCTGGCGCGGTGCGAGCATACGGTTGCCGATGAAGCCGTGGCACACGCCCGCGACGACCGCGACCTTGCCGATCTTCTTGCCGATCGCCATCGCGGTCGCGAGCACGTCGTCGGCGGTCTTGTCGCCGCGCACGACCTCGAGCAGCTTCATGACGTTGGCGGGCGAGAAGAAATGCATGCCGAGCACGTCGCCCGGCCGGCTGGTCGACGCCGCAATCTCGTTGACGTCGAGATAGCTGGTGTTCGAGGCGAGGATCGCGCCGGGCTTGGCGATCTTGTCGAGCTTGCCGAAGATCTCCTTCTTGACGCCCATATCCTCATAGACCGCCTCGATGATCAGGTCGCAGTCGGCGAGCGCGTCGAGTTCGAGCGCGGGAGTGATCAGCCCCATCATCTGGTCGACCTGTTCGGGCTTGAAGCGGCCCTTCGCGGCGCTCGCGTCGTAATTCTTGCGTACGACGCCGAGCCCGCGGTCGAGCGCTTCCTGCTGCATCTCGACGATCGTGCAGCGAAAGCCTTTCTGAAGGAAGTTCATCATGATGCCGCCGCCCATCGTGCCGGCGCCGATGATCCCGACATGCTTGATGTCGCGCAGCTTGATGTCCTTGGCCAGGCCGTCGATCTTCGCGGCCTGACGCTCGGCGAAGAAGATGTGGCGCTGCGCCGCCGACTGGCTGCCCATCATCAGCTTCATGAATTCCTGGCGTTCGAAGGCGAGGCCTTCGTCGAAGGGCAGGCGCGTCGCCGCCTCGACGCAGGCGAGGTTGGCATAAGGCGCCTCGAAGCCGCGCCAGCGCTTGGCGTTGGCGGCCTTGAGCTGCTCGATCACCGCGACGTCGCCGAACACCTTGCGCTCGCGCGTCGGGCGCGGGCCGTCGGCGATCTTCGCGCGGGCAAAGGCGATCGCGTCGGCGGCGAGGCTGTCCTCGCCCGCCAGTTCGTCGACGAGGCCGAGCTCCTTCGCCTTGGCGGCGGGAAGCGGTTCGCCGAGCGAGGTCATCGTCGCCGCGGCCTCGACCCCGACGACGCGCGGCAGGCGCTGCGTGCCGCCCGCGCCGGGCAGCAGGCCGAGCTTGACCTCGGGGACGCCGAGCTTCGCCGACGGGACGGCGACGCGATAATGGCAGACGAGCGCGGTCTCCAGCCCGCCGCCGAGCGCGGTGCCGTGAATCGCGGCGACGACCGGCTTCGACGCCGCCTCGATCATATTGAGCACGGCGTTGAAATCGGGACCACGCGGGGCTTTTCCGAATTCGCTGATGTCGGCACCGGCGATGAAGGTGCCGCCGTCGCAGCGCAGCACGATCGCCTTGACGCCGTCGTCGGCGAGCGCGGCCTCGAAATGATCCTTCAGGCCCTGGCGGACGTGCCACGAGAGCGCGTTCACCGGGGGATTGTTGACGATGATGACGGCGATTTCGCCGTCCTTCTGCATCGTCACGCTGACGGGGGTTTCATCGGACATGGGAGAACTCCTTCAATCAATAGACCGTCCGCGCGCGGCGAACGGAAAGGGGTGTTGCATTTCAGTCGTCGATCGCGGCGTGAACGAGGGTCTTGACCTCGCGCCGCACGGGATAGGTGGAGGAGGGCATGAGCTGGGTCATGAACACCATGCAGATCTCTTCGACCGGATCGACGAAGAAGCCGGTCGAGAACATGCCGCCCCAGTAGAAATCGCCCGCCGAGCCCGGAATCCCTGCGGCCGCGGGATCGAGCGTCACCGCGAAGCCGAGGCCGAAGCCGACTCCGGCATTCTCGTCTTCCGAAAAGATGCCGACGCTGTGCTGGGTCAGGTCGCCGCCACCGACGAGATGGTTCGACGTCATCAGGTCCAGCGTCTTGCGGCTGATGATCCGCGTGTCGCCGAGCTTGCCGCCGCCGAGCAGCATCAGGCAGAAGCGGTGATAGTCGTGGAGCGTCGAGGCGAGCCCGCCGCCGCCCGAATGGAAGCTCCTGTCCTTCGCCCAGCGGCTGCGGTCGCCCGCATCGAACTGCTGCATCTTGTCCTTCGGGTGAAAGGCATAGGCATCGGTCAGTCGGTGCTGCCGGTCGGCGGGCACCTTGAAGCCGGTATCGACCATGCCGAGCGGATCGAAGATGCGCTCCTGCAGCACTTGCGCAAAGGGCTTGCCCTCGATCCGCTCGATCACCGCGCCGAGCACGTCGGTCGCCATCGAATAATTCCAGTGCGCGCCGGGGTCGAACTGCAACGGGATTTTCGCCAGCCCCTCGATGAAGCTGTCCATCGTGAAGGCGGCGTCGAAATCGTCGATCTTCGTCTTGCGATAGGCGGCGTCGACCGGCGTGCGCTCCTGAAAGCCATAGGTCAGCCCGGAGGTGTGGCGGAGCAGGTCGACCATCAGGATCGGGCGCACCGGCGGGCGCGTCAGGAAGGGGACGTTGCCGCCGCCCGCGACGAAGACGCCGGTGTCCCTGAACTCGGGGCAGAATTTCACCAGCGGATCGGACAGCGCGACCTTGCCCTCTTCGAGCAGCATCATGAAGGCGATGCTGGTTATCGGCTTGGTCATGCTGGCGATGCGGAAGATCGCATCCTCCTTCAGCGCTTCGCCCGGCCGCGCCTCGCCGATGCACGACAGATGCGCGATCTCGCCGCGCCGCGACACCAAAGTCGCGGCGTTCGGCAGGCGGCCGGTGTCGACATATTTCGCTTGCAGGAAAGCGGGAATGCGGTCGAGGCGCTTTGTATCGAAGCCCTGAATGACAGAATGACTCACGAAATGCGGACTCCTTCGAGGATAGCGGCGGCTTCGGCAAGCAACGCCGGGTCGATCGCGAGGTCGGCCGCCCTGGCGGTTTCGCGAAGCTGGTCGGGTCTGCTCGCGCCGACGATCGCGCTCGTGATGCCCGGCTGCGCGAGCACCCACGCAATCGCGAGCTGCGCCAGCGAGCATCCCGCCTTGTCGGCGACCGGTTTCAGCCTTTGCACCGCTTCGAGCACCGGGTCGGTCAGGAACTGCTGCATGAAATGCGCGTCGTCGCTCGTCGCGCGGCTTCCCTCGGGCAGCGCGGCGCCGGGCAGATATTTGCCGCTGAGCACGCCCTGCGCGAGCGGCGACCAGACGATCTGGCCGATGCCGTTCGCGATGCTGATCGGGATGACCTTCTTTTCGGCGCGGCGATAGAGCAGGCTGTATTGCGGCTGGCTCGACACGAATTTGACATTGGGTGGCGCCAGCGCGAGCGCGGCCTCGATCTGCTCGGGCGCCCATTCGGAAAAGCCGATCGCGCGCGCCTTGCCGCTGCGCACGACTTGGCTCAGCGCCTCCATCGTCTCTTCGAGCGGGGTGTCGGGGTCGTAGCGATGGCATTGATAGAGATCGACATAGTCGGTGCGGAGGCGCGTCAGGCTGGCATCGATCTGCTTCGCCACCTGCGCGGCCGACAGCCCCTTATCGGTGTCGGTCATCGGGAAGAAGAGTTTCGTCGCGAGCACATAGGAGTCGCGCGGGCGCCCCTTCAGCGCGTCGCCGAGGAAGCTCTCCGCGGCGCCGCGGCCATAGATGTTGGCGGTGTCGATGAAATTGATCCCGGCATCGAACGACGCATCGACGCAGGCCCGGCCCGCGCTGTCATCGACTCCGACGCCATAGGTCAGCCAGCTGCCGAGGCAGATCGCCGAAACCTCGATCCCGCTGTCGCCGAGCTGTCGATACTGCATCTCCGAACTCCTCTTTAGTGCGAGGTCTGGCCCAGAAGCTGGCGCGTCACCGGGTGCGAACTGGTGAGCCCGCCGTCGACCGCGATCGCCTGTCCGTTGACATAGCTCGCCTGGTCGCTCGCGAGGAAGAGCGCGACGTTCGCCAGTTCCTCGGGCTGCGCGGCGCGGCGGAGCGGGTTGAGCTGGCCGAGCTTGTGGGTGACCTCCTTGGCGCGCGCATAATCAAAGGTCGGCTTGGTCATCCCGGTTTCGGTGAGCCCGGGGCAGACCGCGTTGACGCGCACGCCGCTCGTCGAAAGCTGCTGCGCCGCGACCTTGGCAAGGTTGATGACGCCCGCCTTCGACGCCGAATAGGCGCCCGGACCCGCGCCCGAATTGAGCCCGGCGACGCTGGCCGTGAGGACGATCGCGCCGCCGCGGCCCTGATCGACCATCGCCTTCCCGGCGTGCTTCACCATCAGCGCCGGGCCGATCAGGTTGACGCGCAAAGTCTCGGCCCAGGCGGCCGGATCGAAATCGAAGATGCCGCCCATGTCGCCGATGATCCCGGCGTTGGCGAAAGCGACGTCGAGCCCGCCGAAACTGTCCTTTGCGGTCGCGACCAGCTTCGCGACATCGGCCTCGACCCCGGCGTCGATCTCCAGCGCGACGACCTCGCCGCCCGCGTCCTTCACCGCCCTGGCGGTGTCGTGCACCGCCGCGGTCTTGTCGCCGATGACGAGTTTCGCGCCCTCGGCGGCGAAGCGCAGCGCGCTCGCGCGGCCGATGCCGCTGCCCGCGCCGGTGATGATCGCGATCTTGCCGTCCAATGCGCCCATGTTCATCCTCCGCTCGAAGTATTGCCGCCGTCGATGACGATCGTCTGACCCGTGGTGAAGCCGCCTGCGCGGCTCGCGAGAAAGACCGCGGCTCCCGCGATTTCCTCGGGCTCGCCGATGCGGCGAAGCGACGAGCGGCGCGTCGATATTTCCAGCGTGTCGGGATTTTCCCACAGCGCCCGCGCGAAGTCGGTCTTGATGAGGCCGGGCGCGATGCAATTCACGCGCACGCCCTGCGGCCCGAATTCATCGGCGAGATTGCGCGCCATCTGCATGTCGGCGGCCTTGGAGATCGCATAGGCGCCGAGGATCGACGATCCCTTGAGGCCCCCGATCGAGCTGATGATCGTGATCGACCCCTTGCCCGCCGCGAGCATCGCCGGCGCACACATGTGGATCAGCCAGTGATTGGCGACGATATTATTGTCGAGGATCTTGCGGAACTGCTCGTCGCTGATCCCCGCCGACGGGCCGTAATAGGGGTTCGACGCGGCGTTGCAGACGAGCGCGGTGACCGGCCCGAAGGCCGCGGTCGTCGCATCGACCAGATGCCGCAGATCGTCCTTCGACGAGATGTTCGCGGCGACCGCGATCGCGGTTCCGTCACCATATTTCGCGTTCAGTTCGGCCGCGACCGCGTCGCACGCGTCCTGCTTGCGGCTCGAGATCACGACCTTCGCGCCCTGCTCGGCCATCGCCTCGGCGATCGCCTTGCCGATGCCGCGCGACGACCCGGTGATCAGCGCGACCTGGCCCGTCATGTCGAACAGGCTCATGCGCCGGCCTTTCGCGCAAAGTCCCAGGCCTTTTCGGCGAGCGGCAGGACGCGTTCGGACATCGCCTTGGCGTGCGCCGAGGAGGCGGTGCCGTCGATGACGCGCTTCTTGATCCCCTGCATAATCCCGGCGAGGCGGAAGAAGTTGTAAGCGAAATACCAGTTCATGTCGGGCACGCCGTCGCGGCCGGTTGCGGCGCAATAGCGTTCGACGACCTCGTCGAGTTCGGGAATGCCGAGACCCACGCGGTCGAGGTCCATGACGCCCGATCGCCCGCCATTCTCGGTCACCCACGCCATCGCGACATAGGTAAAATCGGCGAGCGGATCGCCGAGCGTCGACAGTTCCCAGTCGAGCACCGCGAGCACCTCGGGTCGGTCCTTCGCGAAGATCATATTGTCGATGCGATAGTCGCCATGGACGACGCTGGTGCGCGTCTGCTCGGGCAGGGTAGCGGGCAGCCAGGCGATCAGCCGCTCCATCTCGTCCATCGTTTCGGTCTCGGACAGCTTGTACTGCTTGGTCCAGCGGTCGACCTGGCGGCCGAAATAATTGCCGGGCTTGCCGAAGTCCGACAGCCCCGCCGCCTCGACATCGACATTGTGCAGCGCGGCGAGCGTGTCGATCATCGCATCATAGGTCGCACGTCGGTTTTCGGGGGTCGAACCGGGCATCGACCCGTCCCAGATCGTCTGGCCGTCGACCATCCCCATGACATAAAACCAACTGCCGACGACGCTGTCGTCGGTGCACAGCCCATATTGGCGCGCGACCGGGAAGCCGACCTTATGAAGGCCGGCCTGCACCTTATATTCGCGGTCGACCGCGTGCGCCGAGGGGAGCAGCGGACCGAAGGGTTTGCGGCGGAGGACATAATTGCCCGACGGCGCCGAAATCTTGTAGGTCGGGTTCGACTGGCCGCCGGCGAACTTGCCCTGCGTCAGCGGGCCCTGAAAGCCAGCGACATTCGCTTCCATCCAAGCCGTCAGCTTCGCCTCGTCGAGGCGGTCGGCGCCTTCGGGCGCAACCGTGCCGCTGAAGGCCTTCTGTGCGTCGAGACCCGTCGTCATTGGTCGAACACGATCACCGACCGCGCGGCATCGCCTTTCTTCATCTTGTCGAACCCTTCGTTGATCTTTTCGAGCGGAATCGTTTCGGCGACGATGCTGTCGAGGTCGAGCAGCCCGCGCAGGTAGAAATCGACGAGGCGCGGAATATCGACGGGGAAGCGGTTGCCGCCCATGATCGCGCCCTGGAGCTTCTTGCCCGAAAGCAGGTCCATCGCGCCGAGCCCGACCTTTTCCGAAAGCGGCATCATGCCGAGGATCGTCGCGGTGCCGCCGCGGCGGAGCGAGGCGACCGCAAGGCTCGCCGAGGCCGGACGCCCGACCGCTTCGATCGCATGATCGACGCCGCCCTTGGTCAGCTCGACGATCTGCTTCGCGGCATCGTCGGCGAGTGCGTCCACCACATCCGTGGCGCCCAGCTTCTGCGCCAGCGCGCGCTTTTCGGGAACCGGGTCGGCGGCGATGATGCGCCCTGCGCCGGCGATCTTCGCGGCGTTGATCGTCGCGAGCCCGACGCCGCCGCAGCCGACGACCGCGACGGTCTCGCCCGGCGTCACCTTGCAGGCGTTGAAGATCGTTCCCGCGCCCGTCGTCACCGCGCAGCCGATCACCGCGGCGCGGTCGAGCGGCATGTCGGGGTCGATTGCGACGCACGCATGTTCGTGGACGAGCATCACCTCGGAGAAGGCTGAGAGATTGAGCATCTGATTGACCGGCGATCCGTCGGGGCGCGTGATGCGCGGCGCCGATCCGACGGGGCGGCGCGTGTCGCCGCCCATGCACAGCGACATGCGGCCGCTGACGCAGAACTCGCAGTGACCGCAGAAGGCGCTGAGGCAGGTGACGACCGCGTCGCCCGGCTTCACCGTGCGGACCTCGCTGCCGACCGCCTCGACGATCCCCGCCGCCTCATGGCCCGGAATCGCGGGCAGCGGATGCGGATAGGCGCCGTCGATAAAATGCAGGTCCGAATGGCAGAGGCCGCAGGCGGCGGTGCGGATGCGCACCTCGTGCGGGCCGGGCTTGTCGACGACGATTTCTTCGATCTGCAGCGGTTTGCCCGGTTCGATCAGGACGGCGGCTTTGGTCATCAAAATCTCCATTTGGTCCCCCTCCCGCAGGCGAGAGAGGCTAGGGGAGGGCATGTCGAACTCGAAGCGGAACAGGCCCTCCCCGGCCGTGCCGCAAGCGGGAGGGGAGTCTAGCGCGAAACCCCGATGTCGCCCGACGAGAAACCGGGATCGCTGGCGGGCGAATGCTTCGCCAGCTCGATGCGCGAAATCGCGCGCGCGTGGACCTCGTCGGGCCCGTCGGCGAGGCGCAGCGTGCGCTGGTGCGCATAGGCCTTGGCGAGGCCGAAATCTTCGGACACGCCGCCGCCGCCATGCGCCTGGATCGCGTCGTCGATGATCTGCAGCGCCATGTTCGGTGCCTGCACCTTGATCATCGCGATCTCGGCCGCCGCCGACTTGTTGCCGACCTTGTCCATCATGTCGGCGGCCTTGAGGCAGAGCAGGCGCGTCATCTCGATGTCGATGCGCGCGCGGGCGATGCGCTGTTCCCAGATGCTGTGCTCGGCGATCGTCTTGCCGAAGGCGGTGCGCGACTGGAGCCGCTTGCACATCTTTTCCAGCGCTTCCTCGGCGACACCGATCGTGCGCATGCAATGGTGGATGCGGCCCGGCCCGAGGCGGCCTTGCGCGATCTCGAACCCGCGACCCTCGCCGAGCAACATCGCGTCCTCGGCGTTGACGCGCACGTCCTTCAGCTCGATCTCCATATGGCCGTGCGGCGCGTCGTCATAGCCGAAGACGGGCAGGTGGCGCTTGATGTGGATGCCGGGCGTGTCCATCGGCACCGCGAGCATCGACTGCTGCGCGTGGCGCTTCGCCTCGAAGTCGGTCTTGCCCATCACGATCGCGACCTTGCAGCGCGGATCGCCCGCACCCGACGACCACCATTTGGTGCCGTTGATCACATAATCATCGCCGTCGCGCGCGATCCGCGTCTCGATATTCGTCGCGTCGGACGAGGCGACCTGCGGCTCGGTCATCAGGAAGGCCGAGCGGATTTCGCCGTTCATCAGGGGGCCGAGCCATTTATCCTTCTGCGCGCGGGTGCCGTAGCGGTGGAACACCTCCATATTGCCGGTGTCGGGCGCCGAGCAGTTGAAGACCTCGCTCGCGAAGCCGACGCGGCCCATCTCCTCGGCACAGAGCGCATATTCGAGGTTGGTGAGGCCGGGGCCTTCGAACGCGAACGTCTCGTCGACATGGTGGTGCGCGCCGCTGCGCGGCGGCATGAACAGGTTCCAGATGCCCGCCGCTTTCGCTTCGGCCTTCAGATCCTCGACGACCTGGATCACCTTCCAGCGGTCGCCCGCCTCGTCCTGTTCCTTATAAGTCGGAACCGCCGGGCGCACCTTGCGATCGATGAACTCGCGCACCCGGCCCTGCCAATGTTGCTGCCGGTCGGTGAGATCGAAATCCATCTGTGTTCCTTTCCCTTTACGTTTACGTAAACCCTTGGACCGATTCGCCCGCCTTGCCAAGTCCCGCCGCGCAGAAAGTTGCTCCCGCGCGGCGAGTCGCGCAATCCTCCGCTACGGCTTGCTTGCCTCGTTCCTGGCTGCGGCAAGCGCGGCGAGTCGCGCCTCGTGGCCGGCCCGGTCGATCGCGTAGCGGCGCAGCCCGGCGGCCGCCATGATCGCGATCAAAATCATCAGCCCGGCGACGATCCAGCCCATCGTCGTCGCGGCGCTCGCGGGCCAGTCCTCAGGCCGCACGCGCTCGCCGAGCCCGACATAGGCGACGAGCTGGCCGACGGTGAAGATGCCGAGCGCCTGGCCGAATTTCTGGGTCATCAGATAGCCTGCGAAGAAGACGCCCTCGATCCGCGTGCCATGATCGATCTCGTGCGCCTCGACGATCTCGGCGACCATCGACGAGCAGGAGATATGGCCGACGACCAGCCCGAACAGCGAAATCGTCTGGAGCGTGAGGAGCAGCGCCATCGACGGCCAGCCGCCGAGCTCGGGCCACCAGCCGAGGTTGCGCGCCGCATAGGGCAGGAAGGCGACCACACCGCTGAACAGCACCGCGGCGATCGCCGTATCGCGCTTGCCGAAGCGGCGATGCGCAAGGCCCACCGCTGCGAAGGCGCCGAACACCGCGACCGCGAGGCCGATCGGATAGAGGGCGAGCTGGTCGTCGCTCAGCCGCCAGATATAGAGCATCGTGTAATTGGTCGCGGCGATCGTCGTCGCATAGCCGGTGACGACGAACAGCGCCCCGCTCGCCAGCGCGATGAAGGCGGGATTGCGAAAGGCGAGCGCGATGTCGGTCAGCATCGATGCGCCGTGCGCCTGCACGGGCGGCGGCGGCAGCGCCAGGATGCGTCGCTGCTGGCCGGCCGCCGAGCCGAGTGTCGAGACGAGGATCAGCGCAGCGCCGAACAGGCCGAAGGCGGCATAGCCCGACGGATCGAGCAGACCGCTGCGCGCCGGATCGTCCGACTTCAGAAAATAGCCGTAGGCGAGCGCGGTCGCCGCCAGCCCGCCGAGCCAGCCGAACAGGAAGCGGAAGCGCATCAGCGTGGTGCGCTCGTCATAATCGCGCGTCAGCTCGGCAACGAGCGACACCGACGGAATCTCGCACGCCGAAACGAGCACGCGCACCGCGACGACGTTGAGGATCAGGCCGAGGGTCGAATGCCGGGCGACGTCGGGCGACACCCAGAGCAGTGCCCAGGCGATCGCCATCGGCAGCGCCGCGCCATAGAGCCACGGCAGCCGCCGCCCGAGCCGGGTGCGCGTCGCGTCGGACAGGCGGCCGATCAGCGGATCGACAAGCGCGTCGACCAGCATCGCGCCGATCAGCACCAGCGACACGACCCGCGGGTCGAAGCCGAGCACCTGATTATAATAGATCATGAAGAAGGTGGTGAGCCCCGCCTCCTTCACGCCCATGGTGACGCTGCCCAGCCCGTGCGCGAGCTTGATCCGCGTCGGCAGCGGGGCGGTTGATGCGGTAGCGGTCATTGAAGCCCGGCGGCTTCCGACGCGGCGAGCGCCGCGACCCGCGCTTCATGGTCGGCGCGGTTGATCGGAAAGCGCGCGAAGGTCCAGGTCGAGGCGATCGTCGCGACGACGACGATCAGGCTGTAGCTGACCACGAGCCAGTCGATCACGTCGGGTGCGACCTGCCCCGGAACCGCTTTCGAGGGCAGTCCCGACAGGCTGATCAGCAGGCCGGTCAGCCCGATGCCGACTGCGGTCGCGCATTTCTGGACGAACATCCAGCCCGCGGCGAAAATTCCCTCGGTGCGGCGCCCCGTCTCGACCTGCGACGCCTCGACGACGTCGGCCAGCATCGACTGGCCCGAGATCATCACCATCACCGCATTGACGTTCGATATAAGGATGAAGGCCATCAGCAGATTGCTCGAAAAGGTCGACCCGATCGCCGGCCAATGCCCCGACAGGAACAGTGCGAAGGGCACGGTCCAGAAGATCGTGCTGATCACCCCGCACACCACCGCGACCTTCTTCTTGCCGAAGCGGTGATGGAGCGGCTGCACGACCACGAAGGCGATCATCACGCTCACCATCAGCAGCCATGGCAGCGCCGCGAAGGCGCCTTCGGAAAAGCGCCAGACATAAAGATAGAGGAAGTTCGAGATGGTGAAGGTCATCTGCGTGCTCGAAATCGCGATCAGCGATGCGCCGAGCAGGATCAGCGCGGCGGGATGGCGCAGCGCCTCGAAAATCTCGGCAAAGGCCTGTTTCGGCGATGCGGGCTCGGGTTTCGTCGCCGGCCAGTGCGCGACGCGGCGATGCTGGCCGAGCGCCGAGACGATCACTGTCACCCCCATGATCAGCGCGCCGCACAGGCCATAGAGCCAATAGCCGGACGGGTTGAGCTGGCCGAACTCGTGCGTCGCGTCGGCGCGCAGGAAGACGGTGTTGGCGAGGAAGAAGACGAGCAGCCCGCCACCCCAGGCAAAGAGGAAGCGAAAGCGGACGAGCGCGGTGCGCTCGTCATAGTCGCTCGTCAGTTCGGCGACGAGCGATTGCGACGGCACTTCGCAGCACGAAACGAGCGTCCGCACCAGCATCGCGACCACGACCAGATAGGCAAAGATATGCGTATGATCGGCCGGCGGCGACCATAGCAGCATCCACGCGAGCCCGAGCGGCAGCGGCGCGAGATAGAGCCACGGATGGCGCCGCCCCCAGCGCGTGTAGGTGCGGTCGGAGAAATAGCCGATCAGCGGATCGACGAACGCGTCGGCGAGCAGCGCGAACATCAGCGCGAGCGACACGAGGCTCGCGTCGAGCCCGACCACCTGGCTGTAGAAGATCAGCAGGAAGGTCGAAAACCCGTTGTCCTTGACGCCATAGGCGACGCTGCCGAGCCCGTGATAGAGCTTGAGGCCCAGCGGCAGCCGCGTCTGCGGCGGCGTGTCGGCGCTCACGCGGCGGTTCCGGCCTTGGCGGCTTCCTCCATCGCGGTCAGCGCGTCGAACATCCCCGGCGCTTCGGGGTCCCAGGCGTGGCGCTGGCCGATCGTCAGCCCGCCGTCGACCAGCATATGGGTGCCGGTCATGAACGAGCTGTCCTCGCTCGCCAGATAGGCGACGGCGTTGGCGATATCCTCGGGCTGGCCGCCGCGCGCGACCGGCTGGGCGTGCGCGCTCATGTCGGCGATGATCGCCTTCGCGGCGTCCTTGCTCGCGTCGGGCACTTCGAGCGACGAGGTGAAGATGTTGGTGTTGATGAAGCCGGGGCAGATCGCGTTCACGCGGATGCCATATTGCGCGAGGTCGGTCGCCGCGACCTTGGTCAGGTGTAGCACGCCGGCCTTCGCCACCGCATAGGCGGTCGGCGAATAGCCCGCGCCGAGCGCCGCGACGCTCGCGGTGTTGACGATGCTCGCGCCCTTGCGCCGCTTCATGTGCGGGCTTGCGTAGCGGATGCCCATTGCGACCGATTTCAGGATCAGGTCCATCGACCGGTCCCACCCCTCGGGCGTGATCTCGTCGATCGGGGCGCGGTCGCCGCCCGCGGCGGCGTTGTTGAAGACGATGTCGATCCCGCCCGTCTTTTCGGCTGCGGTGTTCATCAGCGCCTCGATGTCGCTCGGCACGGTGACGTCGCAGCGGACGAAGTCGATCTTGCCGTTCGATTGCTCGGCGAGCGCCTTGCCGCCCGCTTCGTCGATATCGGCGGCGAAGACGTGCGCGCCTTCGCCCGCGAGTTTCAGCACCGCCGCCTTGCCGATGCCCGATGCCGCGCCGGTGACGACGGCGACCTTGCCTGCGAATCGCATATCTCTGCTCCCGTTTTCTTTTGCCACCTAGCTTAGGCGCGAAGCGGCCCCCGTCAACGGCGGGCAATCGGACGCTACGGCGCCGTAACGGCAGGTTCGCCTGCCCAAGTTGACGCTTGCGTAAAGCTGGCGAATCCCCCTAATTTGCGGATCAGAAGAGGAGCCTTGAAGATGAGCGATCTGGACGCCTTCCGCGCCGAAGTGCGCGCGTGGCTGGAAGCCAACTGCCCCCCCGAAATGCGCGAGCCCGTCCGCGACGAGGGCGACGTCTGCTGGGGCGGCCGCAAATGGGTGTTCAAGAATGACGCCCAGAAACAGTGGCTCGAGGCCTGCGTATCGAAAGGCTATACCGTCCCCGACTGGCCGAAAGCCTATGGCGGTGCGGGACTCTCGCCCGAAGAGACGAAGATCCTCAAGCAGGAAATGAAGCGCATCAATGCGCGCTCGCCGCTCGACAGCTTCGGCATCTGGATGCTCGGCCCGGCGCTGCTCAAATTCGGTACCGAGGAGCAGAAGGTCCATTACCTCACCCAGATCGCGCGGGGCGAAATCCGCTGGTGTCAGGGCTATAGCGAACCCGGCTCGGGCAGCGACCTCGTGTCCCTGCAGACCTTCGGCGAGGACAAGGGCGACCATTGGGTCGTCAACGGCTCGAAGATCTGGACCAGCTACGCCGACAAGGCCGACTGGATCTTCTGCCTCGTCCGCACCGACAAGGCGAATAAATATCAGGGCATCACCTTCATGCTCTTCGACATGGAGAGCAAGGGCGTCACCACCAAGCCGATCCTGCTGATCAGCGGCAACTCGCCCTTCTGCGAAACCTTCTTCGACGATGTCGAGGTGCCGAAGACGCAGTTCGTCGGCGAAATCAACCGCGGCTGGGACGTCGCCAAATATCTGCTCGGCCACGAA
>Ga0182745_1001810_pt1 | contig 19919 bp, 14 predicted proteins | sample eDN3rd30CKraftBY_FD_128523 | JGI IMG/M metagenome (GOLD analysis project Ga0182745, IMG submission 128523) | Enriched backyard soil microbial communities from Emeryville, California, USA - eDNA 3rd pass 30_C Kraft BY (version 2) (version 2) | ecosystem: Environmental > Terrestrial > Soil >...
ATAACAATAGTACAGCGGGAACTCCTAGTAATTCGTCATTGTTCTCCAACCGCGTGTTCCCCTTCCAGGCCTGTCCGAGTAATCCGGGCGCCACACAAATGACCACGAAGTTTAACGGCACCCGTAATACGACACCCTCAACACTTGCCAATCAGCAGGGGCTGAGCTACGCCCCTTGCTCCGGCCCACAGAAAAACGACGTCAGTCCCAATAATCTAGACTGCCTGGGAACTGTTCCATTGTACTGCGATGCAGGAGGGAGTGGCTGGTCCAGTGCTGCTCCCATAGATAATCCAGGAATCTTTGGAGGGCGTGGAGTTTATTCTTCTTCCCTGCGAGATATCACCGATGGAACCAGCAATACGATTATGCTTGGAGAAGTGCGTGGTGACCTGACCAGGTATCATGGGCTGTTCAACCAGAACTTCCAGGGGACCTGGACGGGGTTGAAAGTAAATTCGCCGCGCACCGATTTCGCTGCCGACGACTGGCATAAGAACAGTGGAATGGGGAGCTATCATACTGGTGGTGCGCATATTCTCAAAGCAGATGGAAGCGTCCCATTCATCAGCAACAACGTCGATTTTGTCACGTTCAACTATCTAGGCAATAAAGCGGACGGCCAGGTCTTGGGAGAATTATAGTATCCAGGAAATCCGTTTTACGCTTTCTCGATGCAATTCTTGATCGACCATGTTTAGCAGCCAAAATTGAAACGAATATCAATCGACAAATTTGTTGCGGAGTGCCCCAGAATGGCTTTGTCGGGAAGAATTCATGACGTTTTCGTTTTGATGATCGCGATCTGCTCAATCGGTTGCGGGGGTGTCAGCATCAAACCTTTCGATAACATTGTTCGCTGTTCTGGCACCGTGACTCTGGATGGAAAGCCGTTGCCATCCGGATCGGTCGCGTTTGTTCCGATAGATGTGGCTGTGGGGCAACCTGCTGTGGGGACGATCAACAGTGGAAAGTTTGAGATGGTGACCACGGTCTCCTCTCCCGGTGTCATTGCCGGAAAATACCAGGTTTGCGTTCAAGCTTTTGATCCAATGCAGACCATAGAAACGGCAGAGCCTGGCCAGGCTCCCATTGCGCCACGGAGCCTGATCCCCAAGAAATATACAGATGTTTCGACTTCCGGCTGGACGGTGGATGTCGCCCCAGGCATGGACCCATTGCATCTGGAATTGACGAGCGACAAATAGACGCACCTAGACGCACCGGTGCCCCGCCTGGGCGTCAAGATGCTTCATTGGGGTGGCGGGTTGTGTGGGTGTCATTATGTTCCGGCTTCAAATCCTGTTTGAGACTGAAACAGAAACACGGTTTTCTGGCTGAAAGAGGTGGGCATTTCGAAGAGAAATTGGGAATCGGGTTCGATTTACCGGGAAAGTGCTTTGGTTTCCTGCTCCAGCCATTCCAGCAGCCGATCTTTTTCATGCAGGTTTTGCGAAGGTGAAGCAGTCAACAGTCCGACATGCCGCAGCAGGCGGGCTTCGGCAAGATGCTGATCAAATTGAAGAGTCTCCTGGATGTGGCGAACGGCAGTCGCTTCAAAGACCAGATAGGCGATGAAGCCGGTCAATCCCCCCGCGAAGGTCATCGCCGAGAGTTCCCCCGGTGGATCGATCAGGGAGGTGACCAGCAGGTATCCGCTCAAGATCAGAATTGTCGATGTACTGATGATGGCATGCTCCTCATCGCGATCCGTTGCGGCGCCCATCAACTGCTCCTTTCACTCGTAAAAAATCAACTGTCTGTTGCCATGAGGGCAAATGCTCTCGACCGGTCCCGTGGGGAAGCACTTCGATTGATGAAATACTGACGGTCGCGAAGCAAGGCCAGGATCTAGAGCGTTTTTGTCAATTATGTCGCGGACTTGCCTCGCGGCATTCAGTCTTTCATCAAGTGAAACCTCTTTGACGCGGGCACATGGGAGACCAAATTGGTCTAGGCGGAGTGAATGTGGCCGAATTGCGGCATCAAATAGGCACTCACTCTCCAACAGGCCTGCTGCAAACCTACCTTACATTCCCGGTGCCGTCAAAAATTCCTTTTGGATTTGCAGTGGACCGGAAAAGTGCTTTAGACTGATGGCACATCAATATGGGTTGATTTCATTGGACTTGAAGGGAAAAACATGTCTCTATCGCGTCGATACTTTTTGCAGGCTGCCGCTGCGGTTGCTGGTGGTTGTACACTCAAGCCGGAAATTGTCTGCGGTGCAGACCAGGTCGTCAGCAAAAGTGCCAACGATAAACTCGGTGTCGCCATGATCGGGACTGGCGGACGGGGGGGCGAACATCTCTCCCAGCTGGCTGGTCGTGTGGATGCGGAAGTGCTGTATCTGTGTGATGTCGATCTGAAACATGCCGGCGCCAAATTGAAGGCTGTCGAAGCCAAACAGGGACGGGCTCCCGAGATCATGCAGGATTTTCGCAAGGCCCTTGAAGATCCCAATGTGGATGTGATCAGCACAGCGACCCCCAACCATTGGCATTCACTGGTTTCCATTCTCGCCATGCAGGCGGGGAAACATGTTTATGTTGAAAAACCGGTCTCCCATAATGTCTGGGAAGGTCGGCAAATGGTGGGTTGGGCACGTCAACTCAACAAAATCTGCCAGGCTGGAATGCAATCCCGTTCCAGCCCGAGTCTGCATGAGGCGGTCAAATACGTTCGGGACGGCCAACTGGGAAAGATCCAGTACGTGATCGGCACCTGTTATAAACCTCGCAAGAGTATCGGCAAGCTCGACCATCCGCTGCAGATTCCGGAGTCCGTCAATTATGATCTGTGGTGCGGACCGGCAGCCAAAGTGGACCTGTACCGTCCGCGGCTGCATTACGACTGGCACTGGGATTTTAATACCGGCAACGGCGACATGGGAAATCAGGGGATTCACCAGATGGATATTGCCCGCTGGTTTCTGGGTGAAAGTGCCCTGTCTCCTCGCGTCATGAGCATCGGTGGCCGAGTGGGTTACGATGATGCCGGTGATACGCCCAACACCCAGATCGCCTACCACGCCTATGAAAAAGCTCCATTGATTTTCGAAACCCGGGGACTGCCGAAAAAAGACCTGGACTGGGGCACGGGAATGGATAGATTCCGAGGCTCACAAATTGGCGTGATCGTGCAATGTGAGAACGGGTATGTCCTGATCCCGAATTACACGCAGGCAACCGTTTTTTCTCCTGATGGTGAAAAGCTCAAAGAATGGAAGGCCGGCGGCGATTCCGTCAAGCGACACTTCGACAACTTCTTTGACGCCGTTCGTTCCGGCAAACATACCGATCTGAATGGGGAGATTCTGGAAGGCCATATTTCCAGCGCATTGTGCCATACCGGTGCCATCAGCTACCTGTTGGGCAAACATCAGCCTGCCGCGGAAGTCGAGAAGGAAGTGGCCAAGATTCCTCTGTGGGCCGATTCCTACAAACGGATGAACGAGCACCTGCTGGCGAATGGCGTCGACATCAACGATCCCAAGATGGCCGTTGGTCCATGGTTGGAAATGGACCCTGTGCAGGAGCGATTCATCACGAACGATCCCGCCAATAAGTTGCTGACCCGTGACTACCGGGCCGGGTATGTGGTTCCCGCCGCTCCCGTTCGACAGGCAAAGCTTCAACTCGGTGTCCAGGAAGTCTTCTAAACTGGATCGGAATGATCTAGAGTATCTGAGCAGCCGGATGAAACATTCCGGCTGCTCGTATTTTTTCAGGGTCTGTCACGATCGAATTTCCGACGGACTGCTGACCTCTTTCCTTTAATTCTCTGTTTTCTGTAAGCGCTATGTCTCAGCAATACATCATGTCCATCGAGGGCCTGACCCGGATGTACGACGAGAAAGTCGTTCTCGAAGACATCTGGCTTTCTTTCTTCCCCGGAGCCAAAATTGGCGTGATCGGAGACAACGGCTCTGGGAAAAGCACGTTGATGCGAATCATGGCGGGGGAAGACAAGGACTTCATGGGCAGTGTTCGTCCTGCCAAAGGGATCAAGATCGGATATTTTCCCCAGGAGCCGCGTCTGGATCTCACGAAGACCGTTCAGGAATCCGTCGCTGAAGCGGTGGCGGAATCGCAGGCGATCATGGATCGATATAACGCGATCAACGAACGCCTGTGCGAAGAGATTTCGCAAGAGGAAATGGATCAGCTCCTGGAAGAACAGGCGACGGTTCAGGAAAAAATCGACCACGCCAATCTGTGGGAACTGGACCGGACTGTGGAGATGGCCTGTGATGCCATGCGATTGCCAGACGGTGATGCCCTGATCGAAAACCTGTCCGGGGGTGAGAAACGCCGCGTGGCACTGTGCCGGCTGTTGCTGCAAAACCCGGACATGCTGCTGCTGGACGAACCGACCAACCATCTGGATGCGGAATCGGTCGGCTGGCTCGAACGATTTCTGCATGAATTCCCAGGAACCGTGGTGGCCATCACTCACGACCGGTATTTCCTGGAAAACGTCGCTGGCTGGATTCTTGAAATGGATCGCGGACACGGCTATCCCTATGAAGGGAACTACACAGCCTGGCTGGAACAAAAGCAGGCCCGTCTGTCCGTGGAGCAGAAGCGGGAAGACAAGCGGCAACGGGCACTCAAAAAGGAACTGGAATGGGTGCGGATGTCTCCCAAAGCCCAGGCGACCAAAAATAAAGCCCGTTTGCAGCGTTACGAAGAACTGGCCGCCCAGCAATTTGATGAGCGAGACGACGCAATTCAGATTCAGATTCCAGTCAGCCGTCCACTAGGTGAACTCGTTGTGCGTGCTGAGAACCTGACGATGGCATTTGGCGATCGGTTACTGTTTGAGAACATGAACTTCAATCTTCCCCCTGGAGGAATCGTGGGGGTGATCGGCCCCAACGGGGCAGGAAAAACGACATTGTTCCGCATCATCATGGGGCTGCAGAAACCGACCGGCGGTTCATTGCGCATTGGGGAGACAGTCGATCTGCAATATGTCGATCAGTCTCGGGATGCCCTTGATCCGAAGAAAACCGTCTATGAAGAAATCTCCGGGGGCGATGATTTGCTGGAAGTGGGCAAGACCAAGATTCATGCCCGCGCATATTGTGGCCGTTTCAACTTCAAAGGGGCCGAACAGCAGACTTTCGTAGGAGACCTGTCTGGAGGAGAACGCAATCGGGTGCATCTGGCCAAATTGCTTCGGTCTGGGGGAAACCTGATCCTGCTGGACGAACCGACCAACGATCTCGATGTGGAAACACTACGGTCACTGGAAGAAGGATTGAGCAATTTTGGTGGTTGTGCTGTCGTGACCAGTCACGACCGCTGGTTCCTGGACCGGATTGCGACACACATTCTGGCTTTCGAAGGGGACAGCGAAGTGGTCTGGTTCGAAGGCAACTACAAAATGTACGAAATCCAGAAACGCGAGCGGCTGGGAGCGGATGCAGATCGTCCGCATCGCCTGAAATACAAACCCCTCAAACGCTAGACCAGTTTGGTCTCTGATGTGCCCGCGTCAAAAGGGTTTCACTTGATGAAAAACTGAATGCCGCGAGGCAAGTTCGCAACAAGATTGACAAAAGCGCTCTCGTGCCCTGTCAGGATTGGGATGAGCAGTCTGGGGCGAATGCCTCATGGATGATCATCGAATCTTTGATTCCTTCCGCCAGGACACGTTCGAGTAAACGGCCACGCACGATCCGCGCTGAGGGAGATTGGCAAACCTGCCGTAGCGATCGCGCAATGCAATCGCCACGGTTTGGGCCATCCCGCATTCAGCAATGCGGGCGAACGATCGATTGAAACCGTGGGCGAAGTTACAGGGAAGTACAGGTCAGTAAACGCCCACGGTCGTCGTCTTCGCATAGACGTGGAACGGTCGCGTTCCGCTGATGCCATCCCAGGGATATTTCTCGTGGGGTCGCTCGCGTTCCCCTTCATCGCGTTCCATGAATCCCGGCACGAAGAGTTCGTCGGTCAGCGTATAAAGCTTCACCCGCCCGGTCTGGCCATATTCCACCACCTTGGAATAATCATCGAAGTCGACCACTTCAATGGCAGCTCGCGGCTGGGGGGCATAATAGGTGATCTTATATTCATCTGCGGGATCAAACGGTTTTCCGCAAGCCAGGCCCATGAGCGTGTTCCCATATGTCGGGGTGATATAGACATCCCCTCCCAGCAACTCTTCTTTGCAGAATCGATACCACTGTGGAGTGAATTCTGTACCACCGGCAAAGATCCCCTTGATTCCGATTTCGGCAATGCTGGTCCCTTCGTCCATCAATCTCAATGCCAGTGCTTCGAGAAGCTTGGGAGTCGCGAACAGACATTGAATCTCATGTCCGGATGTCAAAACAGTATAAGCCTGATCGACCACATGGGCCGCATAGGCTTTGGCACCCTCCACATCTCCCTTCTTGATGAGCTTGACCACCCAACGGGGGTCCAGGTCGACACAAAAACAGATCCCGCCGCGATACTGACAGAGATGTTCGACTGCCAGTCGTAACCGGCGGGGCCCGCTGGGGCCAAGCATCAACCAGTTTGCACCCCGTGGAAAAGATTCGTCCGGAAGAGTTTTGGAAAATTCTTCGTAATCGATCCAGTGATCTTTCACCACACAACGGGATTTGGGAGTGCCGGTTGTCCCACCGGTTTCGAAGGAGTACCGGTATTCGTTGGCCCATTTCTTCGGCAGAAACTTTGTGACCGGGCCGCCCCGCAGCCATTCATCCTCGAACAAGGGAAACTTGCGAAGATCTTTGAACGACTGCACGTCCGTTAAAGGATCGAAGTCGTAGGATTTGGCTTGTTCCAGCCAGAAGGGGGCTCCCAGCTCCGGATCGAAATGCAGGCGAACCGTTCTTACGGTCTGTTCGTCCAGCTTTTTTTGAGCATCCGCAACCATCGCGGCAAATTGATCACTCACGGAGATTTCCTTTCAAACAACAACGGCCACCTGAATCTCTTTCCAGGAGCCCGGGTTCAATCAATGATTCAAATCATGCGGATGCTCAGCCATCGCGGGGATGCATCATCGCATCTTAATAATAGAAAGGCATGGCCGTATTGCAAAACAGGGTCGTCCATGGATTGAATTTGAGAAACCCCCATTGTGAAAGTGACAGGTCTTCACGCGCAACACAAATAATGCGGGGCAATGCGGTCTATTCAAATCGCAACAGGCCGAAGAGTGCGGGTTGCGGCGATGTGGCTCCTGATCCGGTCCAACTTTGAGATCCCAGTCCCGGCATGATGCGGGTAATCCCCACTCCCCAACTTGTTCCGGTCATGCGGTCTGGAGGGAGAAGTTCTTCCAGCGGAATGGCGCATTCCATGCGCCAGGCATCCAGTTCCCGAGTGGTCGCGCAATACCATTTTGGGTTATAGGCCCAGTTGTCCCAGCAGGCTTCCCGTGTCTGGCCGCGTTGATCGATATCAAAGCGATAATAGCTGCCATAGTCGCGATCCACATCCAGTTGCAGACTGATGCGGTCGAAGAGATCCAGATCGGCATCATGCTCGCGCCCTGCCCGTTCTGGAGGATCGGCAGGCAATTCGGCATGGATGGGAACGCTGGCGGCCACGTACAAAAATCGGTCGTCATGGACCATAAAGACCACGGGCTGCGCTCCCAGACGCGAGACGGTGCCGGGGTTTTGAGTGGCTGCTCCCACAAAGACTTCAGCTGTCGATCTGTCTCCCAGTCGGATCTCCATCGCCTCTTTCCAGCAGGCGTCGGACAGGACACCGTCAAGAATGGGAGGCGTGCGCGTGGACCTGCAGGCGATCACCGGTTTGGGAGACTGTGCCCCCGGGCGAAGCAGATAGGCTTCTCCCCGGGCAGCAATATTCCAGGGATCATCACTCAGGGTCTTCATGAAGTTTCCATAGATTTCGTCTGCCTTCCTGTTTTCGCTCCGGCGGCGATAAAGCGCAGCCGTGAGGAACTGCATTTCCGGTGTTTCGAAGATCTGCGGATAGGCATCGCGCATCCCGTTGGCGACAGTCAAGGCAGACAATTGCCAGCGTTGCAGTTGCATGTCGTATTGATTTCCAGAAGAATCATCATTCGCCAGAAACGATTGCAGGTTGCCGCTGGCGAGATTGAGGGGTTGGGTATCGGCGGCTCCGGGAACGGAGAGTTGGGGAGTATTCAATAAGGCGGCGGTTTTTGTTTTCTGCTCTCGAAAGGTTCGGACTGCTTCTTCCAGTTTGGCCTGTGCGAGTTCCGGCCCCAGATTGGCGTTGCCGCGAGTCCGGGTGCCCACCGCCTGCATGGTTCGCAGGCGTTGCCAGTTCATTTCGGCACTCGTCCAATACTGCATCAACCACAACATGGCATCCACCGCCACGGGTTGTTCCGGATATCGGGCGATCAACTGGGCATAGACCGACTCCGCCAGGCTCCATTCCCCGCGAGCGTGATACATCTGCCCCAAAGAGGCGAGTTGACGGGCCGCCTGTTCCGGAGACAGCGGTGCAATAATCTCCCGTAGTTGCCCCAGCAGTTGACCGGCCTGTTCCGGAGAGGATGTCATCCGCTGGCTGATGGCGGTGATGGTCCGGCGATGATTCGCTTCGGAAATCAGACGGTCATAGTCTGTCGATGTGATCGGGATGAGTGGTCGGCGGGCATCGCTGCCGGGAGCAATCGCCAGATCTCCGAAGATGTTCTTCTCGGAGAGGGCCGGGGTGCCCATTGTTTTCAAGACAAAATAATCCGTTTCCGCAACAATGGCATTCTGTTTCAGGGCCAGTTGCCCCAGTGCTTCGGCGGCTGCCAGTTCCAGCGTCTTGTTGACATGCGGCAAGACTTCCAATGGATCTTGCGTGATAGCTCCCCGCATTCCGGGTCTTCTCTCCATGACCAGCTTTTGAATCGTCCAGGGTCTCAGGTCCGCCAGTTGCTGCTGGTCTGTCCCGAATTCTGGTGAGGCTGCCTGTTCTATCGCCCGGGTCACGGCCCGTTGCAGGAGCTCGGCTGCGAATTCTCCTTGAAGCGGTTCGTCGATCAAAATGACGGCAGGCCGCCAGATACGGATTTCAGCCACCAGACTTTCCAGAAGGACTTCGGTCAAGCGCTTATCTGTGAGCAGTGTCCATTCGCGAATCAGTTTTTCACGATCCTGCTCCAGATTGGGCAGACCGATGGGGAGTCTCCAGTCGATCCAGCCCCGCGTTCCCCCGGCTGTCTGAACGGCATGGGCCAGCCGCAAATCCAGTTTTTGAGCCTGATGGGCATCTTCTCCGGTGTCTCGCCGGGTCGCAATCATCACGGCGGAACGGTATCCTTCTTCGCGCGCCCAGCGGGTCAAAAATGAAACCGCTGCCTGATCGGCATGTGTCTGCAGTGCCAGACAAGCCAGTCGACGATTGCCGCCCCGCACCGATTTCCAGTTCCGCCCGCCATCTTCCGTGATGCAGATTCGCCCCAGATTTCCGACAGCAATTCCCTGTTCCGGATTCAAAAATCGAATTGACTCCAGAGGGATCGAATCGCCGGTCGCCTGAGCCTGCCAGGTGTTGCCGGCATCCGCGGAATGCCAGATGACCGACCCCGGACTCCCCGCAACCCAGATCTGATCCCCCAGATGTGCAAGGCAACGAAAGTTGGAAAAATCATCGAGTTCAACAGGCAACTGAGGATGCACGGGATGCCAGGAGACTCCGGAGTTGTCGCTGCGAAACAGGAAGCATCCATCCCCTGCCAGCCAGGCCCGTCCACTGGCATCCAGAGAAACTCCCCGAAAACCACGCAGACCATTGGCAGCAGGTCCGCCGTGATGCAAAGAGCCCTGCGTGACCACAGCTTGTGTCCCCAGATCTCCCACCACCAGCCCCGATTGAGTGGAGGTGAACGCAGCAGCATTCCACCGGCCCGATTTTTGTGAAGGCATCGACGACCAGGATTGTCCCCCATCCGTCGTTTGCAGGACGCCGGAGGGGAAGGCGGTCGAACGATCTCCCACTGCAACGCCCTGCTCCAGATCGAAGAACTGGACATGCTTCAAATATGGCAGACTGCTTGATCGTTCGACATTCCAGGTCGTGCCGCCGTCGCGCGTGGACAACACCACTCCGGAAGGCACGCCTCCGACCGGCAGTACCGTTCCCCCCGCAATCCAGCCCACGCGGTCTGTGAGAAAGCACACGCTGTGCAGTGCATACCGTTCCAGCAAAGGCGAAACAGACAGGAATTTCCAGGTTGCTCCTCCATCTTCAGACTTCCAGATGACTCCCCGATCCCCCACAGCCCAGGCGGTAGACGTTCCTACCAGCACGGCGTCTCGTAAAGTCGCGTCATCCTGAATGGGGGGAGGAGTGGTCACTTTCGCAGTGAAAGTGAGTTTCGTGTTGTCTGCCCGGCCCGTGCGACCAGATGCCAGCAACGATAACAGGAGGGGCACCAGGACGCCCAAAAATCGTCGTCGAGGTAACTGTTTAACGATGTAGATGTGGATGAACCAGTGCGGCATCAGAAAATTGGAGATCACGTAGCCTTCCTCCATGAAGGGCGTGAGAAGACGTAAAACCCGAGAGACCGGCTCGCGACAAGTTTTCCCACCCGTCAATTCCAGTTTGTAGGTTCACGGATGAGGTTCCACTGATTTGGTCCGGTTTGGTCCGGAATTGGCGGAAGTCTACGTGGGGCCTTCAGATTCCACCAGAGCAAGTTGCTGGATGGATTGAACTGCGCGAGTGCGCGAGCCATTTCTACAGATTTCTCTTGCCGGACCAGGTGACATGCGCCTAGAATTTACAGCCCCCCGGCTCTTCATCAATAACTGGGCATTCTGGCCCCTGCCGTTCGGCTTATCGACAGAAACGTGAAGATTGGATAGTGTTGCGCCATTCATGGATGGATTGAACACGGATGGATTGAAGGATGAAAAACTTGCCGCAAGCACGACACACAACTGTGTGGGCAATATTCAAACATTCTTCAGAGCAAGATAGTCAGACATGACTGCAATCCGAGTCCAGGGATGATGGGCGATGAACGCCGAAGAGAGCAGCCGGCACCATGATGTTCTTGCCAACTCTCTTCGGAAACTTGCCAGGGCAGAGTGGTTGGATCTCTGAAATTCCGGGGTGTTCCCGTAGAGATTGGCCCAGATTCTGATTTCGAAAATTGAGTCTCGAATGTAAGCGTGCTGGATGTTCACGCGGAACCGGACCCTATGAGGAGTATGGAGAATATGAAGAATTTTCTTATGGTTGCTGTGGCGATTTCTACGATGTCGAGTCTGGCAATGGCCGATGGGCTCGAAGTGGGAACCCCTGTCAATGCGTTCTACGTCAAAGATGTGACAGGACCTGCCGCCGGGACCAAACTGTGTTACCGCTGCCGCTACGGGGATCGTCCCGTGGTCAGCATTTTTGCTCGTGATTTGAATGGCGAAGTCAAGTCTCTGATTCACGAAGTGGATAGTGCAGTCAGTGCCAACCAAGCCAAGGACATGAAGGCGTTTGTCGTGCTGCTCAGCGATGAACCGGAAGCGAAGGAAGCCGCCCTGAAAGAAGTGGCTGCCCAGTCCAAGGTGACGAACACCCCGTTGACCACTTTCGACGGCAATACCGGTCCTCGCGATTACAAAATCGCCCAGGATGCACAGGTCACTGTCATGATGTGGGTCGATGGCAAGCTGAAAGTCAATGAAGCCTACAAGCCAGGGGAATTGACCAAAGACAAGATTCAGGGCCTGCTGGGCAAGACTTCCCAGATCCTGAATTAGAGCGTTTTTGTAAATCTTGTGGCGGACTTGCCTCGCGGCATTCAGTCTCTCATCAAGTGAAACTCTTTCCGCAAGCATCGGAGCGATTCTGCTTGTTGTACGCTGACCACCAGCATTGCCCCCAGCGAAGCCTTCCGCTCTGCTGGGGCTTTTTGTTTGAGGGCTCCCCTTTTTTTAACCGAGGTGACATTCACGATGTCGTCTGAATTCGAAACCTCCTTTCAGGACTTCTCAATTCAGGGTGGAGGAAGGGATGGGAAATCATCACGGCTGCCGGGAGGATGAGCGACTTCCGACGAATTTGTCTCATCCTTTTTATGCGGCCATAAATAGCGGCGAATCCCATGCCGCACAATGACAAACACGACAGCATAGATGGCGAGAAACTTCACCAGCCAGATGATAAATGCCTGAAACATCTCTTCCATCAGATCCTCGAAAAAACAGCATTGGGCTTTGGGGATTGGTTCGTGCCCGGTCTGGGCTTCGATTTGGGGGTCCGTGATCGCAAAATGTCTTCCAACGTCTTCCGTTGTCGGATTTGGCGTTAAGGCCTCCCCTAAATTTTAGAGTCGGCGAAGCACTCGTGCCCTGCCAGGACACGAGTGCGTTTTTGTAAATCTTGTGGTGAACTTGCCTCGCGGCATTCAGTCTTTCATCAAGTGAAACCCCTTCGACGCGGGCACATGCTTTCGACGCGGGCACATGATAGACCAAACTGGTCGAGAACAGACAATGAATGTCCTTGTGAATGTCCCTGACTCTGAACCGATTTCAAAAAAACACGGTCGTTCCAGCCATGATGCCCACCTTTGAGTTCATTGTTGAATCCGAATTGAGCGGTGTACGGATCGACTCTTTTTTGATCAAACATTTGCGGAATTACAATTCCTGGAGAATTCAAAGGATCACACGGGCCGGTGGGGTGACCATTAACGAAACAGTTGCCATACAGGAAGACAGAGTGTTTGCCGGGCAACTGGTCCGGGTGAAATTGCTGGAACCGCCGGACAAATTGCTGGAACCGGTGCCGATGGACATTCCGATTCTGTACGAAGATCCCTGGATCATGGTCGTCAACAAGCCCGCCGGGTTGATCGTGCACCCCGTAGGGGAAACGCAACTGGAGACGCTGGCCAATGGTCTGCAGTATTACCTCGACCAACAGACCGCGTGGCGCGGACTCCTGCGGCCAGGAATCGTGCATCGGCTGGACCGGCAGACCAGCGGAGCGATTGTGGTTTCCCAGAACCATCACGCCCATGCATTGCTCTGCGCAGGATTTGAAGCTTCGCGAGTGGCAAAGACATATCTGGCATTAGTCGAAGGTCGGGTTGCTGAGAATTCCGGAGCAATCACCTGGCCGATTGGACGGGCTCGAACCGGACGACATGTGCTGATGTCCTGCCGGGCGGATGCCATTCATCGCAAACCTGCCCGCACACATTACGAAGTTGTGCAGCGTTTCACACATCACACATTAATTCGTGCCAAACCCAGAACGGGGAGAAATCATCAGATTCGTGTCCACCTGGCAGCGCTGGGGCATCCGCTCGTGGGGGATGAGTTCTATTCCACGGATGGACGATTCAAACCCTTCTATGCTGATCTGAATCAGCCTCCGCAACGAGATGTCGAGACCGGCCTCCCAATCCGCAGACACGCCCTGCATGCAGTACAACTCTGCTTTGCCCATCCCGTGAGTCAGATCTGGATGGAATTTGCAGCACCGCTTCCGCAGGATTTTTCCGAAACGCTGACGGAACTGGCGGGAGATCGGCTCGAGGGAACGAAAGACGTGATACGGGAGAAATCTTGAGCGTCCGGGAACGCAGATAAGAAATCCTGGAAGAGGAGTCTGCCGCCGCATGCCACCATATAAAATTCTCAAATACCAACTGTCCAGCGAGTCCGGAAGGCCTGGCAGGCTTCTGGAGAGATGGCAATTGGACAGAGAGTTTAATGGTCGTATCACTCTGGGGTTTTTGAGAAGCAAATCCTTGCAGGCCATTCTTCAAGTTCATATCAGTCAAACGGTTGCGTATCTCGGGACTTTGGGGATCTGGCATTTGAAAATTTGACCTGCAGCCTGCGTGGTGTAGACTTTGTCAGTTTGGCGCACAATTGTCCGCAAACGACAAAATGTATGTTTGTTCACTTGTCAAACTGTTGTCCGGATGAAACAACTAAGGACGGCTGGCGCGGTTGTGAGGCTGGGTGATCCGTGCTCCCTGAACTTGTAGATTTTGACAGGTTTTTGAGTGCGCGCAGTGTCCATGACTTTGACAGTGTTCATGACTTAGATGTGATGGCGAGAGCAAGTTGCGCTCTGTTGTCCCCGCGGTGGATGCGTTTCGATTGAGGGAGCATAAGTATCGCGAGGCAGGAGGCGGATACTGCAAGGTGAATGCGCTCGAAACCAGTCGGGCTGGGCTTTTTCCTTTGAAGATTGATCAGGACAGACGTGTCGTCACCGACTCCACAGGAATTTCGAGAGACTGTCCGATCCCAAACGGATCTGGTCAGCTTGATTGGGGAAAGCCTCTCCCTTCAGCCCCGGAATGGGGGACGTTTGTATGTGGGGCTGTGTCCGTTTCATGATGATCGCAATCCTTCTTTAAATGTTTATCCAGATCGTCAGACATTTCGCTGCTGGTCCTGTAATACGGGAGGGGACTGTTTCACTTATTTAATGGAGCGGGAGAAAGTCACGTTTCCGGAAGCTTTGGAACTGCTGGCCCGGCGGGCCAATCTTCCCCTTCCGCAAAAGATGGTGAAATCCACCCCTGGAGCAGAGGCGGGGCGGGCAAAATTGCTGGAAGTTCTGCAATGGGCAGAAAACGTCTTTCACAAAACGCTCTTGGAATTGCCAGCTGCCGAACCGGCTCGTCGCTACCTGCAAGAACGTGGATTTACTCCGGAAACCATTCGCAGCTATCGGCTGGGGTTCCATCCCCACGACTGGACCTGGCTGCTGGAGCAGGCTCGCCACAAGTATTCACCGGAGACGCTCCTGGAGGCGCGTCTGGTGGGCTCGCGGGATGGTCGATTTTACGACAACTTTGTCAATCGGGTTCTGTTTCCGATCTGTAATGAGCGGGGACAACCGGTCTCCTTCGGGGGACGCATCCTGCCCGGAAGTCACGACGACGCCAAGTACTGGAATGGTCCGGAAAGCTCGGTTTTTCATAAAAGCCGTTTGCTCTATGCCATTGATAAAGCCCGGGATGCCATTCGACAGTCCGATCAGGCCCTGGTCGTTGAAGGATATACAGACTGTCTCACCTGTCATCAACACGGCATTTTGAATGTTGTGGCCACCCTGGGGACCGCCTTGACGGATTCCCATGTCACTGCTTTAAAACGTTTTGCACGACAGGTTGTGCTGGTTTTCGATGGTGACCGGGCGGGACAGGATGCCGCTCGCAAAGCGGTGGAACGGTTTCTTGCCCAGGATGTCGATCTGCGAATTCTGACGCTCCCGGAAAAAATGGACCCCGCTGAATTTCTGGCTGCATACAATGCAGATGGGTTCCGCCGGTTGATGGCGGATGCTCCAGAAGCGTGGGAATTCCAGTTTCAAGCCGTTCGGACACAGTATGGCGGGGACTCGATTCATGGACGACAGAGGATTCTGGAAGAGATGCTGAATCTGCTGGCGCAGGTGCCAAACCTGGCAGGATCTTTACGGGAATCCCTGCTAGTTGCAAATCTTGCACAGCGAGTCCAGGTCCCTGAGGAGGAAATCCGCAAGCAATTCACAAGCATTCGGAATAACGGTCTGCAGCGGAAGCGCATGGAGCAGAATGCAGTCAAAGCCCCGGAGATCTCTCAGGACGTGCGGAGAATTTTGAGTCGCCGTCTCACTCGGGACGATCGTTTGGAATACGACTTGCTCGAACAGGTCCTGGCAGCGCCCAGCTATCTGGGATTTGTCATTGGAGCCACCAGCGGGAATCCTTTGCAGAATCGGGTGCTCAGGGAAATCCTGGAAAATTGTTTGTGGGAAGCAGAAGAAAATGGAGAGTTGACCCTGTCTGGTCTGCTCAGCCGGATTGAGAATCCGGAGTTGAAAAGCCTGGTCGTCTGGATCGATGCTCAGGCGGTGGCGAAAGGGCTCGCCGAAAAGATTCGGGACAGTAATTTTGACGACAGCGGCTGTCCCGGCCTGATTCGAACTTCACTCAACAACCTGAAATGGCGGGAAGAAGAGAAGGTTCAACAGGCTGTTACGGTTCAGTTGTCAATGCAGTCAGAACAAACCGGGTTGCTGGATGAAGCCATTGAGGCTTCGCTTCGACAGGCCGCCAATTTTCATCTTCGTAGAGCCACCAGATAACCTTTCGAACATGCAGGCCAAAAGCCTGCCCCTTGGAGAATCAAGAATGCATCGTATGGACGAAAGCCTGCGGGAACTGACCGAACTGGGACAACTTCAAGGTTATCTGACCTTCACCCAAATCAATGAGTATCTGCCGAATGAGGCCATCAATCCCGAAAAAATTGATGCTTTGCTCATTTCGCTGGAAGAGTTGGGACTTTCCATTCGTGATGATTTGAATGCCAGACATCAACCTGCCAAATCCGCCGGCAGCAACGGCAAGAAAGTTCCCGCCCGAAAACTGCAGACGGTGAATATGGCCGGAATGCAGGACGAAACCGGCGGCGGCCGAATGATCGACGACCCAGTCCGCATGTACTTGTCGCAAATGGGTGAGATTCCCTTGCTGTCACGGGCCGAAGAGATCGACCTGGCCAAGAAAATCGAAGTCACCCGCAAGCGTTTCCGCCGCACACTGTTGGAATGTCATTACATTTCTCATGATTGCTACGAAACGCTCACCCGCGTGGAACGGGGTGAATTGCCGTTCGACCGCACCATCAAAATTTCGCTGACCGAATGCACCGAACGAACCCAGGTGCTGGGACGGATGCCGCTGAACCTGCGAACGATCAAGTTACTGCTGGATCAGAATGAAAACGACTTCAACAGCCAACTGGCAGAAGAAAATGCTTCGGGAACCCATGCCAGTTTGCAATGCCGTATCGAACAACGACGACGCAAAGTGGCGACGTTGCTCGAAGAGATGAGCCTGCGGACAACACGACTGGAACCACTCATCAAACGGCTTGAGCAAATTGCAAATCGCATGGCCGAACTGCAACGGCAAATCGAACTGTTGTCGAAAGACCGATTGCAAAAAGATCAGCGGGCGAACTACGAACAGGAACTGCGTAACCTGATCACGCTGACGCTGGAAACTCCGGAATCCCTGGCAGTTCGTGTGAGCGAAATTCACGCTCGCTATGCCGATTATGACCGGGCCATGCGGGACCTGTCTGCTGGAAACCTGCGGCTCGTCGTCTCCATTGCGAAGAAATATCGTAACCGCGGGATGAGCTTTCTCGACTTGATTCAGGAAGGAAATACCGGGCTGATGCGCGCTGTCGATAAATACGAATATCGCCGGGGTTATAAGTTTTCAACCTATGCCACCTGGTGGATTCGACAGGCCATTACACGTGCGATTGCGGATCAGGCCCGTACCATCCGGATTCCCGTCCATATGATTGAAACAATGTCCCGGTTACGCCGCATCAGCAAACAGCTGGTGCAGGAACTGGGGCGCGAACCGACTGTTGAAGAAGTCGCGGCGGCCGCAGACCTGAGTCTGGAAGAAGCCGCCCGTGTTCTCAAGATGTCCCGCACGCCAGTCAGTCTCGACAAGCCTGTCGGTGAAAATGATGACAGTCTGTTCGGTGATTTCATCGAAGACACCAGCGAGTACAATCCGGTCAGCCAGGCTGCCCAGGAGATGCTGAAAGATAAAATCGACCAAATTCTGAAAACATTGACCTATCGGGAACGCGAAATTATCAAGCTTCGCTATGGCCTGGGAGATGGTTATACCTATACCCTGGAAGAAGTGGGGCGGATCTTCAAGGTGACTCGTGAACGGGTTCGCCAGATCGAAGCGAAAGCCGTTCGCAAACTCCAGCATCCCACGCGTTCCAAGCAATTGCAGGGATTTCTGGAAAGACTCACTATTGCCGGAGTGAGCTAGTGCTTCGTCCATTTTAAAAATTCGGGTAGGACTTAACGCAAAGTCCGACAACGGAGGACGTTTCGCGATCACGGACCCGAAATCCAAGCCCTGACAGGGCAGTAGGGTTTTCACACTCAAGTTTCTCCATTTCTCCGTTTCCCTGAAACGTCTCCCGCTTGTGTCCGTTTCCCGGCGCAGCTACGCTGCTGTATTCAACTTTTTGGCGGCGGAAGATGTCCGATTCTTTGCAAGACGAAAATCGAATTGTCCTGACAGGCGTGGGACTGACCGCGCCAAACGGAAATTGCCTGACCGATTACCGGGCCGCGCTGCTGGCAGGGAAATCCGGAGTCGTCCCCTTTGAGACCCGGTATATCAAAACCCCTGTGCTGGCAGGAGTTTGCAATTTCGATGAATTCCGGTACCAGAAGAAAAAGGAACGCCGCCGCGGCACTCGAGGTGGGTCTGTCTCCATCTATTGCGCCAATGAAGCTGTGCTGGACTCCGGACTCGACTGGGCGAATTTCCCCAAAGACCGCGTTGGCGTGTACCTGGGCATCACCGAGCACGGAAACGTGGAAACGGAATCCGAAATCTACGAAATTTCCAAGTTCGATTATGACACCAAAGTCTGGTCACATCATCACAACCCCCGCACCGTTGCTAACAATCCTGCTGGGGAAGTGACCCTCAACATGAGAATTACTGGCCCTCACCTGACGGTGGGGGCTGCGTGTGCTGCGGGGAATGCCGGTTTTATTTATGGCTTGCAGATGTTGCGACTGAAGGAAGTCGACCTGGCGATTGCCGGTGGGATTTCCGAGAGCATTCATACATTTGGTATTTTCGCCAGCTTTGCCAGCCAGGGAGCTCTGGCATGGAATGCAGATCCCACCCGGGCCAGCCGCCCGTTCGACACGCAACGAAACGGCATTGTCGTTTCTGAAGGAGGAGGGGTCTGCACCCTGGAGCGACTACCCGATGCGCTGGCCCGGGGAGCAAAAATCTATGGCGAGATTGTGGGCTATGCCATGAACTCCGATGCCCTGGATTTCGTGCTTCCCTCTTCGGTTCGACAGGCGGAATGTATTCACCTGGCCTTGAAACGGGCCGGGCTCACGCCGGATCAGATCGACATTGTTTCCAGTCATGCCACCGCAACAGAGCAAGGAGATATTGAAGAATCCAAAGCACTTCGAGCCGTCTTTGGAGATCGCCCGTCGCTGGCCATCAATAACACAAAAAGTTTCATTGGGCATGCGATGGGGGCCGCTGGAGCATTGGAGTTACTGGGCAATATCCCTGGCTTTCAGGACAAGATTGCCCACGCTACAATCAATCTCGATCAGCAGGATTCACGGTGCGAACTGCAACAGATCGTGGCCAATCGCCCGCGGCACATGGAACGGGTTGAGTACATTCTCAACAATTCCTTTGGCATGCTGGGGATCAACTCTGTCGTGATTGTAAAGAAATTCCCGGCCGATCAAGGAGGCGTCTACGCCTGAGGGCACGCAGTTTGTAGTCCACCAGTCTTTAGGCAGCAGTCTGCAGGTGACAGCCTTCAAGGGGCATCGAGTTTCAGTCGATTTCAGGAAGAGGCCTGCTTTCCGCTCCGTATGAAATATTGCGTTTGAACTGTTTTCAGGCGAAGTTTTTGCATCATTTATCAGGTGAATGAGGAAATATCGGTATGACTCGGCCAGAAATTCGGGAAGTGATCATTGGCATTCTGGAACGGATCGCCCCGGACGAAGACCTGTCGAATCTGGATGATGCTGTCGCGTTTCGAGAGCAGATGGAACTGGACAGCATGGATTTCCTCGACATTGTCATGGAACTCCGCAAGCAGTATCGGGTGCAGATTCCGGAATCGGAATACGAGCACCTGATCACGATGAACAGCACAGTCGATTATCTCGAACCCAAACTGGCAGACGTGTCGAAGTAGAGCTGTGCCCGGCCACGCGAATTGCCGTTAACAACCAGTTCATCCACTCTCACCGCGGGCACCGGCGAGAGCGGCTTGCTTTAAGGCCACTCCCATGCAGCGATCTCGCCTCTCAGGGTTTGTCGGTTTTCTGGTTTTGTGCCTGCTTCCTTTCAGCCTGGGGGCCGAGGAGCCGCCCGCAAATGTCGGTGGG
>Ga0182745_1001811_pt1 | contig 19910 bp, 20 predicted proteins | sample eDN3rd30CKraftBY_FD_128523 | JGI IMG/M metagenome (GOLD analysis project Ga0182745, IMG submission 128523) | Enriched backyard soil microbial communities from Emeryville, California, USA - eDNA 3rd pass 30_C Kraft BY (version 2) (version 2) | ecosystem: Environmental > Terrestrial > Soil >...
GCTGAAGTCGTGCATCGCCCTGAACCAGATCGTCAGGGTCTGGGCTGCAAGTTGGCGGGAGAAATACAGCCGGTCGCCGAAGCGCTCCCAGGCGAGCTCCTCGCCAGCCGCGCTGCCGGTGGGTGCGCCACGGCTGGGGATGACCACGCCGTCTCCGCTGACGACCCGACGCATGGAGAGCACTTCGCCTGGCAGCGTCGCGAACGTTGCGCCGTTGGCGACACTGATCGTTGCCTCGGCTTCGGCCGGGAAGCGGGCGGAGTAGTCGGCCAACGCACCGGTCAGGCATTCGTCCAGCTCGGCGTCGGACCAGACGGCGGCCGTCGACTCCTCAAGGCGAGTGCGGAGCCGGGTGCGCAGGGCGTTGATGGTTGTCACAGGTGATCTTCCATTTCTCCCGGCCTGCCGTATTCTGTCCGGGCGATAGAAGGAATCGAATAGTGAGAGGGAACGACGGTGCTGCTGTCGATCAAGACGTTCCGAGCCGACCCGGGCAGGGAAGATGACCTCATCCAGCTGATGCACGACGCCAAGCGCGAGATGCTGCGCGTCGATTCGCGCCGGACAGTGCGGATCTACCGTGTGGTCGATGGGCCGAACGCCGGCAACATCAGCATCGCGATCGAGTACGAGAGCCTGGAAGCGTTCCGCGAGATCCGGGCGAAGGAGCAGGCCGACGCCGGCTGGCAAGCTATCGGCGAACGCGCCAACGGCGACGGCCGCCCGGCTGAGACGCTGTCGTACATGCAGATGGAGGAGATCGGGTAGGACCTCACCCCCCTGCCCCCTCTCCTCTGAGGAGAGGGGGTGTTGGCACTCCGGCGGGGTGGCTGGGAAATGTAGGGGCGTATCGCATACGCCCGTTTGGCCGACCAGGCCGTCAGACCGGTAGCCACCGCGCGCGATCTGCCACGCCAATCAGGGCGAGTATTTGGCCGTCGTCCGTTACCCGTCGATCGTGCCCAGGGCCGCCAGTTCGTCCATGATTTCCGTCCAGCGGCGGTCGGGGTCGGGGTCGCCAAGGGCGGCCATGGATTGGCGGCGGGAGTGGATGTTGGCGGCGACGAGGCGGGATTCGCTGCGCACCAGCTCCTCGCGGTCGCTGGGCAGGATCTCTTTCCAGATCGGGCCACACCTGGTTCGTGTTGAGCCAACTGCTGGGCTATTCAGACGTGCGGCTCTATGAGGCCTCATGGACAGAATGGAGGAACCGCACCGACACACCGGTCGAGTAGGGCGGTGATCGAGCGAGTTCCTGACAGGATCGAATCGCGACCAGCGACAGGCGTATCCATCGACGTCGGAATGGTTTCCAGTATGTCGTTCGACGCGGCGCGCGTGCACGGGCATCGACTCCCGGACGGGACCAGCTTCGACGTCTGCCTCCCTGCTCGTTGTCCCGAGCGCGTGCTCGTGTCGGCGATCGGCGTCGTTGGGAACGTGATGCCGCGGATATCCGGCGTGCAGGTGATGGCGACCCTGACCGAAGAGCGAGGAGCATTCAGATACCCACAATCCTCAGCGCAACCTACATCGTCCCAGCAGTCACCGGCGACATCGAGCGTCGTCGTTGCGGTAGCAGACGCAGCGGTGACACGCTGCGAGCGCACACTGATGATGACGTAGGCTGTCCCAGACTCTCCCATCGATGATCATCGATCGGTCCGTCGTACCGCTCGGGTCGACGGCTGTGTTGTGTTACGTAACACCGCAACCGGAGGATGACACATGACCGCACCGCCCTTGGCTCACCGTCGATCGCACATTGAGGCCGTGCTGCAGCCAACCATGCCAGGTGCGGTGATTTCGGTGATACGCGATGGCCAGCCGATCGAGCACCAGGTGCTCGGGACCGACGGTCACGGGCAACCCCTCAGCAATGACACACTCTTTCCGGTGGCGTCCATCACCAAGCTGGCGACGGCCTTGTCGGTGCTGCGCCTGGTTGACGCCGGAGAGGTGCAGATCGACGATCGGCTGGATGCGTACATGCCCGACGCCGCGGCCGCGGCGTCGGGTGTGACGCTGCAGGTGCTCTTCACCCATACCGCGGGCTGCAAGGCATGGAAGACGAACTGGCGCCATGGACGCCGGCTTTGATCTAGGCGAACCTGCGCCACGTGGCGCTCCAGGTAGCGCCAGCGACCGCTCCGGGCACCCGGGTCGCGTACAGCGATATCGCCTTTCTCCCGGCTGGCCGATCACGAGACGTTCGGGCGTTTGGCGACGGTTGAGACCCAGCGGCGAGGCACCGAGACGGCACAGTCGCTGGTGGCCATCGTCGATGGCACCGACTGGTGTCAGGGCTTCATCGACCTGCATCGCCCCGCGGTCCGGATTCTTGACTTCGCGCATGCCCTGGAGCATCTTGGCACGGTGGCCCAGTCGCTGTATGGCACGGGCGCGGACGCCGCCAGTGAGTAGCTAGGTCCGCAAGCGCATGCGCTCCGACATGGACACGAGCAGCAGGTGGTGGAGCGGCTGGAGGCGCTGGCGGCAGGTCCACAGGCGACCGAGGTTGGGACGGTCTTTCGGGCCACCGCCCGCTATTTGTCCACGCGGCGGGCGCAGTTGCGCTATCTGGCGTTTGTCGAGGCGGGCTACCCGATTGGCAGCGGCTGTGTCGAGAGTGCCAACAAGCTGCTGGTCGAGGCACGGCTCAAGGGGAGCGGCATGCACTGGCCACGCGCACATGTCAATCCAATGCTGGCGCTGCGAGCCCTGGTGTGTAACGGACGCAGGGAGGAGGACTGGCCGGACCTCTGGCGACAGCGGCGTGGACAGGCCCGCGTGCAGACGAACCAGCGGCGCCAGGCACGACAGTCCGTGGAACATGACCGCCCGCCGCCACGTGAACCACCACCAGCCGTCGATCCGCCAGGCGTACCAGCCCTGCCGCGAGCGAAGACTGTCGTCAACGGCACGCCCACCCCCGAGCACCCATGGCGACTCTCGTGACCGATCCGTGCAAAACGATGACGCGTACCCCCAACAGGCCGACCGATTGACAGGATCTGTCTCGAATGCTACGGTATGTGAACGGATTCAGCGCATAGGGGGCATATGATGAGCGAATCTGCTGTATATCTCGATGATCATGACCGCGAGTTGATCTCGCTTCTTCAGCACGACATGCGCGCTAGCTATCAGGAACTTGGCGCGGCGGTCAATATCTCCGCATCCACTGCACGGCGCCGAATCGAGCGACTGGTAAACGAAGGTGCCCTCAAACTCATCGCCGTTCCGGTTTGGGCAAAGTTGGGATTCACGTTGACGGCGTTCGTTGGGATATCGGTCGAGTTGCAACATCTACCTAAGGTAGGTGACGCGTTTGCCGAGATGGACGAGGTCACGTGGGTTGCTATGACGTCGGGTGTTTACGATCTGTTCGCACAGATCAATCTCCCGAGGAACGAGGACCTTACAACATTCATTACGGAGCGAATCGCGGTAATCACTGGTATCCGAGAGGTCGAGACGATCATGGTCCCTCGGTTCGTCAAGACGTTCGATGAGTACCGTCTGCCGCTGAAGCCGAATCCATTGTACGGACCTCAGAATGGGCAACGCAAAAAAGAGGAAGGGGCCATTTGATCATCTGACGGGGTCTGGCTTGGTTTGAAGGAGGAGTGGCGCACCGTGTTCGACGGCTGGGATCTCGGGAACATTCGTTGCACCGGTGAGATGAACTGAATCGTCGGTCCTCGATGAACTGACGTGGTGTCGCAGAAGGTTTGTGTTGGAACATGGAGGTAGACCATGGTGGAAAAGCATATCCGAGTCGTGACGCCAGTCGTGAGCGACAGACTGCGTTTGGAGGAGCGATCTAGCCCAGAGGATGGAACTGCGACAAGAATCTCCTACTGCACGATTGAGCGAGGGCCAGCATCTGTCGAAAGCGAATTCGATATCGCACTTGCCGCACCCGATACTGTCGCGCGGATTATGGAAGCCGAACGTGACGGCGTTGATGCAGTGGTTATCAACTGCATGGCTGATCCTGGTCTAGGAGCAGGTCGTGAAGTTGTCTCCATCCCGGTGTTAGGCCCATGCGAGACCACTATGCACCTAGCAGCCATGCTTGGTCACAAGTTTAGCGTTGTTACCGTACTAGACCGAATAGTTCCGATCTTCGAAGACCGTGCTCGCTCATACGGCGTCATCACCAAACTCGCATCCGTTCGGTCGGTAGACATCCCTGTTCTTGACCTGCATAGCGACCGGGACCGGCTAGTCCAACTTCTGGTCGGCGAATCAATCAAAGCCGTCAATGACGACGGGGCTGACGTCGTCATCTTCGGTTGTACCGGGATGGTGGGACACGCCCAAGCGGTACAGCAAGGACTTGTCGATAATGGCTATCAGGGCGTGCCTGTGCTCGATCCGATCCCAACGACGATCAGGATGGCGGAAGCCGTTGTCGATCTCCGATTGACACACAGCAAGCGTGTCTTCCAGATGCCGCCGGAAAAGCGCATCGTTGGGTACAGCGCACCCGAGCGGTCCACCATAACCGTCTAGCAGCGCCCGTGTAGCACAGGAGCGAGATTGTACTAAGCATAGCGCCGACGCGACCATAGAGCGTTGTCGGATCGGTTCGCTGTGGTGCCCAGTCAACAGCTCATAAAGCGGTCGTGCCCCGGTCGGGTACGTTCTTCGTGAGGGAAGCGCATGCTTCCCAAGAGCATGCATTAGGGATACGAGATGAACATCGAGAAGCAGATCGCGCTTACCAAGCCGCTGATGGCTCTGTTCGAATCCACTGGGATGAGTCGCCGTCACTTCCTCAAGATGCTCGGAGTTGCAGGTGGAGGCACAAGTCTGGCGGCGCTGATCACGGCTTGTGGTGGCGATGATGACGACAACACGCAAGGGGAGACTGCACCAACGACCGTTTCGGATGAATCGACGCCTGGAGCCGATGGCGGGTCTGACGTTGATGCTACGGCAGAGCCGCAAGACGAGTCCACTGGTGCGGTTACTCCGAAGGTTCTCGTGATCGGCCACGGACAGGACATCTCAAATCTCGACCCACATGTTGCGTCCGACTACTCCATCGCCCCCACCCAGAAGGCGGTCTACGATACCCTGCTCCGGTTCAAGGGAAATCCACCTCAACTGGTGAATCTTCTCGCAACTGAGCATTCCGGCAATGACGATGCGACCGAGTGGACATTCAAGTTGGATGATCGGGCGGCCTTCCATGACGGAACTCCGGTGAAGGCGTCTGATGTCGTGTATTCTGCCCAGCGCATGATTCGTAAGAACCGCGGTCTGGCATGGCTGCTCACGAACGTAATGAGTGAAGACGGCGTTGAAGCGATCGACGATCATACCGTCAAGTTCACACTCGACACCCCATTCAGCCCATTTCCGATGGCAATGCCGTGGCTCTTCATCGCCAACGAGAAACTGGTCCGAGAGCACGACGTGAACGGCGATGAAGGCGAAGCCTGGTTGCTTGACCATGAGGCCGGCTCCGGGCCGTTCACCATCAAAAGCTGGAACGTCGGTGATAGCTATGAGTTTGAGGCGGTTGCCGATTACTGGCATGGATGGCCTCAAGAGGGTCGGCTGGCCGGTTATATCTGGCGCATCATGCGGGAATCTTCGTCACGCCGTCTTGCATTGCTCAGCGGTGCAATTCACACCGCTTCACTCTCTGTCGAAGACTTCAGCGCGATGCAAGGTGAGCCTGGATTCACCTTCATCGAGGAAGAAGGGTTCGAAGTCAGTTCGATCAAGATGAACAATCAGCACGGACTGACCGCGGATGTCAACATTCGCAAGGCTATCAGCTATGCGATGGATTACGAAGCGATCATCGACGTCTTCCAGGGAAAAGCCGTTCTTCTCCACGGGCCGCTGCCGCCAAATAATCCATACGCGAACCTCGAAATGGAAGTCTATCGCCACAACATCGACAAGGCTCGTGAACATCTGGCGATGACGGACTACCCAGATGGCGGCTTTACGCTGGAGTACGTCTATGTCACGGGAGTAGGCTGGCAAGAGCAGATCGGGTTGATCCTCCTCGATCAATTGCGACAATTGAACATTACCTTGACCATGACTCCTAAAGTCTGGCCCGACATGGCGGCACTCATCTCGGATGCGGAAACGACACCAGACCTCATCCCTGTCAGCATCATCCCAACATACCCTCATCCGAATGCATATCTCTGGACGATGTATCACTCGACCCAAGCCGGAACCTCAGGAGGTGGATCCCACTTCAGCAACACGGAATATGATCGACTCGTTGAGGAAGCACAAGGGATTTCCGATGAGGAGCAACTGCGCTCACTCTACAACCAGGCACAACAGATCTTGGTTGATAACGCAGTCGAGATTTGGGAACACTCGGGGCTAAGCCAACGAGTGAACAGTGAGCGCCTCGGCGGGTTCGAATTCAATCCAATCTATGGCGAATACATGGTGGATTATTGGCTGAAGGACGAATAGCGCGGTCGAACGGTACCGTGGTTATTTCGCAGCCAATCACCAACGTGTCAGGATTTGGGAACTTGGGAGGACTACGCTCATGGGTATCGGCAGTTATGTGGTTCAGCGGCTGCTGTTACTTGTGCCGGTTCTCTTCGGCTTGACGCTGCTGACCTTTGCACTCACGACCATCGTGCCCGGCGACCCGGCGCGCCTCGCGGCAGGTCCGCAAGCGTCCGACGAGATGGTGCAAGAGATTCGGGACGAGTTCGGCCTCGACGATCCAGTGCCAGTCCAGTACGCGAACTACATCAAGGGCTTGTTCACGGGGGACTGGGGAAGGTCAGTCCTCTCTCGAAGACCCGTCCTAACCGACCTACGCGCCTTCTGGCCAGCGACACTCGAGCTGGTCCTGGCATCCATGACGATTGCCGCAGTGATGGGGATTCCATTGGGGATAGTATCAGCAGTCAAACATGATCGCTGGCCTGATCACGGTTCTCGCATATACGCCCTGATTGGAGTCAGTCTTCCGGCATTCTGGCTAGCCCTCTTGCTGCAGTGGTTTGTTGCGCTCAGATTTGGGGTCTTGCCGATCGGTGGACGAATCGACTCGATCGTCGGTGCACCCGAGCACATCACCGGGATGTATGTTCTGGATAGCCTGCTCACCATGAATTTCGAAGCACTTTGGAGTTCGCTACTACACCTTGCGCTCCCAGCCCTCACACTGTCGACAGGTGCACTCGCAACTATCACGCGCATGACCCGATCAAGCATGCTGGAAGTCATGGGGCAAGACTATGTCCGGACTGCCCGGGCAAAAGGATTGTCCGAGCGCGTGGTCTTGACCCGCCATGCACTTCGCAACGCGATGATGCCCACCATAACGATGATGGGGCTCTCGCTGGGATGGCTGATGGGTGGCTCGGTACTCGTTGAGACGATCTTTGACTGGCCTGGTATTGGGCTCTACGCGGTCAACTCGGCCATGACGTTGGATTTCTTGCCGATCATGGGTATTTCCCTTGTGTATGGCGTCCTCTTCAGCCTGATTAATCTTGCTGTCGATGTCCTCTACGGGCTTATCGATCCACGGATTCGATACGCATAAGCACGTCTACGGAATGGGTGGGTTTGGCACGAATGGCAAGCAAGCGGGCGAGGGCGATCCATGAAGTTGAACCGGGCTCAGCGGACACAAAAGCCGCTGACCGCCGCTCTGCGGCCCTATCGCTGGATCGCACCGGAACGAGGCAGTGGACCCGGAGGATCAGGCGCTTCCGGCGGAATCGGCTCTCGCTGGTCGGCTTGGGCATCATCATCTTCCTCGCACTCGTCGCGATAATCGGACCATTTGTCGCGCCGTATCCCGAGGACGCGACCGGCGCCGTTCATATGGGTCAGCGCCTGCAGGGGCCGAGTGGGGATCATCTGATGGGCACTGATGAGGTCGGGCGGGACGTCCTCAGCCGTTTGCTCATTGGTTCCCGTTTGTCTCTTGGGGCGGGATTTATCGTTCTCATCATCGCGACGGTGCTGGGAACATTCTTCGGCGTCATTTCCGGTTTCTTCGGCGGGAAGGTCGACCTCATTGTTCAGCGATTGACCGACGTCTTCCTAACTGTTCCCGGACTCATCCTTGCCATGGCGGTTGCCGCGGCGCTAGGTCCGGGTCTGGTAAACGTCGTCCTCGCGATTTCCTTGGTGTGGTGGCCTGGATACAGCCGCCTCACGCGAGGGGAAGTTCTGCGTGCCAGCGAAGAGGTCTTTGTCGAGGCTGCACGCGCCATCGGGGCGCCAAGGCGTCGCATTATTCTCAAACATGTCCTGCCGAATATCACGACACCGATCCTTGTCAAATCCACAATGGATATTGGCTTCGCGGTGTTGACGCTGGCATCACTTGGATTCATCGGTTTGGGTTCGCAACCACCGACACCCGACTGGGGCAAGATGATCGCCGATGGGCGTCGATATCTTCCAGAGTCGTGGTGGCTCACCGTATTCCCAGGTATCGCCATCTTCCTGACCGTCTTCGGTTTCAACCTCCTAGGCGACGGCATTCGGGACGTGTTTGACCCGCGATCGCGCGACTGACCGTCGTCATTCGGCAGACGTCACCTTCCATTTAGGGTGAGCGAATCAGTAGTTGTGTCGCCGCGGGCGACATTCGGTAAGGAGTAACACGGGATGAGTTTGCGACTTGGCGTCGACGTTGGCGGAACAAACACGGATGCAGTCGTCCTCGATCAACACGCGAATCTCCTCGCACGGTTTAAGTCTCCGACGACAGCCGATGTGATGACCGGGGTCCGCAACGTTATCCGCGGCATCACGGATGCTCACCCGGAACTGGACCTCGGGGGAATCCGCCACGCGATGCTCGGCACGACCGCGTGCACCAACGCGATCCTCGAACGCCGCAACTTGAATAAGGTCGGCTTCATCCGCATTGGCGCGCCGGCCACGCTGGCCATTCTGCCGTTCGTGGGCTGGCCGGAGGACTTGCGCAAAGCCATCGGCGGCCACTACGCCGTCGTTGAGGGCGGGCACGAGTACGACGGTCGCGAAATCCGTCCACTCGACACACGGGCGATCCGTGAAGCGGCTGAGTCGTTCAAGGGCAAGGTCGACTCGATTGCAGTCGCGAGCGTGTTCTCGCCAGTTGACGCCAGCCACGAGCAGGAGGCGGCCAACATCCTTCGCGATGTCCTGGGCGACCTCCCAGTGACCTATTCGCACGAGATCGGTAGCATCGGGCTTCTCGAACGCGAGAACGCTTCGATTCTCAATGCCGCAGTGGTCAACGCGGCCCGTATTGCCGCTAGCGGCTTCGAGAACGCGCTGATTGAGCACGGCATCCAAGCCCAGACCTTCTTCAGCCAGAACGATGGCACACTGATGGCGCTCGAGTACGCGATCCGCTACCCGATCTTGACCGTCGCTTCCGGCCCGTCGAACTCGATCCGCGGCGCAGCGTTCCTGTCGAAGCTGCGCGACGCAATCGTGGTTGACGTTGGCGGCACGTCGACCGACATTGGTGTCCTCGTCAACGGCTTCCCACGCGAGTCGTCCGTCGCGATCGACATCGGCGGCGTGCGCACTAATTTCCGCATGCCCGACCTGATCTCGATAGCACTCGGCGGTGGCACGCGCGTCCACCGCGATGATCAGGGGGCGAGACGTTCAGGACCGAGTCTGCGCCTTGGCCCGGATAGCGTCGGCTACCGCATCTCACACGAGGGTATGGTCTTCGGAGGCACCACCCTAACCTTGTCAGACATCGCGGTGGCCTCAGGGCAGGCAATGCTGGGCGACGCATCGCGCGTGATCGACCTCGAACCTGACATGGTCAAGCTCGCCACGACCATGATCGGTGAGTCTTGCGAGGACACGATCGATCGCATGAAGACGAGTGCCGACCCCATGCCGGTCGTCTTGGTCGGCGGTGGTAGTGTCATCATTCCCAATGATCTGGCCGGCGCCTCAGAGATCTACCGGCCAGAGAACTACGACGTCGCCAACGCCATTGGAGCGGCGATCGCGCAGTGTTCAGGGGAGATCGAGCGCATCTTTTCGCTCGACGAGCACACTCGTGACGAGGCACTCGATATTGCGCGGCAGATGGCGCACGACGAGGCGGTAAAAGCCGGCGCCAATGCGCGGACGGTCGAGATTGTCGACGTTCACGACGTGCCGCTGGCATACCTTCCCGGCAACGCGACGCGGATCCGCGTCCGCGCCGCCGGCGATCTTGCAATCACCGCAGGTTGACGACCGCTGCTCCATCCGCCACAAACGAGGGGAGAGAAAAGATGGAGTTCCTCATTGGTACCGAGATGCGTGACGATTACCTCTCATTTGAGGTCGCTCGCGCCGCTCGCAAGACGATCGACGAGGTGCACGAGGTCAAGCCTGGTGACAACGTCGTTATCACGTGCGACACGGCTGGTGATAGCCGCGTCGTCAACGCCTTTGCCCAGGCGGCCTACACTAAAGGCGCTCATCCAGTGGTCATCTGGTACGAGACACGGCCGGACGCCCAAATGGAGCCGCCAGCACCCGTCGCCGCCGCACTCGCGAAGGCCGATGTCTGGTTCGAGTTCGGCGTGCAGTACATCCTCTACACCGACGCGCGCGTTCAGGCGACCAGAAACGGCTGCCGCCATGCCTGCTACGGTGGCATGGACGTCGAGATGCTTGTGCGGACAATCGGTCGGGTCGATTACCCGACGATGGATCTGCTCGGCAAGCGGCTCCGCGAACTATGCATGGCTGCGACGGAAGTACGCATCACCGATCCCAACGGTACCGATTTGCTCTGCCCGGTCGATCCGAACCCACCGGTCTACTTCCCGGGAGCTGGCCAGCCAGGGCAGGGCTTCTCGAAAATGCTCGGCGGTCAGGCTGGCTTCTCACCACGGGTTGATGAGATCAACGGGATCATTGTCTTCGATGGCGCGATCTGGCCACCGGCCGAAATCGGCAAGCTCGACGCGCCGGTCAAGTTGGTTGTCGAGAACGGCTATGTGACAAAGATCGTGGGTGGACCGCAAGCGCAGGTGTTCGAGCGATGGTTGGCGCACTTCGATAACCGGCAGATGTATCGGATCGCCCACCTCTCCTTCGGCTTCAACCCAGGCGTCAAGCGTATCAGCGGCCGCATTGTCGAGGACGAGCGCGTCTTCGGCTGTATGGACATCGGCATCGGACCACAGAACCTCGGCGCACCCAGCCACACTGATGGGATCATCCTGCGCCCATCAATCGTCGCCGATGGGATCGAGATTGAGCGTGAAGGTCGCTACGTCCACCCCGAACTCGTCGATCTCTGCGGCAGGCTTGGTGTCGAGTAGACCGTCCGATTCAACTCGTAGTCAGTGAAAGGTGAACAGCAAGTGCCTGTTGTGCTGAACAAGCAAGATCTGTGGGATATGGTGGTGGGCGGAAGCGCAATCGCCACTGGCGGGGGCGGCATCGGCCCGACCCGCGAGCAGTTCGACGCCTACGTCGACCCGATCCTCGCGAGCGGTGTTCAACCGACACTGATCGACCCGAGTGAGCTTGGTGATGATCAGCCGGTCTATATGGGGGTCGGCGTCGGCGGCGGTGTCCGCGCGGCCGACCGCGAGCGCTACCTCTCGCCGGGGATCGCCGGCTGGTGGCGGCGCGACATCGACCCGACGACCTGGGTCCAGGATGAGTTGCGGAAGAAGGATTATCTCTACCCGCTTGGTGATTGGACTGAGATTCCCAACCAGTATTGGACCACAGCCGTCGATCAGCGCTTGGCCGAGTTGTGCGGCTCGGCGGCCGAGGCGCACCTGCCGTTCGAGATTGGCCCGAACGTCTTCCGTCAGATGCTGTCAGCGGCAGAGCAGGGTTTGCCACTCGTCGACGCCGATGTGGCTGGCTACCGGGCTGTGCCTGAGGTGTCCCTCTCCTCGTTCAACATCCACGGTATCCCGGCGCAACCGGCGCTATTCGCCTCCGCCTGGGGGGATATCGTCGTTCTCGAACGCGTCATCTCCTGGCAGCGCATGGAAGACATCGCCCGTCACCTGGCGGTTGTCAGCGGCGGAGGGCTGCAGGGCCTGATGGCCTTCGACGGCAAGACCGTGCGCGAGATGTCGTTCAACCGCACCGTGTCGAAGGCGCTCAACATCGGGCGGGCGATCCGCGTCGCCTGTGAACGGGGCGAGGATGCCGCAGAGGCAGCTGCGAAGGAGGCCAACGGCCACGTCCTGTACCGCGGTACGGTGCAGGCGCGTATCAACGAGGATCACACCGCCTTCATCTGGGGCACCGAGCGCATCCTCGGGACCGGCCAGTGGGAAGGTACGACGTTCAAGGTCTGGTACAAGAACGAGAACCACATGACCTGGATCGACGACCGACCCTTCGTCATGTCGCCGGACCTCGTCACCGTCCTCGACGCCAAAACTGGCTACGGCCTGTCGAACTTTGATGCCAACGCCTGGGATTTCGGGCGCGAGGTCGCCGTGCTCGGTATCCCGTGCGACCCGCTCTGGCGGAGCGAGCGCGGACTCCGTATCTTCCACCCTTGGCGCTGGGGCTTCGCCTGTGACTACACGCCGATCGACCAGGCGGTGGCAGCCGTCACGGGGGGGCGATAATGGCCACCCGGCGGCTGACGAGCCGCCAGGAGATCGAGGACCTCGTTCATGGCCTTGTCCTGTTCGGCACCGGTGGCGGTGGCGGACCGGCCGGCCCGGTGATCGAGCGCGTTGTGTCGGCGATGGAAGCCGGCGTCCCGATTGGCTGGACCGACATCGATGACCTGCCGGATGATGCTTGGACGTTCAGCGTTGCCGGTGTGGGGGGCAAGACACCGGCTGGCGGTCCGGATCAGGCGATCCTCCAGCGGACCGGCCTGAGCAGGCACCAGTACAACGACTATCAAGACATGGTGCTCGACGCAGCCCATCGACTGACAGCATTGAACGATGCCAAGCCTGGCGCGGTGATCGCCGTCGAACTTGGCAGCAGCAATACAACGACACCGCTGCTCGTCGCCGCGCGGCTCAACGTACCGCTAGTCGATGGCGATTACTGCGGTCGTGCCAAGCCGGAGATCCAACAGTCCATACTGGAGATTGAGGGCCGTGGCGTCTGGCCGCTTGTGTTCATCGACCGTTGGGGCGATGTCGTCTACATCCCCGAGGCGATCTCGACGGCAATGGTCGATCGTATTGGACGGCACCTCTGCAGCGCGGCACTCGGGGGCGTGGCGGTCGCCCGCTCGTTGCTCAAGGCATCGGAAGCGCGGCAGGCGGTCGTACGCGGATCGGTCGAGGCAGCATTTCAGGCTGGGCAGGTGATGCGCGAGGCGCGTGACTGCGGCGAGGATCCGATATCGGCCGTCGTCGAATACCTTGGAGGCATGCACCTATTTGACGGCCGCGTCGAGCGGGTCGAGGAGGAGCCGGAGAGCGGCTATCAGTTCCACCTCTGCATGCATCACATCGCCGGTATCGGCGCGTTCGCCGAGCAATCCTGTGCAATCTGGGTCAAGAATGAGCACCACATCGTCTGGGTCAACGATCAGCCTCGGGCGCTCAGCCCCGACATCATCAGCGTTCACGACCGGGCCACGGGACTGCCGCTGACAAACCACGAGATCGCACCCGGTCGCGAGGTCGCCGTAATTGCCGCGCCGCCGCTCGATCTGCGCTGGCGCACAACGAAGGGTGTGGAACTACTTGGCCCGCGCGCCTTCGGCTTCGACATCGACTTCGAGCCGGTAGAAGGACTGAATTCGTGACCCGCGGGCGAACCATCACCACGCCGCGGACGCGGCTACTCGACCCGATGACGATCGAGGATCTCGCCATCGGGTCGGCAGTCCTCGGCACTGGCGGCGGTGGTGATCCATACATCGGGAAGCTGATTGCCCGGCAGGCAGTCGAGGAACGCGGGCCGGTCGATATCATCCAGCCCGACGAACTCGTCAATGACGACTTGGACATCGTCGTGTCGATGTCTGGCGCGCCAACCGTCATGTCCGAGAAGATTCCGAACGGTGGCGAGATGGAGCGTGTCGCCGAGCGCGCGGTCGATTTTGCTGGGAAGCCGCCGCGTGCCGTGCTCTCGTTCGAGAACGGTGGTATCAACTCAACCTTCCCGGTCGCCGCCGCAGCGCGGATGAGGATAACGCTCGTTGATGCCGACGGTATGGGCCGCGCCGTTCCGGAGTTCCAGATCACTGCGTTCAACGCCGGAGGGGTGACGTTCGGCCCGCGCTTCGTCATTGACGAGAAGGGCAACGTACTGCGTATCGACGGCATCGACGCCTCCTGGTTGGAGCGGATCAATCGTCGCGCTCTCGTCGCGATGGGCGGCTCAGTGATGTCTGCCATCGGCCCGACGGGAGCGGACGTGCGCAACGCCAGCATCCACGGCTCGATCTCGCTGGCAGTCACGATCGGCGCAGCGATCCGCCGGGCGCACGAGCAGAAACTCGACTGGCGCGAGGAACTGCACCGAGTCACGATCTCGTTGGTCCTGTTCGGGGGCAAGGTAGTCTCCGTCGAGCGGCGCGCCGAAGGTGGTTGGGTGCGCGGACACGCGCTGATGGCCGGGCTCGGATGCGAGTGCGATCGACGGGTTCGAATCGACTTCCAGAACGAGCACCTGCTGGCGCGCGAAGGAATCGATGGCGAGTTTCCCGACATCCTCGCCTCGACGCCGGACCTGATCGCGGTGCTCGATACGGACACCGGCATACCGATCACGACCGAGGGACTGCGGTATGGCCAGCGCGCCACGCTGATCGGTATCAAGTGCCAGCCGATCTGGCGCTCGCCACGCGGCCTCGATCTGGCCGGCCCGCGCTATTTCCGCTGGCCGATCGACTATATCCCTATCGAAGAGCGCTTTGCCCAGCGAGCGGCGAGAGCTTGGCGCCGGTATTCCGGGATTGGCGACGGGCCTGATCCCCATCCACTGGAAGTACCACGAAGTGACGGAGGAGCGTAGCATGCCTTGGGACCTGACTCACGAGGATGTTGAAAAGATTGCCATCGGCGCCGGGATTCTCGGTACCGGCGGTGGTGGCAACCCCTACCGCGGCATGATCCGCGCCCAGATGCAACTCGACCTGGGGCTGAAGTTGACGGTTGTCAAGATGGATGAGCTACCGGACGACGCACTGGTGGTGCCGATGGGCGGCATGGGCGCACCGACGATCGGACTGGAGAAGATCGGGCGCGGCGACGAGGGCAAGACAGCTATCACCGCGCTGGCCGACTACCTGGGTGTCGTGGTCGCCGCGACGGTACCGATCGAAGTCGGCGGCGGCAACTCGTTCGCGCCGATGATCGCAGCCGCGCAACTCGGTTTGCCGACGATCGATGCCGACGGCATGGGACGCGCCTTCCCCGAAGGCTCCATGATCTCGTTCTACTTCGACGGTGTTGCGCCCTCGCCATCGGTCATGATCGACTCCCAGCACCAGAAGATCATCCTCGAGAACGTGCCCGATACCAAATCCCTCGAGCGCATCATGCGCAGCATCTGCGTCCAGCTCGGTGGTAGCGCCATGGTTGCGAATGCGCCGATCACAATCGGCAGGCTGCGTGACGTAGCCATCCCGGACACGCTCACCTTAGCGCATCAGATCGGTGGCGCCGTGCTCGGCGCCCAGGCGGATGGAGCCGATCCTATTACCGCCATGTGTGAGCTCGCCGACGGCCGAGTCCTGTTCACCGGCAAGATAGCCGATGTGGACCGGCGCTTCGAGCGCGGCTACAACTTCGGGCGTCTGACGCTGGCCGGGCTGGATGACTATCGCGGCAGCGAGGCAACGATCGATGTCCAGAACGAGTTCCTGATCTGCCGGGTGGAGGGCGAAACAGTCGCCATCGTGCCGGACCTGATCACCCTGGTCGACACTGAACGTGGCACGCCGATCACAACCGAGGTCATCCGCTACGGGCTACGCGTGACGGTCGTCGGCATTTCGGCGCCCGAGCAGCTGAAGACCGAGCAGGCGTTGCGCTTCGTCGGCCCGCCGTCCTTTGGCTACGACCTCCCGTTCACCCCGCTCCCGAGGACGGTCGCTGAAACCTGATCGAGAAGTAATCGGGATGCACGCGAGTACTAATTCGTCGCAAGGAGGATGTCCATGGCATGGAAGCAAGTATTGGAAATATTTGAACTCCTCGACAGTGCATATGTCGATGGTGAGCAGGTCGCGGGCCTACTGAAGAACAACGGCGTCGAGGACGTGGCAGTGACGAGAGTACAAGGCGAGAAGGGCCATACCGATTTCGTCAAGGCATTCATTCCCGGTGCCGATGGCAAGGCCGCTGGCGGCGACGCGCCGACCCTCGGCGTCGTCGGGCGACATGGCGGTCTCGGCGCTCGCCCCGAGTTTATCGGCTTTGTTTCGGACGGTGACGGCCCACTGGTGGCGCTCGCGTCGGCGCTCAAACTGGGGATCATGCAACAGAAGGGCGACGTCCTGTCCGGAGACGTCATCGTCGCCACCCACATCTGCCCGCACGCCCCGAGCCGGCCGCATCACCCCGTTCCGTTCATGGGTGCGCCGGTTGGCGGGACCGAGATGAATAAACACGAGATCGATGAGCGGATGGATGCAATTCTCTCGGTCGATACGACCAAGGGCAACCGCGTCATCAACTATCGTGGATTCGCGATCTCGCCAACCGTCAAGCAAGGCTACATCCTGAAAGTCAGCGACGACCTGCTCGACGTGATGCAATCGACGACCGGTCGGCTGCCGGTTGTGTTCCCGATCACGACGCAGGATATCACGCCCTACGGCAACAATGTTTCCCATCTCAACAGCATCCTCCAGCCAGCTACCGCGACCTCCGTGCCGGTCGTCGGCGTCGCAATCACCACCGAAGTGCCGGTCGCCGGATCGGCCACTGGCGCCACGCATTTGGATGACATCGATAGTGCGGCGCGCTTCTGTCTGGAAGTGGCAAAGGTGTTCGGCGCCGGCCGCTGCCGTTTCTACGACGAGGAGGAATTCGCGCAATTGGTCGATCTGTATGGTGAGATGACACACTTGCAGACCGTTGGTGGAACACTGGATGAGCCAGGATCGGCCAATTAAACAGGGCAAGGAGCAAGGTCAGATGACAAACATCCGAGTGGGGTTCATCACGATCGGACAATCGCCACGCGACGACATGGTCCCAGATATGATGGCGCAGATCAACGCGAATGTTGAGCCCGTGCAACGTGGCGCCATCGACGACATGACCCTCGAAGACGTGCTGCAACTCGCTCCCCAAGGCGACGAGCCGTGGTTCGTCAGCCGCATGCACGATGGCACCGAGGTAAGGCTCGCTCGGAGGGAGTTGATTCCCCGAATGCAAGCACGCGTTGATGAACTCACTGAGTTGGAAGTCGACCTGATCGTGCCGCTCTGCTCGGCCGACTGGTCGGTGTTGCATTCCCGACTTCCCTTTATCAATCCAGGTCGAGCGTTGTCGGTCATCAACGACGCGCTGGTCCGGCCGGATGGTGTACTCGGCATCGTCATGCCAACCGAGGCGCAAGCTCGCTTGACTCAGGATCGCTACGGCGACGAAGGCAAGAAGATTCTCACGGCGTTCGCTCAACCCTACACGGATGAGGACGAACAGCTCGAGCAGTGCCGCGTCGCTGGTGAGATCCTGGGAGAGCGGAACGTTGACCTGATTTACATGGCCTGCATGGGGCACACACAGAAGATGCGCTCTATCGTTCGCGAGGCGAGCGGCCGGCCGACAGTGACCGCCAACGGCGTGATCGCAGCACTCATGTCCCAAGCGCTGGCGTTGTAGGGGAGAGCTAGTCGTTGTCCAACTTGATCTTCGAACCGATGCATGTGATCAGTCAGCGAATCGCACGCGGCGAACTCTCTTGCGAGACAGTCACAGAGGCCGCTCTGAGCCAGGTTGTCGCTCACCAGCCTGACCTCAACCCGTTCGTCACGATCACGGCTGAACTGGCCAGAAACATGGCACAGGCCGCCGACCACGAGATCGCCAGCGGGCACTATCGTGGACCGCTCCACGGCGTACCAGTGGTGCTCAAAGATCTCTTCGAGACAGCGTCTACGCGGACGACCGGAGGTTCGAAAACGCGCAACGCTACTATCCCCGACCATGACGCGACAGTTGTGAAGTTGCTCCGTGATGCCGGTGCAATCTTCATCGGCAAGACCGGAATGCCGGAGTTTGCCGTGACCGGAACCTCCACGAATCCGACCTATGGTCTGATCCGCAATCCCTGGAACCCTGCGGTCGACCCTGCCGGGTCAAGCAGCGGCACTGGTGCGGCGATTGCCGCAGGGATGGCCTGGTGTGGGCCTGGTTCCGACACTGGCGGCTCAATTCGTATGCCCGCTTCGGCCTGTGGTCTTATTGGACTCAAACCAACCTATGGCCGTGTCAGTCTCAAGGGCGTTCTTCCACTCAACTCCTCACTTGACCATGTCGGACCGATGGCACGGTGCGTTCGTGACGCGGCACTGCTCCTCCAGGTGCTCGCTGGCTACGATCCCGAGGATCCGCAGTCGCGGAATGCATTGGTCGACGACTACATGAGCTCCCTGGAAGCAGGCGTACAAGGCCTGCGTGTCGCGGTGTTGCGTTACAGTGACGTTGAGATCGAGCCAACAATCGAGGCGGCATTCCGCGCTGCCGTGTGCACCCTCGAATCCGCAGGCGCGGTGATTGAAGAGATCGAGATCCCAAACATACTCCGAGCGGCTGTACCGCTGTTCATGGTCGGTATCCTCTCCCACTATGATCATCTCCTAAATGAGGATCCGGACAATCTGTCGACTTACTTCACCGAAACGTTGCTTCGAGCACGTCAGTACACCCAGATCGATGTTATGGTAGCCTGGCGCGAGGTCCAAAACGGTCTCCATCAGTTAGAGCGAATCTTGCATTTCTATGATCTCGCGGTCAGTCCGACCCTCGCGGTCTATCCGCCAGCGGCAGGTGAATTGACACGTGGAGAGCTCTTACAATTGACCGCTGTTTGGAACCTCAATGGCTGGCCTGCCGTTTCCGTGCCGTGTGGGCTCTCTCCGAATAACATTCCCATCGGATTCCAGATCATCAGCCACCCTTGGACCGAAGCCCTCGCCCTGCGCGCCGCACGAGTAATTGAGAGTCACCATGCCCTTTCATTCCCGCCTGTTGGCCTGGTCAGAGACGATTCCTTGAGACGATCGGCCAGTTGAGATCACGAGATACTGGCCATCAACTACCCTTGCAAAGTGGTTGGATCCGGCAGTTTTCCTCACGGTGTGCACGTCCGGAAGCCCGAGTCGCTCATTTGACAAATCACTTGTGGCCAGCTCGGCGTTCGATCGGTGGGGTGCCTCTTCGCCGTCGATACCGGCTTAGAGGGTGTTATGCACATCGGGTGTGTTCTCCATACCCTTCCAGGATGGAGAACACACCAATCCGGAAGCCGTACCCGAGCGATGTGAGCGACGAGGAATGGCACTGCGTTGCTCCCTATCTGACACTGATGACAGCGGATGCGCCACAACGTGACCATGATCTGCGTGACGTCTTCAACGGCCTGCGCTGGATCGTGCACACCGGCTCACCGTGGCGCTCTCTGCCCAACGACCTCCCACCCTGGCACACCGTCTACCAGCAGACCCAACGCTGATTCCGTGCTGGCTGCTTCGCAGCGATCGTGGCCGACTTGCGAGCGCTGATTCGGCTTGGCGAAGGGAAATCGGTCGCACCAACCGCGGCGATCTTCGAGAGCCGCACGCTCGCGGGATCGATCGAGAACGGCAAGCGTGGCGGCTACGATGGGCCCAAGAAGCGCACGGGCTCGAAGCTGCATCTGGCCGTCGATACGCTGGGTGAGTTCCTGGCGCTGGTGGTCACGTCCGCCAACGAGCAGGATCGCGCACAGGTTGAGGAACTGGCCGCAGCGGTACAGGAGGCGAC
>Ga0182745_1001812_pt1 | contig 19902 bp, 18 predicted proteins | sample eDN3rd30CKraftBY_FD_128523 | JGI IMG/M metagenome (GOLD analysis project Ga0182745, IMG submission 128523) | Enriched backyard soil microbial communities from Emeryville, California, USA - eDNA 3rd pass 30_C Kraft BY (version 2) (version 2) | ecosystem: Environmental > Terrestrial > Soil >...
CCCGCACCGATCGGCCGCATCGTCGAAGATCCGCAGCGGCTCGCCTCCGATGCGCACGGCGATATGTGTCGCACCGGTCGGCAGCACGTGCTCGAGCACAGGTCGCCGCGCCACCGAAGCGAATGGACCTGGGTCCTGCGCCCAGACCGAAGCGACGAGGCCGCGCAGGGCCGGAACCGGAGGTCGATGTACCGAGGTCATGAGCCGATGCTACGCCCAGCGGCGAGGCGATCAAGCGGCGGATCTACCGACGCGGGCCGTGGCGAGCTCGGACGTGTTCGACTAAATCGAGATTTCTACAACCCGATCCGCCGACATGGTTCGGCCGGCGGCGTCTCACCGGTAGAGTTTGAAAAGCGTTACGCGCAGAGCGGCGACTGAGTGTTCACGGAAATCTGGCCGGCCCACACCTAGTTCGAAGAATCTCCAAAACTTTTGATGGTGGCGGTGAACTGGCTGACCCCTATTGCTGAGCCCGGACCGATGAGAAAATCCACTGGTGTGCCGAATTCAACCGACGCGCGAACGGAATACTCCTGCCCTCCGTCGTCCGCCTCAGCCTCATAGACGCGATTGCCGTCAACTACAACAATGAACTTGACGCTGCCACCCCAGTTCTGTCCCCAGGGCATGACTTTGCCAGCGTGCCCGCTGATTTCAATGCTCCCACTGACGGTGCTGACCCAGCGACGAACCGCCCAATGCTTTGCCCTGGCGTATTTGCCGAGGTTCAGATCGCCATGTGGATGACCGCCTTCGGCCCATAGAGAGGTATAGAACCGGCCGTCCTCGAGATACCAAAGATCGCCAGTAGTGAACTCGGTACGCCCATTCAGGTGATTGATCGGGTCGGTGCCGAACTTGTGAAACATTCGAAAGTCGCGACGGTGGTCATACTTGCCATCCGCATCTCCGCTTTCATCCCAGTAACCGTACATCCAGCCGCCCACGCCCTGTCTCCCAGAAAAATCCTGGACCGAATCGGCAATGATGTCCGCGCAAGCCTGGGGCGCCCCGATGACCGCCACTACGAGAACGAGGCTCCTTAGCGGTACCGTTCTTGGAATCTCTTTCATGTATCGACTCCGTTTCAGTCGACTGACCTGATCCGATCGTGTAGCCATTGGGATGATGAGTGCTCTACCTTAAACAGGCAAGGAGAACTCATGAAGAAGCGTTCACCCACGAGCGGAGCATCTCGATCCTTCGCGAGGCCGAGGCCGGCGCGATGCGGATCAAGGCTTTGTGCAAGAAGCACGACATCACAGATCAGGCCTTCTTCCGCTGGCGCAACAAGTCTGGCGATAGGGACGTGCCGGACGCTCAGCGGCTGAAGGATCTCGAGCCGGAAAACAGCAGGCTGAAGCGCTTGGTCGCCGAGCAGATGCTGGTGATCGACGGGATGAGGAGATCGTCCGAAAAAAATGACGACCCCGGTGGCACGGCGCGAGTCGGTCCAGGTGCTGGTCCGCCGGGTAGTTTCGCGACGCAAGGCTTGCCGGAATCTCGGCGTGAGCCGGCGCACAAGCAGCTACAAGCCGAGGCAGCCGGACAAGGATCAGGCGGTGGCCAAAAAGCCGCTGGCGGCATCGCCACAAGTGCACAGATAGCTGCCGCTAGCCCTCGAATGACGCCAATTCACTCCCACTCGATCATCAACAAGTCACGGAAGTCCGCGTGACTAAAGGGGTTCGCTTTGATCGACATGGGCCTCTACCGTCGCTTTTACCGTCAGAAAAACACGTCCTCTGCTGACGCGGGCTTGCGCGGCATCGGCTCATCATCAACCAGCTCTAGGATAGCGCAGCCAGCCGCGCAGCGAGCACGTCAGCCTGCTCGGCGAACCCCCTCGCGACCGTCTTCTGCAACTGCGCCAGGTTGCGCAGCTTCCAGCGGATGCTCCGCGGGAGGTCTCTCTCTCGGCCAAGCTCAGCACCCTAGGAGACAGTTGCCTTATCGTCGGACGAAAAGCCGCCATCCTCAGCCAGGATGTTCCCCACGGAGCTGTGGTGCCGATCGACAAAGACGTGATCTGGTGCGGGGAATCGCCATGCTGCCAGCGGCCCCACTTCAGAGCCGAGGTAGCTAGGCAAGCGCTCCCGCATCAGCCGTCAGGGATACTCCCGTTATCACGCCCGCGCCGGGGCTTGCGAGGAAAGCGACCGCATAGGCGATTTCCCCTGGTCGCGCAAAGCGTCCAAGCGGGGTCATGCTGCGCTGGAAGTCGGCGGCAGGACCGTCCGCCGGATTGGCGTCGGTGTCGGTGGAACCCGGGTTCACCAAGTTCACGGTGATGCCCTTCGGACCAAGCTCCCGCGACAGACCGCGGGTGAAGGCGACCAGCGCCGCCTTTGTCATCGCGTAGGCGGTCACGCCGGGAAACGGGACGCGCTCGGCCAAGCCGGAGCCGATCGTGATGATGCGTCCGCCTTCGGTCAGATGCGGGATCGCGGCCTTGGAGAACAGCACCGGGCCCCGGACATTCGTGTCCATCAGGTGCTGGTAGGCGTCCACATCCAGGTCTTCGATCATCCCGTTATGGGCGATTGCCGCGCTGTTCACGAGAATGTCGAGCCCGCCCAGGAATGCGACGGCCGCCGCGACGGAACGCGAAATGGCAGCCGGGTCGGCGCTGTCGGCTTGAATAGCTAGCGCGCGGCGTCCGCTGCCCTCGATCACATCGACCAGTGCATGCGCCTTGTCGGCCGAGCCGCGGTAGGTGAACGCCACGTCGCGCCCCCCCCTCCGCAAGCGTCGTGACGATGGCCGCGCCGATACCGCGCGAGCCGCCAGTGACCAGTGCGCGTTTTCCATTCAAGCTGATCATGTCGTTCCTGTAGACGAGAGGGCCGGAATACGCGATGCGAGCGAGCGCTCTGCATCGGGCGCACACCCGGCCATGCCGGGCGCTGCCGCGGAGTATCCGGTCCGCACAAGCGTTCGACACTGTCTGTTCCTGCTGCGGGCCGCTCGTAATTGCGCTTGGGCCACACACCGCCGCGCGGAAGGCCACGCCGGCAAGGCGCCTCGATCAGGCGCGTCGATCCCGGCGCCAAGCCGCCGGTGTCGCGCCGACGAGTTTCCGGAAGGTCCGGCCGAGATGCACCGCATCCGCGAACCCCGTGGCCTCGGCGATGCTATCCAGTGAGGCGCTCGTGGTCAGGAGCAGGCGTTGAGCGCGCTGGATTCTCCAGCGCAGTTGCCATTGGTACGGCGCAAGACCGGTCGAAGCCTTGAATGCGCGGCTGTAGTGGTATGGCGACAGCCCTGCCTGCGAAGCCAGCGTCGCAAGGTCTACCCGGAGCGGCATGCGGGCCTCCAGATAGCCGATGGCCCTCCGGAGTTGCACGGGCGAAAGCCTAGAAGGCCCCCGCGCCACGGCCTTGCCGCGCGCGAAGAATCGGGCGGCGAACGCCGTGATCAGCCCTTCGCCGTAAAGCGGGTCACCGGCCTCCTCGTCCGCGACGGCCTCGCCGATGAGCCGCAGCAGCGTCGACAGCCGTTCATCCGAGAAGCGCAGGTCCGGGACGGATGCGATCTCCGTGTTGCCGACATGGCAGTACGCGGCGAGTGCTTCGGCGTCGAACGAGAGCCGGATGTCTCTGGCGTAGCGGATGTCTGCGCTGAAACCCCAGATGTCCATGCCCGCAGGGACGAAATTCATCTGCTTCGGCCGGTAGTCCACGCTGCACGCCACCGTGCGTTTCAGTCGGAGCTCCGAACGGTGTTCGCCCGCCTCGTCGAGGATCATGCCTACGCGAGTATGCGCCTGATGGGGCACCTCGTACATGACGCGGCCGGAGCATGTGAAGTCCGTCAAGAGCGCACTCACCCCGCCCCAACCCCGGGTGATGCTGTGGATACCGATCAAGTTTTCGATGTGGGGGGCGCTCTGCATATGCGGTCCGGCTGCCTTCGGCCAGAAGCGGAAATTGATCAGCTGGCGGGGCTCGGCCTGACCTCGCCGCGAAGCGGCGTCGGCTTGAATGAATTGTTAGAGCGCACTCACGCCGTACCTGCCCATCTCGGCAACCGCAGCAGCTACCCCGTCCGCAGAAACTTGCGGCCTGTTGTGGGGGCGATGAGGCAACTCGTTGGCGCCCGCTGCCACGAAACACTCATGAGGTCCGGAAAATGGCTTGCGCGCGTCGCCGATGTATTGCGGAGTATTACGCCATATAGCACTTCCTTCCATTCGCCACTCAGGCAGAATCTCCAACCTCAAGCCGCGATCATCGCGGCGGCTTGTGAGGTAACGCCACTGAGATTTGCCGTCGGCCACCGAGATGCACAAGAAGGGGCCACGGCGGAACGGCTCTTGGTCAGCAGCATGTATCACGTCAGGATTTCCAAGAAGTGGTCCCGATTCGAGGATCGCGACCGCGCCAGGAACGATTTCTTCAATGGCAAGTGGCATATGCTGTGCGCTCTAACGCCTGAGTTAAGCCGACCCGCGAAGCGGGTTCGGCTTGAATGAATTGTTAGGGGGCAACCAAGGTTTCATGCCAATGGGGCGGCCGCAACCCAAGGTACTATTGCTTCAAACTCCAACTGCACTAGTGGCTTCCCCTCAAATGACTCTGGGGTGACTGACGCGCGGTGAATCCAACGCTCTTCATGCCAGTTGGGCTGCGGCGGCGCAGACAAGGCTTGCAAGCAATCGCTCCCTACAAAACGCGGCCAGGGAAGATCTGACGCAGGTGAGCGTGGAACATGTCGGCGAACGTGTCGAAGCCCTTCTTCTCCGGATGCAGTTCGTTGTGCCACGCGCTGGGTTGGGCATGAAGCGTGCCCTGCGTGCTGACGTACGTGACCGAATCGCTCGAGAGCTGCTGCAGCATGAAAGCGAACCGCGTCAGCATCTCATTGACGACCTCCTGAGCCGTAGCCTGGTTCGGAAAGCCATGGAGGTCGAATGTCGGCTTCAGCCACGGCCCGTACTTGCACACCCCCCTACCGTCCGGGATGGCGTAGTCGTAACCGTGGAACACCAAGCGCGTGTTGGGACTGTGCTTGTCTCGCATCGCTATAAGGTCCTCATAGCCTGCGCGCACTAGGGTCAGTGCAGCGGCGAATCGCACGTCATCCAAATGGCGCTTGGGAGGAACCGCTGAGTTCCACTCGCGGATCCAGAGTGCCATCGGGTTGTCGACGATGTCGTTTCCACCGCCCGAGAACAGCAAGACATCCCACGGTCCGCCCGCCGGGCAGCCTTCGGTGAGCGTCTCGCTCAAGCGTTTGCGCTGCTCGACGCCGAGCATGAACCGCACCTCGTCGCCGGCTGCCGCCAAATTCAGGATGGGCACGCCTAGCCGCTTCTGCAGGCGCCGGATGATGCCGCCGCCGAACAAGGGCACGGGGTACTTGAACCACGAATCGCCCTCGGCGACAACCTGCAGGGGCGTGAACCTAGTGGCGGCAACGGTGCCGCGGCGTGCGCCCTTCCCCGCAGGGGCACGCGCACCGCGCTCCTTCATGATGCGCATGACGGCTGTGTATTCGCGCCGGTTCGCCTCGCGGTCGTCCTCCTGGCGCTTACGCAGTTTCTCCCGCTCCTTGCCGACGGTCGCTGGAGAAGGCCCATCCTGGGCCGGCGCCTGGGGCGTCGCCGCGCGCCGCGCAGCAAGACGCGGAGCGGTGGCCAGCGCGAGGGCCTGCGCTTCTTCCAGCGTCACCGGTGTTCCAGCGCTCGGCACCTTGGCGTGGGGGGCACGACGCGCCGGCGTCTTGGCGGGCGCGTTCTTCCGTGCGGTCGCCTTCGGGGTCTTCTTAGCCATTACGGGTTCTCCGATCGTGGAAAAGGCTCGTCAACGCGTCCAGTGCCGCGAGCGCTGCCGGGTTTCGCTTCTTCAGAACTGTGCGGCAACTGCCGTCGAGCTTCATCGGCCGGATCAACGGCCTGAAGGCGCGATCACGGTTACGCCATAGGGGGCAGCTCACCGGCCCGGCGTCGTGGCCGACCAAGTCGCCGATGCGCGCTGCCACCGCGCAGACGACAGCCCGCGCGACGGCTGTATCGGTCGCCGGTCCGGCGGGCGGCAGATCCTCGAACCCGGCGTAGGAGAAGAGCGCCAACGGTGTCTGCGGGCGCTTGGACAGCCAGGCGAACAGGTTCAGTTCGTCGTCGGAACAGATCCACCGGCGCGTCAGGCACACCAGTTGATCAACGCGCAGCTCCGCCGTAACCCATCGGAGACGCTCGGCGAGCTTCTCGGCCCACACGTACGGGGTGTTACCGCTGTCCGGATCGAAGTACCAAGCGTCGAGCGGCGCGGACAGGTCTACTCGCTGGATATGGAATTGGGTTTGCGCCTTCGTCATCGCACCCAAGGTGCTGTCTAGGGCGGGGAAGGCGCCGTCGATGTCCCAGACCGCGACACGGAGTTGCGATGGGGCTGACCCGCGCGCGCGCTTCGCCTGTGCCAGGCGGAGCGACGGCGCGAGCGCCTTCGTCGACTGGGCTGCGATCACCATGCTGGGATCGCGCGCATAGAGCACCGGGACCGCCCAGTCGATAGCTTCCCCGTTGACCAGGTAGTTGACCGCAATGCGCGCTTCGTGCGCGGCCTCTGCGATACTGACACCCTGAGCGAGCGACCAATAGAACTGGCGTGCGAACTCAGTGGCGGACGCATCCAAGACCGCATACTGATTAGCCACCAGGGCGGGCAAGCCGTGGGCCATCAGGGCCTGCGCCGTCCCTTTGTTGAAGTCCGCGCGCCCTCCGGTGCCTGTCTGGCACGCATTGAGGAAGATCAGCGAGACGCCACGTCTGCAGAAGAGCTCACGGACGGAGCGTTCGCCGATGCGGATCGCGCCGCCATGGCCGTCTTCGAAGATCAGGCAGCCTTCCCGGGTGTCCTCGTCGAACTCGCCGTGACCGATGAAGTGCACGATGGCATAGCCACCGGTGGTCAGTCGTGCGTGAATCGCGCCCGGCGTTGCACGCGGCAGGACGTCCACATCCGCAAGACCCGCCTCGATGAGTGACTGGAAACTGCGCTGGATGATCTCGCTCTCCTGGTCAACAGAAAGCGCCCCCATTCCGACAGGCTGGGCTGAGGCGACCAGGATCCGCAACGGACCGGAGCGGTCCGGCACGCAGTCGGCCGGAATGCTGGTCAGTACGTTCCGGACGAAATGAATGTCTTCGGTCGCCAGGAAGCTGCCCCGACCGCGGTCGTAGGCGAACTCCCACGGCTTCTCCGCGATCCATGACACCATCGATGTCAGCACAAAATCGAGCCTGCGCCCCTGCTGCCGCGCGCGCGCCTCGTCATAGAGACGACGCACATCGCCCTGGATCAACACGTCGAACAGCATCGCGCCAAAGTCGAGCAACTCGGCGGCTTCGGGCAACGTGCCGCGGTTGAGACTGGTGTAGTTCTTGATGCGCTCGTGTAAGCGAATGATCTGATTGAAACGCGTCGGTGGCTGTCCACGTGCCGCCCGCGTTTGCATGGGCTCGGTGACGCGCGCGCCTCCATAGCTGGCAAAGAGGCGTACGAAGTAAGCCGAGTTCGGATCAGGGGCAGTTGCATCCTGTGCGAAGCGGTCCATGATCACCAGATGGAAGGTGTCAGCCTCGGTCGTCGCCCCCTTGAAATCGACCCGCGTCGCGGACCGCGGCGCGCCCCAATCGGCAGGACTTTCAGAGGCGGGTGCCGGCGCTGCGGCGCGCGCGGGATACAGCGTACCGGCGAACGCATAGTCCTTGGGGTTAATGTCGCTTCCACCCTTGATCGCGAGCCGGTCCTTGGTGATCCCGGCCGGGATCTGGTAGCACATAATCGACAGCGGATCGGCCTCCGTGGTGCCCATAACAGAGGCTTGGGCCAGGGGCGTGAGCACCTGCCGGCTCGTTTCGGCCCGGGTCCAGCGCTCGGTTCTCGCGAAGTACGCAAAGGCCTTCTTTCGATCGATCTTCGCGACCAGTTCTTGTCGCATGTGCTCGTGCTCGAACCCGAGCGTATGGCCCGCTTCGTGGCGCACCACGCGTCGAAACTCCGCGTCGGGCGTGCGCATGGTGAAGCCTTCTAGGTTCATCGTGGGCGCGTCCTCCTCGATGCCGAGGATCTCCGTGCCCACGTACGACCAGTAGCCCGCATCAAGCTCCGGCTCCTCCAGTCGCGCGACACGAACCTCTCCGGTGCCACGCGTTTCACGGAACCGGATGTTGGCGCCCTCGTGCGCCCAAGCATTCATGTGCAACACGATGCGCGCTCGAAGCGCCTTGGACGGCGAATCGAGGAACTGGACGCTGAGGTCGACGCCAGAGCGTGGCCACTTCTTGGCAATGTCCACCACCAAGCGCCGCCCACCCCGGCGTCCCACCGAGCCATAGGCAATCAGGGGCTCATGCACGCCGGATGGATTGATCTCGCTGCTTCGCCGGCGTGCTTGCTCGGCTTGGTCAGGTGTAAGAAGACGCGGTCTGCAGATGCGTACAGCCATGACGACACCCCTGGCAGTGACTCGGTCCTTTAAATCTCTCTGGTTAAGAGCTTGGTTAGCGCATCAAGGCGTTCGGGCGATGCGAGCTTGAGCAGTCGACTCTCCATCTCTGGACGGACCATCGTCCTCAGCACATCGAAACTGACGCCGACGTCACTCTGCTTCATGACTGGCAGCGTCTCCGCCTGACCATCGAATAGTCCCGGCGGGCGTTTTGCCTCTGTCTGCAAGGCCTCCTCACGGGAAATCGCGAAACCGGCTAGCCCGTCCGGACATTGGACGAACTGCTCGTCACCCGCTTGGGGTCGCAGAATTGGAAGTTCGACGTATTGCTCGACGAGGTCGCCGGGCCTGGCGCGGACCAGGAACTCGGCCAATGCAAGCACCGGCGCTACGTGTACAGCGGTCCGGATGCCTGCGTATGGCGAGAGTGTTCCTAGTACCCGGCCAAAGACGAAATCTCCAGCACTTTGTTGCGCTACTTGGCGCAATGCTTCGCCAGCCATCTCGCAAGATGTCTCACCGGTGCGAAGATTGAACAGCGCCCTCGCACAAGCATCCTCACCAATCAACGCCATGAGTGATGCGTAGTTTCCCAGCGCCATCATCGGGTGGACAACTCCCCGTGCAGGCAGGATGAATTCCTCATTGGAGCCAACGGGATCACTATAGTCGCCGTGTCCTCCACCAACATCACTACCACCGCCAATATCGGACTGGGCTATGCACACGAAGCCCGGCCGTCCGATCGGGGCGCGAAGACCCATGGCGTAGCCGTGGACGATCGGGCCGGCCAACGTCGCGGCTCCTAGATGTATGCCGACCTGTCGGCGATAGGCCTTGTCGGCCAGCGTCTGCGTGACCTTGCGTCCCCCGCTCTGCGTCGATCCTTTGGCCTCGGCCAATGCCACGCCGTGCCCGCCAAGGGCAGGGCCGGTGTAAGCGAAATCGGCCAACGGCCCCTTCGCCGAGATCAACGCGCTGGCTTGGTCACGCCAGACATAGCGCATGGATTGCATCAACAGGTCGCAGATCCCAGCCCCGATTCGCCCAGCCAACGCCGTGCGCTCTGCCCCGTTGATGTATCGCAGGTCCGGCAGTAGCTCGAATCCTGACGTGTCATCATCGACCAGATCGCTAACTTCGGCCGCTGCTAATGCCGCACGCTTTCTCAGCCAGCTCTGGGTAGGATTTCTGATGGCGCCGGTCCTTGCCATCGCCAAGCCTAGCTCAAGCCGTCCGAACGAGAGTTGCGGCAGCGTAAGAGGTGGACTAAAGCCTGCAGGACGCGGGCGCGGCGGCCCGTGCCCGATCGGTGGATAGGCCACAAGTTCCTTTCTCGCTCGGTCCCACGGAGAGGCCATATCCTTGTCACCTCTAGGCACTGGCAATAACGACGGCCCTGCACCGCGAAGCTCGCTGGCTCGGCCGTTCCTCCTGCAATCCTACCCGCATACCACACGGGCGAATGCTGCTCCACGACGTACGATCTCCCCACCGTTGCAGACCGTCGTCCGACCGCATCTGAAGGCCGTCTAGTCATCAGCCCCCTACCGGTCGCCTTCGGCCTAGATCATACGCCGGAAGACCGGGCCAGGCTGCCATCTGACACCGCGCGCCCTCCTGTTCCACTGGCATCCCACCCTGCACCTCAGCTTCGCCAACCCGAATTGGGGCGTCGCGTAACGGAAAATGAGCATTTAGTGGGACGCCCGCTATTCGGATTAACTCCATTCGTCGGAAACCAGTACGGACATTTTCTAGCGCCCGGACGGTCACTCGCGCCCGAGCGGGCGCGGGTGTATAAGCGACTAGCGCTAAGCGCTTCGGTGGAAGCGCGATCGCTCATTTGGGGCACATGGGGACCTCAAAATCATCGCCGGGTCGGCGGTGTAGCTCTAAAGTCTGTGATACGTGCAGCCTGGTCAATGGAAGGCCTGCGCTCTATTGCTCACGGCATCCACCTTCCAGCTGAAAACCATAGGCGAGGCGGCCTATGGCTGCCGCGTGCGTACTACTTGTTCACACGGATGAGGGAGGATTTCGACGAGAGAGACGAGATCGAACTGGATGTCCAACAAGCATCATCGACGCCGCAAGCCCGTATCAGCAGATTCTCATTCAAGCCCAACGCAGCTCGGGCGGCAGTCGTCGTCCATTCGACGAACGACGGCACCGCGCCACGAAAGGCGTTCGGCACTGACTAACTCGCTACGTGCACAAGGAGAAGCCCGTGGACTATTCCGAGTACCCGAACTTCGTTGTAGAGGACATCGTCCGTCTTCGCCGGCGCATAACGCAATCCGGCATCCCCCCGCGTCGCATCGATACCAACGTTATTATCGGCACTTGGAACATCCAGAAGTTTGGCGGCTTTCACAATGCCTGGACCGAGAATGATGACAGTCCGAAGCGCAATCTACGCTGCTTAGCTCTCATTGCCGAGATTGTCCGGTGCTACGACGTGATCGCGCTGCAGGAAGTGCAGCGGGACACTTCGGCGCTTCGCCATCTCATGCACCGCTTTCTAGGCAATCACTGGGCCGTGCTGCTGACGGATGTCACGGCTGGTGACAAAGGAAATTCGGAGCGACTGGCATACCTCTATGACACACGCCGTGTGATGCTATCTGGTCTGTCAGGCGAGATCGTCCTGCCACCGACGGCCGAAGGGCTGCCCGAGCAGTTCGATCGCTCACCGTACATGGCCGGCTTTCGGGCGGGCAACGAGCACTTCACGCTGCTTACGGCCCACATTCGCTACGGCGACGTGCCCGCCGGTCGCCTACCGGAGCTCCAGAAGTTCGCCGCGTACACGGCCAGCGAGCTACGTAATCGCACGCGTACGGGGCTGAGCCATGAGGAGCCGAATCTTTTGATCCTCGGCGACTTTAACATCGACAAACGCCAAGGCAACCCGCTGTTCGACGCGTTCGTCGAGACGGGTCTATGGGTTCCCGAAGCGCTACAGACCGTCAAGACGACAACTGGAAAGGTTGCCAAACACTACGACCAGGTCGCCTGGTTCCAAGGCGAGGACTTTGGCCTGAAGCCGACAGGCTTAGCCGGGACCATCAACTTTGCCGGCGTCGTCTTCAAGGGGCTGCAAACAGCTCAAGTGTCGCCACGAATAAGCGACCATCTACCCCTGTGGATTGAGTTCTCAACCGATCGCAGCGAGGAAGCGATGGCGCGGACCTTGGGCCTGGATATCGACCTGCCCAACCCTTTTGATGGCGTACCTGACTAGCAACGTGCCCGCCGAGCAGGTTGAACACCTTCTAGCTGAGTGGCCACCATGTGAGGCTTCCTCTGCTATACGAGGTACATAGCAGAGTTTTCTCGCATCGTGCCGGTCGGGATTTCTGTCCTTTCGCGCAGCCCCTCGGTCCGCGACCGGCTTGGACCCGCCTCGCCTTGAATCAGCCCCTTCGGAACGGACGCCACGGAGCGTCCCAAGCTTCACACACGCTAGGCGCTGGAGAAGTCCATGCCAGAACAAGCTAAGAAGGTCCGCATTCGAGTTGCTGAAGCGCTCGAGTCCGGTGTCGAGGGTATCCTGCTTTTTGTGGTTCGGTACTTCCGCACCAGCGCGTTCTTGATTTTCAGCCCAAGGCGAATGGCGCGGCGGCTGCTGGCCGACCGCCATGCATCCAAACCCAGCTACGTGCTGCCGCTGACGTACCTGTCGATAGGCCTGTTCCTGCTCTCACTACTATCGCAAGTCGCCGGAATCTCGATCTTCGACTGGATGTGGTACATGGACGAATTGGCAGCCAGGGTGACGGATGCGCTGAGCAAGGAGATCTCGCTCGTGAAAGTTGCAGTGCAGGCACTTCCGGGCGTCGTGGTGGTGGGGCTCCTCGGATGGCTATTGCGACTGGGACTTCGGGGGACGCCCATTTCCAGCCGCCTCGTTCCCTTCGTCCTCAGCTATGCCTTTGGCGTGCAGACTTGGGCGCTCTTCATGACGACGTTCGGCTTCGTCGCATTGGGCACGTTGGTCGGCAAGTGGGAACCTCCCGGAGGAAAGGTCGGTTCGAGCGCGTTCGCCGGACTGATCTATCTATCGTTGATCGGCGGACTGCTCCTCGCTTTTATTGCGCCCGTGGTCTTCGCCACCTCCGCGCTCAGGCTGAGACGCGTGATCCATCGCGGACGCTGGCTGGGTTGGGGCGTCACCGTCAGCCTAGCTGGATCGCTGTTGCTCGGCCACGTCGCCTTGCTCTACGCAATGGGCTTGCCGTCCAAGATCATGGCGCTGGCCACAGAACCAACCTCACCCGACCTGACCATTCGACATCAGGCCTACTCTGTCGCGGACGGCAGGCTGCGGGGCAAGGTGACTTTCTTGCTGACGAACCCCGGCAAGAAATCTCTTGGCTGGGAGGTGGATCAGATGGAGCTGATGCTGTTTGAACGCGCAGATGGCCTTCAACAGGCCTCATGCAGCACCAATGGTGTCCTTGAAACCCTGGCGATCGAAGCCCTCACAGACGATGGGGGCAAGGCCATCCGCTTCGTGTCCGTCGCCCCTGGCCAGACGCAGTGGTTCGAGTTGACCGCCACAAAAGCGATGAGCGGCTGGCTGAACGCAGTTGCGAAGCAGAAGTCCACCATGGACTTGAGGCTGAGCATGCGCTCCTTAGAGGGCGAAAGCGTAGCGCACTGCATTGCAGGGAAACAACCAACCGAAACAAGTCCGCGCCCCGCTCGATGAGCCACGCTGTTGAGTGCGTATCTCTTCGTTACCTCCAGCCCGCATCTGCATCGATCACACCGACACGCATAGAACCTGGACTGTCCAGAGCTTCGCTGATGTCTTCACTCCATGCCGAATATCTCTGCGAGGATCATGATCGGCACGCCCTCCTTGCGCCGCAGCGACCATAGCTCTGAGAAATAGAATCACTCGATTGATAATTTTCCGGCCGATACTAATGTTTCAAACCACCGCACTCATGGCGGGCACCACCAAGTCTCCGCCTAAGCTTCTCTGCGCGGACTTGAGAGCGGCCGATCGACGGTCCTTCACCTTGCCGCGCCTGAATGCTCGATCCCCAGCCATGAACGCTTCCAGCATGTGCGGGACCAGCGTGGCCGCGTCGACCGCTTCGCCGTAGGTCTGTCCGTGCATCGCGGCGTAGCGGTCGAGTTCTGCTTTCAGCGCGATCGGACAAGCGAACGTCACCTTGACGCTCTCGGTCTTCGGCAACGGCCCCAACCGCAGCTTGCGCGTCGTGGTCATTGCGAGCCCCCCGCCTTGAAGAACAGCGGCTGATACGGCCGCAGCACCAGATCTCGGTTGACGATGATCCGCACCGGCAGTCCGGGCCGCTCGGTCAGCGTCGGCTGGATGTTGAGATTGCGCCGGGTCATCTCCTGGCCAACCTGATTGATGCTTTCCTGGGCGCTGTCGCGCCCGGCGATGACGACGCGATCGCCGTCCTGCCGATTCTCGGGCGCCGCCAGCTCAGCACCGACGCCCAGCAGCGTGGTCAGCGCGGCGCCGGCGAAGATGCGACCCCAGTGGTAGTTCACGCCGTCTTCAAGCCCGGCGTAGCCGGCCGGATCGGTGCCCACCAGGTTGTCGAGCGTCAGCGACGACGTGTCCGGCAGGACGATCCGATTCCAGATGACTTGAACCCGGCTCTGCCCATAGCTGATCTGGCTGCTGTACTTGCCCAGGATGCGCGAGCCCTGCGGGATCAGCAGATGGCGGCCGCTCGCGGTGTCGTAGACCGGCTCGGTCACGGTGGCGATCACGTCACCCGGCAAGTCCGACTGGATGCCCGTCACCAGCGCGCCGGCGATGACCGTGCCGGCCATGACCTGATACGGCGACGCCGGCATTTGCAGATTGCCGGAATTGCGGATTTCCGTAGAACCGCCTTGCAGGAACGCCTCCTTTTGGTCTTGCCGGTTCTGCACGACGGTCGGGGCCGTCTGCGCCGCGGTCGAGGACGGCCCAGCCGCCATCGGGTCGAAGCGGGCCAGATCGCCAGCCAACGCCGCGGCGGCCGGCGCCGGCGCGGCCGCTGCCGGTCTGCCGGCGCGGAAGAACACCGACGAAGCGTTCGCCTCTTCGGCCTCCTTCTGCTGCGCGATCCGCATCGCCTCGGCGGGATCTTCGCCCGGCGCTGTGTAGGTCGGCACGACCTGCTGCTGCGACCGGACGATCGCCGGCCCAAGATCGCCCGGCAGCGGCGGCCCCAGCTCGGGCACCTTCGGCGACAGCTTGGAATAGTCGGCCGGCAACTGGTCCAGCCGATCGGAGCGCGTGATCCGATCGACGTTGAACAGTTCGTCGGCCTCGTTGCCGCCGCGGCGCTGCACCGGCTGCAGCGACCAGATCGCCGCGCCGAGCACCGCGGCCGCCAGCACACCGGCGACGACGGTCAGCGTGCGACGGTTCAGCCGCGTGACCGGGCGCGGTTGGGCGCGCAGCGCCACCGCCTCGGGCGCCACCTTGGCGGCGGGCTCAGGCATGTCGTTCGGGCGCATGTCACTTCTCCCGCAGGCGGCCATCCGTGCGCTCGATCCGCACGACGTCGCCCTTGTCGCCGCCCAGGCGCAGTTCGGCCGCGCCGAACAGCCGGTCGACGATGTAGTACGGCGGCCGGTAGCGGTAGTTCACCAGCTGTCCGTCGCCCTGCGCGCCGATCACGAACAGCGGCGGCAGCTCGCCTTGCGCGATGCCGGCCGGAAACTGGATGTAGACCTTCTCCGAATCGTCGAACGCGCGCAGTGGCTTCCACGGCGGATTGCTGCCGCTGATCGCGTAGCGAAAGCGGATGCGCTCCAGCGACAGGCCGGTCTCGACCGGCGCCGCTGCCTGTGCCTCCTGAGCCTGCTTCTGCAAGGCCAACATGCGGTCGCGCGGGTACTCCCAGGACACCGACGCCATCCACGCCCTTTCCGTGGACGTCAGTTCCAACAGGTACGTGCGCCGGCTGGTGGTGATGACCAGATTGGTCTTCAAGCTGGACCGGATCGGCTTCACCAACACACTAACGCGTAAGCCCTCGCCGGCGCCGCTGGACGTGTCGCCGACGATCCAGCGCACCGTGTCGCCGGCGGCGACGGTGACCAGTTCCTCACCGGGCTGCAGCGAAATCACGGTCACGCGCCCTGGCGCCGCATAGACCTGGTACAGCGCGCCATCGGTGTAGGGCCAGACCTGGATCGCGTTGACGTAGCCCTCGCGCGTCGGCGCGATGCGCGCGTCGGCGTTCGCGCGTGAGACGCGCACGGCTTCGTCAGCCGGCTCCGGCGCGGGCTTCGTGTCGGATTCGGGCAGCGGCTTCAGCTGCGCCGGCAGGGCCAGCGGCTCGGGGACCGCAACGACCTCCACCGGCGCCGGCGGCTCGGGCAGCGATTGCGCCTGCACCGGTTCGTCGAGCGAAATCGTCGGCGGCGGTTTGCCGCGGCTGGCACAGCCGACCAAGGCCAGCACGATCAGCGGCAACGCGCAGATACGGAAAAGCGATTTCATGGTTTGGCTCCTTCGGTCGCATCCAGCTCACGGGTCCACGACAGACCATTGACGTAGATCCCCAGCGGGTTCGCGCGCAGCCGCTGTTCGGTGCGCGGGGTTTGCAAGACGATCGAGACGACGGCGGTCCAGCGCTCGACGCCGGCGGACGCACCGTTGACGAATCGTTCCTCCGTCCAGCGCACCTGGAACGATGAATCGCCGGCGCGCACGATGCTGGTGATCTGCACCGTCACCGACTCCCGGCCGACACGTGCGAACGGATCGTTGGCGCGCGCGTACTCGTTCAACGTCGCCGCGCCGCGGTCGGTCGTGTAGTCATAGGCATCGAGCCAGTTGCGCCGCACCACGACCGGATCGATCGACAGCGAGCGCACCAGCGTCACGAAGCGCGCCAGGTGATGCGCGATCTGCGCGTCGGGGGGCCGGTACGCGGTGGCCGCCTCCCCGACCGCGCGGACCTGTCCGCTGCGGTCGACCTCAACCACGTACGGCGTGACGACCGATTGCGCGGATCGCCACACCAGACCGCCCGCCATCAGCAGCGCGAGCGTCAGGCAGCCGAACGCCATCAGCCGCCAGTTCCTGGCCTGCACGCGGGCCGAGCCGATGCGCTCGTCCCACACTTGGGCCGCGGCCTGGTACGGCGTAGCGGGCTCCGGCGTCTGGGAGTAGCGCACCTGGGGTCGCTTGAATCGCATTGGCTCAATCCTCTTAGGAATCCGAATCGCGCAGGCTCGGGCCACTGCCGGCGCTACCGCTGTCGCCGCTGCGCAGCGTGTGCGCGACGCTCGTGGCGGCATGGGTGATCTGCTGACGCCGGTGCAGCCGCTTGGCCCAGGCGGGTTGCTGCTCCGCGGCGTGGCCCGTGGCCGCAGTGCCCTTCGCGGCCGCTTCGGCACCGCCGCTCGAACCCGGACCGGCAGCCGCAGCTGTGCCGCCGCCAGAGGACGGTGCAGCGCCCTCGCGGAATGCGGCAGTCGCGCGGTCCTTGAGCGAGCGCGCACCGGCCGCGGCGCGCTCGCCGACTGCGTGCGCGCCGCGCATCGCGACATGGCCCATGCCGGCCATGACGCCCTTCGCGCTGCCGCCCGCCGAGGCCGACCCGGCCCGGTATGCCGAGCGCGCGCCACGGGCCGCCCCGGCGGCCACGCGCGCGCCGCTGCCGGCCATCTTGGCAGCGGCCGGCGCCATGCGCGCACCGGCCGCAATCGCTCCGCCGACACCGGTCGCGGCGGCACCGACGGCGACCGCGGTGCCGGCTGCGCCCAGCGCGGCACCGGCCATCGCACCAGCCCCGAGCTGGGGACCTCCGGAGATCAGCCCGGTGGCGATGCCTGGCCCAAAGATCGCCAGTGCAAGCAGCGCGAGCGAGGCCAGCATCACGACCAGCGCGTGGTTGATCGAGGGTTCGTCCGGCACGGTCTGAAACTCGCCGAACAGCCCGCTGCCGATGCCGACGATGACGGCGAGCACCAGCACCTTGATCCCCGACGAGATGACGTTGCCCAGCACCTTCTCGGCGAGGAACGCGGTCTTGTTCCAGAGCGCGAACGGGACGAGCACGAACCCGGCCAACGTCGTCAACTTGAATTCGATCAACGTAATGAACAGCTGCACGGCCAGCACGAAGAAGGAGACCAGCACGACCAGCCACGCGAGGAACAGAATCGCGATGGTGTCGATGTTGACGAACACCTCGGGAAAACCCGTCAGCGTGCCGATCTGGTCGAGGATCGGCGCACCGGCGTCGATACCGGTCTTGGCCAGCTGTCCGGGCTGCAGAAACGTCCGCATGTCGAGCGAGCCGGTCGCCGCCAGACCGAGCCCCGCAAACGAACGGAACACGATGCCGGCCAGCCAGTTGAAGTTGCCGAGGATGTACGCGAAGGCACCGACGTAGAGCACCTTGCGGACCAGCCTGGCGATCACGTCCTCGCCCTGCCCGGTCGCATGCCCCAGCGCCCAATAGAGGCCTGCGATCGTCATGTCGATGACGATCAGCGTCGCGGTCAAATAGGCGACCTCGCCCTCCAACATCCCGAAACCCGAGTCGATGTAGCGGGAGAACGTGTCGAGGAAGCGGTCGATGACCGTGACGTCGTTCATCGCGTCGCCTCCGCGTCAGCGTCGATCGGCTCGGCCGTGCCGTTCGTGTCGTCCTCGAACGGCGTATCGAAGCTCGGCAGAATCGGTGGCAGCTCCTCGAGCGTGCGGTATTCGTCAGGCCCCGCGGCGCCGGAGAAGAAGCGGCGTCGGAACGCGTCGGCCGCCGCGCGGCACGCGTCTTCGCCCGCGGCCTGGCGGTCGCTCGCACACTGGGCGCGCAGCGCCTTCAGACGGACCGGATCGGCCGCCAGCGCGTCGGTCAGGTCATCGGCCGGAGGCTGGCCGCACGCAATCAACAGCACGGCCAGCAGGACGGGAGCGCTTCGCATGACGATCTCCATCAGTTCCCGTAGAACTGCACGGGATAGGGCGTGTACGGCGTGCCCTCGCCGATGAAGCGCCGGCGCACCTCGCGCGCGCGCTCGGCCGCCGCCGCCTGGCGCGCCAGTTCCAGCGAGGCCGCACGCTCCTGGGTCAGCTGCAGCTGCTGCCCTTGGATCGTCTGCTTGGCCTGCAGGGCGAGCAGCTGGTCATCGCCTGCATCGTCTGCAAGGCGCCCTCGGCGGACTGGCTGCGGTTGACCAAGTCGGTCAGCACTTCCTGGTCGTCACGCACCAACGCCGACACCTGCGCCTGCATCCGCATCGCCGTGTGCAGACCTTCGAGCGTGTACTTCCAGCGCTCGCGCGCATCCCGATACATCTGGTCGCCGCTGATCGTCTCGGCGTACTCCTCCGGGTACAGGATCCGGAACTGGTGGTCGAGGTTCTGGACGTCGAAGGCCAATCCCTCGGCTTCGGCGATCAGCCGCTGCGTCGTCGCCAGCGCGGCGCGCAACCGGTCGACGACCGTGAAATCGAGATTCGCCAGATTGCGCGCCTGATTGGCCAGCATCCTCGCTTCGTTCTGCAACTGCCGGATCTGGTTGTTGACCTGCTCCAGCGCCTGGATCGCGGTGATCGTGTTCTGGATCAGGTTGGTGGGGTCGATCACGATCGCCTGCGCGTAGGCGGCCGATCCGGTGCACAGCACGGACGCGAGCGCGAGTGAAAGGAAGGCCTTCTTCACGGCAGGTTCTCCTGTGGGGGGATGTTGGATACCGAGGTCGTCGGCGCCGAAGGCAGCAGGTCGGCCGCCCACTCAAGTCGACGATGGCGCAGCCAGGCGGCGGCAAAACCTGAGGCGCCGGCATCGCGCAGCACGCGGTCGAGGTCGCGCTGGTCCTGCGGCGACGCAGCGACGACGAACGCCAGCGCGACGGGGCCGAGGTCCAGATCGAACAGGCGGTGGCCGAGGCGTGACTGGTAGTAGTAGTCGCGCTTGGGCTCGGCGGTTGCGACGATCTCGATCTGCCGGCCGTTGAGGCCGAAGCCCTCGTAGATCGCGCGGATCTGCGGCTCGGTCGCCTGCGGGTTGGGTAGGAAGATGCGGCTGGCGCAGCTCTCGATGATGGCGGCGGCGATGCTCGAATCCTTGACGTCCGCCAGCGATTGCGTTGCGAAGATGACCGACACGTTATTCTTGCGCAGCGTCTTGAGCCATTGGCGGATGCGCGACGCGAACAAAGGCTCGTCGAGGAACAGCCAGGATTCGTCGAGCATCAGCAGCGCCGGTGCGCCGTCGAAGCGCGCCTCGAAGCGCGCGAACAGGTAGCGCAGCACGGCCAGCACCGCTGCCCGGCTCGCCATCAGGTCCTCCATCTCGAAGCACTGCACGTCGGCGCCGCCGAGCCGGTCCTGGTCGGCATCGAGCAGCTTGCCGTGCGCCCCACCGAGCACGTAGGGCGCGAGCGCCTGGCGCAGGGCGTTGGACTGCAGCAGCACCGACAGGCCGGTCAGCGTGCG
>Ga0182745_1001813_pt1 | contig 19901 bp, 20 predicted proteins | sample eDN3rd30CKraftBY_FD_128523 | JGI IMG/M metagenome (GOLD analysis project Ga0182745, IMG submission 128523) | Enriched backyard soil microbial communities from Emeryville, California, USA - eDNA 3rd pass 30_C Kraft BY (version 2) (version 2) | ecosystem: Environmental > Terrestrial > Soil >...
AGGCGGGCAAGCGCGCGGGCTACGTGCAAGGCGGCGTCTTCCACGCGATCGACACCGCCTGCCCCGCGATCATGCCGGACGACATGACGACGGACGAGTGCTGGCTGGACGACGGCAGTGACCTCGTCATCTGGACGACGCACTTCACGACGTTCGTCTCCTACGACTCGGTCGCCGTCCCGACGCCGGGCGGCGGCGGGTCCGGCGGGGGCGGCCCCGCCACCGGCGGCGGCACGACGAGTGGCAGCAGCGGCACGAACGGCAGCGCCGGGTCCGTCGCGGTGCCCGCGCCCGTCGTGACCGTGACGCCGAAGCCGACCCCGACGGCGACAGCGGCCGCGCCTCGGCCGACATCGACGCCCGACGTGTCCGAGGAGGAAGTCGAGCCCGCCGCGGCGGTGCCCGAGGCCGGCGGCGGATTCGACCCGGTGGTGCTGATCGTCATCGTGATCGCCGTGGCCGTGCTGGGCGCGGGCGTTGCGACGATCGTCACGGTTCGGCGCCGGGCTCGCGGCTGAGGGGCGGCCCGGCGACGGTACGCTGGAGGGCATGTCGCGCACGCTGTCGCTCGCTGTCATCCCCGGTGACGGCATCGGTCCCGAAGTCACCGCCGAGGCGCTCAAGGTGCTCGAGGCGGTGGCCGCGGACGCCGGCCTCACCCTCGACAAGACGACGTTCCGGCTCGGCGCCGAGCGGTACCTCGACGACGGCCAGGTGCTGCCGGCCGACGAGTTCGAGGCGATCAAGGCGTCCGACGCGATCCTGTTCGGGGCCGTCGGCGGTGTGCCCGGCGACCCCCGACTCAAGGAGGCGAACATCGAGCGCGGGCTGCTGCTGCGGATGCGCTTCGAGCTCGACCAGTACGTCAATCTGCGCCCGACCCGGATCGTCCCCGGGGTCGTCTCGCCGCTCGCGAATCCCGGTGACGTCGACTTCGTCGTCGTCCGCGAGGGCACCGAGGGCCCCTACGTCGGCAACGGCGGGGTGATCCGCCGGGGCACCCCGCAGGAGATCGCGAACGAGCTGAGCGTCAACACGGCGTTCGGCGTCGAGCGCGTCGTGCGAGACGCCTTCGCGCGCGCCCAGGCGCGCCGGGGGCGGCTCACCTGGGTCGCGAAGACCAACGTGCTCGTGAACGCCGGCGCCCTCTGGCAGCGGATCGTCGCCGAGGTCGCCGCCGACTTCCCCGACGTGACTGTGGACTACCTGCACGTCGACGCCGCGACGATCTTCTTCGTCACCGATCCTGCTAGATTCGACGTGATCGTCACCGACAACCTGTTCGGCGACATTCTGACCGACCTGGCCGGCGCGATCAGCGGCGGCATCGGGCTGGCGGCCTCGGGGAACATCAACCCGGACGGCGCCTTCCCCAGCATGTTCGAGCCCGTGCACGGCTCGGCACCGGACATCGCTGGACGCGGAATCGCGGATCCGACCGCAGCGATCCTTTCCGCGGCCCTCCTGCTCGATCACATCGGGGAGACCGAGGCGGCGACACGCATCGTCGCCGCGGTCGACGCCGACCTGGCGGCTCGAGGGACCGGCCCCCGCACGACGTCGCAGGTCGGCGACGCGATCCTCGCTCGGATCGCCGAGCACTGACGGCAGTCGACGCGACACCACCACCACATTCACGAGGACCCACCATGAAGAACCTGCTCGCGGACGCGAAGCTCGAGTTCGCCCGAACCCTCCACACCAGCCCCCGCGCCGAGGACGACCTCTCGCGCATCCTCGAGGAGCCCGGCTTCGGCGAGGTGTTCACCGACCACATGGTCGACATCCACTGGTCGCAGCGCGGCGGCTGGCACCGTCCCCGCGTCCTGCCGTACGGGCCCATCTCGCTCGACCCGGCCGCCGCGGTCCTGCACTACGGCCAGGAGATCTTCGAGGGCCTCAAGGCGTACCGGCACGCGGATGACTCGATCTGGACCTTCCGTCCGGTCGAGAACGCGAAGCGCTTCCAGCGCTCGGCCCGCCGGATGGCGCTGCCGGAGCTGCCGACCGAGTACTTCATCGCGTCGCTGCGCGAGCTCGTTGCCGTCGACTCGCGCTGGGTGCCGAGCGCGCCCGAGACGAGCCTGTACTTCCGGCCGTTCATGTTCGCCGCCGAGGCGTTCCTCGGCGTGCGGCCCGCGAAGAAGGTCTATTACCACCTGATCGCGAGCCCCGCCGGCGCCTACTTCAAGTCCGGTCCGGCGCCCGTGTCGATCTGGCTCTCGCAGGACTACGCGCGCGCCGGCAAGGGCGGCACGGGTGCGGCGAAGACCGGCGGCAACTACGCCGCGAGCCTCGTCGCGCAGCAGGAGGCCTACGACAACGGCTGCCAGCAGGTGCTCTTCCTCGACTCGGTCGACAGCAAGTACATCGAGGAGCTCGGCGGGATGAACATCGTCCTCGTCAAGCGCGACGGCACGCTCGTGACGCCCGAGTCGGACTCGATCCTCCAGGGGATCACGCGCGACTCGATCCTCAAGCTCGCCGAGGACCGCGGGCACCGGGTCGAGCGCCGGCAGGTCTCGATCGACGAGTGGCGCGACGGCGTCGCGTCCGGCGAGGTGACCGAGGTCTTCGCGTGCGGGACGGCCGCGGTCGTGACCCCGATCGCGCTGCTGCGCGCCGCCGACTTCGAGATCGGCTCGGCCGACGCGACCGCCGGCGAGCTCACGCTGTCGCTGCGCCAGGAGCTCACCGACATCCAGTACGGGCGCATCGAGGACCGCCACGGCTGGATGACGAGGCTCGGATCGTGAGGGTCGCCCGGTTCATCACAGGGGAGGCCGATCCGCGCTACGGCATCGTCGATGCCGACGAGATCGTCGTGCTAAAGGGCCACCCGCTGCTGTACGGCTACGAGACGACGGGGGAGCGGGTCGCGCTCGATGACTCGCGCCTCCTCGCGCCCGTCATCCCGTCGAAGGTCGTCTGCGTCGGGATGAACTACGCGGAGCACCGGGAGGACATGCAGTTCTCGAGCGATCGTGCCGACCGGCCGCTCTTCTTCCTCAAGCCGTCGACTGCGGTCGTCGGACCCGGCGACCCGATCCGGATCCCGCCCGTCGAGGGCCGGATCGTGCACGAGGCGGAGCTCGCGATCGTGATCGGCCGCGTGGCGAAGCAGATCCGTCGCGAGGACTGGAAGGACTACGTCTTCGGCTACACGATCGCGAACGACGTCTCGGCACGCGACGAGATGTTCGCCGACGGCCAGTGGGCGCGGGCGAAGGGCTTCGACACGTTCTGCCCGATCGGCCCGTGGATCGAGACCGATCTCGATCCCGCTTCGGGGCTGGAGATCCAGTCGTTCGTCGACGGCGAGCCGCGCCGCCACGGCAACACCGCGAACCTCATCTTCGACGTCCCGACGATCATCGCCCAGGCTTCGGACATCTGGACCCTGCTGCCGGGCGACGTCATCATCACGGGCACCCCGTCGGGACTCGGCGGCTTCACCGCGGGCCAGACGGTCGACATCGACATCGAGGGCATCGGCCGACTCTCCAACCCGGCGTTCGACCGCGACTGACGCGGGGAGAACGCCGTTGCGCGGGCGAGCCGGGTCGTCCAGGTGAGCAGGATCATGCCGCTGCTGCCAGGCCTCGCGGTCGCGGCGGTCGCGGCGGCGCTCGGCTGGGTCGCCCACCTCGTCCTGCCCTGGATGCCGTGGCTCACTGCGGCGCTCGTGCTGGGGGTCGTCGCCGGCTCGATCCCGCCGCTGCGACCATCGCTCGACGGCCCGCTCCGGCGGGGACTCGCGTTCTCATCCAAGACCCTGCTGCGCGCCGGGATCGTGGTGCTCGGTCTCAAGCTCTCGCTCCTGGACATCGCGGGTCTCGGCTGGGCCGGAGTCGTCGTGATCGTCGTGCTCGTCGCGCTCTCCTTCGTCGCGACCTGGGCGATCGCGAAGGCGTTCCGACTGCCGGGCGACGAGCCGGTCCTGCTCGCCGCCGGCTTCTCGATCTGCGGCGTCTCGGCGGTCGGCGCGATGTCGGCGGCGCGGCGCTCGCCTGCTGCGGACACCGGCACGCCGATCGCGCTCGTGACGCTCTACGGGACGCTCGCGATCGTGGTGCTCCCCGCACTCGCGGCCGTGCTCGGGCTCACCCCGGCGCAGTCCGGCCAGTGGGCGGGGCTCGCGGTCTACGACGTCGGGCAGGTCGTCGCGACCGCGGGGACCCTCGGTGCGGGCGCCCTCGCGGTCGCGGTCGTCGTGAAGCTCACGCGGGTGCTCATGCTCGCGCCCATGGTCGCGGTCGCGGCGCTCGGGGCGCGGCGGGTGGCGCGGCAGTCCGGCGAGCGGGGCGGGACGCTGCCGCCCATCGTGCCGCTCTTCATCCTGGGCTTCGTCGCGCTCGTCGTCGTGCGCACCTTCGTTCCGCTCCCGGACTGGCTGCTCGACGCGGCTGACGTCGTGCAGTCCGCGCTGCTCGCGACGGCGCTCGCCGCGATCGGCGCGGGCCTGCGCCTGGAGCGTCTCGCCCGATCCGGTGTGCGGTCGCTCGCGGTCGGCGCGCTCGCCTGGCTCGTCATCCTCGGGCTCGGCCTCGCGGCGGTGCTGCTCGTGCCGGTCGCGGTCTGAGGAGCCCTCACAGGCCGCGCCGAATCCGAGTTCTCCACATCCAGGCCCTCCAGGTGTGCACCTCCATCGCGGGGATGTCACGCTCCCCGCATGAGCACGCGAATCCCGTCCGCCGACGCGCTGGCCGACCTTCCCCTCCTCGATGAGGCCGCGATCATCGAGCGGCTTGCCGCCGTCGTGCAAGGGGCGTTTCGGCGGCAGGCATGGTTCTTGCTCCTCGATGCGCGCAAGGCTCAGCTCCCGATCGTCATCCCGATGGATCTGCCGAGGCGGCCTGAGGGGGACTCGGGCGAGGCGCTCGGGCGCCTGCTCGAGACGCTGAGCACGCTCGAGGAGGTTGCCGAGATCGCCGTCGTCTACGAGCGGCCCGGCCCCGATTTGGTGACGGACGACGATCTTGTCTGGCTCATCGGCATCGAGGACGCGAGCGGACATACCGATTTGCCGGTGCACGGGCCGTTCTTCGCGACCGACACGGGCATTCGTCGATGGAAATCACATCATGATGTAGATGCAAATGATGTAATGATGCAAGAATGGCCGCATGAGGACGACGATCACCCTCACGCCGGAGGCGCAGGCGCTCGTGGAGGGCGCGATGCGTGAGCGCGGGGCGAAGTTCAAGGACGTGGTGAACGATGCGATCCTGACGGCGCTGCGGCCGGCCGTGCCGGAGGAGCCCTTTGTGCAGCGCACATTCGATCTCGGCTGGTCTCTCACCTCGCAGCAGATGAAGGAGCTGTACGAGCAGGAGGAGATCGAGAAGTATGCGCCCTATCTCCGAGGATCGGGTGACAATCGTGCGGCTGATTGATACCGATGTGCTCGTCGTCGCGGTGAATCAGCACGACCCACGGCACGACGTGACGCGCGCATTCATGGAGCGGGTGCTCAGCGATAGCAGCGCAAACCTCATCGCCTCTGCGAGCATCGTCGGGTTCATTCGGAACGTCACGCGCTTCGTCCGTGGTCTTCCCGGACTGCCGGTCGGCAGCGCGTTCGACCTTGCCGAAGACTGGCTTCGACGTTCGACCGTGAGCGTGCCGATTCCGGACGAACGCCACTTCGCGCGGGTCCGGGAGCTGCTCGAGGGTGCGGGCGTGTCCGGCAAGCACGTGGACGATGCGCACCTCGCCGCCCTCGCAATGCAGTACCGGGCCACGATTGTGACGTTCGACACCGACTTCGCGAGGTTCCCGGGCGTGAAGTGGGAGCGGCCCGCCGCATGACCGCCGCCTAGGATTGAGGACCGTGCAGCTCCCGTTCTCGACCGCGACCGGTGCCGACGTCAAGGTGCGCTTCTGCCCGTCGCCGACCGGGACCCCGCACGTCGGCATGGTCCGCACGGCGCTCTTCAACTGGGCGTACGCGCGGCACACCGGGGGCAAGCTCGTCTTCCGCATCGAGGACACCGATGCCGCCCGCGACTCCGAGGAGAGCTATCAGCAGCTCCTCGACGCGCTCGGCTGGCTCGGCATCGACTGGGACGAGGGCGTCGAACGCGGTGGCCCCGACGGCCCGTACCGCCAGTCCCAGCGCGGCGCCATCTACCGCGACGTCATCGATCGCCTGCTCGCGGCGGGGCACCTCTACGAGTCGTTCGTCACGCCCGAGGAGATGGAGGCGCGCAACCGAGAGCTCGGCCGCGACCCGCGCCAGGGCTACGACAACTTCGAGCGCGACCTCACGGAGGCGCAGCGCGCGGCCTTCAGGGCCGAGGGGCGCGAGCCGTCGCTGCGCCTACGGGTGCCCGACACGGCGTTCTCCATCCAGGACCTCATCCGTGGCGAGATCACCTTCCCGGCGGGGTCGTTCACCGACTTCGTCGTCGTGCGGCCGAACGGCGCGCCGCTCTACACCTTCGTCAACCCGGTCGACGACGCGCTCATGGGCATCACGCATGTCTTCCGCGGCGAGGACATCCTCTCCTCGACGCCGCGGCAGCTCGCGCTGTACCTCGCGCTCATCGACATCGGCGTCACGACGTTCATCCCGCAGTACGCGCACATGCCGCTGGTCTACGGGGACGGCGCGAAGAAGCTCTCGAAGCGCGACCCGGAGTCGAGCCTCTTCCATCACCGCGACCGCGGCTTCATCCCCGAGGGCCTCCTCAACTACCTCGCGCTGCTCGGCTGGTCGATCGCGGCCGACCGCGACATCTTCACGCAGGCGGAGTTCGTCGAGGCATTCGACATCCGCGACGTGAACCCGAACCCGGCGCGCTTCGACCAGGCGAAGGCCGACGCGATCAACGGCGACCACATCCGGATGCTCGAGCCGGCCGACTTCGCGCAGCGGCTGCGCCCCTACCTCACCCGCGCGGTCGACGCTCCCGAGGAGGAGGCGCTGCTCGAACGGGCGGCGCCGCTCGTGCAGGAGCGGATGACGGTCCTGTCCGAGGCGCGCGACCTGCTCGGGTTCCTCTTCGTCACCGACGACGAACTGGTCGTCGAGGACAGCGCGATGCCCGCCGACAAGGACCTCGCCGACTACGTGCGCGTCCTCGACGCCGCACTCGTCTCGCTGCCGGGCGTCGACGTCTGGGAGACCGCCCAGATCGAGGCGGCCCTGCGTTTCGCGCTCATCGACGGTCTCGGGCTCAAGCCGCGCACGGCGTTCGGTCCGCTCCGGGCGGCCGTGTCGGGCCGCCGCATCTCCCCACCGCTCTTCGAGTCGATGGAGCTGCTCGGCCGCGACTCGACCTTGGCGCGAGTGAAGGCCTTCCGCGCGCGGCTCTCCCGCTGAGGTTTGCTAGACTCGTTTGTCGGCCCGGGAGACCGGGCTCGATGCCCTGGGGTATGGTGTAATTGGCAACACGGCGGTTTCTGGTACCGTTGTTCTTGGTTCGAGTCCAGGTACCCCAGCCATAGCAGGCTGCTGAGCGTGGTTGGTGCTCGGCCCTCTTCAGTTGCTCTGAATGACGTGCTCGCCGGCGTTCGTCCGGATGAACTCGGCGACGTCCGCGAGCTCCGCCAGGGAGATCTGGTGCCCGAGGCCCGGGTAGACCCGCTCGGTCAGGGTCGTGTGGGCGGCGAGGAAATCGGCGGCCGCCGCGACGGCGTGCGTCGGGATGACGGTGTCGAGATCCCCGCGGCCCCAGAACGCCGGCGGGCGAGCCGCAGCGAGCGACGAGTCCGCGGGCTGCGCATCGGCGAGGACGAGTCCAGCGAGCGCGACCGGCGCGACCACTCGGTCGGGCCTGGTGCGCAGCAGCTGGGTCGCCATCAGGCCGCCCTGCGAGAAGCCGATCGGCAGCACTCGCGTGCGGTCGGGGAGCTCCGCGTCGACCCACGCCCAGATCTGCGCCGTCGCCGATTCGACCGGGCCGACGCGCAATGCGTCGAGCTGCCCGATGGGGAACCACGCCGCGCCGGGCGTCCCCGCGAGCGCCATCGGGGCGCGCAACGACGCCCATGGCGCGGCGATGCGAAGCGGTTCGACGAGACCGAGCAGATCGCGTTCGTCCGCCCCATAGCCGTGCAGCAGCAGCACCGCGACATCGGCGCGGTCCATCGCGCTCGACCAGTCGGGCGAGACGATCGCGCGGAGGCTGGGTGAGGGGGCGTCGGCCATCCCTCAATCCTGCATCAGGGCGCCGCCGCCGAGGCGCGAATCCCTAGCGGGGGATCAGCACCAACCGAACCAGATGCAGAAGATGCCCGGAGTCAGCGCCACAGCCTGGCTCTCCGCAACCTTCGACTCCGCCGCAGCCGGCAACGCGATGCCGAGCGACAGCCCGACGACGGCAACTCCTACAACGATCTTCTTGAACATGGTGTTCTCTCCCCGCAGCATTCGAAGCCCGCTCCCGAGTGTCGGAGCGCAGTGCCATAGTGCCAGGGAAGGCCCGCGACCCCGTTATCCGAACGGATACATTTCGCGGCGGCGTCCGCTCAGCGTCGCAAGTCCGTGGGACCCCGCCGCGCGACACCTACCCGGCGTGCTGCGCGGAATGGGGTTCCCCGCTCCCTCGGCATCCGGTCTTCGACATCAGCTACCCGAAAGCTGAGTCTCCTCGGAGCGGAGGGAGCGGGGGGGCACCAAGAAGCCCGAACCCGATTGATTCCTGCGACTTCCTCTACTGTCGCAGGAATGTCCCGTAGTTGACCGATCCGAATGGACACATCTTGGACCCCCCCAAACGGGGGACAGCAATCGGTGCATCGTGTCGGGAGATACTCCGAGGCGCCTCAGTAACCTGTTCGTATGACCCCTGCCGCAGAGAAGTGGCTGGGCACCACGAGTCGATTCCCGAGCGGGCGCACCCCCAAGCTCATCCTGCTCGTCGTCATTGTCGGGCTCGTCGCTCTGGACACCACCGGTGGGGACTTCGATCTGTCCAGGGCCCGGGACTGGTTCGATCTGATCCTGCCCTGGCTCCCGCTGTTCGCCGTGCTGATCGGGCCGAGGATCGCGGTGGTGACGTGGTTCGTCACGTTCACCGTGATCATCGCCCTCGGTGCGAACGAGCTGCAGGTATCTGGCGCAGCACTGCCCACGATGCTCGTCCTCGGGCTTTGTGCCTTCGTGTTCGTCTGGCGCGCGGCAGTGATCTTCACCGCCGGTGTGCTCGTCATGCTCGCGATCGCTGTGCTCGTGAACCCCGTGAAGCTCGGTCTCGCCGGGATGGTCACCTTCGCGACGCTCATGGTGCTCGCCGCGGCGGCCGGGTTCGGCTTGAGCCTGCTCAGGTCGCGACTCGAGCGCAGTGCCAAGCGGGTCGTGGAGCTGCGAGCGCAGCAGGCTCGCGTGCGGGCGGAGGAGCGCACTCGCCTCGCCTACGAGCTGCACGACATCGTCGCGAACCAGGTCACGCTCATCGCCATGCAGGCCAGGCGCGCGGAGTTCACCGACCCCGAGAAGACCGGGCAGATCCTGGAGCACATCGGCGATGCGGCAGCCCAGACGCTGCAAGACCTTCGGAGCCTGGTCCTCCTGCTCAAGAGCGAGACCGAGGACGATGCGCAGAAGCCTGGGGAGGGCGACACGGCGACCCAGTCGGAGACGGCGTCCTCGACCGAAGGACTCGTGCACGAGGCTCACGGGATCGTCGCCGAGCTCGAGCAGGCCGGGTTCACCGTGCAATGGGGACTCGAAGGTGCGGCTGATGAGGTGTCGGCTGGTTTGCGCCAGACCCTCGCCCGCACGCTGCGCGAGCTCGGCACGAACATCCTCAAGCACGGCGACCCGGACGGCCTCGTCGAGCTGCGCATGGCATTCACGGGGGACGACGTGACGCTCAGCGCCTCGAACCAGATCTCCGGGGTGACCCCGATCTTCTCCTCCGGCACCGGACTCGAGGCGATGCGTGCGCGGTGCGACGTGTTCGGCGGGCGCCTCGCCACCTTCGCGGAGGGAAACCGCTGGACGACGTCGATCTCGTTCCCGTCCGCCCGCCCCCTGGTGCTTGATCCGCCGAAGGAGACGCCGCCGTGATCGGCGTGCTCATCGTCGACGACGACACCATGACGCGCGAAGCGCTGCGGGACTACATCGCGGCCGATCCGACACTGGAGGTGGTCGGGGAAGCCGCTGACGGCGAGATCGCGATCCGTCAGGCTGCTGCACTGCGTCCTGACGTCGTCCTGATGGACATGCAGATGCCGGTGCTCGACGGGGTGGCGGCGACCGCCGCCATCCACGCGGCGCATCCCGAGATCCGGATCATCGGACTGACCACCTTCGCGACGGACCGATATGTGACCCCGCTCCTTCGGGCCGGCGCCTCGGGATATCTCGTCAAGGACACCCGTCCCCGCGAGATCCTCGCGGCAATCCATGCCGCGTTGGCGGGCGAATCGGTGCTCTCTCCGGAGGTCACCCGGCACGTGGTCGCGGGGCTGCGCGAGTCCATCCCCGTGATCACTGCTCGCGATGAGGCGGTCGCCTCGCTCTTCACCGCCAAGGAGCTCGACGTCATCGAGCTCCTCGCGCAGGGATTCAGCAACCGGCAGATGGCGGAATCGCTCCACGTGGCGGAATCCACCGTGAAAGCCCGACTCGTGAAGATCGCGGCCAGGCTGGGCGTGCACGACCGTGTCCAGATCCTCGTGTTCGCCGTCCTCCACGGCCTCGTGGACTTGCGGGGTCGATGACCCTGGCTCGCTAGGGCCTTCCGCGTTCGCTCCGGTAGTCCCGGAAGATCAGGCGCACGCCGCCGCGGGCGATCATGAGCACGATGATGAGTCCGGTCACGAGGAAGAAGCCGCCGAGCTGCACCGAGTCGCCGAAGATGAGCGCGACGAGCTCGAGCACGACGAGCTTGCTCGCGGGCAGCACGACGAGGAGCATCGCGGCGGCGAGGATGCGCTCGCCGACCTTGCTCGCGGATCGCAGGCGCCGCTTGATCGCGTTCTTCACGAGCAGCACGAGCTCGAGCACGACCTTGAGCAGGACCGCCGTCAGCAGGGACAGCGTGAAGGTCTCCGAGATGACCGACGGGAAGAACTCGATCGCGAGGTTGAGGACGATGACGTAGACGAGCACATCGACGAGGTCGATGGGGGTGAGTCGCAAGCCCGACCGGGGCGCACCCTCCCGCCGATCCGGCGCCGTATCCACCTGCACATTCTCCCGCGTGAGCGTCCGCGCAGGCGCGTGCCGTTCAGCTGCTTCTGGTGAAGTGCGCGACGAGCGGTGCGCCTGGTCCCTGCAGCGTCAGCTGGTCGCCTGTGCAGGCGACGGAGACCGGCATGCCCGGGTCGATCAGCGAGGGCGCCGGAAGGGCGTCGTCGTTCGCGACGGGCTCGACGCCCCACGACCAGGCGTCGAACGACATGGTCGACGCGTCACCGGCCTCCCAAGCCCAGTCCGCGCCACCGGAGTACTCCTGCGGTGCGCTGAGCGGCACGCCGTGCACGACGGCATTGACCGTCAGCGCCGAGGCGACGCCGAAGTGGATCGGGGTGATCTGGAGCGTCATGGTGCCTGTGATGTCGAAGGCCTCGAGCGGTATCGCGAGGGAGAGGAGGTATGCCTCGGCCTGCGCCCGGTAGTCGGCCACGTCGAGCGCCCAGGCCCCGATCACACAATCCGTCTCGCCGCCGGAGGCATCGGTGCCCGGTGCCTCGGCCGGTTCGGCCGGCGGCGGGCCGGGCTGTGTCTCGGGCGTCGGCGCCCCCGCGCACCCCGAAAGGAGCAGTGCGGCTCCGAAGGCGATCGCGAGGATCGCGCGGTGGCGGACACTGCCCGCTCCGATCGCGCTCACGGTTGACTCCTCGGTCGACGACCACAGCAGCCGCCTCGGTCCGACGCTAGCCACCTCGTCCTGATCATGCCAAGGTCAAGTCATGACATGGCCTGATGATGCCAGCGGCGCGCACCTGCCCGACCGTCTCGTCGACGCATTCCGCCAGGCGACCCGGGCCCGAGTGACATCGCTTGTCGAGCTGCGCGAACTGCTCGGCTGCGACGAGGAGGCCGCGCGCGGCATTCTCGTCGACTGGGAGCGCGCGGGCCTCGCGGTGGTCGACGGCGACGACTTCCGGCTCCGCGCCCCGGACGCCGCCATCGCCCAGTACCTGGGCGACGTCTCGACGCGTATGCGCCGAGAGCTCGCCGGGCTCGGGCAGCTCGTCGCCTCGAGCGGTGCGCTCGCGACCGCTTGGCAGCAGAGCTTCGAGAACGACCCAGTTGACTACACGATCGACCGGATTCACGATGACGGCACCGAATGGTTCTCCTGGTGGTCCTACCTGGTGGAACGCGAGGGCGGCGAGGCGGTCGCGATCGTCTCGAACCTCGATGCGCTCGCGATCATGGAGTCGGCGGCGCCCGGCCTCCTCGACCGCACGCTCGACATGCTCGAGCGTGACGAGGTGTCGCTGCGCCTGCTCGTGGCCCCCGAGGCACGCACCGGGCCACCGGCCGCGCTCATGGACCGACTCGCGGAGGCGGGCGCCGAGGTGCGGGTCGGGGAGGCGAGCCGCTGGTTCGCGATCGCCTCGAGCGAGGTCGCGCTGGTACCGGCGACGTGGGGGCGCGACCGGGACGTGGCCGCGCTGCTGGTCCGTGAGCCGAGCATCGTCGCGGGCCTCGAGGATCTGTTCCACCTCCGCTGGCGGGCCGCGAGCCCGTGGCGCGAGTCGCAGCTCGCGGCGGCATCCGATCCCGTCATCGAGGCGCTGTGCCAGGGGCGGACCGACGGGGACGTCGCCGCCAGCTTCGGGATGTCCGTACGCAGTGTCCGGCGGCGCGTCGCAGCGGCCGTCGCCGAGACGGGCACGGCGAGCCGGATGGAGCTCGGCTACCGCCTCGGAGCGTCGCAGCACGGTCTACAGTGATCCGACGGGGCCTGTGGCGAGGGGGACATCGTGGCGCGACTGTTCGGCGCTCGGCGAGCGAAGCACACGGCGCCGGTCGAGGCGCCGAGCGCCGCGGAGGCGCCTCCCGTCCTGCTGCCCCCCGCTCGACGCGGGCCACTGGCGCGCGGGTATCTCAGCGCGCTCGGCGTGATCGGAGCCGTCCTCACGGGCCTGGCGATCTTCGGCCTGCGCGGCATCGTCGCCTCGATCTTCATCGCGCTCTTCGCCGCGGTCGCGCTGGATCCGCTCGTCCGCTGGTTCCAGCGTCGCGGCGTGCACCGCACCTGGTCGGTCGTCATCGTCATCCTCTTGATCCTGGTCCTGCTCGTCACCCTGATCTGGGTCGTCGTGCCGCTCGTCATCGGGGAACTCGGCCGACTCATCGCCTGGATTCCCGCCGGGATCGCGCACCTTCACGCAGAGGGCTGGTTCGACCCCGCGAACCAGATGAGCAATGGGATCCTCGGCGCGTTCCTCGGCTGGATCGCCGCGACAGTCGGGGATCCGACATTCTGGATGGTCGTCGGGGGCGGTGTGGTCGGCCTCGGATTCTCCATCGCGACCGGAATCGCATCGACCTTCTTCACCGCAGTGCTGACCATCTACTTCGTGAGCACCTTCGAGCCCACCAAGCAGGCCGCCTACAAGCTGGTGGCGGCCTCTCGCCGCCCGGCGATCACGAACTACACCGAGCGGATCCTCGAGAACTTCGGGAACTACCTCAGCGGGATGGTCGTCCTCGCCTTCCTCAATGCCCTCTTCAGCACGATCCTGCTGCTGATCGTCGGGGTCCCCGGGGCCTTCCTGCTCGGCCTGCTCGCGCTCGTGATCACGATCATCCCGCTCATCGGGACCGTCCTGACGACCGCGGTGATGAGCGTGATCGCGTTCATCCACGATCCGTTCAGCGGGCTGATCGTGCTCGTCCTCATGGTCATCTACATGCAGATCGAGGCATACGTGCTCGGGCCGCGGATCATGGGCAAAGCGGTCCAGGTACCCGGCTCGGTGGTGCTGATCTCGGCGCTCGCCGGCGGGACGCTGTTCGGGCTGATCGGCGCGCTCGTCGCGATCCCGATCTCGGCCGGCATCATGCTCGTGATCCGCGAGGTCGTGATCCCGCGCAAGGATCTCGCCTGACGACTACCGAGCTCCGAGCAGGAAGTCGGTGACGACCCCCATCCCGCCCGGAGTCATCTGCGCGGCGTGTCCCGCGCCGGGGATCGAGACGATCTCCGGGCTCGCGAACCGATCCGCCATCGTCATCGCGTTCGCCAGCGGGGTCGAGAGGTCGAGTTCGCCGGTGAGCAGCAGTGCTGGGATCTCCGAGAGGTCGCCGATCTCGGCGGGAGCGGCGCTCGCGCCGGTCCAGTGCACGCAGGAGAACGTCGTGCCCATCTGTCCGAGGATCGACGTCGGGAAGGGCAGGGTCTGCTCGGCCGCCACTGCGGCGATCGCGGCCTCCAGGACCGCGCCGCGCTCCGCGGCGGTCGCCGCCGAATCCGCCCACGGCATCAGGGTGTCGGCGCAGAAGGTCGCGATATGCGTCGCGGCGCTGAACGAGGCGAGGGGCGATGCGGCGGCCGACACAACTCCCGCGATGAGACGGTCGAGCGCGCCCGAGTCGCCGGCGCGCGCCGAGGCGAGGGCTTCGATGACCCCCGTGAACGGCGCCGCGGCGACCGAGGAGGCCACGAGCATGTTGAACAGCGGCAACGGCTCGTACCCTGCCTCGAGGATGGCGGCGAGGTCCCCGACCGGATCCGTCTCGCAGGCCTCGCTCGCGCAGACCTCGGCGAGCACCTCGGGGAGCGCCGCGAACGAGGAGAGCAGGAACGGGTCGACGCCCTCGACCGGCACGACCGAGTCGAGGACGAGCGCGCCGACCGATTCGGGGTGGCTCGAGGCGTACCGCGCGGCGACGAAGGTGCCGTAGCTCGTCCCGTCGAGCGCCCACGTGGGCGCGCCGAGCGCGAGCCGGAGATCCTCCATGTCCTGGACGGTGAAATCGGTCGACAGCGCGTCGCGCCAGGCCCCGATGCTCGACGCGCATGCCTCGATGGCTCCCGCGGACGCGGCGAGGATATCGCTCGAGCCCGTCTGCTGCTGCACCTCGGGGCAGTCGAGCGCACCGGCGCCGGTGCCGCGCAGGTCCATCGCGACGAGCTGGTACTCGGCTGCGACCTCCGGCATGATCGCGCGGATGGTGGGGACCGTCCAAATGGACGATCCGCCAGGCCCGCCGCCGATGAGCAGCAGCACGCCGCGTGGCGCATCCTGGTCGGTCATCACGACGGTCAGCCCCACCGTCGGCGAATCGGCGGCGGAGCGGTCGATCGGCACGCTGAGCGTCCCGCAGAGCAGTCCGTCCGTGACCATCAGGCCGAGGTCGGCATGCTCGGGCGAATCGCATGAGTCGGCGGCGAGGTGCTCGATCGCGGCCTCTGTCACGGTCTTCGTCGCCGTGGCTGTGGGACCGGGATCCGGTGCCGTGCATGCCGTGAGGGTCAGGGCGAGCAGGCCCGCGATTCCGATGATCCGTGCGGCGGCGTTCCTGGTGCGTGGTCGAGCAGTCATCGAATCGATTGTGGCAGGCGGGTCATCGCGTTCTGCGGCCCGCTTCTGAAACACTCTCCTCACGATGGCACGGACCGCGAGCATGAAGCCCTGGTGGCGCACCCCCGCCGCCCTCATCACCGCGGGCGCGATCGCCGCTCTGGGACTCGGGATCGGCGGGGGCGCGATCGGCGCGGTCATCGTCGACGCCGGCCGGGGGGCCGGCGCCTGCGACGCCGTGGCCGTGACCGAGGCGGCCCTCCCGTCGATCGTCACCGTGTGGGCCGGCGGCCAGGGCGGGAACGGCAACGGCAGCGGCGTGATCCTCACCGCGGACGGTCTCATCGTGACGAACGACCATGTGCTGACGCCGGCGATCGCCGACGGAGCCGTGACCGGAACCCTCGCGGTGTCGCTCGCCGACGGAGAGCGACTCGACGCCGAGCTCGTCGGCCGCGATCCGCAGACCGACCTCGCGGTGCTCCGCATCGAACGCGATGGCAGCGTCCCGGCGATCCGGTTCGGCGCGTCCGCCGAGGTGCGGACGGGGGAGCCCGTCGTCGCGCTCGGGGCGCCGCTCGGGCTGTCCAACTCCGTGACGGCGGGAATCGTCAGCGCGCTTGGGCGCTCGATCACGCTGTCCACGGGCGACGGCGGCCTGACGGTCGTCACCGGGGCCGTGCAGACCGACGCCGCGATCAACCCCGGCAACTCCGGGGGCGCACTCGTGGACTGCCGAGGTCGGCTCGTCGGCATCAACACCGCGATCTCCACGGTGCCCAGTGCCGACGGCGTCGGTGGGGGCGGGAGCGTCGGGATCGGCTACGCCGTGCCCGTCGACACCGTGCGCGCGATCACGGACGAGCTGATCGCGGAGGGGCGCGTCGACCACCCGTCCTTCGGCATGGATGTCGCGCCGCTCTCCGCCGCCCAGGCGGCCCAGTTCGGCATGCCTCCTGGCCTCGTCATCACCGCGCTGATCGACGGCGGATCGGCGGACGAGTCGGGGTTGCGGGTCGGGGACCTCATCACCCGGCTGGGCGCGCGCTCGGCACCGACGGTCGTGACGCTCGCCGAGGTGACCGTGCGCGCGGCCCCGGGCGACGTCGTGGAGGTCGAATACATCCGCGAACGCGAGGTCCGCACCACGACCGTCACGCTTCGGCCCGACCCGGTGCCGCATTCCCGCCCATGAGCACGATGGGATCTCGTCCGCACGATCCCGAGCGCTCGGCGGCAGGCTGGATCTTCCCGATGCGCGCGGCGGTCACGACCACCCGGATCGGGCTGCTGGCGGCCGGTGTCGCGATCGGGCTGTCGGCGGCCGCAGTGTTCGCACTGATCGGCATCCTCCTCGCCGTGATCTCGCCCGGTTCGATCGCGGTCTGGGCGCCCGCGGCGCTGCTGCCGGTCGCCCTGCTCTACTGCGTGGCGTGGCGATGGGAACCGATCAGTCCGGCGCGGGCGCTCCTGCTCGTGCTGCTCGCGGCCAGCTCGCACGCGCTGCTGACGCTCGCGGTCTCGCAGTCGCCCATCGCGGCGCCTGCGGGCACCTCCACGTTCGTCCTGACGATGATGGTCGTGTCGACCGTGCTCGTCGCGACCGCCGCCGACCGGTGGTCGGGAGGTCTGCTCGGCGCGGCCGTGGGCTACCTCGTCGCGGAGGGCGCGGTGCTCCTCACGGGGGTCGCGGTCGGGCTCAGCATCCGATTCGATGCCACGGCACTGACCGTCGCCGCGGCGACCGCGGCGCTGAGCGCCCTCTTCCCGCTCGCACGGGCACGCGCGCGTGGACGGAGCGAGTCGCTCGAGGCCGCCGATCGGCACGCCCGCGAGGCCCGGATCCGGGAGTCGGAGCGGCGCGAGCTGCTGGCGCAGCTGCACGACACCGTGCTCGGCGACCTCACGCTCATCGCGCTGCGTCGACCTGGTGCATTCGACGACGCAGAACGCGGGGAGCTCGAGTCGACGCTCGCGGTGAGCTCGATGCTGCCCGTGCTGAGGACCGACGACGTCGCGATCTCCCCGAGCCTGGCCGCGGTCGCAGCTGCGGGCGGGCTCGAGCTGGTGATCGAGGGCGAGCTCGCCGAGCTCGACAGACTCCCCGATCCGGCCCGGACCGCCGTCGCGTCGGCGCTCGAGCAGTGCGTCGTCAACGTGGTCCGGCACGCCGGGGTCGGGGCCGTGCGCCTCGGCGTCCACGCCACGACTCGCGACATCACGGTGCAGGTCGTCGACGAGGGCATCGGGTTCGACCCCTCGACGGTCGCCGCCGACCGGTTCGGCCTGAGCGAATCGGTCCGCGGACGCATCGAGCGCGAGGGCGGCACGGTCGAGGTGCGCAGCGCGCCGGGCTCCGGCACGCACATCCTCATCCGGCTGCCGCGCGAGGCGGGCAGCTGATGGCCGGGCCTCGAGTGACGCCGCAGCAGCTCGACCCGCTCGGCGGAGTGACCGCCCAGGCGTACGCGTGGGTGCTCGGACTCGGCGCGCTCGGCATGGCCCTCGTCGTCTCGGCGATCCAATGGCCGGCCACCGCTCCCGGCTGGCTGATCGCGGCGATCGTCCCCCTCGCGGGCGCCGTCGCGGTCGCGCTCTGGGCGAGTGCGCCGCAGCGCGCGCCGTTCACGTGGCGCTCCGCCGTGCTCATGCACGTCCTCGCCCTCTGCGCCGTCTGGTTGGAGGCGGCATCCCGGTGGGGGATCGACGCGGCGCCGAGCTGGGGCTGGGGGCCGCTGGCGCTCGCGCTCCTCATCATCGTGACCGGCTCGTTCCGGCCGGCGATCGAGGTCGCCATCGAGTCGCTCGCGGCCACGATCGCGGTGTTCGGGATCGCCTACGCCGCGGGTGCCGCGTCGGGCGCCGAGCCGATCGCGGCGGCGACGATCGCGGCGATGCCGGTCCTGTGCGTCGGCGCCGGGGCGACGGCGTACTCGGCCGTGCTGGTGCGGCGCCTCCTCGCCTGGCGCGAGGACACCAGCCGTTCGCGTCGCGCCGAGGCGCTGCGCCTGCGCGAGCAGGCGCGTGAGGAGCTCCGGACGCACCGCCTGGGCCTCGTCGAGCGCGAGATCGAGCCCTTCCTCCGATCGCTGCTGGCGGCCGGGTCCTCGGACGCGGCCGCCGCGGCCGAAGCCCGGCGGCTCGCCGGCGAGCTCCGCGCGCTGCTCACGGATCAGCGCGAACAGGCCTGGCTCTCCGAACTCGTCGGGGAGCTCACGGATCCGGACCGGCTCGCCGCGCGAATGGACGAGACGCAGCGCGCCGCAGTCGAGGCGCTGTGCGCCGCGCTCGGGCGGCGGGCTCCGCGCGCCGTCCTGCGGCGTCAAGGCGCGCGCGGCGTGCTCGTCATCACCTGGGAGCGAGGCCCGGGCCGGCTGGGGCCCGAGCTCCTCGCGATGGCGCGTCACGTCTTCCCCGGTACACGGATCGCGCTCACGGCTCGGCGCATCGAGCTCGGCTTCGCGGCAGGTGACGGCGCCGAGCTCCGGCGCTAGAGTGACGCGCAGCCCGAGCAAGGGAGCGAAGATGACGACGACCACCCCCGCGCCCCCGCAGGGCAAAGGACTCGCGACCGGCACGCTGGGTCTCTTCGGCTCGACCGTCATCGGACTCGCCTCGACGGCCCCCGTCTACTCGCTCGTCGCGACGCTCGGCTTCGTCGTGCTCGCCGTCGGTCCGCAGGCGCCGATCGCGTTCATCATCGCGTTCGTCCCGATGTTCTTCGTCGCGTTCGCCTACCAGGAGCTGAATCGCGCGGTGCCCGACTGCGGGACCACCTTCACCTGGGCGACGAAGGCCTTCGGTCCGCGGGTGGGCTGGATGGGCGGCTGGGGCGTCGCGGTCGCCGGCATGGTCGTCCTCGCGAACCTCGCCCAGATCGGCGGCAAGTACCTCTGGCTGCTGATCTACCCCGACTTCGCCTCGAACACCCTCGTCGTGACGCTCACCGGCGTCGTCTTCATCGCCGTCATGACCTGGATCAGCTACCGCGGGACCGAGATCGGCGAGAAGCTGCAGAACGTCCTCCTCGGGCTCCAGTACCTCGCCCTCGTCGTCTTCGTCATCGCCGTCATCGTCGCGATCTCCACCGGACAGGCGCCCGAGGGCTCGACGATGCCGAGCCTCGAGTGGTTCAACCCGTTCGCCTTCGCCGACTTCAGCGGATTCATCGAGGCCGTCCTGCTCGCCCTCTTCATCTACTGGGGCTGGGACACCTGCCTCGCGCTCAACGAGGAGACGAAGGACCCGCAGCGCACGCCGGGACGCGCGGCGATCCTGTCGACCCTCATCCTGCTCGTCACCTATGTCGGTGTCACCGTCGCCGCCATGTCGTATGCGGGCCTCGGCGACACCGGGCTCGGCCTCGGCAACGAGGCGAACGCGCAGGACGTCTTCTTCGCGCTCAAGGACGTGCTGCTCGGACCGGTCGGCATCCTGCTCGTGATCGCCGTCATGGTCTC
>Ga0182745_1001814_pt1 | contig 19900 bp, 7 predicted proteins | sample eDN3rd30CKraftBY_FD_128523 | JGI IMG/M metagenome (GOLD analysis project Ga0182745, IMG submission 128523) | Enriched backyard soil microbial communities from Emeryville, California, USA - eDNA 3rd pass 30_C Kraft BY (version 2) (version 2) | ecosystem: Environmental > Terrestrial > Soil >...
AGACCGGATCGTAGCCGACCCGGCCGAGCCACGCGCGCGCGGCGTCGGTGAGGTCGAGCGTCACCTTGCGGTCGGCGAGCAGCTTCTGCACCCGCGCCACCTGGATATCGACGATCCCGCCCATATGCTGCTGCCCCAGGCGGTGGAACAGCACGATCTCGTCGAGCCGGTTCAGGAACTCGGGCCGGAAATGCGCGCGCACCACCTCCATCACCGCGGGCTCTGCCTGCTCGACCGGCGCGTCGTCGGGAAGCGCGGCGATCGCCTGGCTGCCGAGGTTCGAGGTCAGGATGATCAGCGTATTGGTGAAGTCGACCGTGCGCCCCTGCCCATCGGTCAGCCGTCCGTCGTCGAGCACCTGCAGGAGGATGTTGAACACGTCGCCATGCGCCTTTTCGACCTCGTCGAAGAGGACGACCTGATAAGGGCGCCGCCGCACCGCTTCGGTGAGCGTGCCGCCCTCCTCATAGCCGACATAGCCCGGGGGCGCGCCGACGAGCCGGGCGACGCTGTGCTTTTCCATGAACTCGCTCATGTCGATGCGGACCATCGCATTGTCGTCGTCGAACAGGAAACGCGCGAGCGCCTTGGTGAGTTCGGTCTTGCCGACGCCCGTGGGGCCGAGGAAGAGGAACGAGCCGAGCGGCCGGTTCGGGTCCTGTAGCCCGGCGCGCGCGCGGCGCACCGCGGTCGAGACCGCGCGGACGGCCTCGTCCTGGCCAATCACCCGCTGGCCGAGCGTATCCTCCATGCCGAGCAGCTTTTCGCGCTCGCCCTCCATCATCCGGTCGACCGGGATGCCGGTCCATTTGCTGACCACCGCGGCGATGTCGTCGGCGGTAACTTCCTCGCGGAGCATCGCGTTGCCGGCGATCGCCTGCGCCTCGTCGAGCTGCTTCTCGAGCCCGGGGATGGTGCCGTAGCTGAGCTCGCCCGCCTTGGCGAGGTCGCCCGCGCGCTGCGCCTGTTCGAGCTGCCCGCGCGCGGCGTCGAGCTGCTCCTTGATCTTCGCTTCGGCGTGGATCTTGTCCTTCTCGGCCTGCCATTTCTGGGTGAGTTCGGCCGACTGCTGTTCGAGGTTGGCGAGGTCGGCCTGGAGCGAGGCCAGCCGGTCCTTCGACGCCGCGTCGCTTTCCTTGCCGAGCGCCGATTCCTCGATCTTCATCTGAATGATGCGGCGGTCGAGGCTCTCGATCTCCTCGGGCTTCGATTCGACCTCCATGCGGATGCGGCTCGCCGCCTCGTCCATCAGGTCGATCGCCTTGTCGGGCAGGAAACGGTCGGAGATATAGCGGTTCGACAGCGTCGCCGCGGCGACGATCGCGCCGTCGGTGATCCGCACGCCGTGGTGCAGCTCGTACTTCTCCTTGAGCCCGCGCAGGATCGAGATCGAATCCTCGACCGTCGGCTCGCCGACGAACACCGGCTGGAAGCGCCGCTGGAGCGCGGGATCCTTTTCGACATATTTGCGATATTCGTCGAGCGTCGTCGCGCCGATGCAGTGGAGTTCGCCGCGCGCGAGCGCGGGCTTCAAAAGGTTCGAGGCGTCCATCGCCCCCTCGCCCTTGCCCGCGCCGACGAGCGTGTGCATCTCGTCGATGAACAGGATGATCTCACCCTCGGCGGCCTTGACGTCGTCGAGCACGCCCTTCAGCCGCTCCTCGAACTCGCCGCGATATTTGGCGCCCGCGATCAGCGCGCCCATGTCGAGCGCGAGCAGGCGGCGGTCCTTCAGGCTGTCGGGGACGTCGCCGTTGGCGATGCGCAGCGCGAGGCCCTCGGCGATCGCGGTCTTGCCGACGCCGGGCTCGCCGATCAGCACCGGGTTGTTCTTGGTCCGGCGCGCGAGAATCTGCACGGTGCGGCGGATTTCCTCGTCGCGGCCGATGACCGGATCGAGCTTGCCCGCGCGCGCGACTTCGGTGAGGTCGCGGGCGAATTTCTTGAGCGCTTCGTAGCGATCCTCGGCCGACGCAGTGTCGGCGGTGCGGCCGCCGCGCAGATCGTTGATCGCGCCGTTGAGCGCGTCGGCCTTGACCCCGGCGTCGGCGAAGACCTTGCCGACCGGTGTGGCGGTCGAAAGCACCATCGCGAGCAGCAGCCGCTCGACGGTGACATAGCCGTCGCCGGCTTTCGTGGCGACCTGCTCGGCCTGGTCGAGCAGGCGCACCGCGTCATTGTCGAGCCCCGGGGTCGCCTGCGCGCCCGAGCCCGACACCGCGGGCACCTTGGCTAGCAGCGCGTCGATGCCCTGCACGGCGCGCGCGGCATCGCCGCCGCTCTTCGCGATCAGCCCCGCGGCCATGCCTTCATTATCTTCGAGCAGCGCCTTGGCGATATGCTCGGGGCTGATCCGCTGGTGATTCATGCGGATCGCTATCGTCTGCGCCGCCTGCAGGAAGCCCTTGGCGCGATCAGTGAATTTTTCGAGGTTCATGAAGTAAGCCCCTTTCTCGCAACCAGAGATAGTGTTGCCATTTTGCAACACAAGAGCATGGCTTTCCGTGCCGCAAATTTTCCGCCATGAGGCCTGTCGCAAGGCATAATGCAGGAAGTGGGAAAGCGGATGCGCAAATTTTTCGTCGGACTGCTCTTGCTGGTCGCCGCCGCGCTGGTCGGGCTCGCGGTCTGGGAGCCGCTGACCGCGAAGGCGCCCGCCGCGCCAGCCTTTCAGCCGACCGACGTGCGGATCGCGCGCGACGGGTTCGGGGTGCCGCATATCTTCGGCAAGACCGATGCCGATGTCGCCTATGGCGTCGCCTATGCCCATGCCGAGGATGATTTCGCGACGCTGCAGGAGGTGCTCGCGATGACGCGCGGGCGCACCGGCGCGCTGCTCGGCGCCGATGGCGCGAAGGTCGATTATGTCGCGGCGCTGCTCGGCGTGCGCGAGACGACCGCGCGCGACTGGCCGCGATTGCCGGACGACGTGAAGGCGCTGTTCACCGCCTATGCCGCGGGGCTCAACCATTATGCCGACAAGCATCCGGACGAGGTGCGGATGCGCCGCCTGTTCCCGGTGACCGGCGAGGATGTCGTCGCGGGCTTCGTGCTGCGCTCGCCCTTCTTCTTCGGGCTCGATTCGGTGCTCGGCGAACTGACCGAGGGGCAGCCGCTGGGGCGCGAGGGCGGCCCGGCGATCGACGTCACCGGCAAGGTCGTCCCGCGCTCCGACACGCCGCTGGGGCGCGATCCGGGGTCGAACGGCTCGAACGCGATGGCCGTCGCGCCGTCGCGCTCGACCGACGGCGCGACGCGGCTCGTCTCCAACTCGCACCAGCCGTGGACCGGCGGGGTCGCCTGGTACGAACTGGTCGTCCATAGCCAGGAGGGATGGGATTTCGCCGGCGCGAACTTCCCCGGCTCGCCTTACCCCTTCCTCGGGCACAATAAATATCTCGGCTGGACCAACACGGTGAACCGGCCCGATCTGATCGACGTCTACCGGCTGACCCTCGACGAGAGCGGCGAGAAATACCGGTTCGACGGCGCGTGGCGGCCGCTCGAAAAGAAGCGGATCTGGCTCAAGGTGAAGTTCGGGCCGTTCGTGCTGCCCGTGCCGCGCACCATCTGGCGATCGGTGCAGGGGCCGGTGATCAAAAACGACAAGGGCGCCTTCGCGATCCGCTATGCGGGACAGGACCAGGCGAACATGGTCACCCAATATTACCGGCTCAACAAGGCGAAGACTTTCGCCGAGTGGCGCGCCGCGATGGCCGGGCAGGGGGTGCCCGCGACGAACTTCGTCTACGCCGACGCCAAGGGGAATATCGGCCTTTTCTACAATGCGATGTTCCCCGACCGCCAGCCGGGGTTCGACTGGCGCGGGATCGTTCCGGGCGACACCTCGGCCGATCTGTGGACCAAGACGCTGCCCTTCGACCGCGTCCCCGCGCTGGTCAATCCGGCATCGGGCTATGTGATCAACGCGAACAACACGCCGTGGGTCGCGGCGGGGCCGGGCGACGAGCTCGACGCCGCCGCCTTCTCGCCGCTGCTCGGCATCGAGGACGACATGACCAATCGCGCGACGCGGCTGATCGCGCTGTTCGAGGCATCGGGGCAGATCGACGAGGCGCGGCTGAAGGCGATCAAATACGACACCGCCTATGCGAGGACGGGCTATGCGAAGGCGTGGATCGACAAGCTGCTCGCGCTCGACACGAAGGGCGATCCGGCGCTTTCCGAGGCGCAGGCGCTGCTGCGCAAATGGGACTGGAACCTCGATGGCAAGGGGCATGGCGACGCGCTCGCGCTGATGGTGCTGCGTCCCGCGGGCGGCGCCCACTATCAGCGCCGCGCCGCACCCGACCCGCGCACCGTGCTGAAAGAGGTCGTCGCGCATCTGCAGGAGCATTTCGCGGGGCTCGACCCCAAGCTCGGCACGGTGCTGCGGCTGCGCCACGGCGAGGGACCGCATCGCGTCGACCTGCCGCTCGACGGCGGCAACGACACGGTGCGCGCCTCGACCCTGTGGGACGTCGAGCCCGACGGGCGGCTGAAGGTGCGCCACGGCGACAGCTTCATCCTGTTCGTGACCTGGGACAAGGCGGGGCGGGTGCATTCGGAATCGATCCAGCCCTTCGGCGCCGCGACGACGCGTCCGGCGAGCCCGCATTACAACGACCAGGCACCGCTGTTCGTGGCGCATCGGCTGAAGCCGGTGCTGTTCGATCCGGCGGCGCTGAAGGCGAGCGGCGCGCGCTTCTATCGGCCTTGAAAGCCGCAAATCGCTGTCCTAAACCGCTGACACAGTGCCGTCCGGCATCCGCGCCATCCTGCGCGCCTTCTCAAGAGGATCGTCCATGCTCCGTTCCCACCGCTTCGCCCTTGCCCTCGCCGCCTCGACCGCGCTCGTCGCGGCGGGACCCGCGCTCGCCAAGGCGAAGGCCGCCGACCCCGCGCCGATCGCCGAACTGGTGAAGGCGGTCGACATTCCGTACGAGAGCTTCACCCTCGACAACGGCCTGCGCGTCATCGTGCACGAGGATCACAAGGCCCCCGTCGTCGCGGTGTCGGTCTGGTACCGCGTCGGGTCGAAGAACGAGCCCGCGGGCAAGACGGGCTTCGCGCATCTGTTCGAGCATCTGATGTTCAACGGGTCGGAAAATGCGCCAGGCGATTTCTTCGAGCCGCTGCAGCAGGTCGGCGCGACCGACAGCAACGGCACCACCAACATGGACCGCACCAATTATTTCGAGACGGTGCCGACCGGGGCGCTCGACCGCGCGCTGTTCCTCGAAAGCGACCGCATGGGGCATCTGCTTGGCGCGGTGACGCAGGAAAAGCTCGATAACCAGCGCGGCGTCGTCCAGAACGAAAAGCGCCAGGGCGACAACAATCCCTATGGGCTGCTGCGCTATGAGATTTTCGAGAATCTCTTTCCCTCGGGCCATCCCTATCACCACAGCACCATCGGATCGATGGCCGACCTCAACACGGCGAGCCTCGCCGACGTGAAGAAATGGTTCACCGACAATTACGGTCCGAACAATGCGGTGCTGGTGCTCGCGGGCGACATCGACGCCGCGACGGCGAAGGCGAAGGTCGGTGAATGGTTCGGCGACATTCCGCGCGGCCCCGCGGTCCAGATGCCCAAGGTCACGGTGCCGACGCTGCCCGCGCCGCTGGCGAAGGAGGTCAAGGACCTGATCCCGACGACGCGCATCTACCGCATGTGGGCGATCCCGGGGCTCAACGATCCCGAAGCGGTGCCGCTGCAGATGGCGATGGGCGTCCTCGGCGGCCTGTCGAGTTCGCGCCTCGACAATGCGATGGTGCGCAAGGACCCGGTCGCGGTCAGCGTCGCCGCCTATGCGCAGCCGTTCGAGGACGCCGGCATCCTGATCGTCCAGGCCGACGTCAAGGACGGGGTCGATCCCGCGCTGGTCGGCAAGCGGCTCGACGAGGAAGTCGCGAAATTCCTGGCGACCGGCCCGACCGCCGACGAGCTGCAACGCACCGCCGCGAGCACCCTCGGCGGGACGATTTCGGGGCTCGAATCGGTCGGGGGCTTCGGCGGCAAGGCGGTGACGCTCGCCGAGGGCGCGCTCTATTCGAACGATCCCGCCTATTACAAGACCGAGCTCGACCGGATGGCGCAGGCAACCCCCGAACAGGTGAAGGCGGTCGCGAACAAATGGCTGTCGCGCCCAGCCTTTTCGCTGACCTACACGCCCGGCGAGCGCACCGAGGGCGGCGAGGCGCGCGGCGGCGCGGTCACCGCGGGCAAGATCGCGGAAGCGGTCCAGCCCGACCGCTATTGGAACCCGGCGCTCGGCGACGTCGGCCCCGACACGGGTGTCGGCGCGGCGAGCTCGATCGCCGACCGGTCGCAGATGCCCGCGGTCGCCGACTTGAAGGCACTCGATTTCCCGGCGATCGAGCGCACGACGCTCAAGAACGGGATCGAGGTCGTGTTCGCGCGGCGCGACACGGTGCCGACGGTCCAGGTCGCGGTCAGCTTCGACGCCGGCTATGCCGCCGATCCCCACAAGGCGCTCGGCACCCAGTCGCTGATGCTCAGCCTGATGGACGAAGGCACGACGAGCCTCGATTCGATCGCCTTCGCCGAGGCCAAGGAGCGGCTCGGCGCGCAGATCGACGGGTCGGCGAACGCCGACGAGACGATCTTCAGCCTGTTCGCGCTGAAACCCAACCTCCGCGCGTCGCTCGGGCTGCTCGCCGACTATATCCGCAACCCCGCCTTCGACGCGAAGGAGCTCGAGCGCGTGCGCGCGCAGCAGCTCAACCGGCTGAAGGCCGAGCTCAACAACCCGAGCGCGATCGCGGCGCGGGTGCTGCGCCCGGTGCTCTACGGCGCCGACCACCCCTACGGCATTCCGCCCTCGGGGCTCGGCAATGCCGACGCGGTCAAGGCGGCGACGCGCGACCAGCTCGCGGCGTTCCACGCGACGTGGATTCGCCCCGACAATGCACGCGTCTTCGTCGTCGGCGACACGACCCTGGCCGAGGTGAAGAAGGAGCTCGACGCGACGCTGGGCGCGTGGAAGGCCCCGACGACGCCGAAGCCCGCGAAGCATTTCGAGGTCGCGATTCCCGCACCCAAGCCGCGCATCCTGCTCGTCGACCGGCCGAAATCGCCGCAATCGGTGATCATGGCGGGCAAGGTGCTCGACGCCAAGGGCAGCGATCATCTCGAGATCCTGCGTTCGGCGAACGACATTTTCGGCGGCAATTTCCTGTCGCGCTTCAACATGAACCTGCGCGAGACCAAGGGCTGGTCCTATGGCGTGCGTTCGCAGGTGTCGGCCGACAAGCAGCGGCTGACCTGGGTCGCGATCGCGCCGGTGCAGGCCGACCGCACCGGCGATTCGATCAAGGAGTTCCGCAGCGACCTGACCGCCTATCTCGGCGACAAGGGCACCACTGCGGAGGAACTGCAGCGCACCATCAACGGCAGCGTGCGCGAACTGCCCGGCAGCTTCGAGACGTCGGGCGATGTGCTCGGCGGCTTGCGCTCGATCGTCAAGTTCGACCGTCCCGACGATTATTACGAAAAGCTGCCCGCGACCTACGAGGCGATGACCGCGCCCGAGATCGACGCCGCGGCGCGGAAGGCGCTGAGCGTCGACGACCTCGTCTATGTCGTCGTCGGCGACGCGGCGACGGTGAAACCGCAGCTTGACGGATTGGGTTTGCCGGTGGAAATAGCGACACCAGCTAATTAACATCAGTTTCAGTAGGAGGGATTCGATGGCCCAAGTCGACGGCAGCTACGAGTGCATCACCAAATCGCCGATGGGCGACCAGAAGTCGGTCTTCACCGTGAAGAGCGACGGCGACAGCTTCACCGGCCAGAACGCGGGGGCGATGGGATCGCTCGACGTCGAGAATGGCAAGGTCGACGGCAACACGCTCACCTGGACGATGAACATGAAGGTGCCGATGCCGATGACGCTCGAATGCGAAGCGACGATCGACGGCGACGCGCTGACCGGCACGATCAAGGCCGGACCCTTTGGTTCGATGGCGATGACGGGAACGCGCCAGGGCTGATCGCCCGGCAGGTTCAGGGATCGGGGCCGTCCGTTGCGAAAGCGACGGGCGGCCTCTTTTCATTGGGGGGTCGTGTTTCCCATCGAATGTCCGCTTTGGGGTGGGAGCGGACGTTGAAACTGACGATCCTCCCTGTCGCGCAGCGATGGGGAGGTGGCAGCCGCGAAGCGGCTGACGGAGGGGCCGAGCGCGAAGCGCTCGCTTGCGCTCGCGGTCCCTCCACCATCCTTCGGATGGTCCCCCTCCCCACGGCTTCGCCGCAGGGAGGATCTTATGGTCGCTACCGGCCGCCTTTCGCCATTCCCGTCGCTCGTCGAAAAGCATTTGGCGTCCGTCGCCGGACGTTCGATAGTCGGCGCCGAACTATAGCGTTCGGAAAAACGGGGAAAATCATGCAGAAATCCAAGCTGTCGGCCTCGCTGGCCGTGCTCGCGCTGGTCCTGGCGGGCGTGCCGCTGTCGGCCGCTGCCGCCGACGAGCCCGCCGCCGCTTCGTCCAAGGCCGCGGCGATCGCCGACACGGTCGCGGCGATCGACATTCCCTATGAGCAGTTCACGCTCGACAACGGACTGACCGTCCTCGTCCACACCGACCGCAAGGCGCCGATCGTCGGGGTCACCACCTATTATCGCGTCGGATCGAAGAACGAGCCCAAGGGCAAGACGGGCTTCGCGCATCTGTTCGAGCATCTGATGTTCGGCGGCAGCGAGAATGTGCCCAATTTCGACGAGCCGCTCGAGGCCGCGGGGTCGACCCCGACCAACGGATCGACCTGGCTCGACCGCACCAACTATGTCGAGACGGTGCCGACCGGCGCGCTCGACCTCGCGCTGTTCATGGAAAGCGACCGCATGGGGCATCTGCTCGGCGCGGTGACACAGGAGAAGCTCGACCAGCAGCGCGGCGTCGTCCAGAACGAGAAGCGGCAGGGCGACAACCAGCCATACGCGATCGTCGAATATGAAGCGCAGGACACGCTCTTCCCGGTCGGGCACCCCTATCGCCACTCGACGATCGGCTCGATGGCCGATCTCAACTCCGCCAGCCTCGCCGACGTCAAGAAATGGTTCACCGACAATTACGGGCCGAACAACGCGGTGCTGGTGCTCGCGGGCGACATCGACGCCGCGACCGCGAAGCCCAAGGTCGAGCGCTGGTTCGGCGACATTCCGGCGGGACCGCCGATCGCGGCGGTCGAGGCGCCGGTGCCGACGCTCGACAAACCGTTCGCGAAGACGATCACCGACCAGGTCGCGACGACGCGGCTCTATCGCAACTGGGCGGTCCCGGGGCTCAACGATCCGAGCTATCCCGCGCTCGCGACCGGCGTGTATATCCTCGGCGGGCTCGCGAGCTCGCGGCTCGACAATCTGCTGGTGCGCAAGGAGCAGCTTGCGGTCGCCGTTACCGCCTATCTGATGCCCTTCCAGCACGCGTCGATGGTGCAAAGCTATATCGACGTGAAGCCGGGGGTCGACGTCGCCAAGGCCGAAGCGCGCTATGACGCGATCCTCGCCGATTTCATCGCCAAGGGACCGACGCAGGCCGAACTCGACCGCGCGGTCGCGAGCCTCGTGTCGGCGCAGGTCGGGCAGCTCGAGCAGGTCGGCGGCTTCGGCGGCAAGGGCGCGACGCTCGCCGAAGGCCTCGTCTTTTCGGGCAATCCCGAGAAATACAAGCAGGACCTCGCGGCGTTGACCGCGCTGACTCCCGCCGCGGTGCAGGGTGCGATGCAAAAATGGCTGACCCGGCCCGTCGCCGCGATACGCGTCGATCCGGGCGAGCGCACCGAGGGCGGCGAGAACCGCGGCGGCTGGGAAAAGGCGGGCAGCCCGCGCATCGGCTATTATCGCCGCGCCGATGCGGATGAAGCGACGCCGGCGGCCGCGCCCGCGACGCCGGCGGCGGCCGCGAAGCGCAGCTTTCCCCCAGTCGAACCCGTCGGCAGCTTCGATTTTCCCGCGATCGAGCGCGCGACGCTCGCCAACGGCATCCCGGTCTATTTCGCGAAGCGCAGCGCGGTGCCCAAGGTGACGGTGTCGCTCAGCTTCGACGCGGGCTTCGCCGCCGACGCGCCCGATGCGCGCGGCACGCAGAGCTTCATGGCGGCGATGCTCGAGGAGGGTACGAAGAGCCGCGACGCGATCGCGATCGCCGAGGAACAGGAGCGGCTCGGCGCGAGCATCAACGTCAGCGCGGGGCTCGATTCGACGACCGTGTCGCTCGACACGCTGACGAGCAATCTGACGCCGTCGCTGGCGCTGATGGCCGATATCGTGCGCGCGCCCGCCTTCGCCCCGGCCGAGGTCGAGCGCGTGCGCGGCCAGCGGCTGGCGGGAATCGCGCAGGAAGAGAATAGCCCGATGGTGCTCGCGATGCGCACGCTGCCGCCGCTGCTCTATGGTCCCGGCCATCCCTATGGCGCGCCGCTGACCGGCACCGGCAGCCGCGACGTCGTCGCGCGGCTGACCCCCGCCGACCTCGCGGCAGCGCACGCCGCCTCCTTCCGTCCGGACAAGGCGCGGATCATCGTCGTCGGCGACGTCGACGAGGCGGCGGCCGTCGCGGCACTCGACAGCGCGTTCGGCCAATGGGTTCCGCCGGCGACGCCCGCGGCGCAAAAGGACCTGAGCGTCGCGATCCCCGCGGCGCGCCAGCGCATCGTGCTGATCGACCGGCCCGGCGCGCCGCAGTCGGTGATCGCGGCGGGACAGGTGCTGCCCGAGACGGGCAAGGACAGGAACGAGGTGCTGCAGGCGTCGAACGAGATCCTCGGCAACGGCTTTCTGTCGCGGCTCAACATGAACCTGCGCGAGACCAAGGGCTGGTCCTATGGCGTGCGCAGCACGATCCAGGAAACCGAAGGGCCGATGCCGCATATCGTCCGCGCGCCCGTCCAGAGCGACCGCACCGGCGACGCGATCGCAGAGATGCTGCGCGAGATGCGCGACTATCCGGCGACGCGCGGCGCGACGCCGGTCGAGGTCAACCGGATCAAGGAAGGCAATATCCGCGGCCTGCCCAACCGGTTCGAGACGCGCGGGCAGATCGCGGGCGGGATCGACGAGATCGTCCGCTTTGGCCGGCCCGACGATTATTACGAGACGCTGCCGGCGATCTATGGCGCGCTGACCGCGGCGACGCTGAACGCCGCGGCGGCGAAGGAACTGCAGCCCGGCCATCTCGTCATCGTCGTCGTCGGCGATGCCAAGACGGTGAAGCCGCAACTCGCCAAGCTGGGGCTGCCGGTCGAGGAGATGGCGGCGCCGAAGGAGTAGGTCGCGCCCAAGCGCGCATAGCTATGCCCGGCTGACCGACGGAGCCGGCACTGGTCAAAGCGGCCGGCTCCGTCCATAGGGATGCTGCAATGCACAATCCCGCGATTCCTTCCGACGACCAGCGCGCCCGCCTGCCCGGCGCTCGCGAGATGGTGTTCATGATGGCGATGGTGATGGCGCTCAACGCGCTCGCCATCGATTCGATGCTGCCCGCGCTGCCGGCGATCGGCGACGCGCTGGGGGTCACGGTCGCGAACGACCGGCAATATGTGATCTCGACCTATCTGCTCGGCATCGGCGTGGGTTCGCTCTTCTACGGGCCGCTGTCCGACCGTTTCGGGCGCAAGGGGGTGCTGGTGCCGGCGCTCTTCGCCTATGTCGCCTTCTCGATCGGCTGCGGACTCGCGAACAGCTTTCCGCTGCTCCTCGCGCTGCGCTTCGGGCACGGGATGATCAGCGCGGCGCTCGGCGTGATCGTCGTCGCGGTGATCCGCGACCTCTTCTCGGGCGATGCGATGGCGAAGCGGCTGTCGATGATCTTCCTCGTCTTCATGATCGTGCCGGCGATCGCGCCGACGATGGGGGCGGGGGTCACCGCCCTTGCCAACTGGCGCGCGATCTTCATCGTGCTCGCGGTGATGGGGGTGGTCATGCTGCTGTGGCTGCGGCGGCTACCCGAGACGCTCGACCCCGCCGACGTGCGGCCGCTCGACGCGCGGACGATGATCGCGGGCTGGGCGACGGTGACGCGGCATCGCCGCGCCGCGGGCTATATGTTCGCCTCGGCGATGATGCAGGCCGCGCTCTACGGCTATCTCAACAGCAGCGAACAGATCATCGCCGAAGTGTTCGGAGCGCAAAGCTGGTTCCCGCTCGTCTTCGCCTGCGTCGCGGCGGGGATCGCGATCGCCAATTTCTCGAACGCCGCGATCGTCGAGCGCTTCGGCGCGCGGCGCGTGTCGCAGAGCGCGACCTTCGCCTTCATGGCGACCTCGATCGTGCAGATCGCCGTCGCGCTGAGCGGCGCCGAGACCTTGTGGATGTTCACCGCGCTGATGATGGTCAACGTCGGGCTGATCGGCTTCATCGGCAGCAATTTCGGGTCGATCGCGATGGAGGATTTCGGCCATATGGCCGGCGTCGCCTCCTCCTATCAAAGCTTTGCCAAGACGCTGCTCGCCGCGGCGATCGGCGCGCTGATCGGCCAGCAATATGACGGCTCGACGCTGCCGCTCGCCTATGCCTTCCTGATTTCGGGGGGCGTCGGGCTGGCGCTCGTCTTCTGGGCCGAGCGCGGCAAGCTCTTCACCCGGCCGGGCACGGCACCGAAAAGCCCCTATTGACGGACAAAGAAAAGGGGGCCGAAGCCCCCTTTTCCTATTCGGCGATCGGCGGCACCGGCTGCGGCGGCGCATCGGGATCGTCCTCGTGGACCTCGATGATGCCGCGCCCGACATGGCTGCGCGAGCGGCTGTAGGCGAAGTAGACGAAAAGCCCCACCGCGGCCCAGATCAGGAAGAGGATGATGCTCTTGTGATCGAGCTTGATGAACAGATACAGGCAGCCGAGGATCGCGATCGGCGCCGTGAGGTAGATCAGCGGCGTCTTGAACGGCCGATGGCGGCTCGGATCGGTGCGGCGGATCACCATGACCGCGATCGATACGGCGGCGAAGGCGAACAGGGTTCCCGAGTTCGAGATGTTCGCGAGCTGCCCCACGGGGAAGAAGGCCGCGAACAGCGCCACCGCGATCCCGGTGATGACCGTGATCACGTGCGGCGTGTGGAACTTCGGATGGATGCGCGAGAACGCCTGGGGCAGCAGGCCGTCGCGGCTCATCACGAAGAAGATGCGGGTCTGGCCGAACATCATCATCAGGATGACCGACGGCAATGCGAGCGCGGCGGCGAGGCCGATCAGATTGCCGATCTGCGGCCATCCGATTTCGCGCATCGTCCATGCCAGTGCTTCCTTAGAGCAGACCACGGCCTGATCGCCGATCGCGCCGCAGGCGGCCGCCAGTTCGCGGCTGCCGGGTTCGAGGGCATGGCCCGTCGCGGCATCGATGCCGACCGGCTGCGCGCCGACGCTGCCGATCACGCCGGCGGCGACGAGGAGATAGAAGATGGTGCAGATGCCGAGGCTGCCGATCAGGCCGATCGGCATGTTGCGCTGCGGATTCTTGGTCTCCTCGGCCGCGGTCGAAACCGCGTCGAAACCGACATAGGCGAAGAAGATCGACGCGGCGGCGGCGCCGATCCCGCCGAAGCCGAGCGGGGCGAAGGGCTCGAACTTTTCCATGTTCATCACCGGCAGCGCGAGGATGATGAACAGCGTCAGCGCCGCGACCTTGATCACGACGAGGATCGCGTTGACCGTCGCCGATTCGCGCGTTCCGATGACGAGCAGCCAGGTGACCAGCCCCGCGATGAACATCGCGGGCAGGTTGATCATGCCGCCGTCGAACGGCCCGAGCACGAGGGTCGACGGTATGTCGATCCCGAGCGCATGTTCGAGCAACCCGACGACATAGCCTGACCAGCCGACCGACACGGCGCCGGCGGCGACCGCATATTCGAGGATCAGCGCCCAGCCGACCATCCACGCGATCAATTCGCCCATCACCGCATAGCTGTAGGTATAGGCCGAGCCCGACACGGGGACCATCGAGGCCATTTCGGCGTAGCAGAGCGCCGCGAAGGCGCAGACGAAGCCAGCGATCACGAAGCTGATCATCATGCCCGGGCCCGCCTTTTGCGCGGCCTCGGCGGTCAGGACGAAAATGCCGGTGCCGATGACGGCGCCGATGCCGAGCATCGTCAGTTGGAAGGCACCGAGCGACCGGTGCAGCGATTTCTTCTCGGCCGTGGCCAAGATGGCGTCGAGTGATTTGACGCGACCAAATATCATAGAAACATCCCCTTGTCGGGCGGCCTTGCGCGGGCGCCCTCTCCTGGCGGCGCAGACTAGCCGCTCCTTCGGTCAGCGCAACTTAATTTCGTGACGAAAGCCATAACCGCCGCGCCGCGCGAACCGCGCTTACCGTACCGTAAAGCGCACCCGGTCGATCGTCCGCCCGCCCGGGTCGACGAGCGCGAGGACGTGGCTGCCCGGCTGCGGCACGATTTGCAGGCCGGCGTCGGCGTCGCCCGCGAGCCGCTTGTCGAGGATCAGCCGGTGCCCCGCGACGGCGCCGCTGACCGTCACCGCGAGCCGCTGGCGATCCCCCGGAATGTCGGGGTCGATCGCATAGACGCTGCCGCTGACCGGGCTGGTGATGCGCGGGCGGCGGGCGGCGGCGGGAGCGGCGGCCATCTCGGTTTGCGCGGTGCCGCGCACGAAATATTCGCGCCGCGGCGGCTCGCGGGTGCCGGGAAGCGCGATCTGCCGCGCCTCGACGCCGCCGGGCATCGCGGGCGGCTTGCCCGGATGGCCGGCGTGGAGCGCCATCATGACGTCACGCCATACCGGCGCGGCGCCCGAGGTGCCCGAGACGGCGCGCATCGAATCGCCCTCGAGATTGCCGACCCAGACCGCGACGGTGTAGCGGTCGGACCAGCCGATGCACCAATTGTCGCGCATGCCTTTCGACGTCCCGGTCTTCGCCGCGGCCCAGAAGGGCAGGCGGAGCGCGCTGTCGGCGCCGAAGGCGTCGGCGCGGGCGGTGGCGTCGGCGAGGATGTCGCCGACGATGAAGGCGGCGGCGGGGCTCACGATCTGGCGCGTCTCGTCCGCATCCTCGCCGATCAGGAAATGGACGGGCGACCAGCGGCCCTGATTGGCGAAGGTGCGAAAGGCATTGGCCTGTTCGACCAGGCTGACCTCGGCCGAGCCGAGCGCGAGGCTGAAGCCGTAATAATCGCCGTCCTCGACAAGGCCGTGATAGCCGAGCGCCCAGAGGCGGTCGCGGAATTCCTGGACGTCGTCGATGACGAGCGTGCGCACCGCGGGGACGTTCAAGGAGCTGGCGAGCGCCTGGCGCACGCTGACGGGACCCTTGAAGCTGTGGTCGTAATTCTTGGGCACATAGAGGCCCGAGGCGGTGTCGAGCTGGACCGGGCTGTCGTCGAGGATCGATGCCGCGGTGAGCCAGCCTTTTTCGATGACCTGCGCGTAGAGGTGCGGTTTGAGCGTCGAGCCAGCCTGGCGCATCGCATTGGCGCCGTCGACCGCCGCGGCGGTCGATTTGAGCCCGACGCCGCCGACATAGGCGAGCACCTCGCCGCTCGCATTGTCGAGCACCACGACCGCGCCGTCGCGCACCCGGCCGGCGCCGAGCCCGGCGAGCTGGCGGCGCATCGCCTGGATCGCGAGGATCTGGATGCGGCGGTCGATCGTCGTCGTGACGCGCTTGCCGGGCCTATCGAGGAGGCGGGTCGCGAGGTGCGGCGCGAGCGCGGGGTCGAGCCGCGCGGCGCGCTCGCCCGAGACGAGCGTCGCGGCGGCGGCGCGGATGGCGCCGCAATCCTTCGCGTGGGCGATGCGGCACGCGCGGTCGCCGAGCGCCTTCGCGCCCGCGGAAGGATTGGGGAGGAGCCCGGCGAACAGCGCGGCGTCGGTGCGGCTCATCTCGGCGGGGCGCTTGCCGAACAGGCTGTTCGCGCCGGCGCCGATCCCCTGCGCCTCGCCGCGCAGCGGCACGAGGTTGAAATAGGCCTCGAGCATCTGTTCATGGGGCCAGTGCGCCGCGAGGGCCTGCCCCGCGCGCATCTGCCGCAGCTTGGCGAGCCAGCCGCGCTGGCCGGGCTGCGCGAGCTCGGGCGCGAGGAAGGCGGCGAGCTGCATCGGCAGCGTCGAGGCGCCGCGCGAGCGGCCGCCGGTCCCCCCCATCGTCAGGCGCGCGCGCACCGCCGCCGCGATCGCGAGCCAGTCGACCCCGCCGTGCGCCCAGAAGCGGCGGTCCTCGGCGCGCACCACCGCGCTGCGCACCGCGGGGCTGATGTTCTTCAGCGGCACCCAGGCGAGGCGGCGGCGCTCGAAATCGACGCGCTCGGTATCGAGCAGCCGCCCGTCGCGGTCGTAGAGCCACGCCTCGCTGGGCTTCCAGCCGGCGCGCACGTCGGCGTAGGCGGGCATCGCCGGTGGTTTGGTGACGAGATGTGCGGCGGTGGTCAGGATCAGCGCCGCGAGCGCGATCCAAGCGACGGCGTCGAAGAGGCGGAATCGGCGCTGCTGCTGGACCATCTGATAGAGCGATAATTCCGTTGCGGATGTCACAATGAGCCCCTCCCCTTCAGGGGAGGGGTCGGGGGTGGGGTCCATCGGCCTTGCGCAAGGCCGATGGACCCCACCCGCTGCGACTAGGCAGCGAGCTGCCAAGTTTCGCTGCCCTCCCCTGAAGGGGAGGGGCTTGGGGTTTTTGCCAAACCACCGGGATCATCACTCCGCCGATCCCGCCACGGTCATCGGGCCGTTCGGCCATTGGCCGCGGATCGCGGGCGAGTACATCGCCTCGACGCGCGTCGGGGGCAGGGTGAAGCGGCCCGAGCCGTTGAGGCGCACGACATATTCGACCGCGTGGGTGCCCGCGGGCATCCAGCCGAAATAGCCGCGCCAGCTGTCCTTGCGGCGCTCGACATAGCTCGGCTGCCAGCCCGACCCGTCGGCCTGATCGGCGAGCATTTCGGACTGGCCGCCGAGATTGCCGACGATCGTCGCGCCGGGCGGGATCGGGTCGTTGACGATCACCCAGGTGCGGCCGGCGGCGGCGATCACCTCGATCCGCACCTTGATCACGTCGCCGCGGGTCAGCCGCTTGGGGTTCGCCGCCTTGACGATGCTCACCTGGCGCTTGACCCGATAGCCGGCGTTCAGCGGCTCGGTGAGCGGCACCGCCGCCTTGACGCTGACCGTCGCCCAGGGAGAGCCGCCGCCCTGGTGGCGGAGGCTCATCGTGCCCGCGGCGAGCGGGACGCTGAGCGGCTGGGCGTCGGCGGGACGCGGCCAGCTCGCCGCCGCGCTGCCGCCCGCGAGCGCCACGTGCGTGGTGCCGGTGATCGCGCTCGCCGGATAAAGCTCGGCGAAGCGGCGAACGACGGTCGCGCCCCACGCATTGGCGGGCGTCGTGTCCCAATGGCCGCGGCGCTGGCGCTGGGCGATGCCGACCATCAGCTTGCCGGCGTCATCCTCCCACCCTTTGCGGCCGAGCACGGCGTCGAGCGTCTTGATCGCCATTTCGTCGCCGCTGGTCATCATCCACCATGGCGCGCGCGCGTCGTCGACGAGGTCGAGGCGCGTGCCTTCGTAGACGATCCGCTTCCTGAGCTCCGCCTCGGCGGCGGCGCGCAGCCCGGCGGCGCCCCGCACCCCCGGCGTCCGCTCGATCGCGACGAGCCAGTCGGCGAGCGTCCCCGTCGCCATGTCGGCGGGCGCGAGGTCGATCGCCGCGACGAGGCCGGGGCTCGACGCCTTGTTGCGCGCGAGCGCCGCGAGCGCGGCGACCCGCACCGGGCGGATATCGTAGGGGCCGTAGCCCTTGCGGTCGAGGCGGCCCTCGACCACCGCCTGCAGCGCCGCGATCATCTTTGCCTTCGCGGCTTCGGGGATCGCGAAGCCGTTGGCGGCGGTCACCGCGAGGACATAGGCGGTGAGTTCGGGCGAACCCTGCATCCGCTCGCTGGGCCAGTAGCGCAGCAGGCCGTCGTCATCGAGATAGACGGGCATCGCGCCGGCGAGCGCCTGCCAGCGGCCGAAATCGCCGAGCGCGACCGCGCGCGACGTCTGCTGCTCGAAGCAGTCGTAGGGATAGAGCGCCATATAGTCGCGCACCCCGGCGAGCGGCGGCGCGAGCGTATCCGACAGCGCGACGTCGACATAGCCGCCGGGAAGCGCGCCCGCGGGCGCCGCGACGGGCAGGCTGGTGTCGGGGCCGACGCGCATCAGGCTGGCTGCCCAGGTTTCGATCGGTACCGCGGGCTCGACGATCTGGTCGAAGACCAGCCGGTCGCGCTGCTTGCCGTTCTTCGACACCGCCTCGACCGTCCATTGCAGCTTGCCGACCGTTTCGGGCGCGGTCATCGTCCAGCTGATCGGCACCGCGCCGCCCGCGGGGATGGTGACGGTGAGCGGCGCGCCGGTCGCGACCGCGGGGGTCAGCGACGGCGTGGCGGTGACCGTCATCGGCTGGTCGGTGCCGTTCCTCAGCGTGAACCGCGCGTCATAGCTGTCGCCGGTGCGGACAAGCTCGGGGAGCCCGGCGAAGACGCCGAGATCCTGCACGGTGCGCACGCTCGTCTCGCCGGTGCCGAAGCTCTGCGATCCGTCGGTCGCGATCGCGACGAGGCGGAAGGCCGAGAGATTGTCGGAGAGCGGCACGTCGACCGTGGCGCGCCCTTTGGCGTCGAGCGCGACATGGCCCTGCCACAGCAGCACCGGGCGGAAATCCTCGCGCGTCAGCCCCGACAGGTCGCCGCCGCCCCCGCCGCCGGGTTCGAGCGCCTTGCGGCCATAGTGGCGTTTCCCCACCACCTGCATCTGCGCGGTGGAGGTGAGCACGTCGAGCGTGCGGTCGCCCATCATCGCGTCGAGCAGCTTCCAGCTCTCGTTGGGCGCGAGCTGGAGCAGTGCCTCGTCGACCGCGACGAAGGCGACGTCGGCGCCCGCGGCGGGCTTGCCGGCCGGGGTCCGGACCTCGATGCTCGCCTTCGCGGTGTCGCGCACCGCATAGCTTTCCTTGTCGGCCTTGACCTTGACGCCGAGCTGGTGGCCTTCCCAGCCGACCTTGATCTTGGCGATGCCGAGGCGGTAGCTCGGCTTGGCGAGGTCGACCAAGGCCGTGGGGGGAGCGCCCTCGCTCTTCTCGATCTCGAAGCCGACCGCGCGTTTCATCTTGCGGAACCAGCTTTCGCCGCCGGTGACGCGCCCGCGCACCGCCATCACCGAGACATAGACGTCGGGGGCGTAGGTCGCGGGCAGCTTGACCTTCACCACCGGGTCGGTGCCCTTCAGGGGGGTGACGAAGCTCGACAGCACGCCCTCGCGCTCGACCGTGACGAGCGCAGTCGCCTCGCGGAAAGGCATGCGGACCTGGAAGGTCGCGGTATCGCCCGCGTCGTAGCGCGGCTGTTCGGCGATCACGTCCATGCGGTCGCCATTGTCGCCGCCGAACCACCAGTCGTCGTCGCCCGCGAGCCAGACCGAGCGGATCGCGCGCGCCTCGTTGCCGTCGTCGTCGGCCGTCGTCGCGACCACGGTGACCTCGCCCGAGACGCCGGGCGCCATCGCGCAGCTCGCACGGCCGAGCTTGTCGGTCGTCGCGCTGCAACGCGCATCGAGCCGCGTCGTGCGCATCTGGTTGTCATAGGCGTAGAAGCCGCCGATCAGCCGGCGCCGCGCGGTGATGATCTCGCGGTTGTAGAGCGCGACCTCGATGCGCTGGCCGCGGATCGGCTTGCCGTCCAGATCGAGCGCGATGAATTTCAGGCGCAGATCCTCGTCGCGCATCAGCCAGCCGTCGGTCTTGAGCCCGAGCCGGACGGCCGACGGATAGAGGGTGATGCGGCGGCTGGAGGTCAGCGTCTCGCCATTGGCGTCGGCATAGTCCATCTCGACCGCCATCATCGTCGGCTCGGTGATCGGCTGGTCGACGGCGACGCTGGTCGCCG
>Ga0182745_1001815_pt1 | contig 19894 bp, 21 predicted proteins | sample eDN3rd30CKraftBY_FD_128523 | JGI IMG/M metagenome (GOLD analysis project Ga0182745, IMG submission 128523) | Enriched backyard soil microbial communities from Emeryville, California, USA - eDNA 3rd pass 30_C Kraft BY (version 2) (version 2) | ecosystem: Environmental > Terrestrial > Soil >...
GTCTTCAAGTCGCTCCAGGAAGCCCTGGGGCGCGACAAGGCGAAGACGAACGTGCTGCGCATCTCCGAGCTGGGCCTCGTGGAGATGACGCGCAAGCGCGTGCGCGAGTCCATCGGCCGCGTGCTCCATGAGGACTGCCCGTACTGCGACGGCAACGGCTTCGTGAAGACGGCCACCACCGTGGCGTACGAAATCTTCCGGGAGATTCGCCGCGAGGCACCGGGCTACAAGGACTCCACGCTGGTCATCAACTGCAACGCGGAGGTCGCGCGCCTGCTCCAGGGTGAGGAGCGCAACGAGCTGCGGCACCTGATGGACCGGTACAACAAGTCCATCCAGGTCAAGGCGCAGCAGAACTACCACCGCGAGCAGTACGACATCTATGGGCGCTCTGCCACGGGGCCCGAGCACAAGGTGGCTTCGTCCCCCGGCTCGGGTGATGGCGAGCTGGCCATGCAGCAGCGCAAGCCCGACGCCAACGGCGGTGGCTACGGACGCCAGGAGCAGGGCCGGCGCGGCGGTAGCGGTGGCGGTGGTAGGGACCGGGGCGGAGAGCGTGGTGACCGGGGTGGAGAGCGCGGTGAGCGCGGCGGTGACCGGCGTGAGGGTCGCCGCGAGGGCCGCGGCGGCGACCGCCCCCGTGGTGAGCGCGGCGGCGAGCGCTCCGAGCGTGGTGAGCGCTCCGAACGCGGCGAGCGCGGCGACAAGTCCGAGCGTGGCGAGCGCTCAGAACGTGGCGAGCGCGGCGACAAGTCCGAGCGTGGCGAGCGACATGAACGCGGGGAGCGTCGCGGAGACCGGGGTGAACGCGGCGGGGCCCAGAGCACGGCCCCGTCGGGTGGAGGCGAGGGCTCTGGTGGCTCGACGCCCCCTGCTCCGCCGTCTTCCAGCGGCGGGACTGAAGGCTCCGGCAACGGAACGGCCTGAGTCGCCCCAGCGGCCGTAGTGACGCCCGGTACTGGGCCCTGCTCGCGTCTTCGCGGGCGGGGCTCCGTGCTGGCATCGAGGCATGCTCACACCTTCGTTAGCGACGCTGAAAGCTCGGGCGGAGATACGGCCAGAGCTGTTTCACCGGACGCCTTGAGCCCTGCGGCCGGAACCGGCGAACGCCACCACGCGCAGGGCTGTTGGCACACGCGTCGGCAGTCCCGCGCTGCGGAGCGGCGAGCAGACCGGGGCACCTGCGGGCCAGGGCACGCCGCGCGGGCCCAAATTCCGGCGTAGAGGCGCACCGGCCCCGCACCGCCAATGGCTGGAGTCGGATGCACGCTCGCATCAGCATCGTGTCGGCTTGTGTACGCGGGCACGCCACCTCAATCAAAGGTGGGCTGGCTCTCGCCGCCACGGATTGGCTAGCGTGGGTCCCCATCCCTCGGGGCGTGGTCCGCCTTCGAGGCCGGCCGGCCATGTCACACGGATGATCTCCTCGCACATCGGCACGTATCGCCCTATCGCGGGCAACGTTCCCTCCGCCACCGCCAGGCTCGCGCCTGCCGCGGGTGGAACGTCTGAGGGGCCCTTGTGACGGTGACGCGCCTGCCGTGGCTCCGCAGCATCCGCGCGAAGCTGGCCATCCAGGCGGCCCGGCTCTGGGTGCCCGTGCGGAACACCTCCCTGGGGCTGTTCGCGACGGACACCTTCCTGGCCGCGAAGACAGTGGCCCAGGGCTTTCGCGGAGAGAACCTCCGGCTGAGGGCCGCCGCCCTCACCTACGTGAGCATGTTCTCCCTGGTGCCTCTGCTGACGGTGGCGTTGGTGCTGATGACCGCGTTCCATCAAGACGAGTTCAAGGAGAAGCTCCGCTTCGTCGTCAGCGAGGTGCTCGACCCGGGCGTGCGGGGCAAGTCCTCCGCGTTCCTCGACCGATTCCTGCACCCCAGCAACACCATCGCCATCGGCAGCGTGGGCTTCCTGGCGGTGCTGTTATCCGCGGGCTCCCTGCTCCGGCAGCTCGACGGCGCGGTGAACGAGCTGTGGGGCATCCGGCGCCAGCGCCCCTGGCGTATCCGCCTGCTCATCTACTCGGGCCTCCTGCTCCTGGGGCCCTTCTTCCTCGCGGTGTCCTTCTCCGGCACGAGCAAGGTGCGCGTGTTCCTGCAGAGCCACGCCCCCCATGCCAACGCCTTCATCCTCCTGGGCACCACCCTCATGGCGGTGGCCAGCCTGACGCTGCTCTACTACTGGACGCCCTACTCCCATGTCCGCGTGCGCTCGGCCGTCGCGGGCGGGCTGGTGGCCGGCCTGGGGTGGATGATGGCCAAGCAGGTGTACGCCGCCTTCGCGGAGCGCAGCTTCCAGTACAACCCGCTCTACGCATCGCTCGGCGCATTGCCCATGTTCCTGGCATGGGTCTACGTCAGCTGGCTGCTGCTGCTCTTCGGAGCGAGGCTCTCATATGCCGTGGAGCACGCCGCCTTCCGCGACTCGCTGTTCGCCTTTGGCAGCCACCCGCGTGCGTACGAGCTGGTCGCCGCTCGCGTCGCCCAGGAGACCACTCTCGCCTGGGTAGACGGCTTGCAGCCCCCCACACCACGCGAGCTGGCAACCCGGCTCCGGGTCCCCGAGCCACTCGTCCACGAAGCCATCGACCGGATGGTGACCGCCCATCTGCTGGAGCGCCTGCGCAAGGGAGGCGTCCGCCCCGCGAAGGACCCGGCGGAGCTCACGCTGGCGGACACCACGCTCGCGGTTCACGGGGTGATGATCTCCGGCGACACCGAGACGTGGGACGGCCCACGAGCCCCTGGCTTCGAACAACTGGAGCCGCTCTTCCAGGCGGCGGACTGTGCCGGTATCGACCTGCTACGTCGCACGCGATGGCTGGACCTGGTGGTGCCGCTCCGTCCCGGACTCGCAGAGCCTGCCCCCTCCCCCCCCGACAGAGCGGCTGCTGCGGGAAATCCGTAGAGGTTCTCGGTGTTTGGAAGCTCACCCTGCTTGCGCGAAGGATGTGTTCTGTTATGTTTTCAGGATTCGACCATGGGCCAGAGCGCCCTGTTTCCAAGGGGTCACCGGGTTTGCGGGAGCGTCCGATGCTCAAGTCCGATCTGATCAACATCCTCGTCGCTAAACGGGGCGTGACGCAGAAACAGGCTGAGGCCACCGTCGAGACGATTTTCGAGTCGATGAAGGACGCCCTCTGCCGCGGCGAGAACATCGAGATTCGTGGGCTCGGCGCCTTCCACGTGAAGAACTACCAAGGCTATCAGGGCCGCAACCCGAAGACGGGGCAGGTCATCCCGGTGAAGCCCAAGCGTGGCCTCCTCTTCCGCACCGGCAAGGAGCTTCGGGACCGCGTCAACCGTCCAGCGCCCCAGCAGGCCCAGGCGGAGCTGCCCTCGCTCCCCGAGAGCAAGGGGCCAGGCAACACGGGCACGGGGCTCTGAGCCCCGTTGTCCCAGACCTCCCGCTTCAACGCCCCACGGCCACGGGAGACAGCCGGCCGATGGGGCGAATCTGCAGCGCCCCATCCAGCTCACCGTAGGTGAGCACCGCGACGTCCGGAAACGCGCCCTCGCACAGCCTGCGCAGCGGCCTTCGGACATCCGGCGCGGTGAGCAGCACGGCCCGTCCATCCGTGGCCACCTGCCGCACGCCTTCGAGAATCTCCGCGACCCGCTCCGGGTCAGGCGCCAGCCCCCGGGGCCCCATGCCCCGGAGGACCTCTTCCACCTCCGGGTCCACGAGGTACGCGTACAGAGGCCCGGTGGGCGCGAACTTGTGGCTGAGGTACCGGCGAAGCGCCTGCCGGCAGCGCTCCGCGAGCGCGACGGCATCTCCCTCCGTCGTCGGTGACACGAGCGCCTCCAGGATGGCGCGCAAGTCGCGGATGCTGACCCCCTCCTGTAGCAGCTTGCGCAGCACGTCCGTCAGCAGCGGCAGCGGCACCTTCTGCAGGGCTTCCTTCACGAGCACGGGCGACTGCGCCTCCAGCCCGTCCAGCAGTCCCTGGACATCCTGAAGCCCCAGCAGGTCCGCGGCCCGGGCACGCACCACGGCGCGCACATGGTCCGCGAGCAGCTCACCCGGCCGCCGCAAGGGCACCTGCGCGGTCTCCAGCAGGGTGCGGGCTGCTTCAGGAATGCGGCTGATGGGCTTCCCGCTCGCGGGCTCTGCCACGGCTTCGGCCTGGACCTGGAGGAACACGAGCTCGTCCGGAGGAACCAAGGCATAGAGCGCCCCCGGAATGACCTGCCCCCCGCCCCCTGGGACTTCATCCACCAGGATGCGGTACTCACCAGGAGCCAGGTAGGCCGCCTGGGTACGCACGCGGATGCCGGGGACTCGGACCCCCAGCTCGAAGAACAGCTCATCCCGCACATCGTTCAGCGTCTTGTGGACGAAGGTCGCGCCGTCTGCTTCCGCCAGCGGCGTGAGGTCCGGGGACAGGTCCAACGTCAGCGGAGAAACGCCCACCGGCGTCGCCGCGCTCTCCGGCGGAGCGCCCGCGGCGCCCGGTGCAGCCCCCTCCTCCGGAACGGCGTCAGGCGCCTCCGCCTTCACGCCACCCGGCCGGTTGAGGACATGCCCCAGTCCGCCCAGTCCCGCCGCCAGCAGCAGGAACGTGAGGTGCGGCATTCCTGGCATGAGTGCCAGTGCGACGCACAGCCCGGCCACCACCCAGAGGGTCCGCGCCTCGCCGAAGAACTGGGTGCCAATCTCCGCCCCCAGGGTGTCCTCTTCCTTCTCCGCCGCGACCCGCGTGACGACGAGGCCCGCCGCCACCGCGATGCACAGCGAAGGCACCTGGGACACCAGCCCGTCGCCAATCGCGATGAGCGCGAACGTCGATGCCGCCTCGCCCAGGGACATTCCGCCCTGAAGCACGCCGATGACGGTGCCGCCGAGCAGGTTCACCGCGACGATGACCAGTCCTGCAATCACGTCGCCCTTCACGAACTTCATCGCGCCGTCCATGGCGCCGAACATCTGGGATTCACGCTCCAGGTCGCGCCGCCGCCTCCGGGCCTGCGCCTGGTCGATGGCCCCCGCGCGCAGGTCCGCGTCGATGGACATCTGCTTTCCGGGCATGGCGTCCAGCGTGAATCGCGCGGAGACCTCCGCCACGCGCTCCGCGCCCTTGGTGACGACCAGCAACTGCACCAGCGTGAGGATGGCGAACACCACCGCACCGACGACATAGTCGCCCCGGACGACGAACTCGCCGAAGGCCTGGATGACCTCCCCCGCGTGACCTTCGGCAAGCGCCAGCCGCGTGGACGACACATTGAGCGCCAACCGGAACAGCGTGGTGAACAGCAGCAACGTGGGAAACGACGTCACCTTCAACGCGTCCCGGGCACGCAGCGCCGCCACCAGCAAGGCCACCGCCGCCGCGAGGTTGATGGCGAGGCCCGCGTCCAGCAGCCACGCGGGCAGGGGAATAATGAGCGCCCCCAGGACCGCGGCCATGGCCACCGCCAGCACCACGTCCGAGGACTTCCGGGCCTTCAGCAACACCTTCATGAGGGGGGTCATGACGTCTGTCTCCGTGGATGACCGTCCAGCTCCCGCTCCTCCATCGCCGTGCGCAGGACGACTGCCGCCGCCTGATACAGCTCCTCTGGGATGGGCTCTCCCACGTCGTAGTGGATGAGGCTGCGCGCCAGCGGAATGTCCCGGACCACGGGAATCCCGTGCTGGCGTGCCTGCTCTCTCAGGGCGAGCGCATCACCTTCCTGGGCCTTGGCCACCAGGTAGGGGGCCTCGCATTCGTCTGCGTCGTAGCGGAGCGCGACCGCGATGTGTGTGGGATTGACGACCACGGCCGTCGCCTTCTGCACCCCTCGTGCCGCGCCGCCTTGTGAAAGCTGACGATGAAGCGCCTTCCGCTGCCCCTTGTGACGCGGGTCACCCTCGCTCTCCTTGTACTCGCGCTTCAGCTCCTCGCGAGTCATCATCAGGTCCTTCATGTGGCGCCGCCGGGCCAGCATGTAGTCACCGATGCCCAGCGCCACGACCAGCCAGGACAGCCGGCTCGCCGTCCCAGCAACCCTCGCGAGCACCTCGCACAGGCTCTGCGAACCCTCGAGCCATGCGGCCCGCAACGCATCGGGGACCCATTCCTCTACGTCACGCCACGCGAGCCACCCCAGCAAGCCGACCACCAGCAGCGCCTTGCCCATGTCGAGCCAGGGCTTCCAGCTGAAGAGTCGCGCCGCCCCCGCGGCGATGCTGATGCGCTCCAGCTTGGGCGTGACATGGTCGAAGTTGGCCTCGAGACCGACCGTGGCGACCGAGACCACCAGCGCCGCGGCCAGCGCACCGCCCAGCACCGGGGCGCAGAGGCTCAACCCCACCCACAGCCCTTCCTGCCACACCTCCAGGTCTTCCGGCCCCAGGAAGAGCCGCTCGGTCCAGGCCACGAGCCGCGCGAATCCCTCCGGCGCGGTCATCGTGAGCCCCAGCAAGGCACCCGCCGTCACCGCGCTCGACGTCAGCATCCGGCTGCGGGGAATCTGCCCCTTGCGTCTCGCCTCACGCAGACGCTTCGCGCTGGGCTTCTCCGTCTTCTCGCCGCTCATCGCGCCGCCTCCCCCAGCAATGCCAGCGCGCCTTCCACGGAAAGCACCCCTGCCAGCAGCCGCTCACAGAGCACTCCCGTCCCAAGCCACAACAAGGCGCCCCCTCCGAGAATCTTCAGCGGTGCCCCCACCTCTTGCAGGTTCACTTGCGGAGCCGCGCGAGAGGCCAATCCCAGGAAGCAATCCACGGCCAGCACGGCCGCGGCGATGGGTGCGCCCACCGCAAGGCCCGTGGCCATCGCCGCGCCCGCCAGAAAGACGACGTGCAAGGTGGCCGCTTCCGTCGGCACGAACGCGCCGAGCCGGACCACCCCGAACCCACGCAGCACGCCCCCCATGACGAGCGGCCACGCCCCGCCCGAAATCACCAGCGTCACCAGCAGGTGGTAGAGCCCCTCCCCCGCGGCGGACTCGCGACTGCCCGCCATGGGCAGGCTCGCCTCCGCGGACGTCCCCCGGAGCAGGTCGATGAAGCGGCCTCCCATGCGCGCGGCGTCGAATGGCAGCGCCGCGACGAGCCCCACAGACGTGCCGAAGACAAGCTCACGTATCACCAGCCCTCCCAGCACCACCGTGGACACCACCGGCGCATCCAGCTCCAGGCCCGCCTCCACACGCAGGAACAGCGACAGCGAGAGCACCAGCGACAGGCGGACCATCGTCGGCGTGGCCTGGCCGCCCAGGAGCGGGCACAGGAACGCGATGGGCAGCAGCCTCGCGGCACACAGGGCCACCACGACGGTGTCTGGCCCCAGCGACTCGAGCCACGCACCCAGTGTCTCCAGGTTCATGTCGCGACCTCGGAGATGAGCAGCAGGAGCTGGTGGGTGAAGCGCGTGAGCTGCCCGGCAATCCAGGGCCCGGCGAGGACCAGCGCCAGCACGGCGGCGCACAGCTTGGGCACCACCGACAACGTGGACTCCTGGAGCTGCGTCGTTGCCTGGAACAAGCTCGACAGAAAGCCCACCACGAGACTCGCGCCGATGGGCGGCAGTGACGCGAGCACCATCAACAGCAGGGCCTCTCGCCCCAGGGTGAGCAGGACATCCTGGGTCATGGCGTCACCGGTAGCCGAGGATGAGACCGCGGGCGAGCAGCGACCAGCCATCCACGGCGACGAAGAGGAGAATCTTGAAGGGCAGGCTCACCTGACTGGGTGACAACGTCTGCATCCCCAATGCGAGCAGCACGTTGGCAATCACCATGTCCAGCACGAGGAACGGCAGGAAGACGAGGAAGCCAATCTGAAATGCTTCCTTCAGCTCGGTGATGACGAAGGCCGGAATGACGACGAAGAGGTCCGTCTCCGCCACCGACTCCATTTCCTCCACGGGACGCAGCTCGCGCGCCAGGTCCACGAAGCGTGCGCGCTCCTCGGGGCTCCCGTGCTTGACCAGGAAGTCGCGCAAGGGCTCCGACACCCGGGACGCCGCGGCGAGCATCTCCGCGCCGGAGCCTGACGCCACCTGCTCGTAGGCCACCTTCCCCGCGTCGTACATGCGCTCCATTACCGGCGCCATGATGTGACCGGTGAGCACCGCCGCCAGCCCCGTCAGCACCACCGTGGGCGGGGCCTGCTGCGTCCCCATGGCCGAGCGAGCCAGCGACAGCACGACGGCGATCTTCGAGAAGCTCGTCAGCATCAGCACCGCGAACGGCAGCAGCGACATCACCGCGAGCATGCCCATCATCGACAGGGGGCTGCCCGCGTAGGACATCTTCGTCAGCGAGTGCTCGGCCGCGGAGGCCACCGCCGGAGCCAGCACGCAGGTGCCCAGCAATCCGTACCTCACGGCTGCCCCCTCCGGCCCCGCACCGTGCGTGACCTCGGCATGGGCCTCCGGGCCTGCGCCAGCACACGCCCGAACTCCGGCCTGGACTCGGGTGTCTCGCGAATCTCCGCGAACGCATCGCCGAAGGCCACCAGGTAGCTGCGTCCGTCCACCTCCACGAGCGCCAGGCCACACCGCTGGGAAAGCCCCGCCCGCGACACCACGCTCAGCCGCGGCGCGGCGGGCGCCCCCACCCCAGCGGCGCCACGCCTGCGAATCCACCACCCCAGCACCGCCACCACCGCGGCGCCCAGCACCCACCGCGCGGCCGCCGCCGGAGACATCCCCGCCACGGGCCCCAACGCGGCCAGCCCAAGCACCAAGGTGCCCGCCAGAATCAGGCGCGAGCGTGGAGAGGCCATCAGATGCCTTGCATTCATGGGAGCAATCACGGCAGCAGCGCCAGGACACGGGCACCGACTTCGCCCTCGATTTCCACCAACTCGGCACGGGCCACCGCACGGTCCCCCACGCGCAGCAGCACCGGCCCGCTGGCGTTGATGTGCAGGGGCAGCAACGCGCCCGGCTTGAGCGCCGCGAGCTCCGACAGGGGAATCATCACCCGCGTCAGCTCGATCTCCACCTCCACCGGAAGCGGAGGCATCCCCGCCTCCGCGCTGTTCACCGCAGCCATGTCCGACTCCTGGGGAATCGCGCGCCCCTGCGCGCGGGTCAGGGAAAAGCCCTGGGAGAGGAAGTCTCCCGAGAGCGCGAATCCACGTGTCACCAGCCGCCCGGGCCCGAACAGCCGGCCGTCCAGCTTGCGCACGCCTTCGAAGACGACGACGTCGCCCACCACGAGCGCGTCGAGCGCCATCGCGGGCAGCGGCGTCTGCCCCACCAGGCAGCGGGCCTCCAGCGCGGCGGCCAACACCTCCGGCGCCATGTCCGATGCCCGCTCCACGGGGAGGGCTTGGAGAACCGTCTGGAGCACCTGCGCCGGCAGCAGCAGTCGCGCGCCCGCGCGCACGTCCCCCAGCGACATCGACACCTCGATGCCCACCAGGGACGGGCGGCCCTCCATGCGCGCCGCCACATCCGCGCGGCACATGGTCACCCCCGCCAGCCTGGGTCCGAGCCACGGATGGGCGCCGCCCGAGGCCCGCACGGCGGAGAGGGCCACCAGCAGGAGATAGGCCAGCGTGGCCTCCTCCAGCCGGGCCAGCTCCGTGACAACGCCGGGCCGCTGCCCCGCGCCAGCGACGCGCTCCAGCACCGCGAAGGCGAGCGCGGGCTCCAGCTCCAGCACCGCGGTGCCCCCCACCGCCGACAACTCCAACAGGGCGAAGATGGCGGGCTCCGCCAACCCGCCCAGGGGCGAGATGACCGACTCCAGGAGGCGCGCCTCAGCCTGCACCGGACAGCCCAGCTCCCTCGCGAGCGCCTCGGCCACCGCGTCCAAGGCCTGCCGCCCGAGCTCCACGGACTGGGGACGCTCAGCGACCACGAGGTGCGCCCGCGTCAGTCGGCGCGCGCCCAGCCGGCGCAGGGGCCGGACCTTCCGTGTGGAAGCGTGTTCGATACGGGTTCTCATCCTTCACTCCGGTGCGGCATGGGGATGCACCCCTCCCGTGCAGGCGCTCGGCCAGGGGCCTCAATCGAGGAGTCGCGGGGTTGGGAGGGCGCGGCATCCCTGGCCGGGACGCCAGGTACGGGAGCCGGGACGGCCCCCTCGCGGATTCAGCGGGTGGCCTCGCGGATGAGGCGCTCGGCCAGGGCAGTCAGCGCGGGCGGCACCTCGTGCGCGAGAATGTCCGGCGGCTCGGCGGGGAACAGCGTCCGATGGTACGGCGGCAGGCGCCGGAGGATTTCCCGGCCCAGCGAGGGCTGGACCTCGCTCATCAACCGCCTCAGCCTCGCGGCCGCATCTGGCCGCTCACCGAACTCGACCGCGACCTTCGCCTGTCGCTGCGCCGAGGGAAGCGACGCCAGGCGCCGCAGGTGCTCCAGCGCCCGCTCAGCGGCCCCCTCCCCGAGCCCGCCAAGCAACTCCGCGGCACGCTCCCGTCCGAGCACCCACGCCACCAGCGCGAGGCGCTCCAGGGGCATCGACAGGGGCGGAGGTGGCCCGGCGAGGCGAGGCACCTCCTCCGTCGGCGCGTTGGCCCGGGCAGACGACGAACTCCCGCCCGGCCGGGGCTTGCGGCCCACACGTGTCGCATCCATGCGTTGCCTCTCCATGGCCCGCTCACGCCACCTTGCGCGCCGGCCCCACGGACAGCACGGGGCGCGCGGACCCTGCCGGCGCCGCTGGAACAGGCGCGCGGTCGCGGTAGTGCCGCATCCGCAGCGTCACCAGCACCAGGACCACCGCCAGCCCCGTCACCATCACCCCCAGCACCGCGAGGAGGATTCGCAACCGCGTCAGCGGCGAGGGGCCACTCCCCGCGGGCACCTCCACCCGCGTGGAGACCTCGTCCACCAGCAGCGACACGGCGTCGGGAGACAGTCCCTCCACGCCTCCCGCGAGCAGGACCTTCAGCGTCTCGGACGACTGCCGTACCCGGGCGGCGCTGCCCGGCGCCACCCGCAGCATCGCCGCCGCCTTCGACACACCCGGCGGCTGCCCCACTCTCGGCGGCGGAGGCACCACCAGGTGCACGCGCGCGAGCAGCACGCCGTCCACGGACTGGAGCGTCTTCTCCAGGCCGCGCTCCATCACCCGCACCCGGCAGACGCCCTCCTCCACGGGCGTGCGAACCAGGCCACCTCCACCGAAGACGTTACACCCCACTTCCTCCTGGGGCCTCGGCAGGCCGAGCTCCGCCAGGACTCTCACCGCGTCCGAGGCGTGCTCGTCCGCGACCTCGATGGACCACGTGGGCTTCTTGCCCGCTTCCGGAACCTTGCGCGCATCGAAGCCGCGCTCGACCAGCACGGACTGGAGCTCGTTGGCCTGCCGCTCATCCAGGCCATGCTGGATGCGCTCCCGGCAGGCCGTGGCCCCCAGGAGCAGCATCAGAAGAAGACAACGACGGGGAGAGAAACGCATCAGCGACTCCTCAAACCTGGGTCTGGAGGACCTGCTTGACGCCGCCGGTCGCCTTCTCGACGACCTTGCCGGCGAGGTCGAGCTCCTGGCTCGCCCGGTAGACATGGGCCTGCAGCGCGAGCAGCTCCGCGGCGGTGAAGTTGCGGCCGGACTGCGCCAGCTCGAGGATGTGGTCCAGACGCTTCTGCGCCTGCCCCACGCGGTCCAGCACCTGCGCCGCCTGCTGCTCCCGCGCCGCCGGCACCGAATCCACCCGGGCCCGAGGCTTCACGTCCGCGCACCCGGGCGAAGCGGGCACCACCGCATCCGCCCGAGCCACGCCTCGCGGCGCCGACGTGGACGTGGGCTTCGGCGCCCCCTCGGTGGTCACCGGAACCCCGGGGCCCTTGGCAGGGCCCTTCACCTCATCCAACACCTTGCCAAACCGCTCCCGGCTGGGCTCCACCGCGGACGAAGCGCCCGCGCCACCCACCGGCCCCAACGTGTCCATGGCCATGGCTCGCCCCGTCTTCAGCGGATGTTGTTGATGGCCGCCTTCGCGGAGTCGTGGCGGACCTTCATGATGTTGGAGACGGCGTTGTGCTCGCGGCTCTCCTTCTGCATCTCGTTCTGGAGGCTCAGGTAGGCCATGTTGAACTTCTGGCCCTCCGCGGAGAGCACCTTCTGCGCCTCCAGCAAATCCCACGCGTCCTGGTTCCCCGCGCCCGTGGCGCCCCCCGTCTCCGCGGTGGCGGGCACGCCCGACCACGTCGCCTTCGGCGCCACCGCCGACATCACCGTCTTCGCGCTGGAGACGGCCGCGCTGACGATGGGGCCCGCCGGAATCATGCCGCCCACAAAGCCCGCGCCCGAGCGCACCACCTCGCTCGCCGCGTGCGCCATCACCGTGCCGAAGTCGTTGCACGGCGTCTGTCTCGGGACGGTATGGGTGATGGTCAGCGTGGGAATCCGACTGTCATTGGACACAAGCAGCCTCCTGCGGAGAGTTGCCCGCCCCGTTTCAGCCGGCATGCCAGCGGGAAACTCCAGCAATCCCGAGCACCTGGACCGCGGCACGGCCCCTGACGTGCTCCACGGACCGGGAGGTGCGTCCGGAAGACGGGACGGCGACTCCGGCTGGAAACTTGCGTCCGCCCCGGAGTGCCTCAGAGTTGTTGCACCCTGTGGTGTGGAGAAGAGGAGAAACCCCGGTGAGCACGACCGTAGACGGCCCCCAGATTGCCGAGCGCTTTCATCCGCGCGTCGATGCCAACCTCCCGGTGAAGGTGCTCCTGACGGGACGCTCGGTGACGGCACGCGCGCGGGACGTGTCCATGGCGGGGCTCTTCCTGATGGCCCACCCGGCGGACACCACGCGGCAGCTCACCATCGCCATTCCCCTGCCCGACGACCGGGAAATCGTCACCACCTGCCAGATTCGCCGCCGCGAGGTGGACGGCGTGGCGCTGGAGTTCGGTGAGTTGGACTGGGACGACCTCATCGCCCTGGCGCGGTACCTCCACCCGCGCCTGCCCTGAAGCAGGCGCCCCTCAGGGGAGCCCGGGCTTCGCCCCAGCTTCCCGGAGGCGCTCCACCAGCGCCATCAGCTCGGCGCCCCGGAAGGGCTTGTGGATGTAGCCATCCGCGCCCGCCTGGGTGGCGCTCTCCACGTCCGAGCGCTTCGCCTTCGCGGTGAGCATGTACAGGGGCACCCCGGCGGTGGCCGCGTCGCTCTTGAGGATGCGGCACACGGAGATGCCATCCAGCTGCGGCAGGACCACGTCCATCAGGATGAGCTGGAACGGCCGGCTCTTGGCCAGCTTCAGGCCCTCCAACCCCGTGGCGGCGCAGACCACCTCGACGGTGCCATCGCTCAACATGGAGCGCACCAGCTCCCGGATGACCGGCTCATCCTCGACGAGGAGGATGTGGAAGGGTGCCTGGGAATTGCCAGCCATGGTTCTCCGGACACGAAGCCACTGCGGAAAGGTTTCGCGGAAATCGCGCCCCCGACGCCAATGTCACCCGCCGCGCGCGGTATAGCCCTCCGGGCCCGGACTGCACCAGAGAGGATGAAACGGATTGTGCAATGTCCCCCGTCTCCTCGATACGTAAGCGAGGCACCCACGGGATGCCGCCCTTTTCATCGGCAGGCGCGCCCTCGACGGCCCCCGGCCGCTGATGGGGCGAGCTGACTCTCACGCCACGGCCAGGGCGAGCGGGCCTCCGTCCGCGCAGTGGAGCGCCAGGGCTACGATGAAACTGGAATCGCCTCCTTCATCCATCGAAAGGGGCAGCGCCCAACGCGCGGCTATGGCCAGCCTCCGCCCAGCAGGCGCTCGGCTTCCTCCAGGGAGAAGGCCAGGTAGGCCTCGTGGCCCACGCGGCGGCTGCTGCGCTGGAATCGCACGGCCGCCGTCACGGAGCGCCCCACCACGCGCACCACCCGGCGAAAGCCCCGCACCCGCGCGGCCTCGATGACGCGCTCAATCTGACCCGAGCCCGACTCCGGCAGCTCAATCACTTCTCGCAAGTCGGAGAGGATGTCGAAGCCGGGCCGGAGCCGCTCCAAAGCGACCAGCGACGCGTCCCCAATCTGGAGCGCCTCTTCCTCCGTGACGACACCCCAGAGGCGAATCACCAGCCGGTTCTTGCCAACGAGCGCCTCGACCGAAAACACAGGGGCCACGACCTCCTGGCAATACCCGCTATCCCTCCGGAACGAGTCTACCCTCCGGATGGCGGGAACTTCCAGGATTTCGCGCCTCGACGCGCCGCGAAGCCCCTTGGCCGGCCGCGTCAGATTCCGGCCACGCCGTCCCGCTCGGCCCAGCCCTCCAGGCCATTGGGGAGGCGGATGCGGACGAAGCGGCCCGTCTCCTCCAACAGGCGGACCTTGAGGCCGGCGTGCACCTCGAAGATGGAGCGGGCCCCGGCCTGGGGCAGCTCGCGCGCCACCAGCGTGGGCGCCAGCACCACCGCCTCATGCACCGTCGCGCCCACGTAGGCATGGGTGGCCACGAGCAGGCCGGAGGGCACCGCCACCGCGAAGAGCAGCACCGCCAGGATGCCCACCGTCGTCCGCCGCCCCCGCCCCAACGCGCGCCAGAGCAGCACGAGGGCGAAGGCCCCCACCCAGGTGGCCAGGAAGGTCCAGGCCACCGCCGCCCCGTCCGTGGCCGCCGCCACCCTGGGCAGGAAGGCCTCTTCCGCGGTGGCTCCCACCACCTTGTCCACCTGCCGCGCGCGGGCCAGGGCGAGGTTGGCCTCCAGGTCCGGAGCGTGGCCGCCGGCCTTCCGGGCCTGCTCCAGCGCGAGCACCGCGCGCCCCAGGTCGCCCTGTGCCAGGTGCGTGGTCCCCAGGTTGTAGAGGACGTCCGGGCCCCCCTGGCCGTTGGCCAGCAGCTTCTCGTAGCCCTCCTTCGCCGCCGCGTAGTCCTCGCGCGCGTAGGCCTCGTTGGCCTTGAGGAAGATGTCCTGCGCCTCTTCCGGCGTGTAGTAGCCGCTCACGCCCAGCCCTCCATGGCCGCCGCGGCGGCATCCATCACCTTCTGGCGCTCGGACGGGTCGCCCCCGCCGCCGTAGCGGCCGAAGTCGCAGGCCTCCAGCACGAAGAGCACCTTGGCGCGCCGCTCCGCGTCCGCGCCCGCCGCGGTCAGCCGCTCGGCCAGCACCTCGCGGGTGAGGCCCACCACCGGCATGCCCAGCCGCGCCTCCAGGAAGCCGTGCAGGGCCTTCTCCACCTCGCCGTAGAAGGCCCCCACGTTCGCACCGGACTGGAGCTTCTCCGCGTCCGCCAGGCGCTTGCGCGCGGCCTTCGCCTGCTGACGCCCACGCCCCGCCTCGGTGCGCAGCGCCAGCCGCCCGCGCACGCCGCCCAGCAGCGAGACGCCCAGCAGCAGCCCCAGCGGCGCCAGCACCCCGGGCAGGAAGAAGCCCTGTTGCCACACCGGCACGCCGGGCGCGGAGAACCGCGCCTGGTACCGCACCGGCCGCAGGCCGCCGGCCATCAGCACGTTCTTCTGCTCGTTGGCCATGTCCGACGAGGACCGCGACGAGGCCGCGGCCATGGACGAAGCCCCGCCCGCGCCCGCCTCCACGGTGAGGGTCACCGGGTCGGTGCGAGACACCTCGTACTTGCGGGAGCGCGGGTCGAAGTACGTGAACTCCAGCGACGGCAGCGTGAAGGTGCCCGTGCGCTGCGGCATCACCAGGTACTCCACCACCCGCCGGCCCTGCACGCGGTGGCGCTGCGGCGTCACCTTGTCGGTGGTGGTGGGGTCATAAATCTTGAGCGCAGCGGGGCCCTTGAGCGGGGGCGGCGTGACGTTCTTCACGTTGCCCATCCCTTCCAGGGTGACCTTCACCGTGACGGGCTGTCCCAGCTCCACCTGCGTCTGCGACACATCCATGGACAGCCGCCAGTTGCCCACGTGGGCGTTGGGCATGTTCTCGGGCCCGCCGGGCGGCAGCGGCTTCACCTGCACCTTGAGGGCGTTGGACACGCGGTGCACGCGGTGACCCGCGAAGAGGAAGCCGGTGGTGATGTCCGCCTCCGCGGGGGTGATGGGCAGCGTGCCGGACTTCACCGGGAAGATGGCGCGGCGGCGCAGCAGGTACGCGCGGTACGGGACGCCGTCCACGACGCGCTGCTCACCCGAGAGCTGCGTGGGGCTCTCCACCTCTTCCGTCCAGAAGCCCTCCAGCTTGGGCATCGTGACGGCATCCACGCTGGACAGGTCCACACGCGAGTAGATGTAGAGCGACAGCGTCACCTGCTCGCCTACGTACACGGTGTCCCGGTCCAGGCTGGCGCGGAGGAACAGGTCCGAGTCCCCTCGCGGAATCGAGGGCCGGTCCGCCTCCACCATGTCGCCGAAGGCCTCCTCCATCTGCTGCATCTGCGACTGGAGGCTGGCGAAGGGGTCCGGCTGCCGGCCACGGGCCGCTTGCGCGGAGGACGGAGCGCCGCCCACCCGGCCGGACCTCACCGTCAACTCCACCGGCTGCGTGCGGTACGTCTTGCCGCGGGCGGTGATTTGCGACGGCGGAATCTTGAGCCGCCCCGGCCGCTTCGCCTGCATCACCAGGATGTGCCGCGTGACGTCCTGGATGACGGCGGGGCCGCCACCGGACAGGGAGATGGAGCGCTGGCTGCTGCGCGAACTCGAGAGGATGGAGAAGTCGTCCGACTCCGGAAGCTTCACCTGCGCATTGGCGGGCGCGTCCACCACCACCACCGTGAGGCGGAAGGTGTCCTCGGTGCCCACCTCCTCGCGGTCCACCGTCTGGTAGAAGTCGAGGTCGTCCGAGGCCGCCCACGCCGGCGCGGTGGCCAGCAGGGCGAACACGGCGAACACCACGCCGAGGGCGCTACCAGTCCTTGTCATTCGGCTTCCTCTGCTTCTTCTTCTGCTGGAACCGCCAGAGCTGGAGATTCTTCTCGTTCTGCTTCATCGCATCCAGCAGGCGCTCCGCCTCCTGCCGATCCAGCGCCGACTCGCTGGAGCCGCCGTCCGACTCGGACGCCTCCGAGTCGTGTTCTCCCGCGCTGCCGCCGTCACTACCACCGTCCTGGGGCTCGCCCTCTCCGTCGTCCTGTCCACCATCCGCGCCGGCATCCGCGCCCCCGTCGCCCTTGTCCGGCGGGCCCTGCTCGCCGCCGTCCGCGCCACCATCCTCGCCCCCATCCGCCCCGCCATCTCCCATGCCGCCATCCGCGCCGCCATCCTCTCCGCCATCGCTGGCGCCGCCATCCTCGCCCCCGTCGGCGCCTCCGTCCTCGCCTCCGTCGGTGCCCCCGTCCTGGGGCGTGCCGCCGTCGCCCTTCGTGCCACCGTCTTCGCCCGCGTCAGGACGCCCACCATCGCTGCCACCGTCGTTCCCACCATCCGTGCCGCCATCCTGGCCATGGTCCTGGGGCGGCGGCAGGTTGCGCAGCACCACCTCGTAGTTGTGGCGGGCCTGCATGTCCTGCGGGTCCAGGGTGAGCGCGCGCCGGTAGGCCTTCAGCGCTTCCTGCCGGTCTCCCGTCGTCGCGTGCAGGTTGCCCAGGTTGTACCAGGCCTTCTGGCGGAGGTCGGCGCGGTTGGACTCCGTCACCGCGTGGAACAGCGTCTTCGCCTCCTCGATGCGTCCCAGCTTCGCCAGCGCGTCCGCGCGGTTGAAGTCCACCGTCGCGTCGTTGGGACGCTCCTTCTTCGCGGCCTCAAAAGCCGCGAGCGCGTCCTCGTAGCGGCCCGCCGTGTAGGCCTCGCGTCCCTGCTCCACCAGCGGGTGGTCGCGCTCCAGCGGCCCCGCGGCCCACACGGGCGAGGGCAGCACCAGCGATACGACCAGGCCATATGCCAGCCACCGCGCCGCGGGCGAAACCTTCGCGCTCATGGCGAGGACCTCCGGCGCGAGGAGGGCACGAGCAACATCCCCAGCACCAGCAAGGCCAGGCCCGGGATGGCGAACGACTGGAAGCGCTCGTCGTAACGGACCGTCACCCGGCTCTCCAGCTCACTCTTCTGCATCTGGTCGATGCGCTCCACCACCTGCGACATGGCCACGCCGCGAGGCTGGAAGTAGAACGCGCCCCCGGTGGTGTCGGCGATGGCCGTCAGCCCGGCGCGGTCCAGCCGCGTAATCACCGTCTCCCCCGCCGCGTCCTTCTTGTAGTCCACGAACATGCCGCGCCGGTCGAAGACGGGAATGGGCTCGCCGGACTCGGAGCCCACGCCCACCACCAGCGCCTGCACGCCCGCATCCTTCAGCTGCTCGGTGGCCTCGGCCACGTCGCCCGCCAGGTCCTCGCCGTCCGACAGCAGCACCACCACGCGCTCCTTCGAGCCGCGGTCCGCGTTGTCCAGCACCTGCCACGCCAGCCGCAGCGCCGCGCCGACGTTGGTGCCCCCCTGGGGCATCACCTCCGGGTCCACCGCGCGCAGGAACAGCTTCACCGCCGAGTAATCCGACGTGAGCGGCGACTGGATGAATGCGTCGCCCGCGAACACCACCAGCCCCACCCGGTCGCCCTTCAGTTCGTCCAGCAGCGTCGTCAGCTCCAGCTTCGCGCGCTCCAGCCGGCTGGGCGGGACGTCGCGCGCCAGCATGGACTTGGAGGCGTCCAGCGCCACCACCACGTCGATGCCGCGGCGCTTCGTCAGCTCGCTCTTGGTGCCACACTGCGGCTGCGCCAGCGCGAAGCCGAGGAGGGCCAGCCCCAGGCCGTAGAGCCCGCCCCGGGCCGCGGGACGCCACACCGACACGCCCGGCGTGAAGCGCTCCGCGTGGCGCTCGTGCAGGAGCGCCCGGACGCGCGAGCGGCGTCGCAGCGCCCCCGCCAGCGCGAGCAGGCCCAGGGTCACGCCCACGAGCACCAGCAGCAGGAACAGGGGCTGCGCCAGCCCCGCCTGGTAGCCAAGGACGGTGAAGCGCCAGGGGTCCACGGGCGTCACGGGAAGACCCTCAAGAAGGAGGCGCGCAGGAGCAGCTCCAGCGCGGCGAGTCCGAAGGCGGCCAGGAGGAAGGGATGGAAGTCCTCGCGGTAGGTGGCGCTGGCGCCGCCTTCCATCAGCTTCGAGCGCTCCAGCGAGTCGAGCACCTTCTGGAGCCCCTCGCGGAGCTGGTCGGGGTCGGTGGCGCGGTAGTACTCACCGCCGGTCCGGTCCGCGATGTCCTGCATCAGCTCCGGGTTGATGGGAATCTCCGTGTCGCGCCACACGGTGTTGCCGAACAAGTCCGTGCCCTGAGGGAAGGGCACCTTGCCGCCCTTGCCCACAAGGATGGTGTAGATGGGCACCTTCAGCGCCTGGGCCATGTTCGCCGCGTCCATGGGCGAGATCTTCCCGGAGTTGTTGTCGCCGTCGGTGATGAGCACCACCACGCGGCTCTTGGCCTCCGAGTCCCGCAGGCGGTTGAGCGAGGTGGCCAGCGCGTCGCCGATGGCGGTGCCGTCCTCCAGCACACGCGTGCGCAGCTGCTTCACCACTTCCTTCAGCACGCCGTAGTCCAGCGTCAGCGGCGCCTGCGTGTAGGCCGCGCCCGCGAACACCACCAGACCGATGCGGTCATTCACGCGGTTGGAGATGAACTCGCTCAGCACCTCCTTGGCCACGTGCATGCGGTTCTGCGGACGGAAGTCGCCGGCCTCCATCGACGTGGACAGGTCCAGCGCCACGACGATGTCGATGCCCTCCACGGACAGGTCCCGCACGCGCGAGTCGCGCACCTGCGGCCGGGCGATGGCGAGCACGGCCGCCGCCACCGCCGCCACGCGCAGCAGGGGAAGGAGCGGCAGCAGGTACGCACGAAAGCCCCTGCCACCACGGGCGAAGACGTGCGCCGCGGAGAAGCGCAGCGTGGCGCGGGCGCGCCGCTCCCGCCATGCCTGCCAGAGCAGCAGCGGCACGAGCAGCAGTCCCCAGAGCGCCTCGGGGTTATTGAACGCGGGGAGCGACGGCATTTTCGGGAGCCTGGGGCGGCGGTGGCGGGACGTACGGCTGGTCGATGAGCGCGTAGCCGAAGGCCAGCGAGGCGTGGCAGGACTCCGCCGAGGCGTCCGCGCGCGCGTACTTCACCAC
>Ga0182745_1001816_pt1 | contig 19877 bp, 11 predicted proteins | sample eDN3rd30CKraftBY_FD_128523 | JGI IMG/M metagenome (GOLD analysis project Ga0182745, IMG submission 128523) | Enriched backyard soil microbial communities from Emeryville, California, USA - eDNA 3rd pass 30_C Kraft BY (version 2) (version 2) | ecosystem: Environmental > Terrestrial > Soil >...
GCGTCAGCGACGCTACCCCTTACCGGTTTCGGTGATCATCCGTCGCTCACGCTTCCGGCTCTGTAAGCCAAAGGCCCGATCCGTCAGAGGCGGAAGCGTCAGCGACGCTACCCCTTAAGGATCGCCGATTCAATAACTTTCGTGCCGGTGAAGAGCGTGATTTCCGAACGAATCGGACGAAGCCGGGAAGTTATTGAACTGACGATCTTAGAGCCGCATGTCCTGCCCCTTTTCCTTTGGATCACGTCCGCGCGGGGAGTTTGGGTTAACCCAAAAGGGCCTCGGTGCTGATCCTGACCCGCGAGCGATGACCTGCCCTCAAGATCGCGCAGTGGCTTCCGAAGACTCTACCGGTTCGATATAAGTGGGAATGCCGCGTTGCCTCGATCGGAACCAGTGAAGAAGATGGCCATGTTCTTCACGCGCGACGAAGAGAAACCTTCATGCGCGGCCGCGGTGGACTGAGTCGGCCGCCTCGCGTCGTTCCCTGGCGCGTTGCCCCGAGGTTTCAGTAGGACCATCAAAATCAGCGTGAATGACAGCCGACGATTCCTCGCGGGGCAGCGTCCGCCTTACAAAACTTTGAAAAGACAGGCCCCGACAAACCAAAAGAGCGGTGAGGATGCCGTGCCCCTTTGAAATTCACCGAGGTTACGACTCTCGCTCGCGTGCCCGACCCACTCACACATCTGTAATCACGAGCCTCAATAATGCAAAAACAACGGTGGATTCGGATCGCCCTGGCTCCCGCCCTTCTCCTCGGGCTAGCGAGTTCGTTCCTGGTAAGCCATGCGAACGCCCAGGAGCCTGAGATCCGCGAGTCGGTGGTCAAGGTCTCCGCAACCATGCGGCTACCCGACCTCATCCATCCGTGGTCCAAACAAAGCCCGCGCGACGCGAGCGGAACCGGAGTGATCATCGATGGCAAGCGAATTCTCACCAATGCTCACGTCGTACTTTATTCAAATCAACTCTATGTCGAGTCGCACGACTCCAGCGACAAGCTTTCGGCCACGATCGAGTCGATCAGTACCGGCATGGACCTGGCCGTGCTGAAGCTCGAGGACGAATCCTTCTTCGAGAAGCATCCTCCGCTGGCTCGCTCGACCTCGCTGCCTGAAGTCAAGGATTCCGTTCTGGTTTATGGGTTCCCCCAGGGGGGCTCGAGCCTGTCGGTCACCAAGGGGATCGTCTCTCGAATCGAGTTCACGCCTTACAACGAGCAGGCCGCGGGCATTCGCATCCAGGTTGATGCGCCGATCAACCCGGGCAATAGCGGAGGCCCCGCACTCGTTGGCGACAAGATGATCGGCCTGATCTTCAGCAAACTCAACCGGTCGGAGAATATCGGCTACATCATTCCGAGCGAGGAGATCGACCTCTTCCTCAAGGATGTGGAAGACGGCAAGTACGACGGCAAGCCCGCCATGCACGACGTTCTCCAAACCCTGGAGAACGATGCCCTGCGCGGGAAGCTTGGGCTCGACCGCAAGGCCGCGGGCATGGTTGTGCATCGCCCGGATCGGCCCGATGACGCGTCGTACCCGCTCAAGGAGTGGGACCTGATCACCAAGATCGGCGATCACGACGTGGATAATGTCGGCATGGTCACCCTCAGCGACAATCTCAGGGTCCGCTTCCAGTATCTCATCCAAAAGCTGGCCAAGGAGGATAAGGTTCCGTTGAGCGTGATCCGCGAGGGGAAGCCAATCTCCGTTGACCTCCCCGTGAGCCCCAAGCATCCCATGCTCGTCGAGCCCCTGCGTGGAACCTACCCACGGTACTTCGTGCTGGGCCCCCTGGTCTTCTCCCCCGTGACCACCGAGATCCTCTCCGGACTCGGTGATCGAAGCGCCATGCTCCTGAGCGTCATCGCCAGCCCCTTGGTCACCCGGCGCGGGGATCAGCCGGACTTCGAGGGAGAAGAGCTCGTCGTGGTCTCCGCCCCCATGTTCCCGCACCGCACGAGCAAAGGCTATTCGAATCCGTTCATGAAGGTGATCAAGGAGATCAACGGCACCCGGGTCCGCAACCTCAACCACCTGGTCGAGCTGATCCGCGACGCTTCGGGGCAATACTTGACGATCAGCTTCGACGACCGAGCGTCTGAGACCATCGTCTTCAACCGTGAAGAGGTGCTGAAGGCAACCGACGAGATCCTCAGCGATAACGGCCTCCGCCAGCAGGCATCCGACGACCTGAAGTCCATCTGGGAAAAGAAGAAACAGGCGGACTGAACCCGAGATGCCGACCGTCACTCAATGCGAAGGCCCCTCCGTTCCCCACGCGAGGGGCCTTGCCTTTGCCTGGCTTACGACCTTCGATCATCTCTGATAGATAGGCAGGTAGCGATACTCAACGGCCAGGGCCAGCACCGCCATCGCCGTGCAATAGTTCCGCCCGCCGGAGCGGTCGTTCCCATCGGCCGAGAGCCAGCTTCCGTCACGTTCCTGATGCTCCAGGAGGATGGAGACGAGCTTCGGGTAATAGGCCAAGAAATACTTGTCTCCCATCTGGAACATCGCCTGCGAGCAGTAATAAACCTCGTAGAAGAAGTAAGAGCCGTTCCACCGAGGCGGGTGAGCCAGCAGGAACTCAGCGCCGGCGAGGGCCTCGGGGCTGCCGTGCTCGCCGCAGATTTCCAGGGCAAGAATGCCGGTGCCGGTCCTCGGGTTGTTGGGCCCTCCTCCAGGCTGATACCCAAACCCCCCGCCATCGGAGTTGGAGCACCGCTTGAGATAGTCGAGGGCTCGGTCGATGTTCTGCGCGGGGACCTCGCAGCCCGCCGAACGCGCCGCGCGCAGGGCCATGACTTGCCACCCGCTCACGCTCAGGTCGCTATCGCGGCTGGTCGGCTGATAGCGCCAACCGCCGGCGTTGTCGGGGTTTTTGGGCAGGTTCTGCGCCAAGAGGATCAGCTTGACCGCCTTCCCCAGCGCTTCGCGGCACCGCGTGATCAGTTCCGGGTCGGAGTTCATGCCCACCACCTCGGCCAGCATCAAGGTGCTGATCCCGTGGCAGTACATGGGGCCGTGGCTGGTGTTCGAGACAAGCAAGCCGTTGGGCCGTTGGTGGTCGAGCACGTAGCGAATCCCTGCCTCAATCGTGCTTTGGTAAGGGCCGGGCTCCCCCGGCACGTGCCCGGCGGCCATGAAGGCCAGGACCGCCAGCGAGGTGACGGACGTCGCGCGACCGAACCCGCCCGACTCCCAGGATCCGTCCGACTTCTGGGCCGACTTCAGGTAGGCCAAGGCCCGCACGACCGCCGCGTCGGTCTCTGGCGCGAGCGGGCGAGGGGTGGTGACGTCGTTCGAGGCCGAGGGACCCGCCGTTGGCGAAGGGGTCGCTGGCTCCTTCTTGGTCCCCGATGCCTCGCCCTGGGACCAGCCGTACCGAGCCAGCGGAGGGGCGTACGCCAGGGCAAGGGACAAGGCGAGGGCCGGGGCCAGAGTCTGGGTCAATGCAGCCCGCCGAGGCGATCGAACGGCCCGAAGCGAGGGAGGGGTCATGGTTGGGCGGGCTCGCCGTTGGCGATCTCCTGATAGTAGAGTTGGATGAGCCGAGAGTACTCAGGGCGATAGCGACCCCGCGACATCTGAAGAATCTTGGTCCGCAGGTGACCTGGAAGCTCGCCCCAGGCTCGACCCGTCTGAGCCTCGATCCGCCCCTTCAGCTCGGCCAAGGCCACCGCGCCCGGCCCGCCAGGGGCGTCGCCCGGGTTCGGGTTCCGTCCGCCAGGGGGACCAGCGCCGGGGTCGGTGTCGGTCCCTGGCCCGTTCTCACCACCGGGTCGGCTCGAGCGGGGGGTTTGGGCAAGGTCACCGGGACGACCGGGCTCGCCAGGGGCCGGATCGCCCGGCAAGGGGGCGTTCTTCGCGGCGTTGGCCACCTGGTTCAACGCCTGCGCCGCCCGGGTCAGTGCTTGTTGGGCCGCGTCGGGCGAGCGCTCGCCTTGCTGGGTGTCGCCGGCTGCCCGTGCCTGGGCCAGCCCGCGTTCCGCTTCGAGCATGGCCTCGCGTGCCCGCGCCTCGCGTGCTTCTTCCTGGAGCGAGGGAGATTGCTTGAGGAGGTCGTCCAGGGCCTTGCGAATCTCGGACTGGTCGGCCTGAGCTTGCTTGAGAGCTTGCGGCTCCTGGGCTGGCTCTTCCGCCCCTGGCTTTCCGTTCGCCGCCACTTGCCGGACTAGCTCCTCCTCGCGGCCGGCCAGTTCCTCGAGCTGCCGCACCTCCTCCGAACGCCGGGCCAGGCGATCGAAGCGGGCTTTTAATTCCTCGAGCCGTTGTTCGAGCAAGGCCTGGTGAGCGTCGGCCTGGCGCAGGTTTTCGAGGCGGTCGGCGGGGTCGCTCCGCCGAGCCGCTTGCTCAAGTGCCGCGCGACTGGTTTCCGCCTCGCGGTCGGCCAGGTCGCGTGCCTGGGGCGAGAGGGGCTGGTAGGAAGGGGTCGAGGCGAGGTCGCGAGCCAGCAATTGAAGCCGATCAACCACGGACCGGGCCATGACCGCTCGCGCGTCGAGGGCTCGCCGGCGCTCGAGGTTCCACTCGCCATTGCCTCGAGCGACGGCGTCCGCCGCGTACCGAAGCTGCTCGGTTTGCTCGCGGTTCTCGGTCGTGTCGGCCTGAAGGGCCAGGAACTTCGCCTCGAGCTCCTCACGCTGTGCGCGAGCGAGCCGAGCTTGCATCGACTCGGCTCCATCGACGATCGCCAAGGTCCCCGACTCCGACCAGACCACGTGCGGACCACCTGGAGACGGCCAGTTATCGGTGGCTTTGATCCGGTAGGATAGAAGGTCGCCCGCCTTCAACCCGAGCCGAGCCAGGCGAAGCGTGACTCCCCCTTGAACCCGCATGGTCCCGAGCGATTGGAAGGGGACCGAGACCTGGCCCGCATCGTCGGCCTGACCAGGGCTGGTCGAGCCGTCGGCTCGCTGGACCTGGTAGTGAAGCTCCACCGAGGCCACGGACACGTCGTCACTCGCACGCACCTGGAGCCGCAAGGTGTCGCGGGCGTTTGATTCGGTCCTGGGTGGGGGGCCTTGCACCTGAAGCACGGGGGGCTTATCAGGTTGGACCACCACCCGACGCGCGGTTTCGGACCGGCTCGACAGCCCTTGATCGTCGAGGGATGAAACCTGGAACCGGCCCGATTCCCTGGCGGAGACCTTAACGCGTGCTTCCGTTCGCCCGGGGGCAAGCTCGGCGACGGCCGGGCTGGAGCGTGAAGGCCAAGCAACCTCCAGCATCCGCACCGGCCGGTCGGTCGAGAGGCTCAAGGTGATCTGGCTCCCTTCCCAGGCTTCAATGCGCGTTGGGTCGGCCGCTTGGTAAGCGGGGCGTTTTGTATAACTGGGAGGTTCCACCCTGGCGCGTACCGCAATCGAAGGGGGTGCGACCGCCTCAACGTGAAACCAAGGGCTGGCGGTCGATCCGGTCACCACCCGGTAGCGGAGCGAATTCGTCACCTTGGGGATCGTGAGCGAGAAGGTCTGGGCGCTGGGAGAATCCCTCTCGACGTTGACGTGAACGTCAACACCCGCCTCTAACTGGGGCATCACGAGTCGGCGGGTCGTCGGTTCTCCCGTTTGCCCCGGCCGGCGATCGTCGATGTCGACCCACTCGAGCCAGGCTTGCTTGGGGAGAGCATCCACGCGTAGTCGCGGACGAGCTCGAGCCAGAACAGGGAAGTCGGCTCCGGCGGCGATCTTCCAGTCGCCGGGCTGAACCTCCAGGGCAACCCGCCCGATGCGCTCAAGGCCGCTCCAGGGGGCGACGAATCGAAGGGCGAGCCCCCCAAACAGGCTGGGCGAAGCGCAGGCGAGCCCCACGAACGCGCCGAGGAAGAGTAGGCCCTGTCCGAACCGGCGTCTCGCCTCACCCAGGGAGACCAGCGCGGCCGGCTCGACCAGGCCTGCGTGAAACGAGGTCTGAACCGCCAGAGCCTCGATCAAGGCGGGCGAGCCGTTCCGACTCCCCCCCTCCCCAACCAGCCCCACCAGGGCAGTCAGCCGCTCTCCAAGAGTTGGCTCGCCTTGCTCGGCCAGTGCCGCCAGGGTCAAGGCATCGTGACCGCGCCATAAGGGGGCCAGCACCCGAGCGTGCAGCAGCAGAATCAGTCCACCAAGCCAAACGCTCCAGGCCCCCCAGCGAATCGCCAAAGGCCAGGTCCAGAGAAAGTCGAGCGTCATCCCCACCAACGCGCCCAGGGGGGCAACCAGCGCAACGATCCCCAGCCCTCGAAGCAGCGAGGCGAAGCGAAGGCGGCGATCAACCCCAAGGAGTAACGCCCGCACGGGATCGGGTAAGTTCGAGAAGGGCTGACACGGTTGGCTTGTCGCTCTCGCCATATCCATGAACCCTTTTCATCCCGTTCCGACCAAGGCTCTCCGCCCTATCCACGGATAAGGGCCCCGAACACCCACTCCGAAGCGTACGGTTCGCACGCCCCTCGGGCAATGGAAATACGTCGACCAAAGGGGTATTGGGGAGTCTTGGAAGCGCGGGACAAGCTCCGCGCAAACGACAACACCCCCGAATCGACCCGTCCGGGGGTGTTGTTGGTTCGTCGGTCGGCAGACTGGTTCAGGCCCCGACGTCTGCTTTCATGGGTTCGATCAGGCTCGAGGCTCGGAACGGGAATTCCGATCCGAGCCTCGCACCGATCAATAGTTCTTGCCGCGAAGAGGCGGGCCGACCCCGGTCTTGGGGAAGTAGTAGGTGTCGGTCGGAACGCGGTCTCCAGGACGATAGTAACCAAGGTCGTATTCCGCTTCCCATGGTGGGTCCATGACCAGGTTGTAGGGAAGGAAGGCGATCTGGGCCGCGAACCGGCCGATGGAGACGAACGGCTGAAGAAGCTGATTGCGCTGAAGCGATTGCGTGGGGTCGTCCACCGGATACGACAGGTAGCGGCCGGCGGTTCCGAGGTATTGCTCGGCCCCCTCGCCATAGCGCTCGAGCGCGGCATCCTGGAAGTAGAGGGGCATGTGGCACACCGCCGCCGCGGACCAGTATTTCCGCAAGGGCTCCCACTCGCGCTTGGGGAGTGGAACGAATTCATCGGGAACCGGGATCGCTCGAATCGGCCGGGCCTCGGTCGGGCTGGGAGCACGGGTGATCTCAAGCCGAGGCGAGGGCATCGACGGCGAGCTCATGAGTCCCTCGGGGTCGCCGGGGGTGCTGGCGGAGCCTCCCGAAGCCGCCGGGGGTTGCTGTTCCCTCAGGGTTCTCATGTCGTCTTCCTGCCGCTGGGCAACCCGATCAACCTCTTGCTGAAGCTTCGGAGACAGGCCCGACACATACTCTTCGTCTCGTTGAGGAATCAGGCTGTTCGTCGAACGAGGGGCCGCGACCTCGCGGGCGGGAGCCCTGCGCGGGGCAACTTCCTCGGCGGGTAAGGGGGGCAGTGTTTCATCGCTCAAGGCGGGCCCCTGCTCCGGCCTCATTTCCGCGGAAGGGGCGAACCGTTCGGGCTTTTCGGCGATTCGGACCGGCTCGTCCCCGATTTCCGGAGCGGGCGCGGCGACCTCGGCGGGAGTGGGAAGCGCGGCGGCCGGCGACTCGACCTCGGCCTCGGGCTGAGCCGCCTGCGACGGCGAGGCGTCCGGATTGGCGGGCAACTCCGCGGGCATGGGAAGTTCCATGGCGCCTGGGAGCGAAGGAGGCGGCGTGGGGGCCGCGTCGGCTCCGGCGGGCGGTGGCACCGCGGGGGGCTCGTCATTCGGCAACGCACCTGCCTCAGCCGTTGGGCTCGACTCCACGGCGGGCGGAATGGCCGGCGCGGATTCGGGTTCGGGGCCGGGCGAGGGCTCCGGAACGGGCGTCGGGGCCGGCGCGTCTTGAGGAGCGGCCGGCTCCGCTTTCGCCGGGTCGTTCGAAAGAGGCGGTAAGGGAATCCCACCAAGGTCCAGCGGAGGCAACTCGGGAGATGCGGCCGGCTCCGATGCGGAACCCGGCTTTGGCACTTCCATCGAAGTGGGCGCGGGTGTGGACAGGGCGGCCGGCGCGGGGGTCGGTTCCGCGACGGGCTGCTGGACGAGCGCGGAGGGCTCGCTCAGAACCGGTGTCGAGGGGGGGGCGAGCAATGGAGCAAGCCCCGACTCCGTGTTGGCCGGAATCGTCTCGGCGTCCACATTCGCCTCGGCCGCGACCACCGTCGCATCCAGAGGTAGAGGAGGTAAGGCCATCTCCGGCGTGCTCGGCGCATCGGCCGGTTGTTGCGGCAACGCGTTCCGGGCCGGCTCGCTCGGGCTGGTCGCGCTGGCCAACTGAATTGGCTCGCGAGCGGGCGAGGCCGCCAGGTTGCTCGCCGGCTCCTGCGCCTGGGCTGCTGGCTTGGGAGTTTTGGCCAGGGCCAAGGCACCGGGCCTGCGAATGGGTCCACGCCCAGCGTAGGCCTTCCTCGCCGAGCCATCCCCCGCCTCGCGCATGCCACGCCGGGCCTGGTCAATCGCCTGGGCCAGCGCGAGCCGCTCAGAGGGATTGAGCTCGGCCTGCTTGGCTTCGGCTTCCATGAAGAATTTCAGGGCCCGTTCGTATTCCTGATACTTCAGGTAATCCCACCCGTTGCGGAGCAAGTAGCGCGCGCCTCGCGACGCCGTTGTCCCAGGGATGAAAGCGTTGGACATCTCCGGCCCGCTGGCGGGCGCGGTTTGCTGGGCAATAAGCGTTGTGGCTGACAGCGCGGTCCCGAGGACCGCCGCTGTCAAAACCGAGGTTGAGCGACGCAAGCCACGCCTCCTTGCTGGCTGGGTCGGGTGGCTTCGGCTCCCGCGAGCCGATCCTTCCCGAGACGCTTCCAAACCGATCCGATCGTATCTGACTCTAAAAAGGGCTGTTAGGGAGTCAACTCCACGATGAAGGGATTACCCTTCAAACAGACAGCCAGATCCCCAACCTTCCTTGATCGGGACGGCAAAAGTATCAAACCAGGTGGATCGCCTCCACCCCATCCGATTCGCCAAAATGAAAATCAAACTGGAACTCGGCCATCGCCCGCGCGGGCCCTTTGGTCTTCTTCGGTTTTATTCGTCGATCCGCTCCAAAACCATTCCAACCAAAAGAGGCCGGCATTCTCCTCAACCAGAACGCGATTCAGCAGAATCCGGCCTCGACCCGAACCATGCGAAGTGAAGTCTGATGTGACTCAGTTTGACTTCGAGTTGATTGGATCTCCGATCAAACGGCTCCACGCCCTGGTTCGCTCTCATTACTGAAGCTCGAGTAGTTTGGAGCTTCCTGGGTAATGACGATGTCGTGCGGGTGCCCTTCCTGAACCGAGGCACCCGTTACCTGAATGAACCGGGCCTTGGTCCGCAACTCCTCGATCGTCCGGGTCCCACAGTATCCCATTCCGGCCCGAAGACCACCGACGAGTTGGAAGACGTAATCGGCCAGGGGGCCTTTGTAAGGCACTCGTCCTTCCACACCTTCGGGAACGAGCTTCTGAGGCATCCCCGACTTTCCGTCTCCGCGTGAGGCTGCTTCTTGCCGATACCGCTCGTGCGACCCTTTGGCCATGGCGCCGATGGATCCCATTCCTCGGTAGGCCTTGAAGCTACGGCCCCGGAAGATGATCGTGTCGCCGGGGCTTTCGGCCAATCCGGCAAAGAGTCCGCCGATCATGACGCAGTGGGCACCCGCCGCCAGGGCCTTGGTAATATCGCCCGAGTAACGAATTCCTCCGTCCGCGATGATGGGAACCCGGCCCGCCGACGCCTTCGCGGCCTGATAGACCGCCGTGATCTGCGGGACTCCAACGCCCGAGACCACCCGTGTCGTGCAAATTGAACCCGGCCCGATCCCAACCTTCACCGCGTCGGCCCCCGCCTCGATCAGGTCCCTCGTTCCTTCCGCGGTCGCCACGTTTCCGGCAATGACCTCGATCGAATAATCGCGTTTAATCCGGCGCACCGTCTCGATCACGTTCTGGCTGTGACCGTGAGCCGAATCCACGATCAGCACGTCCACGTCGGCCTCGAGCAGCGAGCTGATCCGGTCGTAGTCGTGAACGCCAACCGCCGCCCCAACACAGAGTCGGCCTCGTTCATCCTTGCATGCATTGGGGTAGCGATGGAGCTTGTCGATATCCTTGATCGTGATCAGTCCCTTCAGCCGGTATTCATCGTCAACCAGCAGAAGCTTCTCCACCTTGTTTTTCGTTAAAATCCGATCCGCCTCTTCCAGGCTGGTGTTGGCGGGGGCGGTGACCAGCTTCCCCTTGGTCATCACCTCTTCGATCCGGAGCTCGTTCGACTCCAGGAATCGCAGGTCTCGGCGGGTCAAGATTCCCCGGAGATGCCCGTTCACCGTGATCGGCACGCCCGAGATATTGTGCCCGTTCATGATCTCGCGGGCCTGGCTGACCGTGGCGTCGGGGGGAAGCGTGATCGGATCGACGATGATCCCGTTCTCCGACCGCTTCACCATGTCGACCTCGAGCGTCTGCTCTTCGATCGACATATTCTTGTGGATGACTCCCAATCCCCCTTCCTGCGCCAGCGCGATGGAGAGCTCGGCCTCGGTGACCGAATCCATGGGGGCGGAGAGGATCGGGATGTTCAGAGCAATCTTGGATGTGAGCTGCGTTTTCGTATCGACTTGCCGGGGCAAGAGTTCCGAATAGCCCGGCTCGAGAAGAACGTCGTCAAAGGTAATGCCTTGATAGGCGATGCGGTCTTGCATCGGGAAAAGCCTCCGAGCCCGGTGTGATTGAGAGCCCGGCCTTTGCGTTGGATGTGGGACGGGTTCAGGGTGCCTTTCCTTACCCATTACAGCCGCGAAGGCGAAATCTGGCAAGATCAACCCAATCGATCGACCGGAGCGAGCCCCCCCAAACCCGCGAGGATCTCCTTGTTCGTGCAATTGACCTTTGGTTCCCCCAGGCCGATGGCTATGATATCCCACTCAAAGGATTGCACCGATTGGGCTAGCAGGAGAGCTTGTACGTGACCACTGCCATGGCATCCTCCAATCAAAGAACGCTCCCGCCGGTCTTGGGGCGCCTGGTCAGCGGCACTTTCTGGATCGCGCTTCGAACCCCCCTCCAGGCCATCTTGGTCCTCTGGACGACCCAACTGATCCTTGAAGCCTTCGGCGACAAGCAGATGGGGGCCTATTACTTCGCCTGGAGTTTTGGCTTCCTTCAGTTCTTGCTGGAATTTGGGATCAGCTCCGCGCTCCAGCGGCAAATCTCGGAACGGTATACGCAGGGAGATCGCGACGGTGTGAACCGGGTGATCGCCTGCGGCATGAATTTTTACGCCGCCATGGCGGTCATCCAGATCGTCGTTCTTCTGGCCCTTGCCTACTCCCCGTCAATGAAGGCTCGGTTCGCGGGGGAATCTTACGACCTCATCTTCCGGCTGTTCTGGCTCCAGGCGATCATGGCCCCCTTGTACGGCCTGTCCATGGTGGTCAGCAGCGTGCTTCAGGCCGCGCGCCGATACGACTTCATCCCTCGATTCGAGATCGGGGTGGTGATCATCCGGTTTCTGATTCTTTGGGTCGGGGTCAGGTGGGGAGGAGACAGGGTCGACTTCTTCCTGATCATCGCCTTGCAAACCGTGATTTCCGCGGCCATCGCCCTGGGGCCCGCCGTCTGGGTCATGTGTCGCGAGTTGGACTACTACCCCCACTTTCGAGGGGCCCGGCTCAGCGATTACCGCTCGCTGTTTCATGTTAGCTTTTACATGTTCCTGATCCAGCTCAGCGTGGTCCTGGCCGATAAGATCGACACCACGATTCTCGGCGTGGCGATTTCGGGGCAGCCTGAATCCTCGATCGCGATCTACTCCATCGTGAGCAAGCCGTTCATGCAGATCCGCCAGATCGGGTGGATGCTGGCGTCCATCGTCATGCCGGCCGTGGCCAGCCTGGCGGCCGCTCGAGACGAGCGAGCACTCGATCGGATCAAGTACGACGGCCCCCGGCTCCATCTCGGTTTGCTCCTGCCGATCACGTTGCTCGCCTGGATCTACGCCGGCCCCTTCCTCTCGCTCTGGGTAGGCGGGCGGCTCGGCTATGACGGAGCGAAGCTGGCGCCGTTGATGCGACTCTTCCTCGTCGCCACCTTCCCTCTGATCCTGACCGTTCAGGCGCAAATGGCGATCGGCATGAACCGCATCGCCCTGATCGCGATCGCGTCGCTGGCTGGTTCCTTGCTGAATCTCCCCGTCAGCTATTATCTCACGCGCCGGCTTGGGGTCGAAGGGGTGATCTGGGGTTCGGTGCTGACCACCCTCTTCTCGAACTTCCTGATCCCGGGCATCTATCTCTTCAAGATTCTGGAGGTCCGCTGGCGGGATTACCTCTCCCGGACGCTAGCCGGCCCCGCGGCCGGTGGCATCGCGCTCGTGGCCGTTACGCTCCTCGTGCGCCTGACCTGGCCGGTCTCAACCCAGGGAACGAGCGTCCTGAACCGTTGCATTCCCTTGCTGGTGCATCTCACCATTGGGTCGCTCGCCTACCTTGTTGGGTATCTCGCCACACCGACCGGACGAGCGGACCTGGATCTGCTCCTCCGCAAACTCCGTTCTCGATACTCCCTGTGAAGGGGAAAACAAAAGGGGGTCGTGGTGACGGAACAGAATGGCCGAACCAGCCCTCAACTTCGGGTGGATGAGTCCAACATCCGCCCCCCCGCCGCTTCGCTCCCTCCATCGCATTCGGGTAGGCGGTTCGTGGTCATCGCTTGCCTGGTCCTGCTTCTGGTCTGGGGAACGCTTCAGGTCGCGTTTCGGATGTGGCGAGCGAGCTATCGCGAGCGGGCCGAGTTCGGCGCAACGCAAGTTGCCCCCACCATCGACCCACTCGCCCAGTTAGTCCCCCCCGGCACCAACGCCAACGCCTGGCGCGAGGCCGTGGCCGAAACACACCGGGCCCTGGTGACCCTCACAGCCTCCAACCTCCTCGACCTCGCTCGGATGCAATCGCTCCGTGTCGACCTTCAGAAACGGGTGGATCGTGCACGAGCTCACCCGGAACAGTCCTTGGACGAGCTCGCCCACCTCTGGGATCACCTTGAAACCCTAGCCGCTCCCATCCTCTCCGCGCGCCACCCCCGGCCAAAGCTGCTCCGCCCGACGACCGAGCCCCCCCTGCCCTAAGCAACCTCCGGTGAAACAGCATCTACCCGATTTTTTGCCGCCCAGCCAAACATCGCCTCTGAGCAGCTAATTCGTAGGGTGTGTCAAGCGTCAGCGCGGACGCACCAAACATTCAGGCTAAAACTTGCGTCAGCGCAAATACTTGGCCACGAGTACGAGGAGTCGGTGGTCGTGCGCGTGACCGGCTCAGCGTGTTGGTGTTGGTGCGTCTGCGCTGACGCTTGACACACCCTACTTCATCATCCAAATCAATAACCATAATTTCATGTTGATTTCCAATATCAGGTCGTCGATCCTCGCTGATCGACCACGTCCGCGGCGAACCCTTCGAATCGGTTCTCCGCGACCTCGATCTTGCGCGCCTCGGGCGAAATCTTCAGGCCCGTGCGTTTCTGTGCCCCGCGGGTTTCCTGGCAGGTGTTGTTCCGAATGACCAGGTCATGAACCTTGCCTCGGACGTCGATGGCAACGCCTTGTTCGCCGCCACTATCGATGACTCGGTTGGACTCGACGGTGTTTCGGTTGGGCCAAAAGTCTTTCCCTCGGTTCTCGTCGCGGAAAAGGATCCCTACTTTTCCGCTGGCGAGGATCTCGTTCTCCCGGATCACGTTGTCCGTATCCTGGTGGCCTATCGAGACGCCGTAGTCTCGGTTCCCCTCGATCCAGTTCTTCTCGGCCAGGCCATACTTGACGCCCCAGCACCAGAACAAACCGATGGAGTTGCGGACCAGGCGATTGTTCCGCATCAAGGGGCGCTGAGAGCCGGAGCCGGGGTGAAGGCCGAGGTCGGCGTTGTCATGGACGTGGCAGTTCTCCACCACCACGTCGTGGGTGATCTGGAAGCTGATCCCATCGCCGTGATAGTTGCGGGCTTCCACGTTCCGGAAAGTGAAGCGATTACACGCTTGCAGGAAGACGCAGCCGGCATAATTTCCATCCAGGTGCTCATTGTTGGCCCGGTCGCCGTCGAGTACCAGGTCTTCGATGACCACGTCCGAAGTCCGTTCACGCGCGGTGAGGAGCGGAAACATCGACGAGCAGGTCGGCTTGCCGCTCAACCACAGATTCTCACGCAAGCCTTCATCGAGCCGGAACCGGTTCCCAGACCGGCCCACCAATGTCCTCTTGATAATCAATGACCTGTTACTATGCGTATCTTTCGCACGCAAGACCACTCCATCTCCCACCTGGAAACCGCCGTCTTGAGCCAGGGTGATTTCGCGGTCGTACCAGTCGGAGTCGTTCGCCAGCTCAACCGAGCGTGACGGGATCTTGGTGAGAATGGTCTCCGCGCCCGCCCCCTTGAGCCGTACATTCGAGGGGAGAACCACGGGATGCCGCAACGTGAATGTTCCTGGCAAGAGTTGCACGGTCCCCCCGCCAAGCCCCGCGACATACCCCAGGGCCGCCTGAATCACCTTGTCATCCCGGCCGGTCATGTCGGCCTGGCGATCTCGCCCCGGGTTCCCCACCTTAACCGTGAGCCGTTCCTCCCAGCGCGGTTCGAACCGATCATCCCCATCGGTCGCCTTGGGATTCAACACGGAGGGGCGGCCATCCTCGTCCCCCCGAGCCCTTCGCGACGAGCCAACCACGGTCCCACTCGCCAGGCTACCGAGCAGAAAGATACGACGGTTCAAGGTCGATCGGTCCAGGCCCATTGGAGGAAAGCTCCTACCCTGCAAAGTGGTCGCCCATTCGTCAGGTTGAGCCAGTTCGCTCAACATCATTCTCAAACTTTTGTCAAAAAGACTGCCGCATGCAAGGGAGGACTCGGTATTCTCCCCTCCCTTCCTCCTCGCGACCGTTCACACGGGCCACAATGAATGGCACCAATTTGCGCCGAAATCTATATTCACACTCAATCAAATCATCATGTTTAATTTTCCATAGCAATTTCGGCGCCATTGCGAGTGGAAAGCGCTCTCCAGAGTGAGAGGCTAACCGAGTCCTTCATAAAGATGACGTGCCCGTCGCTGAACAGGAGGTTGACGCCGCCGGGGTGGAGGCTACGCGCGGCCTTCCAGCCGGGGTTGTGGTAGGTCACGCAATCGGGCTGACGGGCGTTGGGCGGGTAGTGGTGGTTATAAAGCGTATTAAGATAATTGCCGTCCCACCAGGCGGCCCCCTTGTTTAGGAGCCACCCAGGAGCAGAAGCTGCGCAGGCCGCGTCGGTCAAGGGAGGGGCCGATGCGCGGGCGAAGGCTCGAGTCACGGGCTGAGGCACGGGGGTCGGCGAAACCTGGTTATAGGGGCCTGCAATTCCCAGGGGTTGCTCCGAGATCGCCGCGGTCTGGCTCGTCCCATCGACGATCTGGGCGATCGTGATGGCCGGTCCCAGGATGAAAACTCCGTTCGCGGCCTTCGCCTCCCCGCCGTTGGAGCCGTCGCCCGCGCAGAACGTGTAATTGGTCGGCCCTGAATCCGCGGCGGGGGCCGGCACGCCGTCGCTCGGGCAGAGGAAAGTCTCGACGTGCGCGGCCATGGCCGTGGTGTTGCAGGGGTAGAAGGGCCAGAAAGCCGAGCCTCCGCCGCTCGGGCGATAGGCCAGCGGAAACGTGAAGTTCAAGGCATTGTGCAAACTGGTCAGCTCGAGCTGAGGAGCCATCTGCGCTAGCGCGGACCAGCGGTACTGCAAGACCGAGGTGGTGTCGGGTATCGGTCCGCTCGGGTAAAGGAAGCCCACGGGGAAGCTTCCCACCACCTCGTGATAGTGATGCAGAGCCAAGCCGAGCTGCTTCAGGTGGTTGACGCAGGACGCGCGTCGAGCCGCTTCGCGCGCGGCTTGCACCGCGGGCAAGAGCAAGCTCACCAGCACGCCGATAATGCTGATGACCACCAGCAGCTCAATGAGCGTGAAGCCCGCCCCGCTCGGTTCGCGCCGGCTTGGCCTTTTCCTGGTGGTCATGTGCTTCATTCCTTATTTTTGACTAAGTGGATAAAACCAACCCACCTGCTTACATAGAATGGGTTAAAAATATCCGTAAACCTGCCGTGGATCAGGGCTGATAGGCGACCCGCCAGATCGTTCCGGAGCCGTCGTCGGTCACCATGAGAGCGCCATCACGGGCCACGGCCACACCAACGGGCCGGCCCCAGACGTCGCCATCCTTGGTGACGAACCCAACCAGGAAGTCCTCATACTCACCCGTGGCCTTGCCGTCCTTCAGCGGCACTCGAATCACCTTGTACCCGGTACGCCTGCTCCGGTTCCAGGAGCCATGCTCGGATGCAAAAGCGTCGAGGTGGTATTCCTTGGGGAACTGCTTACCGCTGTAAAAGGTCATGTCGAGCGACGCGGAGTGAGACTGAAGTAGGACGTCGGGGACGATTGTCTTCTCCTTCAGCTCAGGCCGTTTGCCCTCGTGCCGGGGGTCCTGGTGGCTGCCGATGTAGTACCAGGGCCAGCCGTAGAAGCCCCCTTCCTGAACGTGGGTGATGTAGTCGGGAACCAGGTTGTCTCCCAAGGCGTCGCGTTCGTTGACTGAGGTCCAGAGCTCTCCGGTTTCCGGGTGGATCGCCAGCCCCACGGGGTTGCGGATCCCCCAGGCGTAAACGCGCTCATTCTTGCCGTCGGGGTCGAAGGCGAGGATGTTCGCCCGGCGGATCTCCTTGTCGTCGTCGGTCACGTTCGAGCGAGAGCCAACCGAGACGAACAGGGTCTTGCCATCCTTGGAGAAATCGAGGTCACGCGTCCAGTGGCCGCCTCCACCCACCTGCTCGTTGCCCGTGGGGATATCCCTGACGATCATCTCGGATTCGCCTCGGGCCTTGGTGTCTCCATTCTCGTAAGGGAAGCGAACGACCGACCCGGTATTGCCAACATACACATATTTCGGCTCATCCCCAAGCGGATAGAACGCGATCCCGAACGGGCGGGTCAGGCCGGTGGCGAACGTTTCCTTGAGCTCGGGCTTGCCGTCGCCGTCGGCATCGCGCAGGACCCGGATCCGCCCAGGCTGGCTTTCGGCCACGAACAGGTCGCCGTTGGGGGCCTTGACGATCACGCGCGGCTGGGTCAGGCCGGTGGCATACTCGGTCACCTTGAAACCTTCAGGCGCCTTGGGCCAGGCTCCGTCGGGCCGAGACACCAGCTTTGGACGGTTGTTCGCCGAAGGGGTCTCTCCAGGAGTCGCCAGATCCTCAATCGTGATCTTTCGCCGCACCCCCGGCCCATCCGTTGTCCAATCCCCGAGCGCAGCCTTGCCGGTCAGCGTGGGACCCGGGCGAGCGGGCTCCGCCCCGTCCGCACCTGTTCCTACTCCCACTCCCGCTAAACCCGCCATCATCAATGCGATCAGCGTACTTTTGAAGGTCAACCTTAGTTGGCTCATCACGGGTTGCTCCCTGCCAGAAGCGGGCCTGCATCACCTCGGCCGGGCCCCCGGCGCCCAATGTGTTGGTTGTGACTTCCCAATAGCTTACTGGACGGGAATGCAAAATCGACCCGTCACTCTTGCCGCGCCGCTCATTGTCCTTGGTTCAAGAACAATCAGACAGGCGAAGGCAAACCTCGCGCCATCAAGCGCCCGGCCCCTTGGTCTTGATGCTTCGATCACGGCTCGATTGACAAGGCCTTCGTCCCGTGCCCAAGATCCGCAACGAAGCTGTCGCTCGATGGAGGCCAACTCGATGATGCCCCTGCCGCGAATCTTCTCGACGTCAACATATGCGGGCCTTTGGGCCTGGTTTACCTGGACGGCCGCGATCGTCCTGGCCCAGGAGCCTGGCGCGTCGCAGGCACCGGTTCCTACACGCCAGGTTGAATCCCTTGGTCGCGGCCTGGTCGGGGTCTACCAGGACGACGGGCAAGTCTTCCTAAGTTGGCGTTCGTTGCGTGACGATCCGCCCGGGCTTGGATTCAACGTATATCTCTCAACCGACGGCGGGCCGCCTGAAAAGCGAAACGCCCAGCCCCTCGTCGGGCCAACCGGGTACCTAGATAGAACCGCGGATTCATCCAAATTACTTCACTATTCGATCAAAACAGTCCATGGAGAGGTTGAAGAGGGGAGCCCACCAGCCTTGGGGCATTCCTACATGGTTCGCCCAGAAACAAGGGAAACGCCTTATTTGCTGATTCCCTTGCGGACGCTACCAGGCCACACGCCGAACGATGCCTCGGTGGGGGACCTGGATGGGGACGGCGAATACGAGGTGGTGCTCAAGCAAGAGATGAACCCACGCGACAACTCGCAAGGGGGACTTACGGGAGAGACGAAGCTCGAAGCCTACAAGCTCGATGGAACGTTTCTCTGGCGGATCAACCTCGGCAAGAACATTCGAGAAGGGGCTCACTACACGCCCTTTCTTGTCTTTGACTTCGACGGCGACGGCAAGGCCGAGGTGGCATGCAAAACGGCCGATGGCACGATCGACGGCGCGGGTGTTTCCATCGGCGACCCGAAGGCTGACCACCGTAACCCCAACGGATTCATCCTGGAAGGACCCGAGTTCCTCACCGTGTTCGAAGGACAGACCGGCCGGGCGCTCGCCACGACGAGCTATATCCCCGCGCGAGGCCAGGTCTCGGACTGGGGCGATCGGTCCGGAAACCGCGTCGACCGTTTCCTGGCGGCGGTCGCCTACCTCGACGGCCAGCGACCCAGCCTGGTCATGTGTCGCGGCTACTACACTCGCACCGTGCTCACCGCCTGGAACTGGCGAGGCGGAACCCTCAGTCGCGTCTGGACCTTCGATAGCGACGACCCCGCCCAACCCGACCTGCGCCGTTATCGGGGCCAGGGGAATCATAACCTGGCTGTCGGCGACCTCGACGGCGACGGTCGTGATGAGATCGTTTATGGAGCCTGTGCCATCGACGACGACGGGCGGGGGCTCTATTCCACCGGCTTGGGCCATGGTGACGCCCTTCACCTCTCGGACATCGATCCCGACCGCCCTGGCCTGGAAGTGTTCGATATCCACGAGCGGGCCGCGCATCCTCATGGGGCGGAGCTTCACGACGCCAGGACTGGCACCCTGATCTGGAGCAAACTTTCACGCGACGTTGGCCGTGGTGTTTCCATGGACATCGACCCGCGCCACCGAGGTTACGAACAGTGGGCGTCGGGGCCTGGCCTGCGCGGACTCTGGAGTGCTAAGGGAGAGATGCTCTCCGGGCGAAAGCCGCGGTCCTGCAACTTCGGTGTCTGGTGGGACGGCGACCGGCTCCGCGAAATCCTGAACGGGACCACCATCACCAAGTGGAACTGGGCCGACGGCACCGAGACTTCCCTGCTCTCCGCCGCCGACTGCCGCCCGAACAATTCCACCAAGGCCACCCCCTGCCTCTGCGCGGACATCCTGGGAGACTGGCGTGAAGAAGTGATCCTTCGATCATCCGACAACCGCTCGCTGCGCATCTACACCACCACAATCCCAACCGAGCACCGGCTTGTCACACTGATGCACGACCCACAGTATCGCCTGAGCGTGGCCTGGCAGAACGTGGGATATAACCAGCCAACCCAACCCGGCTTCTATCTGGGCCACGACATGCGGCCACCAGCCCAGCGGCCCGTCCGTCCAGATTGATTCCATATGCCATTTCATTCATCAAATATTTCAATAAATATAAATTAAATTCATTCACTCGCTGGCGCTTCGGGCTTGTAAAAACAAAAGCGGCCCCGATCATGAGGGAATCTCCCAACACAAGTAGAGTCGAGGTGTGGCGCAGTGGCGAAGGCTCGGCATAGTCTGTTTCCCAGCTCTTTCGATAGGCTGGTGCCTCAATATCCGGCCATGCTCTGGTTCCACACCCCGCTCATCGAAC
>Ga0182745_1001819_pt1 | contig 19862 bp, 16 predicted proteins | sample eDN3rd30CKraftBY_FD_128523 | JGI IMG/M metagenome (GOLD analysis project Ga0182745, IMG submission 128523) | Enriched backyard soil microbial communities from Emeryville, California, USA - eDNA 3rd pass 30_C Kraft BY (version 2) (version 2) | ecosystem: Environmental > Terrestrial > Soil >...
GAGGAGTTCCTGCAGCGCGTCGGGCAGAAGGTCTACCTGTCCGCGACTCCCGCCGCCTACGAGCTGGGCCTGTCGGACGGTGTCGTCGAGCAGGTCATCCGGCCGACCGGCCTCGTCGACCCGCTCGTCGTCGTCAAGCCGTCGAAGGGGCAGATCGACGATCTGCTCGAGGAGATCCGGCTGCGCGCCCTGCGCGACGAGCGGGTCCTCGTCACGACGCTGACGAAGAAGATGGCGGAGGAGCTCACCGACTTCCTCGGCGAGCACGGCGTGCGCGTGCGGTACCTGCACTCCGATGTCGACACGCTGCGCCGCGTCGAGCTGCTCACCGAGCTGCGCGCCGGCGTGTACGACGTCCTGGTGGGGATCAACCTCCTGCGCGAGGGCCTCGACCTGCCCGAGGTCTCCCTCGTCGCGATCCTCGACGCGGACAAGGAGGGCTTCCTGCGCTCCTCCACGAGCCTCATCCAGACGATCGGCCGTGCCGCGCGGAACGTGAGCGGCGAGGTGCACATGTACGCGGACAAGATCACCGCCGGCATGCGCCTCGCGATCGACGAGACGGCACGTCGCCGCGAGAAGCAGATCGCCTACAACGCGGAGCGCGGCGTCGATCCGCAGCCGTTGCGCAAGCGCATCGCCGACATCACCGACATCCTCATGCGCGAGGAGGCCGACACCGCCAGGATGCTCGGCGAGCGGGCCAGCGGCAAGGGCAAGGGCCGGGGAGCCCAGCCGGTCCCGCTGCTCGGACGCGAGGGCATCGCCGCAGCGGGGGCGAACGAGCTCGAGGCGACGATCGCCGACCTGACCGCGCAGATGATCGCGGCGGCGGACCAGCTCAAGTTCGAGCTCGCCGCCCGGTTGCGCGACGAGGTCCAGGAGCTCAAGAAGGACCTGAGGGCGATGGAGACCGCCGGACACGTGCGGTAGTTCTGCGTCATCCTGCGCCGCTCCCGTGCGCCGAACGCGCCGGGCGTGCGAGGCTGGGCGGATGACGAAGACGTGGTTCATCACCGGGACGTCCAAGGGCTTCGGCCGGATCTGGGCGGAGGCGGCGCTCGAACGGGGCGACCGCGTCGCCGCGACGGCCCGCGACACGAGCACGCTTGATGCGCTCGTCGCGCAGTACGGCGATCGGGTGCTGCCGATCGAGCTCGACGTGACGGATCGGGAGGCGGACTTCGCCGCGGTCGCGCGCGCCCACGAGCACTTCGGTGGCCTCGACATCGTGGTCAACAACGCCGGCTACGGCCTCTTCGGCACGATCGAGGAGATCACCGAGCAGCAGGCGCGGGACCAGATCGAGACGAATGTCTTCGGTGCGCTCTGGGTCACCCAGGCGGCGATCCCGTTCCTGCGCGAGCAGGGCTCGGGCCAAATCCTCCAGGTCTCGTCGATCGGCGGGATCAGCGCATTCCCGAACCTCGGCCTGTACAACGCTTCCAAGTGGGCGCTCGAGGGCTTCTCGCAGGCGCTCGCGGCCGAGCTCGCGCCGTTCGGCGTCTCGGTCACGATCATCGAGCCGACGGCCTACGGGACCGACTGGGCCGGCCCCTCGGCCGTCCACGCCGACCCGCTGGCGCCCTACGAGCCGATTCGCGAGGCGCGCAAGTCGCGCCCGATGGTCTCCGGCGACCCGCAGGCAACCGCCGAGGCGATCCTCGCGGTCGTCGACGCGGACGAGCCGCCGCTGCGCCTCTTCCTCGGCAAGTCGCCGATCCACGTCGCGACCGCCGACTATGAGCGCCGACTCGCGGAGTGGGCGGCCTGGCAGGACGTCTCCGACCGCGCCCAGGGCGACTGAGCGGCAGGATCGCTCCACGGCATGAGGTCCGGACAGCCCGATGTCAGGGGCGTTATCTAGACTCGAAGGGTGCCGTCGATCACGCCCGTGCCGGGCTCCCACCGCCTCAGCGTGCGCGGCGCACGCGTCCATAATCTGAAGGACATCGACCTCGAGATCCCGCGCGACTCCCTCGTCGTCTTCACGGGCCTGAGCGGGTCGGGGAAGTCGTCCCTCGCGTTCGACACCATCTTCGCCGAGGGCCAGCGACGCTATGTCGAGTCGCTCAGCGCCTACGCGCGCCAGTTCCTCGGACAGGTCGATCGACCGGACGTCGATTTCATCGAGGGGCTCTCGCCCGCCGTCTCGATCGACCAGAAGTCCACGAACCGCAACCCTCGCTCCACGGTCGGCACCATCACCGAGATCTACGACTATCTGCGGCTGCTGTGGGCTCGCGTCGGCATCCCGCACTGCCCGACCTGCGGCGAGCGCATCCAGCGCCAGACGGTCCAGCAGATCGCCGACACGCTCATGGAGCTCCCCGAGGGCACCCGCTATCAGCTCGTGGCCCCCATCGTCAGCCAGAAGAAGGGCGAGTTCGTCGACCTCTTCCAGGATCTGAGCGCGCAGGGCTATTCGCGCGCGATCGTCGACGGCGAGGTCATCCAGCTCACCGAGCCGCCCACGCTCAAGAAGCAGGTCAAGCACGACATCGGCGTCGTCGTCGATCGGCTCGTCGCCTCGCCCGAGCTGCTGACCCGGCTCACGGACTCGCTCGAGACGGCGCTGCGCCTCACCGACGGGCTCGTCGCGGTCAACTTCATCGACGAGTCCGGCGACGCGGCCTGGCGGACCTACTCCGAGAAGCTGTCCTGCCCGAATCGGCACCCGATCGCCCTCACCGAGATCGAGCCGAGGACGTTCTCCTTCAACGCCCCCTTCGGCGCCTGCCCCGAGTGCACGGGGCTCGGCAGCCGCATGGCGGTCGACGAGGAGCTCATGCTCGGCGACAGCTCGCTGTCGATCGCCGAGGGCGTCCTGCTCCCGTGGTCGGCCGCCTCGGGCGGCAAGTCCCTCTTCGAGTACTTCGAGCGGGTGCTCGGCGGGCTCGCGGAGGACCTCGAGTTCTCGCTCGACACACCGTGGCGGGATCTCCCGGAGGAGGTCCGCGAGACGGTGCTGCGCGGCAAGGACTTCAAGGTCGTCGTGAAGTGGAAGAACCGCTTCGGCCGGACGATGAGCTACACGGCCGGCTACGAGGGCGTCATCCCGTATGTCGAGCGGAAGTGGCTCGAGGCGGAGAGCGACTCGCAGCGCCAGCGCCTGCAGGCCTACCTCCGCGAGGTGCCGTGCGCGGTCTGCGGCGGGCAGCGGCTCAAGCCCGAGGTGCTCGCGGTCACGGTCGACGGGCGCTCCATCTGGGACGTCTGCGCGCTCAGCCTGACCGAGGCGACCGCGTTCGTCCAGACCGTCGAGCTCGACGAGCGCCAGGCGAAGATCGCGGCGCAGGTACTGCGCGAGATCCGGCTCCGGCTCGAGTTCCTGCTCGAGGTCGGTCTCGGCTACCTCGATCTCGCCCGCGCGGCCGCGACGCTGAGCGGCGGCGAGGCGCAGCGCATCCGACTCGCGACGCAGATCGGCTCCGGGCTCACCGGCGTGCTCTACGTGCTCGACGAGCCGTCGATCGGCCTCCACCAGCGAGACAACCGCCGACTCATCGACACGCTCGTCAAGCTGCGCGATCTGGGGAACACGCTCATCGTCGTCGAGCACGACGAGGACACGATCCGCACCGCCGACTGGATCGTCGACATCGGCCCCCGCGCGGGCGAGCACGGCGGCGAGGTGGTGCATTCCGGGCACTACGACGACCTGCTGCGCAACCGCGAGTCGATCACGGGCGACTACCTCGCGGGCCGGCGCAGCGTCTTCCAGCCGCGCGCGCGGCGCAAGGTCGACCCGAAGCGGCAGGTCACCGTCGAGGGCGCGCGGGAGAACAATCTCCGCGACGTCACCGCGAGCTTCCCGCTCGGCGTCATGACGGCGGTCACCGGCGTGTCGGGCTCCGGCAAGTCGAGCCTCGTCAACGACATCCTCTACACGGTGCTCGCGAACGAGCTCAATGGCGCCCGGCAGATCCCCGGCCGCCATACCCGGGTCACGGGAGTCGACCAGCTCGACAAGGTCGTCCACGTCGACCAGGCGCCGATCGGCCGCACCCCGCGGTCCAACCCCGCGACCTACACCGGCGTGTTCGACAAGATCCGCGCGCTGTTCGCCGACACCCCCGACGCGAAGGCCCGTGGCTACCAGCAGGGCCGGTTCTCGTTCAACGTCAAGGGCGGCCGCTGCGAGAACTGCGCGGGCGACGGCACCATCCGGATCGAGATGAACTTCCTCCCGGACGTCTACGTCGCCTGCGAGGTCTGCGGCGGCGCGCGCTACAACCGCGACACGCTCGCGGTGCGCTACAAGGGCAAGAACATCTCCGAGGTCCTCGACATGCCGATCGACGAGGCGGCCGAGTTCTTCGAGGCGATCAGCGGCATCCACCGCTACCTGAAGACGCTCGTCGACGTCGGCCTCGGCTACGTCCGGCTCGGCCAGTCGGCGACGACGCTGTCGGGCGGCGAGGCGCAGCGCGTCAAGCTCGCGACCGAGCTGCAGAAGCGCAGCACCGGGCGCAGCGTCTACGTCCTCGACGAGCCGACGACCGGGCTGCACTTCGAGGACGTCCGTCGCCTGCTGGAGGTCCTCGACGGCCTCGTCGACAAGGGCAACACCGTCATCGTCATCGAGCACAACCTCGACGTCATCTCGGCCGCCGACTGGATCATCGACCTCGGCCCCGAGGGCGGCTCAGGCGGCGGGCTCGTCGTCGCGACCGGCACCCCGGAGGAGGTCGCCCGCGCCAAGGGCAGCTACACGGGCGCGTTCCTGCACGAGCTGCTCGGCGCGAGCGCCAAGGCGAGCTGACATGGCCGAGGACCTGCCCTGGCGACCGCGGACGGGGGAGATCCCGACGAAGCCGGGCGTGTACCGGTTCCGCGACGAGCGCGGGCGGATCCTCTACGTCGGCAAGGCGAAGTCGCTGCGCGCGCGCCTCTCGAACTACTTCGCGCCGCTGACGACGCTCCACGACCGCACGAAGCGCATGGTGATGACGGCGCGCAGCGTCGAGTGGACCGTCGTCAACTCCGATTTCGAGGCGCTCCAGCTCGAGTGGACCTGGATCAAGGAGTTCGATCCGCCGTTCAACGTCCAGTACCGGGACGACAAGTCCTATCCGTACGTCGCGATCACCCTCGCCGACGACGTGCCCCGCATTCTCGTGACGCGGTCGCGGGGCATCCGGGGGGCGCGCTACTTCGGCCCGTACTCGCGCGCGTGGGCGATCCGCGACACGGTCGACACGCTGCTCAAGGCGTTCCCCATGCGCTCCTGCTCCGACGGCGTCTACCAGCGCGCGCGGCGCTCCGGCCGGCCCTGTCTCCTCGGCGACATCGGCAAGTGCGCCGCGCCGTGCGTCGGCCGCGTGAGCCCGGCCGAGCACAAGTCGATCGCGATCGACTTCGCCGCCTTCCTCGACGGCGGCGACCAGCGGTTCATCCAGGACATCCGCCGCCGGATGTCGGAGGCCGCCGACGCGCAGCAGTACGAGCAGGCGGCTCGCTACCGGGATCAGCTCCAGGCGATGCAGTGGGCGCTCGAGCGCAACGCCGTCGTGCTCTCGGAGGAGCTCGACGCGGACTTCTTCGGCGTCGCCGACGACGAGCTCTCCGCTGCGGTCCAGCAGTTCATCGTCCGCGGCGGGCGGATCCGCGGCGTCCGGGCGTGGACCGTCGACAAGGAGCTCGACGTGCCACTGCCCGAGCTCGTCGAGTCGGTCCTCGAGACGGCCTACGCGGAGGCGCCGCCGCCGCGGATCGTCCATGTCCCGGCGCTCCCGCCGGACCCGGCGCCCGTCGAGCTCTGGCTCGCCGCGCGTCGCGCCGAGGCAGGGGAGCGGGGCCGGGTCGAGGTCTCGGTCCCGCGGCGCGGCGAGAAGGTCGCCCTCGCGAAGACGGCCGAGGAGAACGCCAGGGAGGCGCTCGTCCTGTACAAGATGCGCCGCTCGAGCGACTTCACGGCGCGCAGCAACGCGATCGCCGATCTCCAGGCCGCGCTCGGGCTCGACGAGGCGCCGCTGCGGATCGAGTGCTTCGACGTCTCCCACCTCGGCGGGACGAACATCGTCGCCTCGATGGTCGTCTTCGAGGACGGGCTGCCGCGGCGGGACCAGTACCGCAAGTTCTCGATCGAGCACGCCGCCGACGACACCGACGCCGTGCACCAGGTGCTCGCCCGCCGCCTCGCACGCCTGTCCGACGAGGAACCGGGGGAACGCGGGTCGAGTGCCGTCGAAGACGGCGTATCGAGACCCAAGCGCTTCGCCTACCGCCCCCAGCTGCTGCTCATCGACGGCGGGCAGCCGCAGGTCGCGGCGGCGAAGCGCGCGCTCGACGAGGCGGGGGACGCCGCCGCCGGGATCGAGATCGTCGGCATCGCGAAGCGCCTCGAGGAGCTCTGGCTGCCGGACGCGCAGTTCCCGGTCATCCTGCCGCGCAACTCCGACGCGCTCTTCCTAGTCCAGCGACTGCGCGACGAGGCGCACCGCTTCGCGATCGGCTTCCAGCGCGACAAGCGCAAGCGCGACCTGCGCTCAGTCCTCGCGGAGGTGCCCGGCGTCGGGCCGGCGCGCGTCAAGGAGCTGCTGCGCCACTTCGGCTCCGCGAAGGCCGTCAAGGCCGCGACCGCAGAGGAGATCGCGACGGTCCGCGGGATCGGCGAGACGACCGCGCAGGCGATCGTCGATCGTCTGCATCCCGAGGGCCGGCCGACTACAGTTGTGGGGTCATGACGAGCGACGCACCTGGTGAAGAGCTGCTCATCGTCACCGGGATGTCCGGGGCGGGGCGCTCGACCGCGGCCGACGCGCTCGAGGACCTCGGCTGGTACGTCGTCGACAATCTCCCGCCTTCGATGATCAAGCCGCTCGTCGAGCTCGGCGCGCAGGAGGGGACCGCGTTCCCGCGCATCGCCGCGGTCGTCGACATCCGCGGCGGCGTGCTGTTCTCCGACCTGCAGAACGCGATCACGGCGCTGCGCGGCGGCCGCTCGCAGGTGCGCGTCCTCTTCCTCGACGCGGACGATGACGCGCTCGTCCGCCGATTCGAGCAGGTGCGTCGCCCCCACCCGCTGCAGGCCGGGGGGACGCTCCTCGACGGCATTCGGGCCGAGCGCGAGCGGCTCGCGGATCTCCGCGGCGACAGCGACATGGTGCTCGACACCTCGAACCTCAATGTCCACCAGCTCACCACGGCGATCCTCGACCGGTTCGCGGCTCACGACGCCCCTCGCGTCTCGCTGACGATCCAGAGCTTCGGCTTCAAGTACGGCCTCCCGGCCGACGCCGATGTCGTCGCCGACATGCGCTTCCTGCCGAACCCGTACTGGGACCCCGCGCTCGCGGCGCTCGACGGGCGCGACACCCGGATCCGGGACTTCGTGCTCGGCCAGCCGGGGGCGGCGGACTTCCTCGAGGCCTTCACGAGGGCGCTGACCATCGCGCTCGAGGGCTATCGTCGAGAGAACAAGCGCCATGCGACGGTCGCGGTCGGCTGCACCGGCGGCAAGCACCGATCCGTCGCCATGGCCGAGGAACTCGCCGCCCGGCTCGCCGGGATGCCCGGTGTCACCATCTCGGTGCGCCACCGGGACCTGGGAAGGGAATGACGTGTCGCTGACCGATCGACTCAAGTCGGAGCTGCTCGCACTCCCCGTCGGCTCGACCGCGCTGCGCGCGGCCGAGCTCGCGACGCTGCTGCGCTTCGCCGGGGGTCTCCACCTCATCTCGAGCCGCATCGCGGTCGAGGTCGAGGTCGACTCCGCGCAGCTCGCCGATCGGATCGCCTCCGAGATCCAGACGCTCTTCGGCATCCGCGCCCAGCGGGGCACCAGCCCGGCCGGCGGCGCCGGGAAGCCCGAGCGGCAGCTCGTGCGGGTCGTCGAGGAGGGGGAGACGCTCGCCAGGCAGACGGGCCTGCTCGACCCCAGGCGCCGTCCCGTGCGTGGGCTCCCGAACCGCCTCACGACGGGCAATCCCGCGGAACTCGCGGCCGTCTGGCGCGGCGCGTTCCTCGCATCCGGCAGCCTGACCGATCCCGGCCGCAGCGCGGCGCTCGAGGTCGCCTGCCCGACGAACGAGGCGGCGATGGCGCTCGTCGGCGCCGCGAGCCGCATCGGAGTCCAGGCGAAGGGCCGAGAGGTCAGAGGCCTGCCACGCGTCCTCGTCCGCGAGGGCGACGCGATCGCGAGGCTGCTCGAGCGGATGGGCGCCTCCGGCACGCTCGCGGACTGGGAGTCGCAGCGCCAGCGCAAGGAGGTCCGCGCGACCGCGAACCGGCTCGTCAACTTCGACGACGCGAACCTGCGGCGCAGCGCCCAGGCCGCGGTCGCCGCGTGCGCGCGGGTCGAGCGCGCGCTCGAGATCCTCGGCCCCGAGGTGCCCGACCACCTGCAGTACGCGGGCCGGCTGCGCCTCGACCACCGCGAGGCGAGCCTCGACGAGCTCGGCCACTACGCGGACCCGCCGATGACGAAGGACGCGGTCGCGGGCCGCATCCGGCGGCTGCTCGCGATGGCCGATCGGCGAGCCGAGGAGCTCGGGGTGCCGGGCACGGAGGCCAGCCTCCCGCCCGAACTCGCCCAACTAGACTGAGACCGACGCAACGCAATAGAACACGAGTCAAGGAGTCATCATGGCCGAGTACACCCTTCCGGACCTGTCCTACGACTACGCGGCGCTCGAGCCGCACATCTCGGCGGCGATCATGGAGCTGCATCACAGCAAGCATCACGCCGCCTACGTCGCGGGCGCGAACAAGGCGCTCGCCGACCTCGCCGCCGCGCGCGAGTCGGGCGACTTCGCGAACGTGAACAAGCTCGAGAAGGACCTCGCGTTCAACCTCGGCGGCCACACGAACCACTCGATCTTCTGGACGAACCTGTCCCCGGACGGCGGCGACAAGCCGGTCGGCGAGACGGCGTCCGCGATCGACGAGCACTTCGGCTCGTTCGACAAGTTCCAGGCGCACTTCACCGCGGCGGCGCTCGGCGTGCAGGGCTCCGGCTGGGCGGGTCTGTTCTACGACTCAATCGGCGGGAACGTCATCATCCAGCAGTTCTTCGACCAGCAGTCGCAGTTCGCGGCCGGCACCGTGCCGCTCCTCCTGCTCGATGTCTGGGAGCACGCCTACTACCTCGACTACAAGAACGTCCGCGCCGACTACGTCAAGGCGTTCTGGAACATCGTGAACTGGGAGAACGTCGGCACCCGGCTCGAGACCGCGGTCGCCCAGACCAAGGGCCTCCTGGTCCCGTAGCACCGCCACTCAACGCATCCGAACCTCGAACCAACGGGAGAACTCTGTGACCATCAAGGTCGGCATCAACGGCTTCGGCCGCATCGGCCGCAACTACCTCCGCGCACTGCTCGAGCAGGGCGCCGACCTCGACGTCGTCGCGGTCAACGACCTGACCGACACGGAGACGCTCGCGACGCTGCTCAAGTACGACTCGATCGACGGCGTGCTGAAGGCCGACGTGCAGGTCGACGGCGACTCGATCCTCGTCGACGGCAAGGCGATCCGGGTGCTCGCGGACCGCGACCCCGCGAACCTCCCGTGGGGCGAGCTCGGCGTCGACATCGTCATCGAGTCGACCGGGTTCTTCACCGACGCGAACAAGGCGAGGGCGCACATCGACGCCGGCGCGAAGAAGGTCCTCATCTCGGCCCCGGCGACGAACGACGACGGCACGTTCGTCCTCGGCGTCAACGAGCACACGTACGACCCTGCGACGATGCACATCATCTCGAACGCGTCGTGCACGACGAACTCGCTCGCGCCGATCGCGAAGGTCTTCAACGACGCCTTCGGGATCAAGCACGGCCTGATGACGACGATCCACGCGTACACCGCGGACCAGAACCTCCAGGACGGCCCGCACAAGGACCTGCGGCGCGCGCGCGCCGCGGCGATCAACATCGTCCCGACCTCGACCGGCGCGGCGAAGGCGATCGGCCTCGTCCTCCCGGAGCTGAATGGCAAGCTCGACGGCTACTCGCTGCGGGTGCCGGTCCCGACCGGGTCGATCACCGACCTCACGGTCGTCGCGGGACGCAAGGTCACGATCGACGAGATCAACGCGGCGTTCCGCGCCGCAGCCGATGGACCGCTCAAGGGGATCCTCAAGTACTCGGACGACCCCATCGTCTCGAAGGACATCACCCACGATCCGCACTCGTCGATCTACGACGCGCCGCTGACGAAGATCATCGAGGACCAGGTCAAGATCTACGCCTGGTACGACAACGAGTGGGGCTACTCGAACCGTCTCGTCGACCTGACCGAGTACGTCGCCGAGCGGCTCTGAGCGCCCGATGCCGCTTCGCACCATCCCGTCGCTCGGGGAGCTCTCGGGTCGGCGCGTCTTCGTCCGCTGCGATCTCAACGTCCCGCTCGCGGACGGGGAGATCACGGACGACGGCCGCGTGCGCGCCTCGCTCCCGACGCTCGAGGCGCTCCTCGGCGCGGGGGCGTCGATCGTCATCGGCTCCCACCTCGGGCGACCGGATGGCGCACCGGACCCGAGGTACTCGCTCGCGCCAGTCGCGACGCGGCTGACCGAGCTGCTCGGGCGACCGGTGCGCTTCGCGACCGACTCGGTCGGCGAGTCCGCGCAGAACGCCGTGTCGGCACTTCAGCGAGGCGATGTCGTCCTCCTGGAGAACCTGCGCTTCAACCCCGGAGAGACCTCGAAGGACCCGGCGGAGCGCGCCGCGTTCGCCGAGCAGCTCGCGGGCTTCGCCGACGCGGTCGTCTCCGACGGGTTCGGCGTCGTCCACCGGGCGCAGGCGAGCGTCACCGACCTCGAGACGCGGCTGCCGAGTGCGGCCGGGCTCCTCGTCGAGCGCGAGGTCACGGTGCTCGAGCGCCTCACGAAGCACGCGCAGCGGCCGTACACGGTCGTCCTCGGCGGCTCGAAGGTCTCGGACAAGCTCGCGGTCATCGACTCGCTGCTGCCGAGGATCGACACGCTCGTCGTCGGCGGCGGCATGGTCTTCACGTTCCTCGCGGCGCTCGGTCACCGGGTGGGCGCGAGCCTGCTCGAGGAGGACCGGATCCCTGCGGTGCTCGGCTATCTCGAGCGCGCGAAGGAGCTCGGCGTGACGATCGAGCTGCCGGAGGACATCGTCGTCGCGGAGCGGTTCACCGCCGACGCGAAGCACGAGATCGTCGCGGCCGACGCGATCGAGTCATCGCGGTTCGGCGCCACGGGGCTCGGGCTCGACATCGGCCCCAAGTCCGCCGAGCGCTTCGCGCGCATCGTGCGCGAGTCGAAGACCGTGTTCTGGAACGGCCCGATGGGCGTCTTCGAGTTCCCCGACTTCGCGTTCGGGACCGCGGCGATCGCGCAGGCCCTCGCCGACACGAGTGGATTCGGCGTCGTCGGCGGCGGCGACTCGGCCGCCGCGGTGCACCGCCTCGGCTTCCGCGACTCGGACTTCGGGCACGTCTCGACCGGTGGCGGTGCGAGCCTCGAGTTCCTCGAGGGCAAGTCGCTGCCCGGACTGGAGGTGCTCGGATGGGAGTGAACCGCATCCCGCTGATCGCGGGCAACTGGAAGATGAACCTCGATCACCTGCAGGCGATCGCGACGGTGCAGAAGCTCGGCTGGGCGCTGCGCGACGGACGTCACTCCTACGGCGCCGACGGCGCCGAGGTCGCGGTCTTCCCGCCGTTCACCGATCTCCGCTCGGTGCAGACGCTCGTATCGGCCGACAAGCTCGACATCCGCTACGGGGGCCAGGACCTGTCCGCGCACGACTCCGGCGCGTACACCGGCGAGATCTCCGGCGCCTTTCTGAAGGCGCTCGACTGCCGCTACGTCCTCGTCGGCCACTCCGAGCGGCGGCAGTACCACGGCGAGGACGACGACGTCTGCGCGCAGAAGGTCACCGCGGCGCTGCGTCACGGGCTTGTGCCCGTGCTCTGCGTCGGCGAGACGGCCGAGGACCTCGAGCTCCACGGAGCGGCGGCCGTCCCGGTCGCGCAGCTGCGTGCCGTGCTCGACACCCTGAAGGGCGAGCCGGAGCTCGTGGTCGCCTATGAGCCCGTCTGGGCGATCGGCTCCGGGCAGGCCGCGACGAGCGAGCAGGCCCAGGGTGTCGCCGGCGCCCTGCGCGCCGCGATCCGCGAGGTGCTCGGCGACGCCGTCGCCGACGCGACCCGGATCCTCTACGGCGGCTCCGTCAAGTCCTCGAACATCGCGGGCTTCATGCGCGAGCCGGACCTCGACGGTGCGCTCGTCGGGGGTGCGAGCCTCGACGCCACGGAATTCTCCGCGATCGCGCGCTTCCAGAAGCACGTCGGACTCTGATCTATACTTTCAAGGCTGAATCCAGCACCGAGAGGACCCTGTGCAAGTTCTGCAGATCGTGCTCCAGATCATCCTGGGGCTCACCAGCCTGCTGCTGACGCTGCTGATCCTGCTCCACAAGGGGCGGGGCGGCGGGCTGTCCGACATGTTCGGCGGCGGCGTCACCTCCAGCCTGGGATCCTCGGGTGTCGCCGAGCGCAATCTCAACCGCATCACGGTCCTGCTCGGCGTCGTCTGGATCATCTGCATCGTCGTCCTGGGAGTCGTCGCGAAATACGCGACTCCGGGGTTCTGACGAGGTCATCGAACGCGCGAGGGGAGCAGCGTGGCGTCAGGGGGAAGTGCGATCCGAGGATCGCGTGTGGGCTCCGGCCCGATGGGGGAGCAGGACCGCGGGATCACCGCCGATCGGGTGGCGGTCTCCTACTGGGACGGGCTCGGCAACGAGACGGTGCGCTATTTCGCGGCCGGTCTGCCCGATGAGGAGATCCCGGACACGATCGACTCGCCGACGACGGGGCTGCCCGCCGGTCGGGACAAGGAGAATCCGCCGCTGCTCGCGAAGCAGGAGCCGTACAAGACGCACCTCGCGTACGTGAAGGAGCGCCGGAGCGATGCCGAGGCCGAGCAGCTCCTCGAAGAGGCGCTCCAGCAGCTGCGCTCGCGCCGCGGCGAGGCCTGAGGCCGCTCGGGCCTACTGAGCGTCCTGCGCCTCGTCCGCCGAGGTCCAGAACTCACCCGGGTCGATGAGGCCCTGCGGCACCTGCGCGGCCGCATCCCGGTCCAGATGGATGCCGGTCCTTCGGCGCGCGCGCACCGCGGCGAGCGGCACCTCGTCGGGGCTCGCGCCGGCGAGCGCGAGCCCGACCGCCGCCGCCTTCTCCGCGCCGGTCGCGAACACCGCGACGCGCGCGCCCGAGTTGATCACGGGGATCGTCAGGGTCAATCGCTCCGGCGGCGGCTTCGGCGAGTTGCGCACCGCCAGCACGGTGCGCTCCCGCTCGCGGATGGCCGAGGTGCCCGGGAAGATCGAGGCGATGTGGCCGTCCGGGCCGACGCCGAGGTACACCAGGTCGAAGGGCGGGAGCGGCAGGTTCGGCGGGGCAGCCGCCTTGAGCTCCGCCGCATAGCGGTCGGCGGCCTCGTCGAGCGTGATGCCGTCGTCGGACGCGGGGAACGCATGCACCTTGGCCTCGTCGACCGGCACGTGGTCGAGCAGCGCTCGGCGCGCCTGGAGCTCGTTGCGATCGGGGTCGCCGCGCGGCACCCAGCGCTCATCGCCCCACCAGAAGTGGATCTGACCCCAGGGGGCGCGGTCGCGCTCCGGGTGGGCGTTGATCGTCTCGAGGAGGCCGATGCCGACCGACCCACCGGTGAGCACGACGTTCGCCTCGTCGAACTCGCCGACCACCTGGACCATCCGGCCGATGAACCGTCCGGCGAGGAATGCCTGCAGCGCGGCCCGATCCTCGTGCACGATGACCTTCGGAGCGTTCGTCACGCCTCCACCGTACGCGGAAGTCCGAGGCCGCGCGTGATGACCGCCTCGTAGACCTCGTCGGGGTCGAGTCGGCGCAGCTCCTCGGCGAGGCATTCGCGGTTGGTCCGGCGCGGGATCGTGATCTCGTGCTCCGGCTGGTCCGGCTGCGTGAGCCGGATCGACTGGCCGGAGATGCGCGAGAGCTCGATCGTCCCGCCCGCCCGGTGGAGGCGGACGGTGTGGACGCCTTCGACGTGCTCGACATCGCCGGGGGCGGACAGCGCGACCGGCGCCTGGAGCTGCAGCCCGAGCCAGGCGCCCAGCAGGAAGAGCGAGGGCGAGTCGAGCGAGCCCACGACCTCGATCGACTCGACCGGCTCGTACGGCGGCTGATCGAGGACCGCAGCGAGCTGCGAGCGCCAGAGCGTGATCCGGGTCCAGGCGAAGTCGGTGTCGCCCGGGGTGTGGTTCATCGACAGCGCCGCGAGGGCGTCCCGCGGATCGGGGCGGGTCGCGGCGTCCGTGATGCGGCGCTGCGCGATGCGACCGAGCGCCGACTCCGCGACAACTTCGGGCGCGTCGTCCGACCACCAGACGACGACGGGCGCATCGGGGAGCAGCAGTCCCGTCACGAGCGACTCCTCGTCGCCGCCGGCCTCGCCGTGCCCCCGGACGATGATGACCTCGCTCGCCCCGGCGTCCCCGCCGATGCGGATCTGCGCGTCGATGCGCGACCCCGCCTCCTCGGCGCCCGGCTGGTGGGAGAGGACGATGACCCGCATCGGGTGCTCGCGCGACGCGGCGTTCGCGGCGTCGATCGTCTGCTCCTCGGCGCTCGGGTCCGTCGAGATGACGAGCGTCAGGACCCGGCCGAGCGCGACGGCCCCGCCCTCGTCGCGGAGCCGGACGAGCGTCTTGGAGATGGCCGACACCGTCGTGTTCGGCAGGTCGATGATCATCGCTTCCTCAACATCATGGGAGTCTCCAGCTGCGTCCGTCGGCCGCCATCAGCCGCTCGGCCGACGCGGGACCCCAGGTCCCCGGCCGGTACTGCTCGGGCTCGCCGCCCGACGCCCAGAACTCCTCGACCGGATCGAGGATCTTCCAGGACAGCTCGACCTCCTCGTGCCGGGGGAAGAGCGGCGGGTCGCCGAGCAGGACGTCGAGGATGAGCCGCTCGTACGCTTCCGGGCTCTGCTCGGTGAAGGCGTGGCCGTAGCCGAAGTCCATCGTCACATCGCGCACGTGCATGCCGGCGCCGGGCACCTTCGAGCCGAATCGGATCGTGATGCCCTCGTCGGGCTGCACGCGGATGACGAGGGCGTTCTGCCCCAGGTTCCCGGTCTGCGACGCGGCGAAGAGGTACTGCGGCGCCCGCTTGAAGACGACCGCGATCTCCGTGACGCGGCGGCCGAGCCGCTTGCCGGTGCGCAGATAGAACGGCACGCCGGCCCAGCGACGGGTGTCGATGTCGAGCCGGAGCGCCGCGTACGTCTCAGTCGTCGACTTGGGGTCCATGCCCTGCTCCTGCAGGAATCCGACGACCTTCTCGCCGCCCTGCCAGCCGGCGGAGTACTGGCCGCGGGCCGTGTACGTCGCGAGGTCCTCCGGCAGCCGCACCGCCGAGAGCACCTTCTCCTTCTCGGCCCGCAGGTCGCTCGCCGCGAACGACACGGGCTCCTCCATCGCGGTCAGCGCGAGCAGCTGGAGCAGGTGGTTCTGGATGACGTCACGGGCCGCCCCGACGCCGTCGTAGTAGCCCGCGCGGCCGCCGACGCCGACGTCCTCGGCCATCGTGATCTGCACGTGGTCGACGTAGTTCGCGTTCCAGATCGGCTCGAAGAGCATGTTCGCGAAGCGCAGCGCCAGGATGTTCTGGACGGTCTCCTTGCCGAGGTAGTGGTCGATGCGGAAGACGGAGTCCGGCGGGAACACGCTCGAGACCACTTCGTTGAGCTCGCGCGCCGAGGCGAGGTCGTGGCCGAAGGGCTTCTCGATGACGACGCGGCGCCACTGGCCGTCGACGGGGGAGGCGAGGCCGGAGTCGCGCAGCTGCTCGGTGACGATGGGGAACGACTTCGGCGGGATCGAGAGGTAGAAGACGTGATTGCCCATGGTCCCGCGGTCGCGGTCCAGCTGGTCGATCGTGTCGCGGAGCTTCGCGAACGCCGCCGCGTCGTCGAACTCGCCCGCGACGAAGCGGATGCCCTTCGCGAGCTGCCGCCAGACGTCCTCGTCGAACGGCGTCCGCGCGTGCTCGCGCACGGCGTCGTGCACGATCTTCGCGAAGTCCTCGTCCGCCCAGTCGCGGCGGGCGAAGCCGACGAGCGCGAAGCCGGGCGGGAGGAGCCCGCGATTCGCGAGGTCGTAGACCGCCGGCATGAGCTTCTTGCGGCTCAGGTCGCCCGTGACCCCGAAGATGACGAGGCCGCTCGGCCCCGCGATGCGGCCGAGGCGCCGATCCGACTCGACCCGGAGCGGGTTGTGCCCCGGTCCGATCGGCGCCGGAGTCATCCGGCCGCCAGCGCGATCGCGGCGGACGGGTCCGCGGCGGGCACCTCGACGCTCAGGACCGGCCGACCGTGCTGCTCGAGCACGCGGGCGTCGCCGGCCGCCTGGGCGCGGATGACCTGGCCGAAGGTGAACGGCCGGTCCGGGATGGCCAAGTCGACCGGCTCCGTCCCGACCAGCTGGAGGAAGACGCCCTGGGCGGGACCGCCCTTGTGGTACTGGCCGGTCGAGTGCAGGAACCGCGGCCCCCAGCCGAACGTGACCGGGCGGCCGACGCGTGCCGCCAGCAGCGCGCGGATCCGCTCGAGCTCCGGGTGATCGATGCGGTCGAGGTAGGCGTGGACCGCGACGTACCCGTCGGCGGGCACGCGGGCGAGCAGATCGGCGAGCAGGCCGGCCGCGCCCTCGACGGGCACACCGGGCGGGGGCGGCGTCAGGTCGTCGATGAGCGCGCGCGCCGCGACCTTCGCCGACTCGACGTCGGGCTGGTCGAACGGGTTGATGCCGAGGAGGCGTCCGGCGACGGCCGTCGCGACCTCCCACACCATGAACTGCGCGCCGAGGGTGCCGGCGATCTCGATCTCACCGGGTGCGACGACGCGGGTGTCGGCGAACGCGCCCACGAGACGCACGATCTGCAGATCCGGCAGGTCCATCCCGAGCTCGGGCGCGTCGGGCTCGAGGACGACCGGGAGGATGCCCGTGCCCTGCTTGCCGGTCGACTCGGCGATGAGCTGCTCGACCCAGTGGCCGAAGCCGACGATGTGGGTGCCGTCGCTCACGATGCCGAGCTTGTCGCGGCGCGGGCTGGTCCCCGCGATCGCGGCGCCGAGGATGAGGCCCGGATTCGTCGGGAGGTCGACCGCGAGCTCGAGCTGGATCGCCTCGGCCTCGTCGAGCAGCTCCGTGATGTCCGCGCCGGCGAGGCCCGACGGGACGAGGCCGAACGCCGTGAGCGCCGAGTATCGGCCGCCGACGTTCGGGTCGGCGTTGAAGACGACATGACCGGCGGCGCGCGCCGCCTGGTCGAGGGGGGAGCCGGGGTCCGTGACGACGACGATCCGTCCGATCGGATCGATCCCCGCGGCCGAGAACGCGGCCTCGAAGGCGCGCTTCTGGCTGTCGGTCTCGAGGGTCGAGCCGGACTTCGAGGAGACGACGACCGCCGTGCGATCGAGGTCGACGAGCGCGTCGGCGACCTGCGCCGGATCGGTCGAGTCGAGGATCGTCAGGTCCACGCCGTACGTCGCGGCGATGACCTCGGGCGCGAGCGACGAGCCGCCCATGCCGCAGAGCACGAACCGGTCCACGCCCTTGGCGAGGAAGGCCTTGCGCAGGGCGGCGATCTCCGGGACGAGCGGCCGCGAGATCGAGACGGCCTCGGTCCAGCCGAGCCGGATCGACGCCTCGGACTCCGCCTCCGGTCCCCACAGCGCGGGATCCTGCGCGGAGATCGAGCTCGCGACGAGGTCGGCCACGAGGCCGGGCACGAGACGGTCGACCGCCTCGGCGGCCGCGCCGCGCACGGCGATCGAGACGGTCACTGCGCGAGTCCCCTCGGTCCGGCGGCGGCCAGCGCCGCGCCGACGCTGTCGACGAGCTCGGTCCACGACGCGATGAACTTCTCGACGCCCTCGCGCTCGAGGAGCGCCGTGACCTCGTCGATCGAGATCCCGACGGCGGCGAGTCCGTCGATGACGCCGCGTGCGTCCGCGTAGGAGCCGGTGACGGCATCCCCGTGCAGCGCCGCGTGGTCGTAGGTCGCCTCGAGCGTCTTCTCCGGCATCGTGTTGACCGTGTCGCCGACCGCGAGCTCCGTCACGTAGAGCGTGTCGGGCAGCGCGGGGTCCTTGACGCCGGTCGAGGCCCAGAGCGGGCGCTGGACGTGGGCGCCGGCCGCGAGGAGCGCCTTCGCGCGCTCGGTCCGGAAGATCTGCTGGAACGCCTCATAGGCGAGCTGCGCGTTCGCGATCCCCGCCCGCGACTTGAGCTGGTTCGCGGTGGACCCGCCGATCTTCGCGAGCCGCTTGTCGATCTCGGTGTCGACGCGCGACACGAAGAACGACGCGACGCTGCGGATCGTCGAGAGGTCGATGCCGGCGGCCTGCGCCCGCTCGAGCCCCGCGAGATACGCGGCCGCGACCTCGCGATAGCGATCGATCGAGAAGATCAGCGTGACGTTGACGCTGATGCCCGACGCGGTCGCCTCCTCGATCGCGGGGAGGCCCTCCTTCGTCGCCGGGATCTTGATCATGACGTTCGGCCGGTCGACGGTCGCCCACAGGCGCTTCGCCTCGGCGATCGTGCCGTCGGTGTCGAACGCGAGCTCGGGTGCGACCTCGATCGAGACGCGGCCGTCCTGGCCGTCCGTCGCGTCGTAGACGGGACGCAGCACGTCGCAGCCGGCCCGCACGTCGTCGGTGGTGATCCGGAAGACCGCCTCGCCGGCATCGGCGCCGTCCGCGGCGAGCGCGGCGACCTGCTCGGCGTAGGCGTCGCCGTTCGACAGCGCCCCCGCGAAGATCGTCGGGTTGGTCGTGACGCCGACGACGTTCCGCGTGTCGATGAGCCGCTGGAGGCCACCCGACGTGATCCGCTCCCGCGAGAGGTCGTCGAGCCAGATGCTCACCCCGAGGTCGGAGAGCGCTTGGGTGTTCGAGGTCATGAAAGGGTCTCCTTCACTGCGGCGATGACCGCGTCGGCCGTGATGCCGAACTCGCGGAACAGGGTCTTCCAGTCGGCGGACGCGCCGAAGTGCTCGATCGACACCGAGCGGCCGCGATCCCCGACGTAGCGGTGCCAGGACAACGCGAGACCCGCCTCGACGCTCACCCGCGCGGTGACCGCGGCGGGCAGCACCGACTCGCGGTAGGCCGCGTCCTGCTCCTCGAACCATTCGAGGCACGGCGCGCTGACGACCCGCACGGCGACGCCGTCGGCCGCGAGCGCGTCCCGCGCGGCGAGCGCGAGCTGCACCTCGGACCCGGTCGCGATGACGATCGCGTCCGGCGTGCCGGCCGTGTCGGCGAGCACGTAGGCGCCGCGCACCGCCTCGGATGCGGGTGCGAGCGTCGCACGGTCGAAGACCGGGACGTTCTGCCTGGTGAGCGCGATTCCGGCGGGACCGCCGCGCCGACGCAGGATCTCCTTCCAGACGACCGCGGTCTCGTTCGCGTCCGCCGGGCGGACGACGTCGAGGCCGGGGATCGCGCGCAGCGCGGCGAGCTGCTCGATCGGCTGGTGCGTCGGCCCGTCCTCGCCGAGGGCGACCGAGTCGTGCGTCCAGACGAAGATGCTCGGCACCCGCATGAGCGCCGCGAGGCGCACCGCGGGGCGCATGTAGTCGCTGAAGATGAGGAACGTGCCGCCGAAGGCGCGCGTCGGCCCGTGCAGGACGATGCCGTTGACGATCGCGGCCATCGCGTGCTCGCGGATGCCGAAATGCAGCACCCGCCCGTACGGGTCGCCCGACCACTCGTGCGTCGAGTGCTCGGTCGGCACGAAGCTCGCCGCGCCGTTGATCGTCGTGAGGTTCGACTCGGCGAGGTCGGCCGATCCGCCCCACAGCTCGGGCATGACCGCGGCGATCGCGTTGATGAC
>Ga0182745_1001820_pt1 | contig 19851 bp, 20 predicted proteins | sample eDN3rd30CKraftBY_FD_128523 | JGI IMG/M metagenome (GOLD analysis project Ga0182745, IMG submission 128523) | Enriched backyard soil microbial communities from Emeryville, California, USA - eDNA 3rd pass 30_C Kraft BY (version 2) (version 2) | ecosystem: Environmental > Terrestrial > Soil >...
AGATGCAGCATCACCGCACTGTCCTTCCCCACCGAATACAGCATCACTGGACGCACCGCGTCCGCCAGAACCTCCCGCAAAATATGAATGCTCTCGGCCTCCAGCCGATCAAGATGCGTCAGCGTATCGATCATGCCCCCGCCCTTGCCGTTCCCAGCGACGGCACGCAAACTGTATGGCCTTTTGGCCATGCAAGCCAGACTTGCCGGGCGATCCTCACGCCGCCGCGTCGACCTTGGCCGCGCGCCATTCGGCGGCGGTGGCGCAGATCGCGTCTATCGCCTCCGCCAATTGCGGAGCGACCTCGGCCAGGCCGCCCCACGCCGGATCGACGAGCAATCCCAATTCGCGCCGGAAATCATAGCCGGCGACCTTGAGCGGCACGATTCCGTCGATCGCCAGCGATACCGGCGCGGTGGTGATCCCGATCCCCGCGGCGACCATGCGAAGGCACCGCTGGTCGCTTTCGCTGCGCAGCGCAAAACGCGGACGCACGCCGTAGCGCGTGAAGAAGCGGCTGGTCGCATCGAGGAATTCGCACGACCGGCGCGCGATCATGGTCTCGGCCGCCAATTCCTCGGGCGCCACCTCGATACGGCCCGCCAGCGGGTGATCCGCGGCGACGAACATGCTGAGCGGCTCTTCGTAGAGCGGGGTCGCATGCGGCCCGCGTTCGCCGCTGCGCAGCGGCAGCAGCGCCATATGGAGCCGTCCGCTGCCCAGCGCCGCGCGCAGTTCGGAATCGCCGCTTTCGATCAGTTCGATCGCAAAACCGGGTCGCAGGATCGTCACGATCGCCTGGAGCAATTCTCCGGGCACCGAGCGGATGATGCCGAGCTTGAGTTCGGTCGAATGCGTCGGCGCATCGTCACCGAATCCGTCGGCCGCCCGGAAGCCGCGTTCGAGGTCGCGCGCGATCGGCAGGAAGCGCCCACCCGCCTGCGTCAACCGAATCTGCCGCCGGTTGCGAATGAACAGCGACGTTCCGACGAGCTTTTCGAGTTCGGCAATGCCGGTCGAGAGCGCGGGCTGGGTCACGCGAATGCGTAGCGCGGCCTGCGTGAAGCTCCCGGCATCGACGACGGCAAGGAATTGCCGGATATGCGCGCGTTTGATCATAAATTTTCTTTATGCCAAACCTCACGTCGTTTCAATTTCCATATGTTGCGCTTTTGATGCAGTATCGCGGCCTGTTCCGCCCCTGACCGAAGGGACCTCCATGCGCGCCACCCCCGATTTCGACTTCGCGCTCGGCGAGACCGCCGAGATGATCCGCGAGACCACCGCCCGCTTCGCCGACGAGAAGATCGCGCCGCTTGCCGACAAGGCCGACCGCGAGGACTGGTTCCCGCGCGACGAGCTGTGGACCGCGATGGGCGAGCTCGGCCTCCACGGCATCACGGTCGAGGAGCAATGGGGCGGGCTCGGGCTCGGCTATCTCGAGCATGTGATCGCGGTCGAGGAAGTGTCGCGGGCTTCGGGGGCGATCGGCCTGTCCTATGGGGCGCATTCGAACCTCTGCGTCAACCAGATCCGCCGCTGGGGCAATGACGAGCAGAAGGCGAAATATCTGCCCAAGCTGATCTCGGGCGAGCATGTCGGCAGCCTCGCCATGTCGGAGGCCGGCGCGGGCAGCGACGTCGTGTCGATGAAGCTGAAGGCCGAAAAGGTTCGGGGCGGCTATGTCCTCAACGGCACCAAATTCTGGATCACCAACGCGAGCCATGCCGACACTTTGGTCGTCTATGCCAAGACCAGCCCCGAGGCCGGATCGCGCGGCATCACCGCCTTCCTGATCGAAAAGGACATGCCGGGGTTCAGCATCGGGCAAAAGATCGACAAGGTCGGGATGCGCGGCTCGCCCACCGCCGAACTCGTCTTCGCCGATTGCGAAGTGAGCGAAGAGCAGATCATGGGGCCCGAGAACGGCGGCGTCGGCGTGCTGATGTCGGGGCTCGATTATGAGCGCGTCGTGCTCGCGGGGCTCCAGCTCGGCATCATGCAGGCGTGCCTCGACACGGTTATTCCCTACGTTCGCGAGCGCAAGCAGTTCGGCAAGCCGATCGGCTCTTTCCAGCTGATGCAGGCGAAGGTCGCCGACATGTATGTCGCGCTGCAATCGGCGCGCTCCTATGTCTATAACGTCGCCAAGGCGTGCGATGCGGGGCAGACGACGCGCTTCGACGCCGCGGGCGCGATCCTGCTCGCGAGCGAGAGCGCGGTGAAGGTCGCAGGCGAAGCGATCCAGGCGCTCGGCGGCGCGGGCTATACGAAGGACTGGCCGGTCGAACGCTATTGGCGCGACGCCAAGCTGCTCGACATCGGCGCGGGCACGAACGAGATCCGCCGGATGCTGATCGGGCGCGAACTGATCGGCGCCGCCGCGTGATCTGGCTCTGGCTGTCAGCCGCCTTCATGGTGGCGGCAGCGCTGGTGCATTCGCTGCTCGGCTATCGGCGCCTGATCGTGCCGCTGCTGCGGAGCGGCGAAGGCTTGCTGGCCGACGCGCTCGTCCGCCGGATCGTCCGCTTCGCCTGGCACGCGACAGCGGTGTTGATGCTCGTTTCGGCGGCGGCGGTGCGCTGGCCCGGGACGCCAAAGGGGCTGCTGGCCTTCATCGGCGCGGCTTGGCTCGCGACCGGCCTGTTCAACGCCGCCTATACGCGGGGGCGCCACATCGCCTGGCCGGTGCTGAGCGCGGCGGGACTCTTCGCGCTGATCGGGGCGCTGGCATGAGCGAGACGATGCTCGACGCGCTGCAATATTATGGTGCGGGCGCCGCGACGCTCGCGGCGCTGCTCGTCTCGCTCAACCTCGGCGAGCGATGGAACGGCTGGGCGTTCGTGATCTTCGTGACGAGCAGCCTCGCGCTGATCGGCTGGGGCTTTCTGCAACCCGACAGCGAAGGGATCGGCTGGCAGAACGTCGCGCTGCTCTGCATCAACTGCGTCGGCGTCTACAGCCATTTGATCCGCAAGAAACCGGCGAAGAGCGAAGGCGGGGCAGATTAATTGCCCCGCCTTCCCCTCACATCAGCCCCAGATGCGCACCCGCTTGTCGGGCGCGAGGTAGAGCTTGTCGCCTTCCTTGACGTCGAACGCCTTGTACCACGCATCGAGATTGCGCACCGTCAGCGCGCGGTAGTTGCCCGGCGCATGGCCATCCGTCGCGATGCGCGCGCGAAGCGCTTCGTCGCGCATCTTGGTCGCCCAGGTCTGCGCATAGGCGATGAAGAAGCGCTGGTCGCCGGTAAAGCCGTCGATCACCGGCGCTTCCTTGCCCTTCAGCGAGGCGCGATAGGCGTCGTAGGCGGCCTGGAGCCCCGCGACGTCGGCGATATTCTCGCCCAGCGTCAGCTTGCCGTTCACCGCAAGATCGGGGAACGGCTTATAGGTGTCGTATTGCGCCGCGAGCGCCGAGCCCGCTTCCTCGAACTTCTTGAGATCGGCCGCCGTCCACCAGTTGCGCAGCGCGCCGGTCGAATCGAACGCCGCGCCATTATTGTCGAAGCTGTGGCTGATCTCGTGCCCGATGACGGCGCCGATCGCGCCGTAATTGTAGGCGGGGTCGGCCTGCGGGTTGAAGAAGGGCGGCTGGAGGATCGCGGCGGGGAAGTTCAGCGCGTTCTGGACCGGCAGGTTGACCGCGTTGACCGTCTGCGGGACCATCCACCATTCGCCCTTGTCCATCGGCTTGCCGATCTTGGCGAGCTGGTGCGCATATTCGGCCTGCTCGCCCGCGACCTCGTTGGCATAGGCGGTGTTCGCGCCGACCGAATAGCTGCCATAGTCGCGCCACGTCTCGGGATAGCCGACGCCGACCGCGATCGTCTCGACCTTCTTCAGCGCTTCCTTCTTGGTTTCGGGTGCCATCCAGTCGATCGCCTTCACCCGCGTGGCGAAGGCGGCCTTGATGCCGTCGACCATGTCGCTGACCTCGGCCTTGGCCGAGGCGGGGAAATATTTCTCGGCATAGACGCGGCCGACCGCGTCGCCGAGATAGGTGTCGAGCGCCGCGAGCGCGCGCTTGTCGCGGCTGCGCTGCTGCGGCGTTCCCGACAGCGTCGTGCCGTAGAAGGCGAAATGCGCATTATCGATCGCGCTCGGCAGCACGTCGGCGTGGCTGTTGATCTGGTGGAACGTCAGCCAGTCCTTCCACGCGTCGAGCGGTTGCGAGGCGACCAGCGCCGACAGGCCGGTGATCGCGCCGGGATGATAGGCGGCGACCTTCGTCGCGCCGTCGAGCTTCGCCGCGGCGAAGAAGGCCGGCCAGTCGATGCCCGGTGCCTTCTTCGCGAACTCGTCCCTGTTCCAGACCGTCGCCGACTTGGTGAAGTCCTCGCTCTCCGCGCGCGTCGCGTGCGCCTTCGCGATCTTGAGCTCGAGGTCATAGACGCGCTTCGCCTTCGCGTCGGCGTCGGCGATCCCGGCGGCGGTCAAGAGCTTGGCGATATAGGCCTGATAGGCGGTGCGGATGCCCGCCATCTTGGGATCGGACGACAGGTAATATTCGCGCTCGGGCATGCCGAGCCCGCCCTGCAGCATATAGGGCAGCACCTCGCCCGGGGTCGCGAGGCCCTGGGTCACGAAGATGCCGAAGAGATTTTCGGTGTTGAAGTCGGTCGCGTTGAGCGGATCGACGTCGGCGCGGATCTGTTCGCCCAGCACCTTCGAGAGCCCCGCCGTGTCGGTGATCGCGGCGAAGCGCGCGAGGTCGGCCTGGACCGGCTTCGTGCCCGCGGCGTCGATCGCCTGCGTATCGATATAGGCCTTGTAGAAATTGGCGATGCGCGCTTCGTCGCTGCCTTCCTCGTGCGTGCCCTTGACGATGGCGTCGACCAGTTCGCGGTTGCGTTTCTCCGTTTCGAGGAAGGCGGTGTAGAAAGCGCCGGTCGACGAACGGTCGGCAGGGATTTCGGTCGTTTTCTGCCAATTGCCGTTCGCATAGGCATAGAAATCGTCGCCCGGTTTCACGCCGGTGTCCATCGCGGCCTTGCTGATCCCGAGTTCGGTGCCGATCGTGTAGGCGGCCGAGCTGTCGTCCTTGCCGCTGGTGCAGGCGACGGGCCCCGCGACGATCGCGGCGGTGGACAGCAAAATGGCGAAAACGGTCTTTTTCATGGGCTGATAACCTCGAGCTTCGGGAAATATGCGAGGGGGATACGCCTGTGACGATCTGGTTTCAATGCCAACCAATTTCGGCCTGCGGCGCTTTTCAATCGACGAGCGACCCATTACCCCCGCAGCCGGCGACAGGAGAGACGAGACAGTGAGCGCACCGGTCCTGCAAACGATGGTCCAGACGGACAGCGAGGCGTTTCGCGCCAACGCCGCGCACAATCGCGCGCTGAGGGACGAGCTGTGGTCGCGCGTCGCCGCGGCGGCGCTGGGCGGCAACGAAAAATCGCGCGAGCGGCACACGAGCCGCGGCAAGCTGCTCCCGCGCGAGCGCGTCGAGCGGCTGCTCGACGCGGGCTCGCCGTTTCTGGAGATCGGCCAGCTTGCGGCGTGCAACATGTATGGCGGCGAGATTCCCGGCGCGGGGATGATCGCCGGGATCGGGCACGTGTCGGGGCGGCAGGCGATGATCGTCTGCAACGACGCGACGGTGAAGGGCGGCACCTACTACCCGATGACGGTGAAGAAGCATCTCCGCGCGCAGGAGATCGCCGAGGCGAACCGCTTGCCCTGCATCTATCTGGTCGATTCGGGCGGCGCGAACCTACCGCACCAGGCCGAGGTTTTCCCCGACCGCGATCATTTCGGGCGCATCTTCTTCAATCAGGCGAATATGAGCGCCAAACGCATCCCGCAGATCGCCTGCGTGATGGGAAGCTGCACCGCGGGCGGCGCCTATGTTCCCGCGATGAGCGACGAGACGGTGATCGTCCGCAATCAGGGCACCATCTTCCTCGCCGGCCCGCCGTTGGTGAAGGCGGCGACCGGCGAGGAGATCAGCGCCGAAGACCTTGGCGGCGGCGACCTGCATGCGAAGAAATCGGGCGTGGTCGATCATCTCGCCGAAAGCGACGAACATGCGCTGACGATCGTGCGCGATATCGTTTCGACCTTCGGCGTCGAGGACGGCTTCGACGTCGCGATGAAGGACCCGCGGCCACCCAAATATGCCGCCGAGGAGCTCTATGGCATCATCCCGCAGGACGTGCGCGCGCCGTACGATGTGCACGAGGTGATCGCGCGCATCGTCGACGGCAGCGAGTTCCACGAGTTCAAGGCCGCCTATGGCGCGACGCTCGTCTGCGGCTTCGCGCATATCTGGGGCATCCCGGTCGCGATCCTCGCCAACAACGGCGTGCTGTTCAGCGAGAGTGCGGTGAAGGGCGCGCATTTCATCGAGCTGGCACAGCAGCGGCGCATCCCCCTGCTCTTCCTCCAGAACATCAGCGGCTTCATGGTTGGCGGCAAATATGAGGCCGAGGGGATCGCGAAGCACGGCGCGAAGCTGGTGACAGCGGTCGCGACCGCGACGGTGCCGAAGATCACCGTGCTGATCGGCGGCAGCTTCGGCGCGGGCAATTACGGCATGTGCGGGCGCGCTTACTCCCCCCGCTTCCTCTTCACCTGGCCCAATGCACGGATCAGCGTGATGGGCGGCGAGCAGGCGGCGTCGGTGCTGGCGACGGTCCACCGCGACGCCGACACATGGACGCCTGAGGAAGCCGAAGCCTTCAAGGCGCCGATCCGCCAGACATATGAGGACGAAGGCAACCCCTATCACGCCACCGCGCGTCTGTGGGACGATGGCATCATCGACCCCGCGCAGACGCGCGACGTGCTGGGGCTGGCCTTCGCGGCGACACTGAACGCGCCGGTCGAGGACCGTGGGTTCGGCGTGTTCAGGATGTGAGGAGACGGACGATGTATCTTAAAATGGCTTTCGCGCTCGCCCTCTGCACTGCCGCGCCCGCGCTTGCGCAGCACGAGGAGCATGGTGCCGACAGCGAATCCCGGACCGTGCTCGCCACCATCGATCGCATGTTCGACGCCCTCGCCGCGAAGGATCCTGCGGCTATGGAAACGGTCACGATCGCCGAGGGACGCGCGACCGCCGCAACCGTCGGCGCGGACGGCAAGGAAAAACTGCATTTCAGCACCTGGGGCGAATTCGCCCAGCGCCTTCCGGGCATTCCGGGCGCACCGGTCGAAAAGCTCGTCGATCCGCATGTTCATGTCGACGGGCCCATCGCCATGGTCTGGTCGCCTTATATCTTCACGCTCGACGGGAAGCTATCGCATTGCGGCATCAACCATGTCGACCTGGTCAAGCAGGATGGCGCCTGGCGCGTCCTCAACATCACCTGGACGCAGCGCAAGACCGGATGTCCGGGGCAATGATCGCACGGCGCTGGCATGGCATCGTTCCGAAGGCGAAGGCCGATCCCTATCGAAAGCTGATGCTCGACATCGCCATTCCCGACTATCGGTCGGTGCCCGGCAATCGCGGCGCCTGGTGCCTGCAACGCGAAGAGGGCGAGGTCGTGCATTTCGAGATGCTGACCTTCTGGGATGATCTTGCCGTCATCGAGGCCTTCGCCGGAACGCCGGTCGACAAGGCCAAATATTATGATTTCGACGCGGATTTCCTGATCGAGATGGAACCGCATGTTCTTCATTTCGAGGTCAGCGAGACGCCATGATCACCTCCCTTCTCATCGCCAATCGCGGCGAGATCGCCTGTCGCATCATCCGCACCGCGCGCGAGATGGGCATTCGCACCGTCGCGGTCTATTCGGATGCCGACGCGCAGGCGCTGCATGTGCGGCAGGCCGACGAGGCGGTGCATATCGGGCCGTCGGCGGCGCGCGAATCCTATCTGGTGGCCGAGAAGATCATCGCCGCCGCCAAGGCGACCGGCGCCGAGGCGATCCATCCGGGTTATGGCTTCCTCTCCGAAAACGCCGAGTTCGCGCAGGCCGTGACCGATGCCGGGCTGGTGTGGGTCGGACCCAAGCCTTCGTCGATTACCGCGATGGGGCTGAAGGACGCCGCAAAGAAGCTGATGGCCGATGCCGGGGTGCCGGTGACGCCGGGCTATATGGGTGCCAATCAGGACCCCGCCTTTCTCGCCGGACAAGCCGCCGAGATCGGCTATCCGGTGCTCATCAAGGCGGTCGCGGGCGGCGGCGGCAAGGGGATGCGCAAGGTCGACGCGGCAGCCGATTTCGCCGACGCGCTCGCCTCGTGTCAGCGCGAAGCGGCGGCCTCGTTCGGCAACGATCATGTGCTGATCGAGAAATATATCCTGACCCCGCGCCATATCGAGGTGCAGGTGTTCGGCGACAGCCACGGCAACGTCGTTCACCTCTTCGAGCGCGACTGCTCGCTCCAGCGGCGACATCAAAAAGTGATCGAGGAAGCCCCGGCCCCCGGCATGGACGAAGCGACGCGCGCCGAACTTTGCGCCGCCGCGGTGCGTGCGGCGAAGGCGGTCGATTATGTCGGCGCGGGGACGATCGAGTTTATCGCCGACGCCAGCGAGGGCCTGCGCGCCGATCGCATCTGGTTCATGGAAATGAACACGCGGTTGCAGGTCGAGCATCCGGTGACGGAAGAGATCACCGGGGTCGACCTCGTCGAGTGGCAACTCCGCATCGCGTCGGGAGAGCCGCTGCCGCTGCGTCAAGACGAATTGACGATCGACGGCTGGGCGATGGAAGCGCGGCTTTATGCCGAAGACCCGGCGAAAGGTTTCCTGCCTTCGATCGGCACGCTCGAACTCTTCCAACTCGGCGAGCATGACGGAGGCCGCATCGACACCGGCGTCACCGAAGGCGCCGAGATCTCGCCCTTCTATGACCCGATGATCGCCAAGGTCATCGCCTATGGCGAGGATCGCGAGGAAGCGCGGCTGACCCTGTCCGGAATGCTCGAGGATAGCACCGTCTGGCCAGTGAAGACCAACTCGGCATTTCTGATCCAAGCGCTCGACCATCCCGATTTCATTGCCGGGACGGTCGACACCGGATTGATCGGCCGCGACGGCGAAGCGATGACCGCCGAGCCCGTGCCGTCGGCACAAGCGCTGACCAACGCCGCGATGGCGATGGTGCCGCGCGCGTTGCAAGCAGGCTTTCGCCTCAACGCCCCCGATGCCCGTTCGGCGCCCTTCCTGCTCGACGGGAAGCGCGTCGATGTCGCGCTCCACGGCCCCGGGACCGAGGAACCGGCCCCTGCCATGCTCGTCGCGGAAGCCGGCTCGGTCTGGCAATTGTCGCCTTGGCGCGCCGCGGGTGGCCCGGGGGGCGTGGCGGGCGACGGCGCGATCCTCTCGCCGATGCCCGGCAAGATCATCGCCGTCGATGTCGCGGCGGGCGACGCGGTGACCAAGGGACAGAAATTGCTGACGCTCGAGGCGATGAAGATGGAGCACAGCCTGACTGCGCCGTTCGATGGCGTGGTCGCCGAACTCAACGCGACCGCGGGCGCGCAGGTGCAGGTCGAAGCGCTGCTCGCAAAGATCGAGGCGGCGGAATGAGCGATCTGATCCTTCGCGATGCAACGGTTGCGGACCTGCCCGCGATCCTCGCGATGCTTGCCGAGGAGACCATTCCGCCGGGGCGCGAGGCGGAGCCTGACGATCCGCGCTATATGGCAGCCTATGAGGCGATCGAGATCGACCCCAACCAGCGCCTGATCGCCGCCGAACTGAACGGCCGCGTGGTCGGAACGATGCAGCTCAGCTTCCTGCCCGGGCTCTCCTTCATCGGAAGCTGGCGCGGGTTAATCGAGGCGGTTCGGATCGTCGCCGACCTGCGCGGCCAAAAGCTCGGCGAGAAAATGATCCTGTGGGCGGTCGAGCAGTGCCGCGCGCGACACTGCAAGCTGGTCCAGCTCACATCGTCGGCGAGCCGCGCCGACGCGCACCGCTTTTACGCCCGGCTCGGTTTCGTCCAGAGCCATGTCGGCATGAAACTGCATCTGAGGGACTGATCATGGCAGGTAAGTTTTTCGACGAATGGCAGGTCGGGGACAGCATCGTCCACGACATCCGCCGCACGGTGACCGAGACCGACAATCTGCTCTTCACGACGATGACGCACAATCCGCAGCCGCTGCACCTCGACATCGAGGCGGCGAAGGCGTCGGAGTTCGGTCAGATTCTCGTCAACGGCACCTTCACCTTCAGCCTGATGGTCGGGCTGTCGGTCGGCGACACGACGCTCGGCACGCTTGTCGCGAACCTCGGCTACGACAAGCTGGTGATGCCGAAGCCGGTGTTTCTCGGCGACACGTTGCGCGCGACCAGCGAGGTCATCGGCCTCAAGGAATCGAAATCGCGGCCGAATGCGGGTATCGTGACCTTCCTGCACCGCTGCATCAACCAGCGCGACGAGATCGTCTGCCAATGCGAACGATCGGCGCTGATCAAGAAGAAAGACGCCTGATGCGCCTCCGCTCCCTCCTTTTCGTCCCAGGCGACCGGCCCGAACGCTTTGCCAAGGCGGCGGCATCGGGGGCCGACGCGATCATCCTCGACCTCGAGGATTCGGTGTCGCCCGCGAACAAGGAGGCTGCGCGCACGGCGGTCGCCGATTATCTCGCGGGCACACGCGAGGTGGTGACGCTGGTGCGCGTCAATCCGCTCGACGGGCATATGACGGCCGCCGATATCGCCGCGATCGCCGCCGCTCGTCCCGATGCGATCATGCTGCCCAAGGCCGAGGGCGCGCCGAGCATCGCGCAGATCGACACGATATTGCGCAGCGAATCGGCGCCCGACGCCTCGCTGCCCGCGATCCTGCCGATCGCCACGGAAACGCCGTCGGCGATCTTCACGCTCGGCAGCTATCGCGAAGCGAGGGACCGGCTTGTCGGGCTGACCTGGGGCGCCGAGGACCTGCCCGCCGCGATCGGCGCCGCGACGAGCCGCGAGGCCGACGGCGGCTATACCGAACCCTATCGGGTCGCGCGCGCGCTGACGCTGTTCGCGGCCCACGCCGCGGGCGTCGCCGCGATCGACACGGTGTTTCCGGCGATCAAGGACGAGGCGGGCCTTGCCACCTATGCCGCGCGCGCGCGGCGCGACGGTTTCACCGGCATGATGGCGATCCATCCGTCGCAGGTCGCGCCGATCAACGCCGCCTTCACCCCCTCGGCGGACGAGGTGGCGCGCGCGCAAGCGATCGTCGACGCCTTCGCCGCCCATCCGGGCGCCGGGGTGTTGCAGGTCGACGGCAAGATGGTCGACGCGCCGCACCTCAAGCAGGCACGTCATTTGCTGTCGCTGGCGGATTAGGCAGCGCCCGTTTCCGTCATTGCGAGCGAAGCGAAGCAATCCAGAGCGGCTTGTCCCATTCTGGATTGCTTCGCTTCGCTCGCAATGACGGGTAGCTATTTGAACGGCCGCCGGCGCTTCATCCACGCCTTGCCGCGGTGCCAGCTTTTCTTCAGGCCGCGCTCGGTCAGGCTTTCGAACATCGCGTCGGGGCTCGTCGGGTCGAGCAGTTCATTCTCGGCGATAAAGTCGTCGAAGGGGCCCGGCGCGACGAGATCGAGCAGTTCGAGCGATCGCCCGTCGCCGCGGAGCGCTTCGATCGTTTCGATCAGCGACTCCGTGCGCTCGAAGAGGCGCGCGACCTTCGCAGGTTCCACCCCCAGATGCTCGGCGATCAGCGATTCGCGCAGCCGGGTGATCGTCGGCTCGATCCCGCGGTTCGCCGATAGCGCCGCGTCGATCGTCACGTCGCATTCGCTGTCGAGGCCCATCGAGCGATTGTTCATGTTCGACGACCCGACACGGATCAGCCGGTCATCGACGATCGCGGTCTTGGCGTGGACATAAATGGGATCGCCGCCTTTGGTCCGCGGGAAATAGACTTTCAACCGATCGCCATGCTTCGCCTTCGCGATCTCGCGCACCAGCTTCACTCGCGCGGCGTCCATCGCCATCTGTTCGAGCCAGCCATCGGCGGTCTTCGGCATCACCATGACGAATTCGGGCGGATCGTCTTCGTTCAGCCGCTCGGCGATGGCGGCGGCGATCTTGCCGCAGGTGAAATATTGATTCTCGAAATAGGCGAAGCGCTTGGCACCCATAATGAGGTCGAGATAGAGTTGCTCGATCTCGCGGATTTCGGGATAGCCGTCATATTCGGCGCGAGTGCGCGAGATCGCGACTTCGACGTCGCGAAAATCGGGGTCGAGGTCGTCGGGCCAGCTCTCGCCCACCCCGCTCAGGTCGCGGAGCGGCTTGTTCGTCGCGCGCTGCCAGCGCTCGTTGCCGAGGTCGGCGAGCGCCTCGCCGACGGGACCCGCGAGGATCATCGTCGAATCGTGCCACGGCATATAGGGTTTGCCGCCCGGCGTTCGGCGGTGCGGATCGTCGTCCTGATGCTCGCGCGTGTCCCAGCGGCTCGAACCGACGTCGATCCCGCCGCACACCGCGAGATGATCGTCGAAGACCGCGACTTTCTGATGATGGCTGCATCCCGCCGGATGCGCGCTGTCGAGCCGGAAGCTGATCGAGCGCGTGACCTTCCACCGCGCGACCATCGCGACGATGCTCGGCATCGCGAACTGCTTCAGTCCGCCGAAATTCCAGCGCAATATGTCGATGTCGCGCTCGGGGCAGTTCTTCGCGAGGCGCAGCATATAATGGCCGAGCGCCTCGCCGCTGCCGTCGGCGTCGGGGGTCAGCGCGATGCGCGGGTCGAAATCCCACCCGATCAGCAGGATGCGCTCCTTCGCATCGGCCATCAGCCGCGCGAGCAGGGCGTAATAATCGGCGGCGTCGACGATCATCCGCGCCTTGTTCGCGCGCTCGATCCGCCAGCAATTGCGCCCCGCCTCGACGATGGGGGTAAGATCGGCCTCGCTCATCGCCGACGCCACGCATGGCGGCGGCGAAGGTTGCGCGGGCGGCCCATCAGGCCGCGAAAAATTGTTCCGGGGTCAGCGCCATCATCGCTTCGCTGCCCGCTTCGATCTTCCGCCGCAGCGCGCCCGCGTCGGGCATGAAGCGTTCGCCGAAATGGCGCGCGGTGACCAGTTTCGCTTCGAGGAAGCCCTTGTCGCCGCGGCCTTCGCCCAGCGCCTTCTGCGCCGCCTCGGCCATGCGCAGCCACATCAGGCCCAGCGCGACAATGCCCATGATGTGCATGTAATGATGCGCGCCGGCGCCGACATTGTTCGGATTGGTCATGCCGTTCGCCATGAACCACATCGTCGCGGCCTTGAGTTCGCCGTTCGCCTTTTCGAGCCGGCCTGCGAAATCGGCGAGCGGGCCGTCCTTCGCCGCGGCGCATTCGGCGTCGACGACCGCGAAGAAGGCCTGCACCGCGCGGCCGCCGTTCTGCGCGAGCTTGCGGCCGACGAGATCCATCGCCTGGACGCCGTTCGCGCCCTCGTAGATCATCGTGATGCGGGCATCGCGGACATATTGGCTCATGCCCTGTTCCTCGATGTAGCCGTGACCACCGAACACCTGCTGCGCGTTGGTCGCGACCTCATAGCCCTTGTCGGTGCCATAGCCCTTGATCACCGGAGTGAGCAGGCTGACGAGGTCGTCGGCCTGCTGTCGCTCCTCCTCGCCCTCCGCCGCGTGCGACAGATCGACCTGCAGCGCCCCCCACAGGCAGAGCGCGCGCAGCCCCTCGACCACCGCCTTGCCGTCCATCAGCATGCGGCGCACGTCAGGGTGGACGAACAGCGGGTCGGCCTTTTCCTGCGGATCCTGCGGGCCGGTGAGCGCACGGCCCTGGCGGCGGTCCTGCGCGTACTGGACCGCATTCTGGAACGCGATGTCGGCCTGGCCGAGTCCCTGGATGCCGACCCCGAGCCGCGCGGCGTTCATCATCACGAACATCGCCGCGAGCCCCTTGTTCTCCTCGCCGACCATCCAGCCCTTCGCGCCGTCGTAATTCATCACGCAGGTCGCGTTGGCATGGATGCCCATCTTGTGCTCGATCGAGCCGCACGAGAGGCTGTTGCGTTCGCCAAGCGAGCCGTCCCCGTTCACGAGGAACTTCGGCACGATGAACAGCGAGATGCCCTTGACGCTGTCGGGTGCGTCGGGGGTCTTCGCCAGCACGAGGTGGATGATGTTGTCGGTGAGGTCATGCTCGCCCGACGAGATGAAGATCTTGGTGCCCGTGACGTCATAGCTGCCGTCTCCGTTCGGCACCGCGCGGGTGCGGATCAGGCCGAGGTCGGTGCCGCAATGCGGTTCGGTCAGATTCATCGTGCCGCCCCATTCGCCCGAGATCATCCTGGGCGCATAGATGGCCTTCTGCTCGTCCGATCCCTTGACCAGGATCGCGGCGACCGCCGCCTGGGTCAACCCGGGGTACATGGAAAAAGCCTGGTTGGCGGCCATGCGATATTCCTCGACCGGGAAGCCGACGACGTGCGGCAGCCCCTGCCCGCCGAACGCCTCGGGCTGGGTCAGCAGCGTCCAGCCGGCGTCGCAATAGGCCTTATAGGCTTCCTTGAATCCTTTCGGCGTCGTCACCGAGCCGTCGTCGTGCCGCGTGCAGCCTTCCTGATCGCCCGAATAGTTGATCGGGAACAGCACCTCCTCGCAGAATTTCCCCGCCTCGCTCAGCACCGCCTCGACCATGTCGGGCGTGGCGTTGGCGAACCCTGGCAGGTTGGCGTAGCGTTCGATGCCGAGCATGTCGTTGATCAGGAACAGCGTATCCTGCACGGGAGCGCGATAGACGGGCATGGGGTATCCTTCTGAGAATCGGGTGTCAGCAATCGGTCCTTGCCTGGGGAGCGGCTCAGCCAGCCTTCTGGCCGGCGTCGACCTTCTTCACCGTATCGATGAACCGTGACAGCTCATCTACAGCGCTGTCAATATCGTCGCGCTGGCGGCGCAGGAGCGCGATGCGTTCCTGGCATTTCTCTATCGTCACCTGGCGCTGCAGCTTGCGGCCGTCGCCGACGTCGTAGAGGTCGATCATCTCGCGAATGTCGGCGAGGCTGAAGCCGGTGCGCTTGGCGCGCAATATCCAGGCGAGCCGGGCGCGATCGCGCTTCGAATAGATGCGCGACAGCCCCTTGCGCGACGGGCTGATCAGCCCCTCGTCCTCATAGAAGCGCAGCGCACGCGCGGTCACGCCGAATTCGGTCGACAAATCGGTGATGCTGAACTGTTCGCGCCCCAGATGATCGGGCGTGTCGATATGGGCGTGGCCGTATTCTTCGGTCATGATGGCAGGATTAGTTTCCGTTGACGTGAACGTCAAGGCTCGCGGGAACCAGGGGAGGCCCGCGGTTCAATCGGCGCAGGGTCGGGTGTTATTGCCCTCTTCGTCGCGCATCTGCAAGCGTTTCGCGTCGGCGACCGACCAACTCGCGCGCGGCAGCCGCAGCCCCGCGAGCGAGGCGCGGCCCGGACACAGGCTGTCGCACTGTGACGGCAGGCTTCCCGGCAGCCGCAGCTCATCTTCTTCCTCCCGCAAGACGACGCGGCAATCCTCGACGCCGGCGAAAGTGAAGCGCCAGCCGTCGCCTTCGCGCGCGACCGAGCCACTTGCTCGACATGAAAAGCCCGTGCCGAACGCCGCGCTGACGGCAAAGCGCCACCGCCCCGCACCGTCGGGCACCACGCACATCGCATCGCGCCCCAGCTCGTGCGCGCGCTCGAACACGCCGGTCGGCTCGGCCGCATCGGGTCGCACGACGCCGCGTTCGCGCGCCGCGAGTTCGAGCGGATTGTCCGCGTCGATCGACCGGGCTTCCTGTTCCGGCGGCGGCCGGTCGCAGCCCGTCAGGAGCAGCGCGCCCGCCAGCAGGGGCAGGCTAACCCTGCGCATCGTTTTCGAGGAAGGTCAGGCTCCCGTCGCGCTCAACCCGGCGGTAGAAGCAGGAACGGCGCCCAGTGTGGCACGCCGGCCCCGCGGGCCGCACGACCAGCAGCAGCGCATCCTGGTCGCAATCGACACGCATCTCGACCAGCGACAGCCCGTTCCCGGACGTTTCGCCCTTGCGCCACAGCGCGCTGCGCGATCGCGACCAGAAATGCGCCTGCCCCGTTTCCCGCGTCAGCCGGATCGCCTCGGCGTTCATATGCGCGACCATCAGCAGCGCGCGCGTGTCGGCGTCGACGACGATCGCGGTCACCAGCCCGGCGGCGTCGAAGCGGGGAAGGAAACGGTCGGTGGTGTCGCGCGGGTCGGCCATGACACGGCCTTTAGGACAGGCTGGCGGCGGCTGAAAAGGCCCCTTTCCGAAAAGAGTCCAAACAAGGGGGCGACATTTGCCTTCGGCGCTCCTATATGCGCGCCAGTTGCCGCCCCCAACGCCCCGGATCATCATGCTGACGACCCATCCTTTCGACGACGACAAGCTCCGCGAGGAGTGCGGCGTCTTTGGCATCCATGGCGCCGACAGCGCCGCCGCCGTCGTCGCGCTCGGCCTCCACGCGCTGCAGCATCGCGGACAGGAAGCCGCGGGCATCACCGGCTTCGACGGCAAGGAATTCCACACCCACCGCGCGATGGGCCATGTCGCGGGCAATTTCGACCGCGACGACATCATGCGCCAGCTCGCCGGCGCCTCGGCGATCGGCCATGTCCGCTATTCGACGACGGGCGAAACCGCGCTGCGCAACGTCCAGCCGCTGTTCGCCGACCTTGCCACCGGCGGTTTCGCGGTTGCACACAACGGCAATATCTCGAACGCCGTGGCGCTGCGGAAGATCCTTGTCCGCCGCGGCTCGATCTTCCAGTCGACCAGCGATACCGAGGTGATCATCCACCTCGTCGCGACGTCGAGTTATCGTACCCTGCTCGATCGTTTCATCGATGCGCTGAAGCAGGTCGAGGGCGCCTATTCGCTGATCGTGCTGACCGCGGAAGGCATGATCGGCTGCCGCGATCCGCTCGGCATTCGTCCGCTCGTCATCGGCAAGCTCAACGACGCCTTCATCCTCGCGTCCGAAACGGTGGCGCTCGACGTCGTCGGCGCCGAATTCGTGCGGTCGGTCGAGCCGGGCGAGTTGGTCATCATCCGCGACGGCGAACTGACGTCGCACCATCCCTTTGCCGAGCGTTCCGCGCGCCCGTGCATCTTCGAATATGTCTATTTCTCGCGTCCCGATTCGATCGTCGACGGCACCAGCGTCTATTCGGTGCGCAAGGCGATCGGCGCCGAGCTGGCACGCGAAAATCCCGTCGATGCCGATCTCGTCATCCCCGTCCCCGATTCGGGCACGCCCGCGGCGATCGGCTATGCGCAGGAATCGGGCATTCCCTTCGAACTCGGGATCATCCGCTCGCACTATGTCGGGCGCACCTTCATCCAGCCCGGCGACAAGGTCCGCCACCTGGGCGTCAAGCTGAAGCACAACGCCAACCGCGCGCTGATCGCGGGCAAGCGGATCGTGCTGATCGACGATTCGATCGTGCGCGGCACGACCAGCCTGAAGATCGTGCAGATGATGCGCGACGCGGGCGCGGCCGAGGTGCATATGCGTATCGCGAGCCCGCCGACCCAGCACAGCTGCTTCTATGGCGTCGATACGCCCGAGCGCGCCAAGCTGCTCGCGGCGCAGATGACGATCGGTCAGATGGCGAATTTCATCAACGCCGACAGCCTCGCCTTTCTGACCATCGACGGCCTTTACCGCGCGCTCGGCGAAGCGAAACGCAACGACGATATCCCGCAATATTGCGACGCCTGCTTCACGGGCGCCTATCCGACCACGCTGACCGATTTCGACGAGCATGCGCTGGAAGACCAATTTTCGCTGCTTGCCGAACGGGTTGTCTGATACAATGAGCAAAGTGACTGAAGAGCTGGCGGGCCAGGTCGCGCTCGTTACCGGCGCGAGCCGCGGGATCGGCGAAGCGATCGCCGAGGCGCTGGCGGCGCGCGGCGCGCATGTCGTGATCACCGCGCGCACCGCGGGCGGACTCGAAGAGCTCGAAGACCGTATCCACGCCGCCGGCGGCAGCGCGACGATCGCTCCGCTCGACCTGACCGACGGCGACAGCATCGCCCGGCTGGCGAGCGCGATGGCCGAACGCTGGCAGCATCTCGACATGCTCGTCCTCAATGCGGCGATGCTCGGCACGCTGACTCCGGTCGGGGCGATCGACGGCAAGGAATTCAACAAGCTGCTGACGCTGAACCTCGTCGCGCAGCAGGCACTGATCGCCAATTTCGACCCGCTGCTTCGGCGCGCCGCGCACGGTCGCCTGCTCGCGCTGTCGACCGGCGTTGCGCGCGAACCCCGCGCCTATTGGGGCGCCTATGCGGCGTCGAAGGCGGCGCTCGAGGTGCTGGTGACCAGCTATGGCGCCGAGATGCGCAATATCTCCAACGTCCGCACCGCGATCCTCGACCCCGGCGGCACCCGCACCCAGATGCGCGCACGCGCTTATCCGGGTGAGGATCCGCAGAGCATCAAGGAGCCCGCGGCGGTCGGCGAATTCGTCGCGAAGCTGATGGTCGACGGCTTCGACAGCACCGATTTCCATGCGCTGCCGAAAGTGATGGTCGAGGCTTAACGCGATCTTTGCTTTCCCATGTGTAGAAGAGCGGCCGGTTTCGCATTCTGCAAAAGGCACTCGCATGGCCAGCACCTTTATCCGCTCGCTCGTCGCAACCGTGGTCGGGATCGTCGTCGCCTTCGCGCTGATCCTGCTCGCGCAATATGCGGGCGGCGAATTGTCGCCCGAAGCCTATGACCCTGGGACCGGCGAGATACTGATCCCCGCGGGCGCGACAGTCGCTCTGATCGTCGGCTGGTTCGCGGGCGCCTTTGCCGGCGGCTGGGTCGCGATGCGCGTCTCCGGCCGCGCCGGACCCGGCTGGGTCGTCGCGGGCGCAGTGATCGGCGCCGGCCTCTATCGCGCGGTGACCTTGGCCGACGCCTGGTGGGTGATGGCGCTCGGCGTCCTCGTCCCGCTCGCCGCCGCCTGGGCGGCGCAGCGCACCACGAGCCTCGCCGCGAACTGAGGGCGTCGCCCCTGCGAAGGCAAAAGCGACGTTTCCCTATTTAGCCTCGCGGTCCACCGCCGCCTGCACCGCCTTGTAAAAAGCCTCGCGCGCCGCGCCGACGCCCTCGGGGTCGGTCGCGGTCGGCCAGTTGCCGTTCGATGCGATCACCAGTTTGCGCGTGGGATCGATGAAGATGCCCTGGCCGAAGATGCCCTGCGCGGCGAAGCTGCCGTCGTCGTTGGTCCACCATTGATAGCCATAGCCGCGGCCTGGAATGTCGATGCCGGCCTGCTTGGTCGTCGCGGCGGGAAGCCAGTCGTCGGGCAGCATTTTCTGGCCGCCCGCAACGCCGCCGCCGAGGATGAACTCGCCGAAGCGGGCATAGTCGCGCAGGCTGGCGGACATGCAGCAGCCACTGATCTCATGCCCCGTCGGCCCGAGCATCCACACCGCGTCCTGCTCCATGCCGAAGGGTTTCCAGACCTTCTCCGACAGATAGTCGGACAGCGTCTTGCCCGTCGCGCTCGACACCAGCACGCCGATCAGATTGGTTTCGCCGGTCTTGTAAACCCACTTCGAGCCCGCGGGCGCTTCGCGCGGCAAGGTCTTCATATAACTGACGGTTATATCTTCCCCCGCGACGGGCTTTTGCAGGTTGAACTGCGCGACGTCGGACTTGGGATCGGTATAATCCTCGTTCCATCTGACGCCCGAGGTCATCGTCAGCAGCTGGCGGACGCTGACGTCATCATAAGCCGACCCTTTGAGCCCCGGAATATAAACGGTCACCTTGTCGTCGAGGCTCTTGATATAACCGTCTTTCACCGCCGCGCCGACGAGGGTCGAGGTGAAGCTCTTCGCGACCGAAAAGCTGGTCCAGCGACCCGCGGCGCCATAGCCGAGCGCATATTTCTCGAGCCGGATCTTGCCGTCCTGGACGATG
>Ga0182745_1001821_pt1 | contig 19850 bp, 18 predicted proteins | sample eDN3rd30CKraftBY_FD_128523 | JGI IMG/M metagenome (GOLD analysis project Ga0182745, IMG submission 128523) | Enriched backyard soil microbial communities from Emeryville, California, USA - eDNA 3rd pass 30_C Kraft BY (version 2) (version 2) | ecosystem: Environmental > Terrestrial > Soil >...
ACCGCTACATGGAAATCATCTGATGTCGTCGCCGACGGCCACGGTTCCATCCCACGCCCGCGTCGTCATCGTCGGCGGCGGCATCATGGGCTGCTCGACGGCCTATCATCTCGCCAAGCTGGGCTGGAAGGACATCGTGCTGCTGGAACAGGGGCGGTTGAGCGGCGGCACGACCTGGCATGCGGCGGGGCTCGTGGGCCAGTTGCGCAGCGTCCAGAACCTGACCCGGCTGATCCGCTACAGCACCGAGCTGTATTCGAAGCTCGAGGCGGAGACCGGTCTCGCCACCGGCTGGAAACGGTCGGGCTCGCTCATCGTGGCGCGCACCGAAGAGCGCATGACCCTGTTGCGCCGCTCGGCCGCCATGGCCAATGGGCAGGGCGTCGTGTGCGAGCCGCTGACTCCGCAACAGGCCGGCGACAAGTATCCAATCATGCGCACCGACGATCTCGTCGGCGCCGTATGGCTGCCGGGCGACGGCAAGGCCAACCCGGCCGACATTACGCAGTCGCTGGCCAGGGGCGCGCGCAACGGCGGCGTCCGCATCTTCGAGAAAGTGCGGGTCACGGCGATCGACACCGAGGAGGGGCCGGGCGGCCCGCGGGTCACCGGCGTGCAGACAACGGAAGGCCCGATCAAGGCCGAGATCATCGTCAACTGCGGCGGCCAGTGGGCACGCCAGCTCGGCCGCATGGTCGGCGTGACGGTGCCGCTCTATTCCTGCGAGCACATGTATATCGTCACCGAGAAGATGGAGAACGTGCCGCGCGACCTGCCGGTGATGCGCGATCCCGACGGCTATATCTATTTCAAGGAAGAGGTCGGCGGCTTGTTGATGGGCGGCTTCGAGCCGGAGGCCAAGCCCTGGAACAAGGACGTCATTCCCGACGATTTCGAGTTCGGCATGCTGCCGGACGATTGGGACCAGTTCCAGATCCTGATGGACAATGCGCTGATCCGCGTGCCGTCGCTGGAGAAGACCGGCATCAAGACCTTCATGAACGGCCCGGAAAGCTTCACGCCCGACATGAACTACATCCTGGGCGAGGCGCCGCAGCTGCGCGGGTTCTTTGTCGGCGCCGGCTTCAACTCGATGGGCATCGCGAGCTCGGGTGGGGCCGGCATGGCGCTGGCCGAATGGATCGTCGCCGGCGAGCCGACGATGGATCTCTGGCCGGTCGACATAAGGCGCTTCGCGGGCTTCCACGGCAACGATGCGTGGCTGCGCAGCCGCGTCGCCGAGACGCTGGGCCTGCACTACAAGATGCCGTGGCCGCAGCGCGAGCAGGAGAGCGGCCGGCCGTTCCGCCGCTCGCCGCTCTACGACCGGCTGAAGGCGCGCGGCGCCTGGTTCGGCAACAAGATGGGCTGGGAGCGGCCCAACTGGTTCGCGGGCGAAGGCAAGGTGCCCGAGATGCACTATGGCTGGGGCCGCGGCGCCTCCGGCGGTTGGTTCGACGCGGTCGCGGCCGAGCATCGCGCCACCCGCGAAGGCGTGACGCTCACCGACGAGACCTCGTTCGGCAAGCTGCTGGTGCAGGGCCGCGATGCCGAGGCCGTGCTGCAGCACCTTTGCGCCAACGACGTCGCCATACCTGTCGGCCACACCGTCTATACCGGCGTGCTGAACGAGCGCGGCACCTTCGAGAGCGACGTCACCGTCGCGCGGCTGGCGCGCGACAGGTTCATGGTCATCACCGGCTCGGCCCAGCCGATCCGCGACATGGATTGGCTCGGCCGGCACCTGCCGGCCGAAGCTCATACCGTCCTGACCGACGTGACGTCGGGCTGGACCGTGCTCTCCGTCATGGGACCGAAGAGCCGCGCGCTGCTCCAGAAGGTGAGCCGGGCCGATCTCTCGAACGAAGGCTTTCCCTTCGCGACGATCCGCGAGATCGGCATCGGCTACGCCACCGTGCTGGCCTCGCGCCGTACCTACATGGGCGAGCTTGGCTGGGAACTCTACGTGCCTGTCGAATTCGCCGTCACGGTGTTCGAGACGCTGCACGACGCGGGCGCCGAATTCGGCCTGCGCGATGCCGGCTACTACGCCATCGAGACGCTGCGGCTGGAGAAGGGATACCGTGCCTGGGGCCGTGAGCTGACGCCCGACGACACACCATTCCAGGCGGGCCTCGGCTGGGCGGTGAAGCTCGACAAGCCGGGCGGCTTCATCGGCCAGAAGGCGCTGCTCGAGGCCAAAGCAAAGCCACTCACCCGACGCCTCGTCTCGGTCGTCCTCGAAGACCAGGAACCGCTGCTGTGGGGCGGCGAGGCTTTGCTACGGGACGGCAGGCCGGTCGGCGATCTCACCTCGGCGGGCTACGGGCATACGCTCGGCGCGTCGGTCGGGCTGGGCTATGTGAAGCGCAGCGACGGTCAGGCGATCGACCCGGCCTGGCTGGAGGGCGGCCGCTTCGAGGTCGATCTGGCCGGAACCAGGCTTGGCGCGCGGGTCTCGCTGCGCGCGCCCTACGATCCGACGGGAGCGCGGATCAAACTTTAAGAATTCAAACGGGGGAGTGGGGCATGCGTCTGTTGGTGGTTCTCGCGACGGCAGTGCTTGCACTGTCGGGGGTCGCACGGGCTCAGGAAGTCGTCGTCTATACGTCTTACGAACGCGAGGATCTTGCGCCTTACAAAGCGCGCGCCGAGAAGGACCTGCCGGGCATCACCATTCGCTGGGTTCATGATGCCAACGGCGTCCTGACAGCGCGTCTGTTGGCCGAGAGGGCCAATCCGCGCGCCGACGCTGTGTGGGGCGTCGCGGCCTCGAGCCTCGGCCAGCTGGCAGACGCCGACGTGCTGCTGCCCTACGCGCCGCCCGGCCTCGACAAGATTCCCGCCAAGTTCCGCGATCCCGCCAACCCGCCGCGCTGGTTCGGCAACTCCGCCTGGGTGGCTGCGATCGTGTTCAACGAAGCCGAGGGCAAGAAGCTCGGCATCCCCAAGCCCGAGACCTGGGCCGATCTCACCAAGCCCGTCTACAAGGGCAAGGTCGTGATGCCGCATCCGCTGTCGTCGGGCACGGGATTCCTCGACGTTTCCGCCTGGCTGCAGGCCTTCGGCGAAGCGGAGGGCTGGAAGTTCATGGACGGGCTGCACGAGAACATCTGGCGCTACACCCATTCGGGCTCGCAGCCTGCGACCCTGGCAGCGCGCGGAGAGGCGGTGGTCGGTATCGCCTTCGACATTCGCGCGGCCCGAGAACTGGCGCAGGGCGCACCGGTCGCCATCGTGTTTCCCGAGAAAGGGTTGGGCTGGGAGATGAACGCCTTTGCGGTCGTGAAGGGCGCGCCGCATCTCGAGGCGGCGAAGAAGCTCGCCGACTGGGCGGCGTCGGATGCGGCGATGCAGATGTATGCCGAGACCCGCGCCGTCGCGGCACGGCCGGAATTCTCCAAGCCGGTCAAGAACCTACCGACCAACCTCGCGGACCTGCTGATGGAGAATGACTTCGCCTGGGCAGCGGCCAATCGCGAGCGCATCCTCGCCGAGTGGTCCAGGCGCTACGACAGCAAGGCTGATCCGAAGAAGAAGTAGAGGACGTTGCCCGGTCAGTGCGACGGGGCTGCCTGGCTGGCAGTTTCCGTCGAGGTCGTCTTGAGGCGCGTCTCGGCCAGTTCGCCGGCGGCTTCGAGGATGGGATAGGCGACCGTCGTCAGGTGGCCGTTGATGCGCTTCAGGTCGCGGATCACGTCCATGTGGATCGAGCTGGTCTCGATCGATTCCGGGCGACCTTCGCGCAGGCGGGCATAGTGGCTGTCGGCGGCGCGCGCCTCGGCCTCGCGCATCGCGGTCTTTTCCGCGACGAGGCGGCGGGCCAGAGTGATGTCACGGGTCGTGAAGACGTTCAGCGCCAGCCGTAGATTATCAAGTACCCGGGCGTGGAAGGCGCGCAGCTCGGCCGTGCCCTCGGCGGAGAAGGCGTAGCGATTCTTGATCTTCTTGGCGGCCAGTTCCATCAGGTTCTTGTCGATGATGTCGCCGGCATGTTCGAGATTGGTGACGAAGGTCAGAATCTCTACATAGCGCTTGCCGTCCTCTTCCCCCAACTCCGTGCGCGAGGTCTGGATCAGGTAGAGCTTGATTGCCTCGTAGAGGCTGTCGACGGCATCGTCCGCCGCCTCGATCGACTTCATGGCGCGCGCGTCGTTCTTCTCGAACACGTCCATCGTCTGGCGCAGCATGTCGGAGACCTTGTCGCCAAGATTGAGCGTCTCGCGCATCGCGCAGCCCAGCGCCTCGGCCGGCGTGTCGAGCACGTTGGGGTCGAGGCTGCGCGGCTTGCCGGGGTCGTCGGTCTGCGGCCGGTCGGGCACCAGACGCCGGCACAGCGCGGCGATGGGATCGATCAACGGCAGGAAGACGATGGCGGCGACCACGCTGAACGCGGTGTGGAAATTGACCAGCAGCCGCCCGGGCGCCGGATCGACCATCATCAGCCACTGGTGGAACGGGCCGAGGAACGGCAGCAGCGCGATGCCGACGGCGACGCGCGTGATGAGATTGCCGAGCGGCAGGCGCCGCGCCTCGGTGTCGGTGGCGGCCTGGTCGAAATAGGGAGCGACCGCGCCGCCGATATTGGCGCCGATCACCATCGCCATGCCGAGCTTGGGATCGATGATGCCGGTCGAGGCGAAAGACATGACCAGCAGCACGGTCGAGAGGCTGGAATGGATGAACCAGGTGGCGGCGGCCGCCACGAGGACGGCCATCACATACTCGTTCTGCAGGCCTTCCAGCACCGCCACGAAGGCTGGTGCCGAGCGCAACGGCAGGGCCGCGGCCTCCAGCAGATGCAGCGACAGCAGCATCAGGCCGAGGCCGATGGCGACGCGGCCGAGATGGCGCGCCCTGTCCGAACTATTCGACAGGAAGGCGATGACGCCGCCCGCGATCATCAGTGGCGAGATCCAGCCGAGCGGGAAGGACAGAATTTGCGCCGTCAGCGTCGTGCCGACATTGGCGCCCAGCATCACCGCCAGACCGATCGACAGCGAGATCAGGCCGCGACCGGCGAAGGAGGCGAGCAGCAGGGCGGTCGCGGTGCTGGACTGAAGCACGCCCGTCAGCACCACGCCGCCCGTGAAGGCCGTGAAGCGGTTGCGCGAGCAGGCGCCGATGGCACGCCGCAGGGTGGCGCCGAAGGCGCGCGTCAGGCCGGTTCGCACCATGCGCACGCCCCACAGCAGCAGGCAGACGCTGCCGAGGACGTTCAGGATGGTGTCGATGCCTTGCATGATCGCGGAATCCTAAACCTCGTCCCATGACGATGAAAGTTTTTTGACTATTTTGTTACGGTCCCTGAGTCAGGACGCGAGCCGCGTCGCCTCGTCCATGAAGGCTCGAACGAGCGCAACCCGCCGACGCTCCTGCAGGCACACGGCATATTCCGCGACGGCAAGATCCTGATCGGCGATGGTGATGCGACGGAAGCGACGATCCTCGCCGAGTTCGCTCGCGAACACCGCACCGATGCCAAACCCGGCCGCAACCGCTTCGCGCACGCCTTCACGCGTCTGCACCTCGACGATCGACGCCGGCCTGATATCGGCCGCCGCCATCGCCTGTTCAAGCACTTCGCGTGTGATCGAGCCGCGTTCGCGCAGCACCAGCTCCTGGCCGGCCAGCGCCGAGAGGGGCGTGCGGCCGCGTCTGGCGAGGGCATGGCCGGCGGGCGCGAACAGGACCAGCCGGTCGGTCCGCAACCGAACGGCGTGCAGGCGCGGATCGGACAGGCTCTTGGCCATCACCGCGACATCGGCTTCGTGGCGCAGCAGGCGCTCCAGCACGACGGCCGAATTGTCGATCGAGAGGGCGAAGGTGAGGCCGCCGGCGCGTTCCCGCAGCGCGGCCATGATCGGCACGACATGGTGCGCAGAGTCGGCGGCGATGCGCAGATGGCCGCGGGTCAGGGCCTGCTCGCCCAACAGCAGGGCTTGCGCCTCGTCCTGGAGCGCGAACAGACGCGTCGTGACGCCGTGCAGCTGCCGACCCGTCTCGGTGGGAGTGACGCTGCGGCCGCGGCGGTCGAACAGGTGCACGCCATAGGCTTTCTCCAGTGCCGTGACCTGGCCCGAAAGGTTGGGCTGGCTGAGCCCCGAGGCGCGGGCGGCGGCGGAGAAGGAGCCGGCTTCGGCCACGAGGTGGAAGGCGCGCAGCTGGGTGGGTGTCATATATGGGAAACCGATAGTTAACATATGGATTATATACTGGACGGATAGAAACGGCGAGACGATCATCCGCGCCATGACCAAGAGACCTGCTGCCTCCGAAACCGGCGATCCGCTGCTGCTGACGCCCGGCCCGCTCACCACCTCGGCCAGCGTGAAGCAGGCCATGGTCCACGACTGGGGCTCGCGCGATCAGGGCTTCATCGCCATCAACAAGATGGTGCTGGAGAAGATCGTCGAGCTGGCCGGCGGGCAGGGCACGCACGTTACCGTACCGGTGCAGGGCTCCGGCACCTTCGCCGTCGAGGCGATGATCACCAGCTTCGTGCCGAAGTCGGGCAAGCTGCTGGTCGTCATCAACGGCGCCTATGGCCAGCGCGCAAAGAAGATCGCCGAGATCGCCGGCCGTGCGGTCGCGACCTACGAGACGCCGGAGGACACCCCTCCCGATCTCGCCAAACTGGAAGCGATGCTGGTAGCCGATCCCGCCATTACTCACGTCTTCGCGGTCCATTGCGAGACGACGTCAGGCATCCTCAATCCGATCGCCGACCTCGCCGCGCTGGTGAAGAAGCAGGGCCGCCGCCTGCTGGTCGATTCGATGTCGGCCTTCGGCGCGATCGAGATCGACGCACGCAACGTCTACTATGATGCCCTCGCGGCCTCTTCCAACAAGTGTCTCGAAGGCGTGCCGGGTCTCGGCTTCGTCGTCTGCCGCAACAGCGCCCTTGCCGAATGCAAGGGCAACGCGACCACGCTGGTGCTCGACCTGTTCGACCAGGCCGAAGGTTTCGCCAAGACCGGCCAGTATCGCTTCACGCCGCCCATCCACGTCATCGTTGCCTTGGGCAAGGCGATCGAGGAGCACGGCGAAGAGGGTGGCGTGGCGGGGCGCGGCAAGCGCTACCGCGAGAATGCCAGGGTGCTGATCGACGGCATGCGCGCCATGGGGTTCCAGACGCTGTTGCCGAACGAGCTGCAGGCGCCGATCATCGTCACCTTCCACATGCCGACCGATCCCAAGTTCGTCTTCCAGAGTTTCTATGACGGGCTCAAGGACCGTGGCTACGTGATCTATCCGGGCAAGCTCACGGTGGCGGAGTCGTTCCGCATGGGCTGCATCGGCCGGCTCTATCCCGACCACATGCGCGGCGCCCTGGCGGCGGTCCGTGAGGTGCTGGACGAGATGCGGGTCACCAACGGCGGCCCGGCACTGGCCGCAGAGTAGGGAACAGGACATGGCACCCGACAGCATGAACGTCAGCGGCGGCGACATCTCCGTGAACGGCCGCACTTACCGTTTGCCCACGCAGCCCGTCGTCGTGGTCTGCGTCGACGGTTCGGAGCCCGGCTATATCGAGCGCGCCGTCGAGGCGGGCCAGGCGCCGTGGTTTGCCAAGATCCTGAAGGACGGCACCAACCTGATCGGCGAGTGCGTGGTGCCGAGCTTCACCAACCCCAACAATCTCTCGATCGTCACTGGCCGTCCCCCGGCGGTCCACGGCATCTGCGGCAACTACTTCCTCGATCCCGAGACGGGCAAGGAAGTGATGATGAACGATCCGAAGTTCCTGCGGGTCGAGACGCTGTTCCCGGCCTTCCAGCGCGCCGGCTGCCGCATCGCCGTCGTCACCGCCAAGGACAAGCTGCGCGGCCTGCTCGGCAAGGGGCTGGAGCTGGGCGCTGGCAAGGCCTGCTCCTTCTCGTCGGAGAAGTCCGACAAGGCGACGCTTGCCGACAACGGCATCGACGGTGTGAACGAGCTGGTGGGCATGGCCGTGCCGGACGTCTACAGCGCCGGCCTCTCGGAGTTCGTGTTCGCCGCCGGCGTCAAGCTGATGGAGCGCGATCGGCCGCAGATCATGTATCTTTCGACCACCGACTACATCCAGCACAAGCACGCCCCGGGCACGCCGGTCGCCAACGCCTTTTACGCCATGATGGACGGGTACCTGGCCAAGCTCGACGCCATGGGCTGCACCATCGTCGTCACGGCCGACCACGGCATGAACGCCAAGTTCGGCAGCGACGGCCAGCCGGACGTGATCTATCTGCAGGATCTGTTCGACGGCTGGGTGGGCAAGGACAATGCCCGCGTCATCCTGCCGATCACCGATCCCTATGTCGTGCATCACGGTGCGCTGGGCTCGTTCGCGGTGGTCTATTGCACCAATCCGACGGAGTGGGCCGCCAAGCTGAAAGCCATGCCGGGCATCGAGGCGGCGCTCACCAGGGAAGAGGCGGCCGCGACATTCGAGTTGCCTGCCGATCGTCTGGGCGATCTCATCGTGGTTTCGACCAAGCACAAGGTATTGGGCACCTCGGCCTCGCGGCACGATCTTTCGGGGCTTACCGAGCCGCTGCGCAGCCATGGCGGCACTTCAGAGCAGCGGGTGCCGCTGCTGTGCAACCGCAAGCTCGCGAATGCCGATACGGGGGCGCATCGCTGGCGCAACTTCGACGCCTTCGATCTCGCCCTCAACCTCGTCGCCTGAGAGACCGCCCAGATGGATACGATCACCCGCACGGGTTCCGACGTTCGCCATGAGTATCTCCGCATCGCCGGCAGGAAGGTCGAGACCAAGGCGCGCCTCGAAGTGCGCTTCCCCTGGGACAACCGCCTGGTCGGTACCGTGCCGCGCGCCACGCCTGAGCTGGTCGCCGAAGCCTTCCAGATCGCCCACGATTACAAACCGAAGCTCACACGGTATCAGCGCCAGCAGATCCTGCTCAAGACGGCCGATCTGCTCGTTTCCCGCAAGGAGGAGCTGTCGCGCCTGATCACCCTCGAGTCGGGCCTCTGCCTGAAGGATTCGCTCTACGAGGTCGGCCGCGCCTATGACGTCTTCACCTTCGCCGGCCAGCTCTGCATGCTGGACGACGGCCAGACCTTCTCCTGCGATCTCACCCCGCACGGCAAGTCGCGCAAGATCTTCACCCTCCGCCAGCCGTTGAACGCCATCTCGGCGATCACGCCGTTCAACCATCCGCTCAACATGGTGGCGCACAAGCTGGCGCCGGCCTTCGCGACCAACAACTGCGTGGTGTTGAAGCCGACCGAGTTGACGCCGCTCACCGCGCTGTTCCTCGCCGACACGCTCTACGAGGCGGGCCTGCCGCCGGAGATGCTGTCGGTCATCACGGGGAACCCGTCCGACATCGGCGATGCGATGATCGTCGACCCGCGCGCCGACCTCGTGACCTTTACGGGCTCGGTCCGGGTCGGCAAGTATATCGCCGAGAAGGCCGGCTACAAGCGCATCGTCCTCGAACTCGGCGGCAACGATCCGCTGATCGTCATGGAGGATGCTGACCTCGACAAGGCGGCCGAGCTGGCGGTGGCCGGCGCCACCAAGAATTCAGGCCAGCGCTGCACTGCCGTGAAGCGCATCCTGGTCGTCGACAAGGTGGCCGATGCCTTCGTGGAGCGCGTGCTGGCCAAGGCGAAGAAGCTCAAGGCCGGCGATCCGCTCGATCCCGAGACCGATGTCGGTACCGTGATTCACGAGCGTGCCGCGACGCTGTTCCAGAATCGGGTGAGCGAAGCCGTCGCGAAGCACGGCGCCAAGCTGCTGCACGGCAACGACCGCCAGGGCGCACTCTTCCCGCCGACCGTGGTCGATCATGTCGACCCGCAGGCCGAACTGGTGCGCGAGGAGACCTTCGGTCCGGCGATCCCGATCATCCGCGTGAAGGACATCGCCCACGCCATCCAGGTCTCCAACGGCACGGCCTATGGCCTGTCGTCGGGCGTTTGCACCGACCGTCTCGACTACATCACGAAGTTCGTCGATGAGCTGCAGGTCGGCACGGTGAACGTCTGGGAAGTGCCGGGCTACCGTATCGAGATGTCGCCGTTCGGCGGCATCAAGGATTCGGGCCTCGGCTACAAGGAAGGCGTGCTCGAGGCGATGAAGAGCTTCACCAACGTGAAGACCTGGTCGCTGCCCTGGCCGGGCTAGCGACCGCCGTCACGGCGGCGTCACGTCTGCTTTCGCCCAGCTCTTGTCGGGATTGTAGACGTTGATGGCGGCAGCCTTGGTCGCGGTATCCGGTCCGAGATCCTGCTCGTAGACGACGCCGTCCTGGTTGACCATGAAGGTCATCACGCCGGTATCGTCGTAGCGGACCGGCCAGGCGAGGATGGCGAAGCCGCCGATCATCCGGCCTTTCACGAGATAATCGTACGCGCCGCCCGGCGCATCGGGGCCCTGAGAATAGAGCAGGCGGAAGCGGTAGCCGTAATAGCCGTCTTCGGTGCCGCCCTGGCCTTGGGCCTGGGCCGTCGCGAGGGCAGGGCCGATGGGACTCTCCGGCTCGCCGGGGGCGGCATCCCAGTACAGCCCGTCTTTCCTGCCCGGTGAGCTGAGCAGCCGCCGCGCATAGACCGGCGCGCCGACTTTCATGGGGTCGAGGGCCGCGTATTCATGCTGGGCATCGACCAACGCCAGCAGGCTCTGGATGACCGAAAGCTCGTTGCGTCCGATCTGCCGGGCGGTGATTTCCTTGCGGCCGGCTTCGACGTCGAAGCGCCACTGATCGCCATCCTTTACGAGCGGGATGGGAGCGGTCCAGCCCGTCGTGCCCACCTCGATCGTCGCCTTGTTGCCGTCGACCACAACCTTGTGGCTGGCATCCCAGGCCTGGAGAAACTTCTCGCGCGTGCGTTCCTCGTCCTCGGGCCGGCCGAGGACGAAGTCGCGCCAGCCGGCGCCCAGCGCGGCGCTGACCGCCTTGTCGTCGTCACGCCGGACTGCTTCGGTGAGTGCATCGGCAGCCGCCTCGGGTGTCGCGAAGCCCTGCGGTCTGGCCGTCTGCGCCCATCCGATCGTCGACAGTCCGGCTGCGAAACCGCTGGCCAGGAGGAGGGCGAAGATCGCCCTCTTGAGCAGTGAAGCGTTCATCGCCGTCCTCCTCCGTGGGCACCGCCGCCGACGTGGCCACCGCCGCCACCGCCGCGCGCAGCGCCTCCCCCGGCGCGCGCGCCACCACCGCCGCCCGATGGATGCGTGGCCGCCCGCGATTGCTGCGCCCGGCCGCGGGCGGCCTCGCGATTGACCTGCTGCCCGTTGTTGACGCCGCGGATGGCGCCGCCGCCGCGCTGCGCGCCGGCATGGTTCTGGATATTGGGATGTTGCCCGCCGGCGGCGCGGTTCGTGATGTTGGGACGCTGGGCTGCACCTCCCGCCGGGCGATTGGGCAGGTTGGGGCGGGCATTGGCCTGTCCGCCAGCGGGGCGGTTCTCCAGGCGACCGCGGAATTCCTGGCGCTGGTCGGCGCCCGGGCGCACCTGGTTGAAGCGCTCGCGCGTCGCGGGATCGCGATAGGCCACACCCTTGCGGTGGATCGGCTCGTGCTGCCAGCGGCCGTTGTTGATGTTGTTGACGTTGAAGTTGCGGTCGATGTTGACCGCGCGATTGACGTTCACGTTGACGTAGCTGTTGCCGCGTCCCCAGTTCCAGCCGCCAAAGATCGCGCCAGCCGCTGCAATGCCCGCACCGAACATCAGGCCGCGCAGCAGGGCCGAGCCATAGCCGTAGCCGGGCGGTGGCGGGTAGTAAGTGGGCGGATAGGCCGGGTAGGGCCACGTGCCGTAGACGGTGTTGGGATTGTAGGCCGGGACGTAGATCACTTCCGGACTGGCCGGGGCGATGACGATCGTGCGGTCGGCGCCCGATCCCTGCGAGGTGACCGTCTGCTCCTTGCCGCTCTGCAGATTTCCGGCATCGGCCGCCCTGGCGCGCAGGCGCTGGATCGAATCGGCGACATCCTGCTGCTGGGCGATCATCGCGTCGCCAACTTTCTGCATCCAGTCGAGATTGTCGCTGAGCTGGCTGAGGACCTGGGGGAAGGCGACCAGCGACTTCACGCTGACGTCCCAGCTCTTGTCCTTGACGGCAGCCACGGCGGCATCGCCCTTCAAGGCCGGGTTCGCCTTCGACCAGCGGGCGGCCTCGACGACCTCCAGCGGGTAGCTCGCCGCCATCAGCGTCTGCGCGAGCACCGCGTCGGGATAGAGCGCGATCGGCGCCAGCATCTGGTCGAGCTGTTCGGGCGTGAACGGCTTCTTGCTTGTGTCCTGGGCCAGCGCGGCTCGCGAGACGCCGGCCGCGAGCGTGGCGACAAGCGCGGTGATCAGGCTACGACGCTGCATGAAATGTCTCCCCCGACCGCGGCCCGTCACCGATGCGTTGTGCTCTCATGGCAAACTCGGCGCGACCATGAACCATTTGTGCCCTTCCGCAGTGCCGCCGCAACAAGAATTGGTTCTCTCGTCGCGGCCAGCCCAAGCCAAGCCGCCGACCGGTCCGGGTTCACAGCCAGTGCGAGCAAACGGATGCGGAGCATCGGTGGCTGAAGCTTCGCCGGCCGTGCGATAAGCCTCCGTCATGACCGTCGCGCTTCTCGTCGTCCTCAAGATCACCGTCACGATCATCATCTTCGGCATCGGTCTCGATTCGACGCTGCACGACGCGGTCCGCCTGTTCCGGCACCCCTTGCTGCTGTTGCGCTCCCTGCTGGCCATGTACGTGCTGGTGCCGTTGGCGGCCGTCGGGCTGGTCATTCTGCTGCCGCTGCCGCCGGGGGCGGAAGCCGGTCTGCTGGTGCTCGCGGTCTCCGCCGGGGCGCCGCTGCTGCCGCGCAAGCTGCTGGGCATCGGTGACGGAGCATACATCTTCAGCCTGGTTGTGGTCTCGTCGGTACTGGCCGTGATCCTCGTGCCGCTGTGGCTGGAGATGCTCGGCCCACTGTTCCCTCGACTGCCGCGCCTTGCGCCGGAGAAGACGGCGCTGGTCCTGGGCGAGTCGTTTTTCCTGCCGCTGCTGGCGGGCATCGCGGTGCGCCGGTTCTTCCCGACGTTTGCGGCATGGGCCGGCGAGCGAGTGGTCGGCCTGGCGGGATTGGCCATGGCGCTGGCGGCCGTCGTGCTGTTGGCCGTGAACTGGCATGTGGTGGTCGAGGTCAAATGGCAGAGTATCGCGGCTCTCGCGCTCCTGATCCTGATGGCCCTGGTCATCGGCCACCTCGTCGGCGGCCCGGAGGAGGAAAACCGCTCGGCGCTCGCTGTCGCCTGCGCCACCCGTCACATCGGCGTCGCGGTGGTCGTTGCGACGTCGCTGCCCGGGGCACGTATTGCCGTCGTGATCTCGATCTACATCGCCATCTCGGTGGCGATTACGCTGCCCTATACGCGGTGGCGTCGGCTGGTCGCGGCCAGACATGAGGCGACGTTGAAATAATCTCGATTGTCCCGCAAAGGGCGGCCGAGACAAACTCCGCCAGGTCATTCGAACGAGGGGAAGAGCTTCATGAGTGTCAGCCAGGCCGAGAAGGCCCGCAAGTTTCGGACGCTCCATGAGAGGCCGGGGGCCTTCGTCATCGCCAATCCCTGGGATGCAGGTTCGGCACGTATCCTGGCGGGGCTGGGCTTCGAGGCGTTGGCGAGTTCCAGCGGTGCCAAGGCTGGCGTGCTGGGTAAGCGTGACGGGAGGGTGACGCGCGACGAGGCGCTGGCCAATGCACGCCTGATCGTGAACGCCACCGACCTGCCCGTGGCCGCCGACCTCGAGAAGGGATTTGGCGATTCTCCTGACGATGCAGCGGAAACGATCCGCCAAGCTGCAGGTGTCGGGCTGGTCGGCGGTTCGATCGAGGATGCGACCGGAAACCCGGACCAGCCGCTGTTCGACATCGAAACGGCCACGGCCCGCATCAAGGCGGCGGTCGATGCAGTGCGTTCGCTGCCGGTGCCATTCGTGCTCTCGGCGCGCGCCGAGGGGTTCCTGCGCGGCAAAGCGGATCTCGCCGACGTGATCAAGCGCCTGCAGGCCTACGAGGCGGCGGGCGCCGATGTCCTGTTCGCCCCGGGCCTGCCCGATCTGGCGTCGGTCAAGAAAGTCTGTGGCGCGCTCCGCAAGCCCTTCAACTTCATGGTCGGCATCAAGGGCAAGTCGTTCAGCAAGGCCGAGCTCGAGGCCGCCGGGGTGAAGCGTATCAGCCTCGCCACCTCGCTCTATCGTGTCGCGATGACGGGCCTCATCGAGGCCGCGACAGAAGTGAAGGAAGAGGGGACCTTCACCTATCTCGACCGGGCGATTCCCACGGGCGACCTCAATGCGTTCATGAAGGAGTAGAGTACGACGATGCTGACCGAAGACGAGATGAAGCGCATCGCAGCCGAGGAACGCTATCGCCATTCGATCCGCAAATCTCTGGAAGAGGAGTCCGCGCGGCCCGCGGCCGACCCGCCGCCACCGCCTCCACCGCCGGGTTTCGGCGCCAAACTCTACGAATTCCTGAACAGCTCCGTGGGAATGTGGCTGCTGTCATCGGTCGTCCTGACCGGCGGCGCCGCCTTCCTGCAGCAGGTGCAGCACCAGCATGAGATCTCACTGAAGAATCAGGCGGACCTGACCAGCCACCGCTTCGAGATCGAGCACCGGTTGGACGGGATGAGTTTCCTGCTTCGTCGTGCGGTCACGGTCGGGGACGCCAAGGCGGCCCTGGGCGGCGTCTTCAAGAGCGCGATCCCGGTCGCGCCGGAACTGCAGAACCGCAGCCTCGCCTCACTTTATCTCTCCATCTATCCGCTGCTCGCCGGCACGGAAAAGCAGAAGACGAACAAGGCCTACCATATCGTCAAGGAACTCGAGGACGTCGAATTGATGCTGCAGCCGCTGCCTGACAGCAAGCCGCTGGACGACGCCCAGCGTGCCCAGATCACCAAGTTGATGACGGCGATCCAGCAGCTCAAGTTCGATGACGGAAAGTAGGCGTCAGGCTTTGTCGACGGCGCCACCGCTGTCGACCCAGTCCTTGAAGGCGCCGAGGTTGAAGACGTTGGCGTATCCGAAATCCTTCAGCACCTTGCCGCTGAGGGCCGAGCGGCCACCGGAGGCGCAGTAGACGATCACCGTCTTGGCCTTGTCGAAGGCCTTGTCGTGGGCGGGCGACTCGGGGTCGGCGCGAAATTCCAGCATGCCGCGCGAGACATGGACCGCGCCCGCAACCTTGCCGCTGTTCGCGACCTCGGCCGCGTCGCGCACGTCGACGACCAGCGTGTTGCCCTTGGCGATCATCTCCTTGGCGTCGGCCGGCGTGACCCTCGGCACGGCCGCATTGGCCGCTTCGATCAACTGCTTGACGCTCGTGGGCATGAGATTCCTCCCTGGGATTGAAGTGGAGGGGGAGCCTAGCATGGCGCGCTGGTCGCCCACCGCTGTTTGTCCGAGGCCGCGCCGGGTTCATAGTGTCGACGGTTCGTGAGGGAGTTGAAACATGAGTACCAGTGACATCACGCGCGTGCCCAATCCGCGGGTGCCGGCCAAGTCTTCGGTTGCGGTCTACCGCCTGCCGGGTGGCGGCGGCTTCCTGTGGGGCGTGGCGACCTCGCCCGATCGCACGCAGGACATCCGCGTCCAGACCTTGGGCGCGCTGGGTGTCATCGACGGCTATCTCAAGGACGCCGGTCTCGACCGGACGCGCATCGTGAAGGCGGAAATCGTTGTCACCGACCACGACAACAAGCCGGCCTTCGACGAGGCCTGGGCGACCTGGATGCCGGCCAACCACGGCCCGGTCCGCTCGTTCGTGCAGTCGGTCATGCCCGAAGGCGACCTGATCGAGATCATCATCACGGCGGCGCTCTAGGAGGGGGCGAGGGCGAGCAGCAAAGGCGAGTTGCCAGCCCCATTTCTTTCCGCGATGAAGTTCGGATGGATACAATCGTCGCCCCCGTGCCGCAGGTTCGCACAGCCACTGAACATTTCGACGTGCTGATCGTCGGCGCCGGGCTTTCGGGCATCGGCGCCGCCTGGCATCTGCAGAAGAACTGCCCGGCCAAGAGCTACGCGATCCTCGAGGGGCGGGGCGCGAGCGGCGGGACCTGGGACCTGTTCCGCTACCCCGGCGTGCGCTCGGACTCCGACATGTACACGCTGGGCTACCGCTTCCGGCCGTGGAAAGACGCCAAGGCGATCGCCGATGGGCCGGCGATCCTGAGCTACATCCGCGAGGTTGCGAGCGATCACGACATCGATCGCCACATCCGCTACGACCATCGCGTCGTGGGTGCCTCGTGGTCGACGCCTGACGCCAGATGGACCGTCGAGATCGAGCGCGGCGGGGAGCGCGTGTTCCTGTCGTGTGGCTTTCTGTGGATGTGCAGCGGCTACTACCGTTACGAGGCGGGGTATCTGCCGGACTTCCCCGGCATCGACGGCTTCAAGGGCAGGGTCGTCCATCCGCAGCATTGGCCGCAGGATCTCGACTATGCCGGCAAGAAGGTCGTGGTGATCGGCAGCGGTGCCACCGCGGTGACGGTGGTGCCGTCGATGGCCGAGACCGCCGGTCACGTCACCATGCTGCAGCGCTCGCCGACCTACGTGGTGGCGCGTCCGGCGCAGGATCCGTTCGCCAACAAGATGCGGCGCCGGCTGCCGCTCAAGCTCGCCTATATGGCGACGCGCTGGAAGAACGTGCTGATGGGCATGTATTTTTACCAGATGTGCAAGCGCAAGCCGGAGAAGGTGAAGAGCCTGATCCTGGGCGGCGTGCGCCAGATGCTGGGGCCGGACTACGACGTCGCCACGCATTTCACGCCGAAATACAATCCCTGGGACCAGCGGCTCTGCCTGGTGCCCGACGCGGATCTGTTCCGCGCCATCCGCAAGAAGAAGGCGTCGGTGGTCACCGACACGATCGAGACGTTCACGGAGAAGGGCATCAAGCTCAAGTCGGGCGCCGAGCTCGAAGCCGACGTGGTGGTGACCGCGACCGGCCTTGTGGTGCAACCGCTGGGCGGCGCGAAGCTGGTGGTCGACGGCAAGCCGGTGAAGCCGTCCGATACGATGATCTACAAGGGCATGATGTATTCCGACGTGCCCAACCTCGCCGCGGTATTCGGCTACACCAATGCATCCTGGACGCTGAAGGCCGACCTGGTCTGCGAATATGTCTGCCGCTTGCTGAACTACATGGACCGTAAGGGCTTCAAACAGGCAACGCCGCACAACAGCGACCCGGCCCTCACGGAGGAGCCGTGGGTCAACTTCTCGTCCGGCTACATCCAGCGCGCCCTGCCGCACCAGCCCAAGCAGGGCAGCAAGCGGCCGTGGAAACTCTACCAGAACTACGTGCTCGACCTGATCACGCTGCGCCACGGCTCGCTACGCGACAAGGCGATGGTGTTCACGAAGTAGTATCTCAACTGATGGAAACCTCGACCGAGCCGAACGGGCCGAAATCGGCCACATAGGTTTCGCCGGGCTTGGGCGCCAGCATGCCGGTCAGCGTACCGGTGCTCACCATCTGGCCTTCCTTCATGCCGACGCCGGTGCGCGACAGTTCGTTGGCGAGCCAGGTGAGGGGGACCACGGGATGGTCCAGCGCGGCCCCAGCCGTTCCCTTGCGGCGCAGGCGACCATCTGAGGAGAGGGTCGCCTCCTGCCCCGCGATGTCGCGGTTTCGCCAGTCTTCGATTGCGGGACCGTGGATGATCGTGCCGGAGCCGGCGCCGTCGGCCAGGATCGCCGGCAGCGGCGGAAATAACGCGTCGTGGATGAAGCGGCATTCCGCCAGTTCCAGTCCGGCATGGAGGGAGGCGACCGCATCGGTCACTTCCTCCAGCGTGTACGGCTTATCTCTGGGCGGCAGGTCGCGGCCGAGCTTCGCCTGGTACTCGACCTCGGGGATCGGGCTGGCGAGCCTGGCGTGAACGGCGGTGTGCGGCGTTTCGGCCACGAAGTAGACGCGGCCGTAGATCGGTGAATCCGTCCGCAGCGCCTGCTGCATCTCCTCTTTCATCGCCGCGATCTTCCAGCCCAGCACCGGCCAGCCCAAATCCTCGGCGACCATGCCGGCGATCTTGTATGCCGTCGCCTTGTCGGGCGGCACGAGATGCGGGGCGAGGCCGCTCTGGCTGCGCTGCTCGCGGCGCAGGGCGGCGAGGAGGCGGGCGAGTTCCCGTTGCGCGGTCATGTCCATCGGTGTTCCTTAGCAGAAAGCGGAGGAGACGAGATGCGGACGCAGGCGGAAAAGGGACGGGTGTTTCGCGAGTTGCACGAGCGGCCTGGCCTGCTGCTCCTGCCGAATCCATGGGACGCGGGCACGGCGAAACTGCTGCAGTCGCTGGGCTTCGAGGCGCTGGCCACGACCAGCCTCGGCATGTCGAATGCGCTGGGACGCGTCGACGGCGACAATTCCGTGAGCCGCGGCGAGCTGCTGGAGAACTGCCGCGTGATCGCGGGCGCCACCGACCTGCCAGTGAATGCCGATCTCGAGAACGGCTATGCCGACGATCCGAAGGAGGCCGCGACCATTCTGCGGGATGCGGCTGCGGTCGGCATCGTCGGCGGTTCGATCGAGGATTGGAGCGGCGAGCGAATCTACGACTTCAACCACGCCGTGGAGCGCGTTGCGGCGAGCGCCGAGACGGCGCGTTCGCTGGACGTGCCGTTCACCTTTACCGCCCGGGCAGAGAACCTGATCCGCGGCGTGAAGGATCTCGACGACACGATCCGGCGCCTTCAGGCCTTCGAGAAGGCCGGCGCCGACGTTCTCTATGCGCCGGGCCTCCACGATCTTGCGACGATGCGCATCGTGGCCTCCGAGGTGACGAAGCCGCTGAACGTGGTGATGAGCGCCGGCGATCCCGACCTGACGGCCGAGCAGATCGCGGCGACCGGCGTGAAGCGCATCAGCGTCGGCGGCGCCCTCTCCCGTCTTGCCCTGGCGGCCTTCATGAAGGGGGCGAAGGAGATGAAGGCCGGCAGTTTCCACTGGATGCGCGATACGATGCCGACCAGTGAGCTCAAGAAGGTGTTCTCACCGACATGAAGCGTAAGACTAAGGCCGGCTCCGCGATCCCCGCTCCGGGCGAGGGCAAGCGCGGTGCGGAGGGGCATCTCGGCTATCTGATGCGGCAGGCTCATGCGGCGCTGCGGGGAGCGATGGAGAAGGCGTTGGCCGATCTCGACGTCACGCCGCCACAGTTCGCGGTGCTGACCATGGTCGTGAACTATCCCGGCATCTCTGGCGCGGAGCTTGCTAGGCTTACCTTCCTGACGCCGCAGACGATCAACGTGATCGTCCGCAATCTGGTCAGGGCGGAACTGGTCGGGAAGACGGCCGACGCCGTGCACGGCCGCATCCTGCAGCTCCATGCGACGCCACGGGGCGAGGCTCTGTTGAAGCGGTGCCGGGCACGGGTGATGGCAGTGGAGGGACGGCTGCTGGCGCTCCTGGACCGCGACGACGAGCAGGTCGTGCGGCGCTGGCTGGTGGATGTCGGCAACAAATTGTCTGGGGAAGGGTGAGAAGGCCGCGTGCACGCGGTTGTGGGAAGTGTAACATAATGGTCATGAACGGCCTGTAGCTGCAGGCGTTCGACAGGGGTTGGAAGACCAGGGGGATTAACGAAATGATCGATCGCACCATCTTCAGGCGCGCCGCGCTGGCGGGCGCCGCCGCACTCGCCATGGTCGGCCTCGCGTCGCCGGCCTTCGCGCAAAAAACGAAGCTCACCGTCTACACCGCGCTGGAGAACGACCAGCTCGGCCCGTTCAAGAAGGCCTTCGAGGCCGACAATCCCACCATTGAAATCGCCTGGGTGCGCGATTCCACGGGTGTCGTCGCCGCCAAGCTGATGGCCGAGAAGGACAATCCCCGCGCCGA
>Ga0182745_1001822_pt1 | contig 19848 bp, 16 predicted proteins | sample eDN3rd30CKraftBY_FD_128523 | JGI IMG/M metagenome (GOLD analysis project Ga0182745, IMG submission 128523) | Enriched backyard soil microbial communities from Emeryville, California, USA - eDNA 3rd pass 30_C Kraft BY (version 2) (version 2) | ecosystem: Environmental > Terrestrial > Soil >...
ACCGGCAGCTGGAAGCAGATGCCGAAGGCGAAGATCAGGGTCATGATCAGCGACAGGTATTCGCTGACCTTGGGCAGGAACTCGATGGCGGGGCTGGAATCCGTCGCGAGCTGCTGCATGCCGACCGAGAAGCGCATGAGCAGCGGCATCGCGATGAAGTAGACGCAGGATGCGCCGATGACGAAGAGCACCGGCGTCGCGACGAGATACGGCACGAAGGCGCGGCGCTCGTTCTTGTAAAGGCCCGGAGCGACGAACTTGTAGATCTGGATCGCGATGATCGGGAAGGCGAGGAAGCCCGCGCCGAAAGCCGCCACCTGGATCTGCGTGAACAGGTATTCCAGGCCGTGCGTGTAGACGAGATGCGCCCTCTCGGGCGAGCCGACCGCGAGCACATAGGGCCAGACGAGCGCGTTGTAGATGTACTTCGCACCGGCGAAGCAGATGAAGAACATCAACACGAACGCCACGAGCGCCTTGATCAGGCGCGAGCGGAGCTCGGTCAGGTGCTCGATCAGAGGCGCGCGCGAAGCCTCGACCTCATCGTCGTCAACGGCGGTGATCATCCGGCTTTCGCGTCCGATTTCTGTGGTTCTTTGGAAAGGTGTTCGGCGAGAGCGGCCTGCTGGGCCTCGTATTCCGCCTCACGCCGCAGGGATTCGGCGATTTCCACGGCAGGATCGACGCTTGGCGGGGGCGGCAGCTCGGTCAGAGGATCGACCGGAGCCGGAGCCCGACCTTCCACCGCAGCCTGGATCGATGCGTCGGATGCCTCCGCAACCTCCTGAGGAGCCGACGGCACGACCTCCGCAGGAGAGATCTCCGGAGCGGCTTCTTGCGATGGGATCGCCTCGGGAGCCGCTGGGGCCGGCACGGGGGCCTCGATGGAAGTCTTCAGCTCGTCCCGGATCGTCTGGATCGGGTTGAAGTTCGTGCTGCCGACCGAGTTCACGGAGTCGTTCACGCCCTGAAGCTGCTTCTTGACCTCGTCGAGCTCGGCCTCACGCATGGCTTCGTTGAACTGGCCCTGGAATTCCGCCGCCATGCGCCGGAGCTTGCCGGTCACCTGTCCGACCGTGCGCAGAGCCTTCGGCAGATCCTTCGGGCCGATCACGATCAGTGCGACGGCACCGATCACCATGATCTCACCCCAGCTCATGTCCAACATGACGCGGCCTCGAACCTGCCCCTTGGGTACTCACGCATACTGACATGCCACGACAAGTGGCTGTGCATGAAAGCTTAGCCGACCTTGTGATCGGTGGTCGCGGTGCTCGTGGGAGCGCCGGGCTGATGGTCGATCGTACGAACGGGCTCGGAGGGCTGCGCAGGCGTCGCCGCCGTGGTCTCGTCCTCGGACATGCCCTTCTTGAAGGCTTTGATGCCCTTCGCGACATCGCCCATCATATCGGAGATCTTGCCGCGTCCGAACAGCAGGACAACGATCAGACCGACAACGATCCAGTGCCAAATACTCGTGCCACCCATGGCAATTCCTCCTGCGCCCGAAAAGGCGCCATATTTCAATTCGATCTCGCCGCCAACCTATGCGTCGGACGCGGCGAAAACAAGGACATCCTTAGTATCGACCTCCACTCCGACATCCTGTCCCTCGGCAACGCCAACGGGATCGTGAACGCGGGCCTGGAGAGGACGGTCGATTCCCTGCACGTCTATATGCACGAGATCGACCTCGCCGAGGAAGCGACGAGACACCACACGCCCCGGAAGGCAGAAGCCCGCGGGCCTGAGCTTCAGGCCCTGCGGCCGCACGCAGACGATGGCCGGACCATCCTCCAGATGCGGCGCCGGAAAGACGCCGACGGCGCAGGAAACGCGACCGCTGCGGACGACGCCCTCAAGCTCGTTGAAGTCGCAGAAGAAGCGTGCGGCAAAGAGGTTCGCCGGCCGGTGATAGATCTCCTCGGCCTCCCCCTGCTGAATGATCCTGCCGGCGCGCATGAGCACGATCCGGTCGGCGATCCGCATCGCCTCCTCCGGATCGTGCGTCACGACGATGGTCGTAGCGCCCGTTTCTCTCAGGATTGCGACGGTTTCGTCGCGGATGGCATCGCGCATGCGACGGTCGAGATTCGAGAACGGCTCGTCCATCAAAAGCACGCCCGGGCGCGGCGCGATGGAGCGCGCGAGCGCGACCCGCTGCTGTTCGCCACCGGACAGGGTATGCGGATACTCGCCGGCGTAATGCTCGAGGCCGACGCGGGACAGTGCCCGGCGCGCGGCGACGCCCGCCTCCGCCGCGGAAAGATCCTTCAGACCGAACATGATGTTCTGCAGGATCGTCATGTGGGGAAAGAGGGCATAGTCCTGGAACATCAGGCCGATGCCGCGCCGCTCGGGCTCCAGGAACGTCCTCGGCCCGCTGACTTCGCGCCCGTCCATCAGCACCCGGCCGGAGGTCGGTGCTTCGACCCCTGCGGCGATGCGCAGCAGCGTGGTCTTCCCGCAGCCCGAATGGCCAAGCAGGCAGACGATCTCTCCCGGCTCGATGGTCAGCGAGACGCCGTCGAGCGCCCGCAGACTGTCATAGGCCTGAACCAGATTCTCGAAGGCGAGCTGGGCTGGGATCGAGGCGCCCGCGGTGCCGCGCTGCCCCCAGCGAGGCAGCCGAAACCGGTCGCGGGCGGAGCCGGCGGGATTTGAGGTCATTCCTCTCCCGCCTCGCTCCGGTGCATGTCCAGGGGCTGCTGCGGCTCGTCCTCGAGGGGATCCTCGTCCTCACGCAGGGCATCTGCGTCGGAGGGAACAGGCACCGAGAAATCGGAGGGAACGCGGCCTTCGATGAAGCCGGCCCCTTTGAGCTCCTCCAGGCCAGGCAGGTCCTCGATGGCATCGAGTCCGAAATGCTCCAGGAAACCCGAGGTGGTGCCATAGGTAACGGGGCGTCCGGGCGCCTTCCTGCGGCCGCGCAGGCGGATCCAGCCCGTCTCCAGAAGCGTGTCGACGGTGCCCTTCGACGTTGCGACGCCACGGATCTCCTCGATCTCGGCGCGGGTCACCGGCTGGTGATAGGCAATGATGGCGAGCGTCTCCATGGCGGCGCGGGAGAGCCTGCGCTGCTCGACCACGTCGCGGGCCAGCACGAAGGACAGGTCGCTGGCGGTGCGGAAAGTCCATTTCCCGGCAACCCGGACGAGATTGACGCCACGCAAGGCATAGAGCTCGCTCAGGTCCTGCAGGATCCTGTCGACATCCGCGCCTTCCGGCAGGCGGCCGGCAAGGTCTTCCGCGCTCAAGGGCGCCGCGGCGGCGAACAGCAGGGCTTCGGCGATGCGCATGGCCTCGCCGTGATCGGGCACATGATCCGGCTCTTGGCCGACCTCGGGCTCGTCGGCCTCGGGCGTATCGATCGTTTCTTCTTCGTCCTGCATGTCGGGCAGCATCCTAGATTCCTGCCTCCGCCGGGTCGGCGATCGGCTTGACCCAGAGCGGAGCGAAGGCCTCGTCCTGCCGGAGCGTGAGCTTGCCCTCGCGCACCATTTCCAGGGTGGCGGAAAAGGCCGAGGCCATAACGGTCGAGCGCATCGAGGGCTCGACCATGTATTCCATGAGATAGGTGTCGAGGGTCACCCAGTCGCTCAAGTGCCCGACCAGGCGCTCCAGAGCCTCGCGCGCGTCGATCAGCGACCAGACGTTCCGCTTGTGCAGCGACACCCTGGCGTTGAACTGGATCTGCCGCTGGTGGGCATAGGCTTTGAGGAGGTCGTAGAGGCTCGCCTCGTAAATGGAATTGCGGTTGACGATCACGGGCTCGGGCGCCCCGCGGGCGAAGACGTCGCGGCCGAGCCAGGCACGCTCGCCCATTTTCTTCGCGGCCTCGCGGATCGCCTCCAGTCGGCGCAGGCGCAGGGCCAGGGCCGAGGCCAGATCCTCGGCGCTCGGCTCCTCGCCCTTCGGCGGCTCGGGAAGCAGCAGGCGCGACTTGAGATAGGCGAGCCAAGCCGCCATCACGAGGTAATCCGCCGCCAGTTCGAGGCGCATGCGGCGGGCCGCCTCGATGAAGGCGATGTATTGCTCGGCGAGCGCCAGGATCGAGATGCGGTGCAGGTCGACCTTCTGGCGGCGGGCCAGTTCGAGCAGGAGGTCGAGCGGCCCCTCGAACCCGTCCACGTCGACGAGCAGAGCGGGCTCGCTCTCGGCCCGCTCGGTCATCTCGACGTCTTCGAAAGGTAAGGGCTTTGCCATCGACGTACTCAACTCATCGCATTTCGAGCTTCATAAGCTTTAGGCGATCATCGCAAGCGCGGAATCGAGCCTGGACCTTGCATCCACAGGATCCAGAGGCTCCGGATCATGGGTGATCCGAGCTAACGCTGCGTTAGCGCGGCGAAGCGCATCCCCTTCGAGAGCCGGAGCGGCCTCTGCGACTTCGGCCATCTCCTCCATCCGGCCATTGCAGTGGAGACCCATGTCGCAGCCGGCGGCGAAGGCGGCCTCGGTCCGGTCGCGGAACGAGCCCGAGAGGGCATGCATGGAGAGATCGTCGGTCATCACCAGCCCGTCATAGCCGATATGGCCTCGGACGATCTCGTCCATGACGATCCGCGAAGTCGTGGCGGGGTTCTCCGGATCGAGCGCCGTGTAGACCACGTGGGCCGTCATCGCGAGGGGCATGTCGGTGAGCATGCGGAAGGGGGCGAAATCGTGCCGCTCCAGCTCCTCCCGCGAGGCCTCGACCACGGGCAGCGCCAGATGGCTGTCGGCGCCGGCCCTGCCGTGACCCGGCATGTGCTTGACCACCGGCAGGACACCGCCGGCCAGCAATCCCTCCGCGGCGGCACGGCCCAGGATTCCCACCTCGCCGGGCGTCTTGCCGTAGGCCCGGTCGCCGATCACGTCATGGGCGCCGGGCGACGGGACGTCGAGCACCGGCAGGCAATCGACCGTGATCCCGAGGGCGCGAAGGTCGTGGGCGATCAGCCGCGCTCCGAGGCGTACGATCTCGCGCCGGACGAGCGGATCGTTGGCGTGCAGACGGCCATAGGTTGCTCCGGAGGGGTATTTCGGCCAGTGCGGCGGTCCCATGCGCTGAACCCGGCCGCCCTCCTGATCGATCAGGATGGGGGCATCGGTGCGCCCGACCGTCTCCCTCAAGGAGTCGCAGAGCGCCCTCACCTGCTCCGGGTTGTCCACATTGCGGCGGAACAGGATAAAGCCCCACGGCTTCGCTTCCCGAAAGAAAGCGACCTCGTCCGGGGTGAGTTCGAAGCCGGAGCATCCAGCAATAAAGGCGCGGGTTGTCATACCCGCGCCTTACGTCCCCTGCTCGGCAGGGTCAAGGAATCTCACCCGCCACGCTTAAGCGGTTCTCTGATCAGTTCTTCGCGACGAAGCACTGGCCGCCCTGGCCCTGCAGCTTGGAGCAGAGCGAAGAAGCCTCTTCCTTCGGCAGCGGCCCGACGCGGACGCGGTAGATGGTGTTGCCGTTCACCTCGGCCTTGCGGATCATTGCCGGCTTGCCCTGCAGATCCGGGAATTTGCGCTGATACGAGGCGAAGGCGGTCTGGGCAGCGGCTTCCGAATTGGCGAGGCCGAGCTGGACGGCGAAGCCGCCGGTCGAGGTCGTCTCCGTCGTGGCGGGAGCGGTCGGCTGCACCGAGGCAACCTGAACCGGAGCCGGCGCGCTGGCAGGCGTTGCGGCCGCCGGAGCGGGCTTGGGGGTCGCAGCCGGCGTGGACGGCGCCGCGACCGGCGTGCTCGCCGCAGGGCGCGGCTGGGTCGGCGTGGCTTGGGCAGGCGTCGCATGGGCGACTGGCGCGGCTTGCGCCTGCGGCGGCAGGGTCATGGCTCCGGCGGCGGCAGTCGCGACCGGCTGCGCGGCCGGAGGCTCGGCGCCGGCAACGGTGCCGTCAGGGCGAATGGTGACGGTGCGGACCTTGCGCGGCTCGCCGAGATTCAGGCTCGCGGTCTGATGCGGCTTCACCGATACGCCGGGCACGGTGCCGCCCGTGGCGTCGGCCACGGCGTTGCCGTTCATGCGCACGGCCTGCTGGACATCGACCGGCTGCTCCTCGCGGTTGACCACCTTGGTGGCGCCGCTCTGGGCGGCACGCTCGTAGATCTGCTTGTTCTGGTTCGGGATTTCGACCCCGCCCGGGTTCTGCGGCTGAACCTTGGTCGGCTCGTTGTTGGCCTTGATCAGCGGCGGCTCGCCGCCCGTGATCGCAGCCGAACCGGAGGCGAGGTAGGCCCCCCCGCCGCCCAGCACCACGGCGCCGATGACGGCCGCGATGGCGATTGCGCCCTTGCGGGAGCGAGGCCTCTCGACCGGCGCATAATCCTGATCCTGGTCGTAATCCTGGTCCGGGTACTGCGCGGCCTGATCGGCGTAGTAGTCCTGGGCATAGGCCTCGTTGCCGTAGGAGTCCTGGTGCTGCGGCGCAGGCGCCTGCGCATAGGCCGGCTCATGGTGACGGGCATTGGCCTGGGGATAGGCGTCATGGGCATAGGACTGTGCCGGGTGCACCGCCTGCGGAGCGCGGGCCGGAGCTGGCGTCATAGTGTCGCGGACGGCGAAAAGGTCGTCGATGGAAGCGCCCTGCTGGCGCTGACGGGGTGAACCGTCATTGGCCAGAATCGACTGAAATGGGTCGTCCTGCCCCACGATCCGGGCCAATTCCGCCAGCGGATCGCTCCGTCCGGCGGATGTCTGTTGGGTCTGCGGATTGCCCGCCTGGGCGAGTTGCCGTTCGATCTCGTTAAAGTCGACGGCAAAACGGGGCTTTACTGATTCGCTCATGCGCCGGATCTCCAGTTACGCGACAGGAGCACCCGTTGCTCCGCCGGCACGACGTGACAGGACCCGACGAAGAATCTCCCTAAGCGCTTGAATCGCCTCAGAGAACACTATCGCATTTCGTCGGGGGCCATAACGCCCAGGATTGCGAGACCAGATGCAAGCACGCCCTTCAGGGCATGCACCAGAGCGAGTCTCGCTTTCGTTGAATCTTTATCAGTTAGATTAACAAAGCGTAATTGCGGCAAGTCTTTGCCCTTATTCCATAAGCTATGGAAGGCGCTGGCCAGATCGTAAAGGTAAAACGCGACCCGATGCGGCTCGTGAGCCTCCGCCGCGGCCTCGATGGTGCGGGGAAACTGGGCAATGCGGTGGACGAGGTCCATTTCCGCTTCGTCGCTGAGAATCGACAGGTCGGCCTTCGCCAGCTCCGCCGCCGAGAAATCGGCGCCCGAAAACGCCTCTGCCGCCTGCCGGAACACCGAGGCGCAGCGGGCATGGGCATACTGGACGTAGAAGACCGGGTTGTCCTTGGACTGCTCCACCACCTTGGCGAGGTCGAAATCCAGGGTCGCGTCGTTCTTGCGGAAGATCATCATGAAGCGGGCTGCATCCCGGCCCACCTCGTCGACCACTTCGCGCAGGGTGACGAAATCGCCCGAACGCTTGGACATCTTCACCGGCTCGCCGCCACGCAACAGCTTCACGAGCTGGCACAGCTTCACGTCGAGATCGGCCTTGCTGTCCGAGACAGCCTTCACGGCCGCCTGCATGCGCTTTACGTAGCCGCCATGGTCTGCGCCCCACACGTCGATCATGGAAGCGAAGCCACGCTCGAACTTCGAGCGGTGATAGGCGATGTCGGAGGCGAAATAGGTGTAGGAGCCGTCCGATTTCAGCAGCGGACGGTCCACCTCGTCGCCGAAGGAGGTCGCGCGAAACAGAAGCTGCTCCCGGTCCTCCCAATCCTCGTCCTTCTGGCCCTTGGGCGGCGGCAGGCGGCCCATATAGACGAGATCGCGACCGCGAAGCTCCGTGATGAGCTCCTTGACCTGGTCCGCCGGACCGAGCTGCAGGGAGCGCTCGGAGAAGAACACGTCGTGGTGGATGTTGAGCGCGGCGAGATCGTCGCGGATCATGTCCATCATCGCGTCGATGGAAGCCTCGCGGACGAGCGGCAGCCACTCGGCCTCCGGCTTGTCGAGCAGGCTCGGGCCGTATTCCTTGGCAAGCCGCTCGCCGACGGGCTTCAGGTAATCGCCCGGATAGAGGCCTTCCGGGATGGTGCCGATGTCGTGGCCGAGGGCCTCCCTGTAGCGGAGATAGGCCGAGCGCGCGAGCACGTCGACCTGCGCGCCGGCGTCGTTGATGTAGTACTCGCGGGTGACCTTGTAGCCGGCGAAATCGAGCAGCCCGGCGAGCGCATCGCCGAAGACCGCGCCGCGGCAATGGCCGACATGCATCGGGCCGGTCGGGTTGGCCGAGACGTATTCCACGTTCACGGGAGCGCCCGCCCCCTGCCCGCTCCGGCCGAAGCCGTTCGCGTCGATGACGGCGGCGCGCAGAACCTCGTGCAGCACCGATGGCGCAAGCCGGATATTGATGAAGCCGGGCCCGGCGATCTCGACCCTGGTGACGCGCGGGTCGTCCTGCAGATCGGCGACCAGAAGCTCGGCCAGGGCGCGCGGATTCATGCGCGCCTCCTTGGCCAGCACCATGGCGGCGTTGGTGGCGAGATCGCCATGGGAGGGATCGCGCGGCGGCTCGACCACGACGCGGCTGACATCCAGCCCCGATGGGATCTTCGCCCCTTCGGCCAACCGGCCGAGCGCATCCGCAACCCGTTTCTCAAACAGCCCGAAAATGTTCATGGTACTTCATCTCAATGGGCGATAAGGCCCCGATCTCAGCCGACAAAACGCTTCATAAGCCCTCATCCTGAGGAGGCCGTCAGGCGGTCTCGAAGGACGAGGGCGTCTCCAGTGCGCTCTGGAGCCTCCTTCGAGACGCCGCTGCGCGGCTCCTCAGGATGAGGGCTGCGTTGTATGCTCGCGAAGGCTCAGCCGCGCCTAACGCAAGTCCGGCGTCGCGTCAAACAGTCGTCGGTGTTCGAGGATGGCATAGCGGTCTGTCATGCCGGCGATGTAGTCGGCCACCCGCCGGGCTAGCCGCGGCTCGTCGTCCTTCGGCAGATCGGTCTGCCATTCCTCCGGCATCATCTCCGGCTCGGCCTTGAAGCGCCGGAACAGGTCGCGCAGCACGTCGTCGGCCTGGGCCCGCACCCGCATGACGTCGGGGTGGCGGTACATGTGGGCATAGAGGAAGCGCTTGATCGAAGCATCGGCCTCATTCATGCCTCCCGAGAAGCAGATCACCGTTTCGCCCCCCTGCCGGATGTCCTCGGCCTTCTGCGGCGCAAGGGCCGCGATCCGGCGCTCTCCCTCGGCCACCACATCCTCAACGAAGCGGGTGATGACCCGCCGGGTCAGCTCGTGGATGCGGCGCGACAGGTCGAGATTCGGATAGCGCTCCTCGAACTCCTGGAGAACCGCGGCCAGGAACGGCACCTCGCGCAGATCCTCGATCCGGAACAACCCCGCCCTCAAGCCATCGTCGATGTCGTGGGCGTCATAGGCGATGTCGTCGGCGATCGCCGCGGCCTGGGCCTCTCCCCCGGCATGGGTGGCGAGTTCCAGGTCCTGCAGGGCATTGTATTCGAGAATCGCCAGGGGAACGCCGCGGGCGGCGTAGCGCAGGGTCGGATTGCCCTCGGCATCGAGGAGCGGGCCGTTATGCTTGACCAGCCCCTCCAGCGTCTCCCAGGTGAGGTTCAGGCCGTCATATTCCGCGTAGCGGCGCTCGAGGCGGGTGACGACGCGCAGGGCCTGGGCGTTATGGTCGAAGCCGCCGAAGCCCGCCATGCACTCATCGAGGGTGTCCTCGCCGGTATGGCCGAAGGGCGTATGACCGAGGTCGTGGGAGAGCGCCAAAGCCTCGGCGAGATCCTCGTCGAGCCCGAGGGAGCGGGCCAGCGCCCGGGCGATCTGGCTCACCTCGATGGTGTGGGTCAGCCGGGTCCGGAAATGGTCGCCCTCGTGATAGACGAACACTTGAGTCTTGTGCTTGAGCCGGCGGAAGGCCGAGGAATGGATGATCCGGTCCCGGTCGCGCTGGAACTCGCTGCGGGTCGGGGACACGGCCTCGGGAAAAAGGCGCCCGCGGCTCCCCCATGGATCGCAGGCGTAGGAAGCTCGCCATCTCTCACCAAAGGGCCGCACGATCATCACCGGGTTGAAGCCTTGTCAGAGGGCACTTACCTTGCTCTTGAGATCATATGCAAGAATTGCGTCCTTGAATGGACTGGAAGTGTTCATGACCGGTATCACCCTGACCGACCGCGCCGCCCGCCGTATCAACGAGATCATGGCCGCCGAGCCTGACGGCTCGCACTTGCGAATCAGCGTGAACGGAGGCGGCTGCTCCGGGTTCCAATACGCCTTCGACGTAGACCGGACCCGGCAGGACGACGACCTCGTGATCGAGAGGGACGGGGCCACGGTGGTCGTGGACGAGGTCTCGATCCAGTATATGGACGGCTCCGTCATCGATTTCGCGGACGATCTGATCGGCCAGTCGTTCAAGATCGAGAACCCTCATGCCACCGCTTCCTGCGGTTGCGGCACCTCGTTCTCGCTATAACGCCCTTTCCAGCCCGGCTCGGGGAATCACCATGAGATATCGCTCCCGCGCAGGCATCTGTGCGCTCGCTCTGATCGCCGGTACGGCGGCGCTGCAGTTCGAACCCGCCGTGGTTCGCGACCTTGACTTCGGCCACGATGGCGAACGGCTGACGATCGGAGCCGTCAAGGTCTCGCTCTGGAGCGCGGCCTTCGCGCAATCCGCAGACAGCGTCAGCCTGGACGATGTGCGCCTCACCATCGGGCCGACCACCTATGAAGCGAAGCGCATCGAGTTTGCCGGCACGTCCTCGTCGCGCGCCGATATCGAGGCGCTGTTGTCCTCGTCCTCGACGGAGCCGATGGAAAGCCGGCTGAAGCGCATCACCGCGAAGCAGATCACGATTCCCGAAGCCCGGGTGACGCAGGTTCTGGGTAAGGAAAGCCAGACGACCACGTACAAGAACACCGTCTTGAAGGACGTCTCTGGCGGCCGCATCGCCTCGGTGCTGATCGAGACGAGCGCAACGCAAGCGAGCGGCGCCAAAGGCAACGTGCTGATCAGCACCGGGCGCGCGTCCATGGACGATTTCGACCTGCCGGCGCTGGCAAGGCTCTACGAAACGAAGGCGGAGGGCGCCTCGCCCCCGTTCACCAGGATCTACGGCGCCTTCGCGATCGACAACGTCGAGTTCGCGGACAATGAAACCGATACGGTCTTCAAGGTCGCCCGCATCGGCGGCAGGGATTTCCTTGCACGTCCGACGAAGGATTCCTGGACCGGTACGGCCGGCATCCTGACCGAGATGGCCGACCGCAAAGATCTCTCGGCCGAAGATCAGGGCCGCCTCCTCCCGGCCATCGCGGACCTTTTGGAAGCCTTCCAGATCGGCTCCATGGAAGCCTCCGGCATCGAGGCGACATCGAAGAGCAGCGATTCTCCCGGTCAGGTTCGCATCGCCCGCATCGCTTATACGGGCGGTGCGGAAGGCAAGCCCGCGGATGTGCGCTGGGAGGGCTTCGAGTTTTCCGACAAGGACAACCGCGCGAAGCTCGATTCGTTAAGCTTCACCGGGTTCTCGTTCCGCCAGACGATCGAGGGTCTGCGCAACCTGCCGGGCAAGTCTCTCGACAACCTCGATCCCACCACTGCACGCAGCCTCGTCCCGACCCTCGGCACGGTGAAGCTTTCCGGTTTCTCCCTCGACGGGACGAGCGACGATGACGGCAAGAAAGTGAAGGTCCGGGCCGCATTCAAAGGTCTCGAACTCACGGCGGAAAAGCCGGTGAATGCGGTTCCGACCAATATCAGGATCGGGCTTCAGAACTTCACGATGGCGCTGCCGTCGAGCAGCACGGACGACGGCATCAAGGAACTGGTGGCCCTCGGCTACAAGAACATCGACGTCTCGCTTCTCGCCGCCGCTACGTGGAACGAGGCAGCGAACGAGATCGCCCTGAGCGAGGTCTCGTTCCAGGGCCAGGACATGGGCAACATCGCTGTAACCGGAATCATCGGCAATGTCGGCAAGGACCTTTTCGACGCGGATACCGCCATCGCGGCCGTGGCGCTTGCCGGAGCGCGGGCGAAGGCGCTCGATATCACGGTCGAGAACAAGGGATTGTTCGAGCGCTATCTCGACAAGACCGCGAAGGAACAGAAGACCAAGCCGGAATCCCTGCGCCGGACCTATGCTGCGGGTGCCGCTTTCGTCGTTCCGGCGATGATCGGAAGCTCCGAGCAGGCGCGCGCCTTAAGCCAGGCGATTGCCCGCTTCATCGCCAAGCCGGGCAAGCTCACTCTGAGCGCGACGCCCAAGGATCCGTCAGGTTTCGGCATCGTGGAAGCGGTGCTGCTTCCGGACCCGAAAGCGATCCTCGATCAGCTGAACGTGAGCGCGAAGGCGGAGTAGCGCTCGCTTCGCGGAGCCTCCACTGTCATCCCCGCGCAGGCAGGGATCCAGAACCACGACGCCCCACGGAGAGGCGATCCGCGATGCGCGCGATTAAGCATCGTCAGAGTTTATGGATCCCGGGCTCCGCTTTCGCGGCCCCGGGATGACGGTAAGGTTCTGAGAACCCGCCCTCAAATCAGCGTCGGCTGATCCGCTTCCGCCGCCTGCGCCTCCACGACCGCGATGGCCGTGAGGTTGACGATGCCGCGCGCCGTCACCGAAGGCGTCAGGATATGCGCGGGCTTGGCCGGGCCGATGAGGATCGGGCCGACGGGCAGCGAATCCGCGAGAACCTTGGTGAACTGGAACGCGATGTTGGCAGCGTCCAAATTCGGCATGATCAGCACGTTCGCTTCGCCTTTCAGGCGTGAGCCGGGATAGATGCGGTCGCGGATCATCTGGGACAGGGCCGCATCCGCCTGCATCTCGCCGTCGACCTCGAGTTCGGGAGCACGCTCGTTGATGCAGGCGAGCGCCTTGCGCATCTTCACCGCCGAGCGGGTGTCGGCGGCGCCGAAATCCGCATGCGAGAGCAGCGCGATCTTGGGCTCCATGCCGAAGCGGCGCACATGGCTGGCGCAGGCGATCGTCATGTCCGCGATCTCCTCCGCCGTCGGATCGAACTGCACATGGGTGTCGGCGAGGAAGTAGGCGCCCTTCGACGTGATGACGAGCGACAGGGCCGCCATCTCGTGCACGCCGGGCGCCAGCCCGATGATGTCCTTGATGTGCTTGACGCGGGACTGGAAGCGCCCTTCCATGCCGCAGATCAAAGCATCCGCATCCCCTCGCCTCACCGCAAGCGCGCCGATGACGGTGGAATTGGTGCGCACCAGGGTTTTTGCCGCATCCGGCGTGATGCCCTTGCGGCCCGCCGCCTCCACATAGGTCGCGACGTAATCGCGATAGCGCGGATCGTCCTCCGGATTCACCAGTTCGAAATGCTTACCCATCTCCATCGACAGGCCGAAGCGCTTGATGCGTGCCTCGACGACGCTCGGGCGGCCGATCAGGATCGGCTTGGCGATGCCCTCCTCGACGATGACCTGCACCGCGCGCAAGACGCGCTCGTCCTCGCCCTCGGCATAGATCACGCGCTTCGGATCGGCCTTCGCCTGCGAGAACAGGGGCTTCATGATGAAGCCGGAGCGGAACACGAAGCGGCCGAGGGATTCGGCGTAAGCCTCGAGATCCGCGAGCGGCCGCGTGGCGACGCCGGAATCCATCGCCGCCTTCGCCACCGCCGGCGCGATGCGCAGGATCAGGCGCGGATCGAACGGGCTCGGAATCAGGGACTTCGCGCCGAAAGGATGCGCCTCGCCGCCATAGGCGCGGGCGACCACCTCGGATGGCGCCTCGCGGGCGAGGCCCGCGATCGCCTTCACGGCCGCCGCCTTCATCTCCTCGTTGATCGTGGTCGCGCCGACATCGAGCGCGCCGCGGAAGATGTAGGGGAAGCACAGGACGTTGTTGACCTGGTTCGGATAATCCGAGCGCCCGGTGCAGATCATCGCGTCGGGACGCGCGGCCTCCGCCTCTTCGGGCATGATCTCGGGGTATGGATTGGCGAGCGCCATGATGAGCGGGCGCGGCGCCATCTGGGCGAGCAGTTCCGGCTTCAGCACGCCGCCGGCCGAGAGGCCGAGAAAAACGTCGGCGTTCGGGATCACGTCGGCGAGCGTGCGGGCATCGGTGTCCTGCGCATAGACCGATTTCCAGCGGTCCATGAGCTCGTTGCGGCCCTCATGGACCACACCCTTGATGTCCGTGACCCAGATGTTCTCGCGCCTGGCGCCGAGCGACACGAGGAGATTGAGGCAGGCGAGCGCTGCGGCGCCTGCACCCGAGGTGACGATCTTGACGTCCTCGATGCGCTTGCCGGCGAGTTCGAGCGCGTTCGTCACCGCGGCGCCGACGATGATCGCCGTGCCGTGCTGGTCGTCGTGGAAGACCGGGATGCCCATGCGGGCCTTCAACCGCTCCTCGACCTCGAAGCATTCCGGCGCCTTGATGTCCTCGAGATTGATGCCGCCGAAGGTTGGCTCGAGCGCCGCGATCACCTCGACGAGCTTGTCGACGTTGGTCTCGGCCACCTCGATGTCGAACACGTCGATGCCGGAGAATTTCTTGAACAGGACCGCCTTGCCCTCCATCACGGGCTTGGAGGCGAGCGGGCCGATATCGCCGAGACCGAGAACGGCCGTGCCGTTCGAGATCACCGCCACCAGGTTCTGGCGCGAGGTGAGGTTGGCGGCCTCGGCCGGATCGGCGGCGATGGCCTCGCAGGGGGCGGCGACGCCTGGGGAATACGCCAGCGCCAGGTCGCGCTGGTTGCCGAGAGGCTTGGTCGGCTGGATCTCAAGCTTTCCGGGGCGCGGATACTGATGGTAGAACATCGCACCCGATTTCAGATCCTGCGAGATGTTGTCTCCCATCCCCGACGCTCCTTGCAACGACCAAACCAATCCGGAGGCCCTTGTGCGCGTGCTGCCCCCCTTCGTCAATGTTCTTCTCCGGCCTTTCGAGGCCGCACGATGAAGCTTCGGCACCGCCTGAAGAACTGGCGCAACCCGCATAACCAGACCCGCGTCCATCTCGCCCGCATGGCCGGCCGCTACGGCTACGAGATCGGCGAATACACCTACGGCAAGCCCAAGGTGCGTTTTCCCGAGTCGGGGAAAAAGCTCACCATCGGGCGCTACGGCTCCATCGCCGACAAGGTCGAGATCCTGCTCGGCGGCAACCATCGCACCGAGTGGGGCACCACCTACCCCTTTTCCGCTTTCCCGGATCTCTGGCCGTCTGCGCCCCGGAGCGAGGACTATCACACCTCCCGCGGCGACGTGACCATCGGCCACGACGTCTGGCTCGGCTCAGGCGCGATCGTCATGTCTGGTGTGACGGTGGGGCATGGCGCCGTCGTGGCAGCCCATGCCGTCGTGACGAAGGACGTGCCGCCCTACGCCATCGTCGGCGGCAACCCCGCCAAGGTCATCCGCTATCGCTTCGACGAGGAAACCGTCGCCGCTCTGCTCGACGCTCAATGGTGGGACCTGCCGCGCGACAAGATCGCGACCCTGATCCCGCTGCTGCAGAGCGACCGGATCCGCGAACTGATCGCGGCGGTCAGGGTGCTGCGGGCTCAACCGTCCTGAGCGTCCGGCGCCCCAGCGCCTTGGCCTTCAGGCCAAGAGCCGGCTTCTCGATCAGGGCCCAGGACAGGGCCGCGACCATAAGCGTGATCGCGAGCGACGGCGCCAGCAGCAGACCGGCGGCGGCGCCCGGCCAGAGCGCGTGCAGGCTCTGCTGGATCGGCCAGCCGTAGAGGTAAGTGCCGTAGGACAGATCGGCCTTGGGCTCATAGGCGAAACGGGTCACCGCGGGCGCCAGGGCAAGCCACAGGATGCCATAGGCCGTTCCGGTGAAGAGCAGCGTTTTATAGAGGAAGGTGTCGGCGCTCAGCCAGGTGACGAGGATCAGCGCCAGCACGATCGAACCCGAGAGGCGAGCCCGGTCGCGCCAGACGTAGAGCGCGCCGCCGAAGGCGAAGATCAGCGGCAGGCGAAGCGCCGTTTCCATGCCCTTCGGCGCGTCGGGCCGCAGAAGGTCCAGCCCGGCAAGACCGAGCGCCAGCCCGGCCACGAGGCCGAGCGCGGCGATGCGGGACCGCAGCAGCCCGACAAGGCCGATGAGGAAGACGCCCGCATAGCACATGACCTCGTATTTGAGGGTCCACACCGTGCCCATGGGAAACGAGAAGGGATTATCGGCGAACACGCCCGGCAGGGCGATGTTGGTCTTGAAGCTCAGAAGCGTCGACTGGATGAAGCGCCGCAGGCCGGGGCTGACGAAATATTCCTCGGCCGGCAGCGTGGTCATCGCGGCGCCGAGGAGTAGCGACACCGCGAGCACCGCCACGATCAGCCCAGGTGCGATGCGCAGGGTTCGGGCGATGGCATAATCACGCCAGCCGCGCCGGTCGAAGCTCATGGTGACAAGGAAACCGGAGATGGCGAAGAAGCCGTTCACCGCATGCTCGCCGAGGGTGAAGCCGGTGGAGGTGGTCAGAGGCTCGTCGGTGATGGTGCCGGTGGTGACGCTGAATGCATGGGACAGGACGACGGCGAGCGCCAGGGCGAGCCTGATCAGGCCGAAATTGTTCTTCTCGTGGCCTAAGGCTGTCGAGACGCTGGGAGCGCCGTTGAGAAATGCGAATATGCTCATGACAGATTTTCGCGCTCCAGTGCCTTCTCGCCCTTCAGGAAAGCGAGCGCCCCCGCCGCCGAGCCGGCATAGCGTTCGACGAGCTTGCGCCGGAAGGTCAGGCTCGCGGCCGCCGCCTTCAGCGCGTTGATCGCGAACATGCCGGGCGCCGGGTTCGGCAACCCGTATTTGCGGCTCACATAGGCCCGCGACCAGGCCTGATGCCAGCGCGAGGTGAAGATGCGACCGCGCTTCTCGCCGCTCGAGCGCCCACGGCCATGGCGCACGATGGCTTGCGGCACATAGACCAGAGCGGCGCCGGAATCCGCGATGCGGCGGCAGAGATCGTCATCCTCGTAGAACAGGAAGATGCTCTCGTCGAAACCGCCGAGCGCGAGAAACACGTCGCGGCGGATGAGGAAGCAGGCGCCGGAGAAGAACGGCGCGCAGGCTTCGCCCTCGGGGAGCACGAGCTGGCCGTCGGGATTGGTCAGCGAGGTCGCGAGCAGCGAACGCGGCTGATAGAACACGCGCCCGTCGGGCTCGACGATCTGCGGCGCGAGAAGCACCGCATCGGGATAGCGCCGCGCCGCATCGACGAGGCACGCGACCGCGCCGTTCTCGACGACGCAGTCCGGATTGACGACGAGCAGGAACTCGCTCTCTGCCGCCCGCGCGCCGATGTTGTTGGCGCGGCCATAACCCTCGTTGCGGGCATTGCGGATCACCCGCGCCCCCTGCCCTTCGGCCATCGCGGGGGTGGCGTCCGTCGAGGCGTTGTCGACCACGAGCGCGGGGACGCCATCCGCCTGCAATGCGCCGAGACACTCCGGCAGCGCATGGGCGCTGTCGAAGGTCACGACGATGGCGGTGACGTCGTCGCTTCTCATTTCTCCGGCAGATTCGTCCGGATGTGCAGCTCGCGCAGCTGCTTCGGAGTCGCTTCGGAGGGCGCGCCGAGGAGCAGGTCTTCCGCCTTCTGGTTCATCGGGAACAGCGTGATCTCGCGCAGGTTATGCGCGCCGCAGAGCAGCATCACGATGCGGTCGACGCCCGCCGCCATGCCGCCGTGGGGCGGCGCGCCGTACTGGAACGCACGGTACATGCCGCCGAACCGCTCCATGACCTCCTTCTCGCCGTAGCCGGCGATCTCGAAGGCCTTCACCATCCGATCGGGACGGTGGTTGCGGATCGAGCCCGACGCCATCTCGTAGCCGTTGCAGACCATGTCGTACTGGAAGGCCGTGATCTTGAGGATCTTGTCCTTGTCCGAGAGGTCGAGCGCCATGAATTCGTCGTGGTCGTAATCGGCCATGGAGAACGGGTTGTGCGAGAAGTCGATCTTCTTCTCGTCCTCGTTCCACTCGTATTGCGGGAAGTCGACGATCCAGCAGAATTCGAAGCGGTCCTTGTCGATGAGGCCGAGCTCGTCGCCGATGCGGGTGCGTGCCTTGCCGGCGAGCGAGGCCGCCTTGTCCTCGGCGCCGGCCGAGAAGAACACCGCGTCGCCCGCCTTGATGCCGGCCGTCTCGCGGATCACGGCTTGCGCCGCTTCCGGGATGAACTTGGCGATCGGACCCTTGGCCTGGATCTGCCCGCCCTCTTCCTCGAACACGATGTAGCCGAGGCCGGGCGCGCCTTCCGTGCGGGCCCAGTCGTTGAGCTTGTCGAAGAAGGAGCGCGGCTGCGCGGCGGCACCCGTCGCCGGGATCGCACGCACGACGCCGCCGGATTTGATCACGTTCTTGAACGCGTTGAAGGTCACGTCCTCGCGGGTGAAGACCTCCGAAACGTCGGCGATGATCAGCGGGTTGCGCAGGTCCGGCTTGTCGTTGCCATATTTCAGCATGGACTCGAAATACGGGATGCGCGGGAATACATCGGTCACCGGCTTGCCGTCGGCGAAGTCCTTGAAGGTGTCGCGGATCACGGGCTCCATGGTCTGGAACACGTCTTCCTGCGTGACGAAGCTCATCTCCACGTCGAGCTGATAGAACTCGCCCGGCAGGCGGTCGGCGCGCGGGTCCTCGTCGCGGAAGCAGGGTGCCATCTGGAAATACCGGTCAAAGCCGGAGATCATGATCAGCTGCTTGAACTGCTGCGGCGCCTGCGGCAGCGCGTAGAACTTGCCGGGATGGATCCGCGAGGGCACCAGGAAGTCGCGCGCGCCCTCCGGGGACGAGGCCGTCAGGATCGGCGTCGTGAACTCGAAGAAGCCGCTCGTCTTCATGCGCGAGCGGAGCGCATCGATGATCGCGCCGCGCTTCATGATGTTATTGTGCAGCTTCTCGCGGCGCAGGTCGAGATAGCGGTAGGTGAGACGGGTCTCCTCCGGATACTCCTGGTCGCCGAAGACCGGCATCGGCAGCTCGGCTGCAGGGCCCAGCACCTCGATATCGGTGATGTAGACTTCGATCAGGCCCGTGGGGAGTTCCGCGTTCTCGGTTCCGGCCGGACGCTTGCGCACCTTGCCGTCGACCCGGATCACCCATTCCGAACGGGCCGCCTCGGCCTGCTTGAAGGCCGGGGAATCCGGATCGATCACGCATTGCGTCATGCCGTAATGGTCGCGCAGGTCGATGAACAGCACGCCGCCATGGTCACGGATGCGGTGGCACCAGCCGGAGAGCCGGGCAACCTGGCCGACATCGGATTCGCGGAGCGCGCCGCAGGTGTGGGAGCGGTAACGGTGCATGGAGGCGGACATGGGCAAGCCTGCTGGTTCGATTTGAAGCGCAACATCCATGGGAGGCCAGGGAAGTCAAGGACGAAGGAGGAAATGGGGCCACACGGGGTGCTCCTAGGGGCGGGGCCGCCGTCATTCCGGGCGCCGCAGGCGATCCGGGATCGTTCTTAGAACGAGGTCCTTGATCCTCGACATTGTCATCCCCGCGCAGGCGGGGATCCGGACCTACGCCGTCTCAGGACGAGACGATCCGCGTCGCGCGTGGTTCTGCGGCGCCAGCGGTTATGGATCCCGGCCTGCGCCGGGATGACAGCGCTTTACTCCTCCAGCGATCCCGGATCGGCTGCGCCGTCCGGGACGAGGTGCACCTCGCCGCCATCCCCGCCCCTCGCCGTCATGGCCGCACTTGGTGCGGCCACCCACGCCTTGAGGAACCGCGACGGAGCAAAGACGTGGATACCCGCGACAAGCGCGGGCATGACGGCAGAGGGGGCCGGGAGAGGGGCCGTGCTCGACCATGACGCCCCCTCTCCCGGCTCACTGGCGTTCGCCACCCTCCCCCGCAGAGGG
>Ga0182745_1001823_pt1 | contig 19844 bp, 21 predicted proteins | sample eDN3rd30CKraftBY_FD_128523 | JGI IMG/M metagenome (GOLD analysis project Ga0182745, IMG submission 128523) | Enriched backyard soil microbial communities from Emeryville, California, USA - eDNA 3rd pass 30_C Kraft BY (version 2) (version 2) | ecosystem: Environmental > Terrestrial > Soil >...
AAACAAATCGTGCTGCTGCAGGATACATTTATCTTATTGTATGATTCGGCTAGTAAGCCCGACCTATCAACAACGGCTCTTCAAGAAGCGTTCGCTTCCAATATAGAGGGATTGTCTCTATTATCCGAGCAAATGGATACTATAATAGAGGAAAATATGGTTGTTGAGGAGGAATAATATCAGTTAGGCAAACAAATTATCAGCCAGCAGATAATTTGTTTTTATATTGCTGGTCTATGAGACGATTGAAGGAATGTTGAATTGTTTGTTGCTGATTGTGTTGCTCCAAGATTGGAATCACGAGCCTTTTGCTACTGTTTGAGATGATTAGCTGCTCTTTCGTCGCATTCTTGATCTTTTTGCTACGTATTGAGCTGATTTTCCTGATGTACCGTTGCATACCCGCTCTTTTTACTACCAATTGAGATGAACGACCCGCTCAAACGTAGCTATCTCACTCTTATTGCTACCATTCATGCAAGAATTATCCTGCACAACTGCCAATATATTAATTTTGAGCTTCGACTACTTCCTTATCCGAGCGAGCTTCTTCTTGTTTTACTTCATTCGTTTTATCCAACCATGTTTGTAGAGGTTGTTCAAAATGAGTCATTATTATGCCTAAAATTTTCCCAATAAAATAAGCGGCAACAATTGTACCCATGCCAATTGAGCCAAGAGTATGAATAAAAATGATACAAACTAAGCCAGCAATACCAACGTTGATTAAATCACTTGTAATTTTCGCTTTAGTAAATTTCAATTTAAAACGCGTACTAATTGCGTAGGTTAGCGCATCATAAGGCATCAATGGGAACTTAGCTACAAAATAACCTAGTAAACCAATTGCAATAACAAATAAACTTATAACTAAAAGCACCCAGCGTATCACAAGCCCTTCCGGAGTTGGAAATAGTTGGACAAGATATAAAGCCGCATCGATAAAAAAGCCGAAAAGAAATGTAATGATCAGCTGAGTTCCAAACATTTTTAAATCAACGACTTTGATCAAGATTGCTTGCAAAATAATAAAAAGAATATTGGCGACAATTGACATGATTCCAACAGAATAACCTGTCGTAAGTGAAAAAGCATAAGCTAGAGGTGATACCCCTAATGCCGCCTGGATTGAGAAGCTAACTCCCAGCGCCAAAAGAAATAAACCGATAACGTATATAATGAGTCGCTTTTTTGTCACATCCATGTACTTCACAAAAATCCTTCTCTCGTAATCTTTTATTTTCAATCGTATCATGGATTTTACCTAATGGAAATGTGCGATCCCATTTCACCAGTCTAATAGTTGTTCAATAACTATGAATTTGAAATTTTTCATCTGAAGGAATTACCTATTGTATTAAAAAAAGAAAAATATTGTAAATTCATCAGCCATCCATTAAAATATTTTTGTACAGTATTTGTATACTATTTTATACATTCTATAATAGCTCTAGATAAATCTGAGATTGAAACAACTAAAATCTATCTATAATAGGAAAAATTTAATAATTTATCACAAATTTAGCAGTAAATAACTATATTGATAAAGTAAATTTAGCTGAAATATTGAAATTTTCTAACTATTGAAGTCGAAAGTTTCCTAGAATTTCAATTGATATTTTTCTAATAAAATCGTCATCATTCGAGCTTTTGTCGACTAACAAATGCCGTCATTTGACAAACTAAATTGACTTTTTGTCCAATGTGAAATCAAGACTTGAATATTTATTTTAATTAATATCTATTAGAAAATTACTAGATTTACGCAGCGAAAAAATTTTTAAATTTCTCTTTATTTGAATGTGTAAATTAGTTATTAGTGCTATTTGTGACAAATTTGTGAAATTCAACATATCAACCACGAACCGACATTATTTTTAAATGAAGTAATATACAATAACTAAAGAAATACAAATTATATTAAACGATTAATATAATACTAAATCATGGGGGACTACTAGAATGAGAAGTAAATTTTACAGACAAATTTTAAAACTTTTAATCGAAATGAAAAGAAAAGATATGTATAAAAAAGCAAACAATCTAGGATTTACACATCCAGAAACTGTCACTTGTAGTCAAGAATTAGATGCCCTGCTAAATATCTACACTCACCAAGCAGCTTAAGGATTAAGGAGGAATTTATATCAACACAATTCAATACACATCCGATTATGAACCCAGTTAGACAAGAGTTAATCTGTCTAACTGGGTTTAATAATTACCTCTAAAACAATTTTGAAGGAGCTTTTTTATGAAAGATAATAACTTGAAAGCCATAAATCATACTTTCATTACTGTCATTTTAACTTGGGCTGGACTTACCATACTAATGTCTATGTACATTACAATCCCAATAACAACCACTTGGATTTCAGAGTTTGGGATAAGTGAAACAAAGGCCGTTTGGTTAACTAGCGCCTTTTCGCTTTGCTATGCTTTCGCAAGCTTACTCTACGGCCCACTATCGGATCGCTTTGGAAGAAAAATATTTTTGGTTTGCGGGATTTCTTTTTTAACAATCATCACCATCCTATGTGGATTGGTCGACAATTATGCATTATTGCTGACACTTCGAATTCTGCAAGCAGCTGGAGCATCTGCTTTCGTCCCGATTTCCTTAGTTTATATAGCAGATGTAATGCCACTTGAAATCAGGCTTAGAACTCTTGGATTCGTCTCCTCCTCCTTCTTAGTAGCTAGTGTTGTCGCACAGGTATTCTCGACACTTATCGAAGAAGCTTTTGGCTGGCACTATATCTTTATCCTATTAGGTATTTTCTATTTCATCACAACAATTCTAACGATTCTTTATCTACCAAAGGAAGTTCGGGGAAAACAACAAACTTCCATTCTTGCAAACTTCATCAATATTAAAAACTTATTTACGAATCGCTCTCTTTGCATTTCCTTTGTAATTTCATTTATGTTGCTATTCGCATTAATCGGGATGTACACAATACTCGGCACTTTCCTTTCAGCTCCACCCTTTCACTATACTGACGATCACATTCTAATTGTTCGAGGCATAGGTCTGTTAGCAGTCATAACAAGTCTCTTTGCCAATGCTATTTCAAAGAAATTTGGAGTTATTCGTTCGGTTAAAGGGAGTCTGCTGATTGCTTCTGTTTCCTTGTTTTTAATGGGAATTAGTTCAAACCCAATCTTAGCCATCATTTTTAGTCTGTTCTTTATCGCTTGTATCGCTTTACTTGTTCCACTTAACATCTCCTTGGTCAATAAACACGGCGTAGCGCAAAGAGGAACTGCCATCTTATTCAATGCCTTTATCTTATTTGTAGGAGCAAGCTTTGGGCCAATGCTTGCAACACAATTGATGCTGCATACCAATTCGTTTATCAGCTTTATCGTATTCAGTCTTGTTCTCTTGCTTGGCTTTGTTGCCTCTTTCTTCTTTAAGCAAGATTGATCAGGGCAATACGAATTCTAAATACTTTGCACCTAAATAATTAGGGTTTAGGGTTAACACAAATACGGAAGCTTTTTGACTTTGCTTTACGAAAAAAACGTCCCACGAATAACAATTATACGTGGGACGTTAGTATATTTAATTTAATGATTTATTCGTTGATAGCTTAAGCTTGAGTAGCCCGTCCTCCAAATTAATAACATGCCGTTCAATAATATTAAAGACATCGTCAATAATTGTGTTGTACAGAATCGGTGAAATTGTATCATTAATGATTAATAGAATTCTTTCGACTTCACTCTCTGACAGCTTTTCCTGTCTTTCTCTTAAAAAAAATGCCTGTATTTCTTTTATTATAAATTGATACTGCTCCCTTGATAAATCCTTCATCATATAAAACCCCTCTATTCTCCATATGTATAAAAAACCCTTATCCCCAACACCATGACCTATTCACAGTCATAAAGTTATACATATTTTATATAATTTTACAGTTAATTTCCATAAATTCTTATATATATTTTTTAAAACGCAAAAAAATAGCCAGTTCAATATGAGAACTAGCTAAAATGGGATTTGATTATTTTTTAATTGGATTATCCTGGCCAGTCTTACCAGAATAGTTTTTTAGGGCGTTCACAAAGACAATTTCATTTTCTGGATAGCGAAAACATGTTAGTTTTCCACCAAATACTGCACCTTGATCAATATTAATAGTATTGTTCACTTGCATTGGTTCTAGTTTTGGATCATGTCCCCAAACGATGAGCAATTCTCCTTGATGCTGTTCATACCAATTTCTTCTTATAGGCTTTCCCGTTTCATCCATTCCAGCGACATCACCATAACGGCAGAAATCTTTAATTCTCGAATTTTCTTTTCCAATGTATTCATCTTTAATCCCTGCGTGAGTACAAACGACCTTATCTTTTCCTTCCTCTGTTACGATATAGTGTGATGGCGCATTCATCAACAACACTTTCAACTTCTCTTTTAAATCCTTTGTCTTTTTTACGCCATATTGTTTCTCATATTTCGTAAATTCCTCGGCAACCTTCTCATCTCCGTGTTTCAGCTGGACTTTTCGACCGTCTAACCACCGCGCAATTTTCCATCCATGATTACTATCGATCATGTAAGCTAACCCTGCCTCCACATGCTGTAGGAAAAATAGCATCGTTTTGATGGACTCTGGCCCCCTGCTCGAAACGTCGCCTAGCGATAAAATTTTTCTTCCCTGTGGATGAATATATAACCCTTTCTCATTTTGCTGATAGCCCAATTTTCCGAGCAATGTTATGAATTCCTCAAAGCATGCATGGATATCCCCGATTATATCCATCCCATAACCTAATTCTATTCTCATACACATTCTCTCCTTTAACTTATTCTCTAGATAGTATGACTAAAATAGCTCATTCTTCTGCATCTACTTGCAAAGTCTATTTTTAGCTAAAATATGGTAAAATCGCATTAGAAGGACATAAATTGCTCTGCTGGGTGTGGTTTATAAAGGAAGCAAAAGTTCAGACTTTGCTAAATGAAAAATAATGTGAAATCTTCTGAATAGGGGCCGTCTATGGGGAAAATCATTCATTTTAGTTTATTTCAATTTGTTTTATTTATCCTTATCTTTTACTTCAATAGAGTGTTCGATTTGCTGATTAGCAAACCCTTTAGCTATGTGGATTTAGTGGCAATATGCATAGGCTTGCCGCTCATATTCATCGCCTATCATTTAATAAATACAATTTATAAAAAATTTAATGCGATTCGGCTAATCGTTAAGGTTTTAGTATCGATTCCAATTGCTCTTCTAGCTCTAGCATTTGTAAGTTTTATAGAGTATTTGATTATCTATTAATTTGCTTTTGCTTTGGAGCAACATTCTTTTACACGTTCCAAACCCGAGAAGTTTTGTCAATCTGCTCACAAAACTTCTTGATTCCCAGGGTGTTCTACGTAACTTAGATTGTTCGTTTAATATCTTTCCACATTTCGTTTGCTACTTCTTCATCGAAAGTACTGATTAACCGGTAATTTTCGTCATCGATAATACGAAAATGTTTACTAATTAGATTTCTTTGAAGTTTAAATCCTTTGTACTCTTGTTTGTTCTTCCACATGATATGGCCACCTAATGTCTTTTCTTGCGGACGAATACTTACATTTTGAACCGTCAGCTCGATTACCTCCATAGGGTCTCCGCCAAAATGCTTATGTAAAATCGGACTTTCTCGGAAAATTGCACTGATGGCGATTGTCGTTGTCCAATCTGCAAGCGCTCTTCCTTTTTCGATTTGAATGATGGTTTTCTTTGAGATTCCTACAATTTCGGCCATTTTATCCTGGGTAAAACGATTTTCTTTTCTTAAAAATTTTAAATTCTCCGAAATAAGCTGGATAATGAAATCTCGATCCATTGTATCACCTCAAAACTTTTTACTAATTTTTCCTGTAAAACAATCTTTTATATGTAAAATCTTCTCATAATATAGACTATTAAAACGACAAAAAAGTTACCGTTTTTCCGAATTTTTTAAATGGTTTTTGTAAAATTATTACTATTTTACTAATTTACCCATTAATAATACTCAGTTCACCGTAATGAACTGAGTTGGTCTCTCTTAGGATGTAGTTAACTTTGCTATTCTATTCGCCATATACTCTTTCCACTTTTCTGCAAGCTCTTCCAACTCAAAAATCGTTTGCATTGCTTCAAGATCTTTTGGTCGATGAAAATAGACTTCATTTGTAAAAAGAACGGATATGCCTTTTGGATTTTTCTCTAGTAAGGTAACAGAAGAATCTTTGCGTACCAATCCTTCTTGCAGAACTCTGCATAGATATCCAGTAAATCCTGTTTCGACCATTCGCTTCATTAAAAACGGAAGACCCGCACGTTTATTGATGGTGCTGCACGGAACACGTCCTTGAGTTACTTGTATGATTGCATCACCTAACTGATAAATATCGCCAATGTTCACATCTGCCTCTAACATATTAGTTACAGTAATATTCTCACCAAAAGTTGAAGCGGCTAAGGTTGAACCAAATTCCTCTTCCCACTGCGCATAATGCTCATAGGGATAAATGCAAACCGCTCGATCTGGACCACCATGGTGTTTTACATCGGCAACACCATCTCCCACAAATCCTGCTTTAGTTAAATAGGCTTCTTCAATGGAATCTTTACAAATACCCGTTTCCATTTGTTTTCCTATGTCGTATGTTACGGTTTTCGGTAACCCAATCGAAAAATTTTTTAAAAGTTTTTCTTCGTGATTTCTCATTCTACAAGACTCACTTTCATTTATTGTTTCTCATTCTGGAATACTTTAATTATATAACATTCCCTAATTCATTGGTAGTTATTGTCATTAAATTAATCCTCTTCCTTTATTTATAAGATACCTCAAAAGTCACTCTAAATTTTGACTCTACTAAAAGTAGGCACTCTCTCTAATTTCATCGTTTTTCCAAATGATGAAACTTTAGTATACTAAGAGAAGGAGGTAACATCATGAATAAACCCGCACATCTTATCGGAGGTTTAACAGCAGGAATTGCAGCCTCGGAATACATAGTTCCATCAGTTTCAACCAATGGACTGATAGATGGAATTATCTCTACTGGAGTGGTTCTTTGCGGAGCCATGTTCGGTTCACTTCTACCCGACATAGACCATCCAAATAGTTATATTGGTAGAAGACTTAAAGTTGCTTCAATGATTATTAGCAAGACACTGGGGCATCGAAGCGTTGTACATACTCCGCTCATTATTTTTGCTTTCCCAACATTACTTTACTTCTTTGCAATGAAGTTAACAGGTGCAATACACGACCTAGCAATCCTCTACATTATCGGATTAAGTGCTGGGATGTGGAGCCATTTGTTTTTAGATATGATGACAAGAAGAGGCATTCCTCTTCTTTACCCATTGACAAAGAAAAGCTTCAGCATTGCAAAGTTTAGAGGCGGTGGCATTGGCGATACACTTGCCATAATGGGTTGTACAATTTTAATAGTGCTTATATTTTTAGATTTTGAGATGCCTTTTTAAATTCTTTATGAATAAGAGTAAATTACACCTAGATTACTAGATTTGTAATTTACTCTTATTTTCATTTGTGTCAAATTCAATGATTTATTCGTTCAATAATCGTGGCATTTGCCATACCCATCCCCTCACAAATCGCTAATATTCCGTACCGTGCTTCAGTACGCTCCAAGCGATTCAGTAAGGTTATTAATAATTTTGTTCCTGTTGCGCCTAATGGATGACCAAGAGCTATAGCACCTCCATCAGGATTTAACTTTTTAGGGTCAGCTTCTATTTCCTTTAACCAAGCGAGCGGCACCTGGGCAAATGCCTCATTCACTTCAAAGGTGCTGATTTCATCCAGTGACATCTGAGCTTTTTCTAGCACTTTTCGTGTTGCATCGATTGGACCAGTTAACATAAGTGTGGGATCTGATCCAACTACAGTGCGTGCAATAATTCTTGCTTTCGGCTTCAATCCTAATTGGTCCACCTTTTCACGTGACATCAAAAGTACTGCCGATGCCCCATCACTTATTTGACTTGCATTGCCTGCTGTAATAACACCATTTTCATCAAATACCGTTTTTAACTGGCCAAGAACTTCGACCGTAGAACCTTCTCTTGGCCCTTCGTCTACTGCAAACACTCTTTTTAAACCATCTTCTTCTAAAACTTCAACAGGGACGATTTCATTCTCAAACCGTCCTTCTTTAATAGCTGCAAATGCTTTCGCATGACTAGCTGCTGCATACTCATCTAATTGCTTTCTCGTAAATCCATATTCTTTTACCATCAGCTCTGAAGAAAGACCTTGGTTGATAATTTGATATTGTTCCGTTAACTTCGGACTCGGTTTTACCCCCGCACTATTTGAGAACATAGGAACACGCGTCATGCTTTCAACACCACCAGCAATCACAATATCCATATCTCCAGATGCAATTGCTTGGGCTGCAAAATGCACAGCTTGCTGGCTTGAGCCGCATTGACGGTCAATCGTTACACCTGGAACATGTATTGGAAATCCTGCAATCAATAACGAAGTTCTTGCTATATTTTGCCCTTGTTCACCAATCTGTGTCACGCAGCCAAGGATGACATCTTCAACTTTGCCTTTCTCTATTCCCGCACGTTTTACTACCTCATCTAGTACAACTGCCGCTAATTCATCGGCTCGATATTCTGATAACGCGCCTTTTCGTCGCCCTACAGCTGTCCGAACTCCCTCAACAATAACCACTTCTCTCATCCCTACAAACACCCTTTCAATCGAATCTTCATTTTAAAATACATTTCAATTCTATTTACTAAGTAAAATCTTATCTTGGAGCCATTCGAATTCCACCGTCTAGACGAATGACTTCACCATTTATATAGTTATTTTCGATAAAAAATTGTACTAAAGAAGCGTATTCTTCAGGTTTTCCTAGACGTTTTGGAAACTCTACCATACTCCCAAGCTTTTCAACAATTTTTTCCGGCAACCCTGCTGCCATTGGCGTACGAAATAAGCCTGGTGCAATCGTATTAATGCGAATTCCAAATTCAGATAAATCGCGCGCGATAGGCAAGGTCATCCCGGCAACACCTGCTTTACTTGCTCCATATGCTGCTTGTCCCATTTGCCCGTCAAAAGCCGCAACAGAAGCAGTATTAATAATGATGCCTCTTTCTCCATCCTCTGTAAGCGGTGTATTTTTAATCATCTGCTCTGCTGCTAATCGCAAGACATTAAACGTCCCGATTAAGTTAATATCGATGACTTTCTTAAAGTTTTCAAGTGGAAGTACGCCTTTTTTCCCAACCGTCTTACCGGGTGGAGCAATTCCTGCACAATTTACACAAATATGAAGTTCCCCATACTTTTCCATCATTTGCTGAATTCCAGTCATAACCGATTCTTCATCTGCTACATTTACAAGAGCATAAGAAACATTCGCTCCTAGCTCTTCTGAAATTTCCTTCGCTTTTTCTTCGTTCACATCAAATATCATGACCTTCACCTCTTTTTGATGAAGATTTCTGACTGTGGCAAGGCCTAATCCAGAAGCCCCTCCCGTTACAATTGCAACTTTATTTTGTAAATCCATGTCTTCCACTCCCCTAGCATTTTGCTGAACAAACTCTATTTAGCATTTCACCAAGCTATTATTAATATATGGATCTCTCGTAGCTATTATTCCATCTCTTCTATTAGGAGTTAATAGAGTAATTTTACAAGTAATTATGTAGAGTAACGCGATAGATTCATTCAAATATTATGAATTACTTTTTTACAGGCTGTTCTTGCTTATACAGTGCTTCATCCCAATAAATTGCACATTTACTGGATGCTCTGGCTTAAAATTATTAGTATATCTTTGCAGACAAAGTTAAACCCTAAAGTAGTGGCTACCTTAGGGTGTTTGTTTACAATTTCTTTTTATGTTGATTTTGATTGTTCTTTTTTGTTGCATTGTCGGCACGTTTAAATTCGTCATGGTACAGAACTTCCTGAGCTTGAGTTAATTGGTTGTCTTGTACTGTTAATTGCTCGTGTGGTTCCTTATGCTCTTTCATAAAATAACACTCCTCTCATCGTTAAATCATTTTTAGTTTGACCGATGTTGAGCTTGATATTCCTGTTATTTTAATGGATGAATTTTAAATGAAATTTAGTTGAATTAGAGTATAAATTTTTACTAATATAGATTCTAAATTGGTTGTTGTTTCTCTGAACGTACTGCGCACAAGCCGCATAGCCAACCTTATTGCCTATACGCCTTTTTATGTGCTTATGTGAAGCTCCGCCCATCTTTGTAACCACTTCTTAAGTTTTCGAATTTAGTGCGCAGCTTACATTGTAGGCTGCGTCTTCCTTTGTTACATTACTTTCTAGATACTCAAGCGAAAGAACTAGTCCTCCCTTTATATCTATTCATTCAACAGAAGTTAAAAAATCGCAGCCAGCAAATGCCGACTGCGATTAAATAATTTATAATCTGATTGTCCACCCGAAAGTATCTTCAATTTCTCCATATTGAATACCTGTTAGTGTATCGTATAGCAGTTGAGATACCTCTCCGATTTCCCCTTTATTGATGATCATTTTATCGTCTAAATATTTTAACTCTCCAACTGGTGAAATTACTGCAGCTGTACCTGTTCCAAATACTTCTTCTAATGTACCGTTTTGATAAGCTCCTACAACTTCGTCAATTGTAATACGACGTTCTTCCACTGGGATGCCATTGAATTTTAAAACTTGAATCATGGAATCGCGAGTAATTCCTGGCAGGATACTTCCATTTAAAGCAGGTGTAACAACCGTTCCATTTATTTTAAAGAAAATGTTCATGCTGCCCACTTCTTCAACATACTTGTTTTCTTTTCCATCTAACCATAAAGTTTGTGCATAGCCTTCGCGAGCGGCAATTTCTTGTCCTTTTAATGCACTTGCATAGTTTCCGCCTGTTTTTGCTTCTCCCGTTCCACCTTTTACAGCTCGAACAAATTGTTCTTCCACCATAATTTTAACTGGGTTAATGCCTTCTTTATAATACGAACCTGATGGAGACATGATAATGATAAATTGATAATTATTTGAAGGATGTACACCCAGATTTGACTCGGTTGCAATAATAAATGGACGAATATAAAGAGATGTCCCAGGAGCACTTGGAATCCAATCGCGGTCCACTGTTACCAATTGCTTTAACCCTTCTAGCGCTAGCTCTTCGTCAATCGCCGGGATACAAAGACGTTCATTTGAATGATTTAAACGTCTAAAGTTACGGTCTGCACGGAATAACAAGGCTTCATTATTTACTGTTACATACGCTTTTAAGCCTTCAAATACAGACTGTCCATAATGGAAAATCATTGCTGAAGGGTCAAGTGAAATCTGTTGGTAAGGAACAATTCGTGCATCGTGCCAACCGACACCACTCGTATAGTCAAGGACAAACATATGGTCCGAGAAATAGTGGCCAAAACCTAATTCATCTGGAGATGGTTTTTCTTTTGGATTCGTTGTTAATTCTAATTTGATGTCATACATACTTTATAGCCTCCGATAATAGCGAATATTCAGAAATTTTTATGTAATAAACTTCTCATAGAATATATTACACTTTTTTTAGTAACTTACTAGTATAAAATTTATTAAATTCTGATAAAAAACAAAATTCGAACATAAACCAAAACATTTAGTCCCTTCACCAGAAGATGACTTCAGAAATCTTTATCCCACCATCCCAATATCAATTTGCAATTAACAATATTAAAAAACGGAAAAATCCACTTTTCTTAGGATTTTTCCCGTTTTTCGTGAGTACTTATATTTGACGGACCACAATACCCTTAACCTATAAAGGCAGTAAATTCAACGTTTCCTCCGATTCTAAACTTGCAATCATTTCAAGCCATTGTTTAGGTTTATTTGATAAGACCGAATAGTAATTTTTCAGGAAATCCGCTACTAATGAAGCTGGGATATCAATTTGCCTTTCATCTGTAGGCATGAAGCAAAAATCCAATCCTGAAACTGCCTCCCCGTCATTCTTCCATGAAGGGTGAACATATGGGAAGTCGATGCGTTTGTAGCCTAAGTGGGATAATACCTCGCGGCGAACATATGGATTCATCGGCATAACGTCGCCAAAATTGAATTCCTCTTTCATCATATAAGGATTATAGATTTCAGCAAACCCACCCTTTAACACTTCATTGTTTTCAAGTGCTAATCGATTTAAGTCTTTTTGCCTTTCTTGCGCTAAGAAACGACCAATGGCAAGACCAGGCTTACCGATAATCGTGAAATCTGTCATCGAAATTGACCAATCTGGATAATAACGATATTCAGTGGCTCCTAGCACTTCCCCTTCATGTACTGCGACGAAAACGCGAATTCCAGCGTCCTCCAACGGCTCCTTCCAAAGCTCGAACTCCAATACTTCTTCTGGAGGAAAAACCTCTCCTAAAAGTGTATGTAATTTTGCAAACAAAGGGTCATTTATGCTGTTTATACGGATATATTCCATAGTAATTGCCACTCCTTTTGATAAGTTGGTTTTAGCTAGAATCTTTATATACTTATTTCGACATTTAATTTTTAAAAACCTTTTCGATTACGTCAAAATAATGCCCATCTTGAGATGGACTTAGCTTTCACTTTGTATCAAAAGCCTTTCAATATTAATCATCGCCTTCATTTTCTTTAACAAGTTTAAGCCAATGATGCCATCCAGGTGAAATCCATAATTCATCTCGCCGACTTCTATCTGAATTTGTTCGACATGCATGTGTCCAATTTTGATAGAATCCAGTAATTTAGAATAGACTAACTCGGTCCCGCCAACTCCCCTAACACGGTAAACTGGATCGTTTGATTCTGGAACAATCCCAATGGTTTCAGCAATCTCAGAAGAGATAATAGAATTAGAAGATCCCGTGTCGATTAATACGCGAGTTAAGAGCAGATTGTTTCCTTTATATCTAATTTCCATATCCGTTAATAGCAGTCCTTCATCGATTATTAACTTTTTCACTCAGTCACCTACTTACCATGATTTAATCTAGCTTACACACCATATCGATTGGTTGCCCCAGTATATGCTTGTCCAGATTGAGTCAGTACTTTGTGACAGTGCCGTTTTATATAAATGCAAAAAGAAGGCGTCTCATTATGTAGAGACCCCTCCTTTCATCGACAAAAATCTATCTTCACATACATCAATCACTCGTATTCACTAACCTTCCAATAAACCTTTCAATTTATCCGCATATTCCTCATTTAAGGTTCCGTAGCCTTCTTCTTCATTGTTGCTTATAATACTAACTGAATCATCTGAGTTAAACCAAATGCGATATAAATACAATTTGTCCGGAAAATCTTCCTCCTCTGTATAAAATAAAGTAGCGACTAGATCCTCTGTTCTAGACATTTCTGGCTTTGAATTCGGTTCCCAATCCACTTCTGCCAGCAGGCTATTAATCGAGTCTAATGTAATGATATCGACAATCATTTCCTCCTCTTCAATCGCCTCATCATTCACAACTTGTTGAATGTCCACTCTAGTCAAATGGTTTTCCTCATCAGAACAAGCAACGAGCGTCATCACACCAAGGCAAATTAGAAAAAAATGATAGTGCTTTTTCAAACTACCCCTCCTGAAGTATCACATTTTAGAAGATTTAAGAAAGAAAAAATAAAACCTCTTAAGTCAAAAGACATAAGAGGTCGAATCTAGTTAAACTGTTAAGTTCGAATTTTGTTTAATTTCAATATAGCGTAATTGAAGACCGTCAATTTCATGTATAAAGAAAGAATAGCCTTCATGCTCGATCACATTGTCATGTTTTAGTTCCATATCTTGCGAATAGTACCAACCACCAAGTGTATCAACATCTGGATTATCCATTTCAATGTTCAAGAAACGTGCGATTTCATCCAATAGAATTTTAGAGTAGACAATATAATGCCCGTCTTTCACTTTGCGTATTTCAGGTACTTCGTCATCATCGAACTCGTCACGAATTTCTCCGACTAATTCCTCTAAAATATCCTCAACGGTTACAAGACCAGAAGTACCACCATATTCATCTAACAAAATGGCAATATGTGTACGTTCTTTTTGCATACGTGTTAGAAGATCTTGAATTGGTGTTACTTCAGTTGTATACATTACTGGATTTATGAATCTATCGATATCAAAGTTTTCGACGGTAATACGCTGACTTATTCCTTGAGTCAAAAAGTCTTTGATATTGAGGAACCCTATGATATTATCGCGATCTTCCTCATAAACAGGATATCTCGTATAGCGTTGTTCTTGAATCGTCGTTAACACTTCGTCAAATGATGCACTTTTTTCAAAAGCAATAATTTCCGTTCTTGGCACCATAATTTCACGAGCAATTCGGTCATCGAATTCAAAAACTTTGTTTACGAATTTTAATTCATTTTGATTAATTTCTCCATTTTTATAGCTTTCTGTCATTAATAGGCGCAATTCTTCTTCTGTATGAGAAAGCTCATGTTCGGAGGCAGGCTTCATACCAAAAAATCCTACTAATATACGAGCCGCACCATTTAAAAACCAGATGAAGGGATATAGTACTTTATAGAAAAGCATGATTGGTTTTGCAAAAGAAAGTGTAATTGTCTCTGCCTTTTGAATAGCAGCCGTTTTGGGGGCTAGTTCACCAACAACTACGTGCAAAAATGTCGCGATAACAAAGGCAGCACCAATCGTGAAATAATGTATATACTGTTCACTTATGCCCACAAATCCAAATAGAGGCTCTAAAATAAATTCGAAGGTTGACTCCCCAACCATCCCAATACCTAAGGCAGTAACAGTAATACCTAATTGACAAGCAGATAAGTATTCATCTAAATGGGTAGTTACATGTTTAGCTGCCAATGCCCCTTTTGTTTCTTCGGCTACTAATTGGTCAATCCTTGACTGTCTTACTTTTACTATCGCAAATTCCGTTGCCACGAAAAATGCGGTTAAAGCTAATAAAATCACAAATATTGTTAAATTCAATCCGGTCAATCATCGTCTTACTTAAAGAAGTAAGACTTCACCTCCCTAGGTTATAAGTAATAATAGAGATTGCATTAATGCAACACTTTCAGATGAGACCTCACCTTTAATCGAATCCTTTTTGGATTGATCCTGGTGCTGCATTTTTTCTACAAGAGCAGAAATTTCTTTTTTAAGTGTCTTCATGTGCTGACATATTTTTTGCAAATCGATTTCTTCTGGCAAAACATTTCCATTTTCAAGTGACTGTTTTATATCATTTAAGCACATGCCCTGTGCTTTCATCTTTTCGATTACCGTAATGCGTTCGATTGCTTCAGAAGTATAGAAACGATAATTCGAAGTAGAACGTTCAGCTTTTAATAATCCCAGATTTGTATAATAGTCGATTGTACGTTTTGTAATTCCAGTAATTTCAGCTAATTCGCCAATTTTCAATTTCTCGATCCCAATTTACTTCCCTCCAAACCGTAACGTTATGGTTTTATTATACTAAAGTTTTTAGAAAAATTCCATGAGGATTTAGCAAACTTCCTACTGAGCTAAATCTTTACTGGTAAGGAAAATCAAAATTTCATGGAACTTTTTCTTATTATATTCAGAAATCTTTTTGACAGACCAACTTATTTGTTGAACGTTGGCTCAATCATTCACGCCCCCCCTGGATTAGTCTTTGTATGTTAATCATAATAAATATTCCAACGATTTTCTAATATTCAGACTTTCACGAATGCTTTCAATTTGATTTTTTAAAGTGCTTTGAATAACAATTGCAATAGATAGTAATTTGAATAGAAAACTTAATAAAAAGACATCTCAATTACGAGATGCCTTTACCATTCTATTCATTAATAAGTTGAATTCGATAGAGCTTGTCATCATTACGAGTAGGAGTACCTCTTCCGTCGGTGTTGTTGCTGATAAAATACAAGTAATCCCCATCTAAATAAACGTCTCTCATACGGCCTAGACCTGTAACAATCTCTTGTAGCTCTTTCGTTTGTAAATCGAATTCTAATACTGCTTCCCCTCTTAAAGCCGCTGCATATAATTTACCGTCCATATTCGTTAATCCCGACGGAGCCCATGTTGAATTTGGACCGGAAGTGAAAAGTGGCGTCACCATTTCAACTTGATTTTCTTTTCCTTCAATGACCGGCCAGCCATAATTTTCCCCTGCTACGATTAAGTTGATTTCATCATTTGCATCATTTCCATGTTCACTGGCATACATCCTTCCATCAGATGTCCAGGTCATTCCTTGAGGATTTCGATGCCCATAGCTATACACATAGGAATTTGGCAAGGGATTGTCGGATGGAATTGACCCATCCAGATTCATCCTTACAATTTTCCCTCCCAACGATTTTAAATTTTGTGCAAGTGCAGAATCTCCCGCATCTCCAACTGTTGCATAAAGCTTTCCATCCGGTCCGATTTCAATGCGACCACCATGATGACGGGAACCACTAGGAATTTTATCTAATAGAAGCTTCTCTTCTTTCCATGTATCTCCTTGGACACGAAGCGTAATAATTCGGTTAAACTGACCAGATTCGTCGACATAGGTGTAATATGCATAAGCAAGATTAGTATCCTTAAAATCAGGTGAAAGGACAAATCCCAAAAACCCGGCTTCTGCAGCAGTCGCTAGTTCCTTTTCAAGCTCAAGGTTTTGTTTTTTTACTTGCCCATTTTCGATTTTCACAATTCCTCCCGTTCTTTCTGATAGGTAAAATGTATCCCCAGTTTTTTCAATAGACCATGGAATCTTTAAATCTTCAGCGATAACTTCAAAGTTATCCGTACCTACCTTCGCCACCTCTACCATCGCACCCTCTCGTTGATCAGAAGTATCAGAAGTATTCAAATAAGAACAAGCTGTTAAAAGTAACATTATAGATAACCCTAGTAAAATAACATTCCTCAAGATTCCACTTCTCCTTTACTAATTTCCTCCTACCATTCTTTACATAAATATGAAATTTAATAATAAAAAGCCTATTTTAAACGGTTAGGCTTAAAATAGGCTTCGTCATTAATTCAATTCGATTTTGATTTCATTTACTAAGCTTTGCAGCTCGGCTTCTGAGAAATGATAAGTTTCTAAACAGAAATGACATTGTGTTTCAATATTGCCTTCTTCTTCAATCATCTCTTCTAATTCCTGTACACCTAACCCCATTAAAGCACGGCTATAACGTTCTTTTGAACAAGAACATTGGAACTGAACCGGCATCGTACTTAAAAATTGCACATTGCCCTCTTCTCCTAATACTGCCGTAAGAATTTCTTCAGGAGTCATCCCTTTTTCGATCATCTTGGAAACTGGTTCTATAGTTGCCAAATGCTTCTCCAAGGCAGCAATTGTTTCTTCCTCACAACCAGGCATTAATTGAATAATGAATCCGCCAGCTGCAAGAATTGTATTATCTGGATTTACCAATACTCCTAAGCCAACTGATGACGGTACCTGTTCACTAGTTGCAAAGTAATAAGTAAAGTCTTCAGCGATTTCACCCGATACGATTGGAACCTGGCTTGAGAACATGTCTTTCATGCCTAAATCTTTGACAACTGATAAGAATCCTTCCGTCCCAACTCCAGCACGTACATCTAATTTTCCTTGAGGATTTAAATCAAAATGTACTTGGCCATGTGTTACGAAACCGCGCACATTCCCTTTGGCATCCGCATCAATGACCATTGCACCAATCGGCCCATTTCCTTCTACTTTAACCGTAATCTTGTCTTCACCTTTTAACATTGCCCCCATCATAACACTCGCTGTCATTGAACGGCCAAGAGCTGCAGATACGACTGGCCATGTATGATGTCTCTTTTGAGCTTCTCCAACTGTTTCTGTTGTGCGTGCTGCAAATGCACGTATTTGCCCATTAAATCCTACTGCTCGAACTAAATAATCTTTCATCTATAGGAACTCCTTACATTTCTCATTTTACCCTGGTTCGGTAATTTACTTTAAATTATCACTAAAACGCTTGAAAATTTAATATAAACCGTTCTCCAGATCATGGCAAATAAAACGATTTGACTAGGTTGATCCAACTCATTCGCGCATACTTGCTTTGAAAAGAACGAGTAATTCCCTATCATTAAATCAGAAAACTAAAAAATCCTATAACTCACCCTCTTATTACCAAAGCAAACTCTGCCTAAACATGAATATAGGCGATTTTTTGTAAAATTTTATGAAACCGTCATCAATATGAACAATATGTGAAATGATTCACTAGCTATTTTATTTTCATGATTTTAGGTGTACAATGAATTCAAGTTGATATATAACAACAAACAAATACTACTAAATCAAACTAAATTGTTATATAACAATTTAACCGAATAAATGGAGGAGATCCTAATATGTGGGTAATCACTGTATTTGAAAAAAATACGTATCGTATGTTCGAATTTGAAAACGAAATGGAAGCAAGTCAAGCCCTCGAGGGATTAAAAGGCTCCGCCATTTTATCGTTTACCAAATAACACTTAGTCCTTATGAAAATGAATTCTTGAAAATTGCAGCGGTCTTTGATGATAAATTAAATCACAACTTTAGGAGGCGACCTGACATGTGGGTAGTAACAACTTTTGAGGAAAAAACTTATCGAATTTTTGAATTTGAGACAAAAGAAGAAGCGGTCTTAGCTTTACAAAAAATAGATGTACCAGCAATTCTTTCTTATACAAACCTTACTTTAGTAGCTTAGTTTTTCTGAGGAGACATCTTAGTATAAAGATGTCCCCTTTTTATTTTTCGTTATAAAATTTAGAACATTCCAATAATAATATTGACATTTTCTGAAAATTAGTGCATATTAGACTCTATATAAATCAGCATAACGAAGACTAGTATGTAAAACCCTATTGGTAAGAGAGCGATGTTCAGCGGCTGAAAGACATCGTACAAAAAGGATTACAGAACCTGCTTCGCCAGCTTCTAGCAAAACTAGACGCAGACTCAAGCGTTATGAGCACAAGTGGGAATTGCTCTTTGCAATCCAATCTAGGTGGTACCACGGAAAAGTAGCCTTTTTCGCCCTAATTTTAGGGTGAGGAAGGCTTTTTATATTTGCTAAAAAGAAAGCATCTACACTAATCTAGCTTCTTGTACTACCGTAACCCTATAAAATATAGGAGGAATTCAAAGTGGAAAAGAAACGTATTGTAGTCAAAATCGGAAGCAGCTCGCTTACAAATACAAAGGGAGAAATTGATCATGACAAGCTGCAAGATCATATCTCGGCACTTTCAGCATTAAAGCAGCAAGGTCACGACGTTTTACTTGTTTCATCAGGAGCAGTGGCTGCAGGTTTTCGAAGATTAGGCTATCCATCCCGTCCAGTTACGCTAAAAGGAAAGCAAGCTGCTGCTGCAGTTGGTCAAAGTTTGCTTATTCAATACTATTCTGAGCTCTTTAATGAGCATAAGATTACCGCAGCTCAGATTCTCCTTACACGTACCGATTTCTCAAAAAAAGAACGGTACAAAAATGCCGTAGCGACTTTTACCGAACTACTAGAACGAGATATTATCCCAATTATTAATGAAAATGACACGGTTTCTGTTTCAGAACTAACATTCGGTGATAATGACATGCTTTCTGCTTTAGTCAGCGGCCTTATTCACGCAGACCATCTCATTATCTTAACGGACATTAATGGTTTCTATGATGATCATCCAAAAAAACCTACTGCAAAACGAATTCATCATTTAACAACAATTTCAGATGATGCATTAAAAATTGCAGAAGGCGCTGGCTCCAAGCTTGGAACTGGCGGTATGCAATCCAAGTTATTAGCAGCACGCACTGCCC
>Ga0182745_1001824_pt1 | contig 19823 bp, 14 predicted proteins | sample eDN3rd30CKraftBY_FD_128523 | JGI IMG/M metagenome (GOLD analysis project Ga0182745, IMG submission 128523) | Enriched backyard soil microbial communities from Emeryville, California, USA - eDNA 3rd pass 30_C Kraft BY (version 2) (version 2) | ecosystem: Environmental > Terrestrial > Soil >...
AGTGCTTTTAGCCTTAAGTGCAGGTCTCATGTTCGCGTTATATACAAACTGCAGTAAGCAGCTAACAGAAAGAGAAGAAACACTTCCTGCTGTAGCCATGACATTTACCTTATGTGCGTTATTGCTAGTGCCCTTTTCTGGGGATGTCATGTGGGTATTTGAGAGCAAAAACTTGTTCCCAATGATTTTCATGGGCTTAATCGCAACAAGTTTAGCCTATGTCTTATTCTTGGCAGGTTTGGAGAAAATTTCGTCTTCAGCTGCAGTGACATTATCACTAGCAGAGCCTTTAACTGCCGCTTTGCTCGGTGTATTTATAGTTGGCGAATATTTAAGTCCAACTTCTTGGACAGGTGTCGTGTTGCTGTTAGGCGGCATTATCGTGTTAACAGTAGGCAGTCGGAATTCTAAAGTGGGGTAAACGCCTATGTAAATCTTAAGAATTTCTTCAGAATTATACAGACTATATATTAAGATTCGAATTCTATGATAGAACCATAAGAAAAAGATGAGGTGAGGGCAGTGGACAAGTTAACAGTGCTCGTCACAGATGATGACAAAGACATTCGTGATGGGATTGAAATTTATTTGAAGAACGAAGGCTATAACGTGTTAAAAGCCGCAGATGGAGCTGAAGCATTACAGCTGCTAGAAGAAAATGAAGTTCATTTACTCATCTTGGATATTATGATGCCGAAGATGGATGGAATTACGGCTACATTTAAAATTCGCACGGAACGCAATATTCCCATCATCATGTTAAGTGCGAAGGCGGAAGAAACAGATAAAATCCATGGGCTATCGGTAGGGGCAGACGACTACATTACGAAGCCCTTCCACCCGCTAGAGCTGCTCGCTCGTGTAAAGTCACAGCTAAGACGTTATGTTCAATTAGGAACCTATAAAGGCAGCGGGAAACAACAGTCGAAGGTTGAAGTCAATGGATTATCGCTTGATTCGGAGGCCAAAGAGGTACGCTTAGATGGGGAGTTAGTGAAACTTACACCCATTGAGTACAAAATTACCGAGCTCTTATTAAAAAATGCAGGACGCGTTTTTTCCATTAATGAGATTTATGAGCTTGTTTGGAATGAAGCAGCTTACAACGCGGAGAATGTAGTGGCTGTGCATATTCGAAAAATCCGGGAAAAAATCGAAACAGATTCCAAAAATCCAAGATACTTAAAGGTTGTGTGGGGCATTGGATACAAAATTGAAAAGCAAAATTGAGATTAGTCTAACTGCAGTTAGCTTGATTGCAAGTGTCATTGGTATGTTCTTTATCATTACGAGAACATGGCAGTTTATAGCTGACCATATCGGTGAAACCTATCAATTGCTTGTGAAATTATTTTAGAGGAGGAGAACAAAATAATGAAACCAAAAGGTAAATTACTCCTCATACTTTTTCTTATAACTTGGGCAGCATTTGCTGTCGTGACCTTTATTAATCATTCGCAAAATTATTTAGTCAAATCTTACTTTGACTCGGAGTATTTCGAGTCTTCAAGAGAGTCCTTTCTACAGCAATTGGGACAGTATGTTTTAGAGCCGTTTGATGGAGAGGAAGCCAAAAAAACGATTAGTGTAAACCAGGAAGATATCGATTACTATCGCAATTACAATGGATCTACTATTGATAGCAACAAAACAATCGAAGAGATTATTCGCAAGCAAAGGGAACAAATGATTGACCAGTACGCTTTGCAGGAAGAACGAAATAGGATAGCATTTTTAAAAGAATATGGGGACTTTACCTATAGTATAGAAAATGTGGATACCGGAAAAACATTTAAAAATGGTGAAATGAAAGAGACAGATCTTTATTCCGAAAGTTTTGGACCGGAAATAATAGAAAGCTCCTTTTATTTAGATCCGTATTCGAATGATTATGAGTGGAATGAAGCCATCGCTCCATTTACAGTTGTAGGGAAGGATGCTCAATTTCAGGGGGCTTACAGTGTTCCAAAATCAATAAGTAAGTCACCGTCTTTATATCAAGAGTACCAAAGTTTCAAGGTAGCAAAATACATTTTTTATGCCCTTTGGGTAACGGGAATCCTAGCGATTATTGGATTATTTAAATTTGCAAAGCCTTCAATAGAGCTATTTAATCGATTCGATAAATTAAAGGAACCTTACTTAAGAATCCCACTCGATGTTCAACTTGTACTTATACTTGTCGCAATAACAGCATCTATTGGTTTAATGGATGCCCTTGGACATACAATTCAAAGTTTATATTCCTTCTTAAATAGCATAGACATGTTCATAATAGAACCGCTTATATACCTTTTAGTGCTTTTCATCGCCGTGTCAGCAGTAATTATAGGGGCAATTTGGACTTGGGAATCTATTAATTCGGAAGAAAAAATGAAAAAACAAGTGAAGCAAGCAATGCTTTATCGCATGGCTGATGGCATGAAGGATTTATTTTTAAATCGTTCTGTTGGAGTGCAGGCAGTTGGGATTTTATTTGTTGCTTTCCTAACGGGGATTGGTTTTATAGGCGCGGCGGTACAAGGGCAAGCATTGGTCCCGATTTTTATCCTTCTATTTTTCTTTATTGCTTTACCAGCTTTCTTGGTGTTCTTGCGATACATGAGTTACCTCAATCGCATTATGAAACAGACGCAAGAAATGGCAGAGGGACGTTTGACATCTGAGATTAAAGTAAAGGGAAAATCGATTTTTGCAAAGCATGCAGCCAATTTAAATGATTTACGTGAAGGTGTAAGAACTTCAATGTCTGAACAGGCGAAGAGTGAAAGGTTAAAAACAGAACTGATTACGAATGTGAGCCATGATTTGCGAACACCTTTAACATCTATTATTACGTATACGGATTTATTAAAAAATCCTAACATTACAGAGGAAGAAAGAACACAGTACATCGATGTGTTAGATAAAAAGTCGGCACGGTTAAAAACGTTAATTGAAGACTTATTTGAAGTATCGAAAATGGCAAGCGGCAATATTGAAGTGACAAAGCAGCGTCTGGATCTAACGCAGTTGATGAAGCAAGCAATTGGCGAGCATGAAGAAGAATTTGCGAAAGCCAATTTTGAACTGCGAATCACAATTCCAGAACAACCGGTATTTGCTTATGTGGATGGCCAAAAAATGTGGCGTGTGGTAGATAATTTAATTGTAAATGCCCTGAAATATTCATTAGAGGGGACAAGAATATACATTACTTTAAAGAAGGTCGGATCTACAGCTGAGTTTACAGTGAAAAATATCTCCAAATATGAGCTTGATGAAAATGTGGATGAATTAGCTGAACGCTTCAAACGCGCGGATGCCTCTCGCCACACAGATGGCTCAGGATTAGGGCTGGCGATTGCAAAGTCAATCATCGACCTGCACAATGGGCGATTCACAATTGATGTAGATGGCGATTTATTTAAAGTGACAGCTACAGTGCCAGTAGAATAAGTAGCAGGGGGAGAAAAACGGAAAGAGCGTTTTTCTCCTTTTTTAATTAGAAAATGTGGCGGATTAATCACTGGATGTCGGGATTCTTGAAGAATTTGTCGGGAATATAAGTGGAAATGGCGGAATTCTTGAAGAATCTGTCGGGAATATCAACAAAACTGTCGGGATTCTCGAAGAATTGCTCAAATCCAACGCCTCAAATCCAAGAAGATTGATAAAAATGAACTACGCTTTCCAACGTGGTATACTTCTTTATATGAATATGGGAGGATTATACATATGGGAAAGGTTTTTGGTGTAATCATTGCACTTGCTTTATATAGTACGATTACGGCTTATTTGGGGCTGAATTTGAAAAAGTGGCTAGAAGCAATCCACCTTTTTCGTTGGCCGTTTGTGTACTGGATTATCGTCTTTTTGATTGCCTATAGTTTTCTCATTGGAAGAATGCACGATGTTCTGCGGCCGCTATCGGTTGTGGGGAACTATTGGATGTTCTTTTTTGAGTACGGACTCATATTATGTATCATCGCGAACCTCTTAATTTCTTTTACGCCTATTAAGAATGTAGCTGTGGTAGGGAGTGTTGCGGTAGGGCTTCTCGTTGTTTTATTTGCTTGGGGTACATATAATGCTTATTCGCCGGTTGTTCGAAATTTAGAAATTTCTATCGATAAGCCAGGGGAGCCAATGAGACTTGTTGTAGCATCTGACTTTCATCTAGGTCTCCTTTCAAACAAAAAGCACTTGCAGCGATTTGTTGACCTGTCCAATGAAGCGAATCCAGATGCGGTATTATTAGTTGGCGATATTGTGGATGATGACCCGGTTTGGTTTGTTGAGGCTGGGATGAATCAGGTGATGAAGCAGCTGAAAGCGACATATGGTGTTTATGGAGTACTTGGAAATCATGAATACTATGGAGGGAAAATTCCTCAGTTTGTCGATGAAATGAAGGACTCGAACGTCCAAATTTTGATGGACGAAACCATTTTAGTTGGAAATCGTTTTTATTTAACAGGTCAAGAAGATGAGACGAATCGAGAGCGCAAATCGATTCAAGATTTAAAGCCGGAAAATTTGGATTTGCCTTGGATTGACATGAACCATACACCGCACGATTTAGAGGAGCCGCAAAAAGCGGGAGTTGACCTTCATTTGTCTGGACATACCCATTTAGGGCAATTATGGCCCAATAATTTGATTACGGACCGACTTTTCGAATTGGATTATGGTCATCTTCAAAAAGGGGACATGCATGCGCTGGTTTCTTCGGGATTTGGCTTTTGGGGACCACCGACGCGAATCGGGAGTCGTTCAGAATTATGGGTAGTGGACATTACTTATAAAGAGAAATAATGGCAAATACAGCTCGAGTCTTATAGACAACAAAAAGTGCTTCCTGTATTGTATTTTAAAGTGAAATAGCTGCGCAACGGGCGTAGAAAGAAAAAACTATGAGGAGATTATAAGAACTTATGGAATTATTCGAATTGATTAAAGCGATTATCCTTGGGTTTGTTGAAGGAATGACGGAGTTTGCGCCGGTTTCATCAACCGGGCATATGATTATCGTGGATGATTTATGGTTAAACACGAAAGAATTTTTAGGAGAAGGGTCAGCGAATACCTTCAAAATTGTCATTCAGCTTGGTTCCATTCTGGCGGTTGTAGTCGTGATGTGGAAACGAATGCTGAGCTTAGTAGGTTTGTATAAAATTGAAGGACAAACCGGCTCCCGCAAGTTTAATTTAGGACATGTACTTGTAGGGATCATCCCTGCTGGCGTTTTCGGTGTCCTATTCGAAGATTTTATCGATGAAAATCTTTTCTCTACTAACACGGTAATTGTAGGTTTAATCATCGGGGCGATTTGGATGATTATTGCCGATCGCGTGAGTGGGCAAAGAAAAACGACAATTACTTCATTAGACGATCTTTCTTATGGAAAAGCGTTTAAAGTAGGGTTAATTCAATGTTTATCTCTATGGCCAGGCTTCTCGCGTTCTGGTGCTACTATTTCTGGTGGGGTAATGCTAGGGCTTGACCACAAAACCGCTGCAGATTTTACTTTCATCATGGCGGTGCCAATTATGGCCGGAGCTAGTGGGTTATCATTGATTAAAAACTGGAGCGACTTAGACCCAAGTCATACAGGCTTTTATATCTTAGGATTCATTAGTGCCTTTTTGTTCGCACTGATTGCCATTAAATTCTTCCTAAAACTAATTTCAAGAGTAAAACTAGTACCGTTTGCAATTTATCGTATCGTCTTAGCGGTCATCTTAATCGTAGTATTATATCTATAATAATCAATGCGCCCCAAAAGACTAAATTCTTTTGGGGCGTTTTTGTTTCTTTTGTCTTCGGTAGTCATATTTCAAATTATGACATCATTTTACATGTTTCTTCATACTATAACTTTGGGGTGATAAAATGCCGAGAGTAAAATACCGAGACGTGGACGTTGACTTAGTCGCAAGGATGATGAGGGCGGAAGCAGAAGGTGAAGGAAATCAAGGAATGTTGTATGTTGGGAATGTAATTGTGAACCGTTTGGTATCCGGGTGTTCAGATTTTAGAAGTTTAAGATCTATTGAAGATGTTATTTTTCAAGTACAGGGAGGAAATTATTCCTTCGAAGCAGTTCAAAAAGGGAATTTGTTTTATGAAAGAGCCCGACCTAATGAACAAAAATTAGCAAGACAAGTGCTGGATTATTGGAGAGATCATCCAGGGAAATACGCCCTTTGGTATTTTAATCCATATGCACCATGCCCATCCACTTGGTATGACCAACCTTTTGCCGGTCAATTTAAAAATCACTGTTATTACGAACCAGCAGCTGGCACTTGTCCAGGTGTATATACTTAACTTAAGGGCATTTAAGTCTATTTAAACGTTAGTAGCGTTTTATGGGCTTATGAAGGGGGCTTCCTGTAAAGTGGGAGTTCCTTTTTTAGTAAAGAAAGTTGCTCAAATGAAAAAATTGATAGATTTGAAATGCCGAGAGTCTCTTTGGTTGAGAGACTCTCGGATAGAGTAAAATTAGTCGTTGAATAGGTTGAAAATGCCGCCGATTCCGCCTTCACCAGCGTTTTTTCCGCCTCCGCCTTGTGAAACAGGTGCAGCAGCAAACACACGGCTCGCTAAACGGCTAAATGGCAATGATTGAACCCACACTGTTCCTGGACCACGTAAAGACGCTAGGAAGATGCCTTCCCCACCAAATAGGGCAGTTTTCACGCCGCCAACAGCTTGAATGTCATAATCAACATCTGACGTCATAGCTACAAGACAACCTGTATCTACAAGGAGCTTTTGCCCAGCTTGTAAACCGATTCGTTTAATGGCACCTCCTGCATGGATAAAGGCCATCCCGTCGCCTTCAAGCTTTTGCATGATAAATCCTTCACCACCAAAGAATCCCGCGCCAATTTTACGTTGGAATTCTACGCCAACCGATACCCCCTTAGCTGCAGCTAAGAAAGCATCCTTTTGGCAAATAATTTTGCCATTATAAACACTTAAATCCATTGGGATAATTTTACCTGGGTATGGTGCCGCAAAATACACATGTCTTTTTCCTTGCCCGGCATTTGTGAAGGTCGTCATAAATAAACTTTCGCCAGTAATTAAGCGTTTCCCGGCTCCCATTAATTTACCCATTAGACCGCCGCCGCCTGATCTCGAGCCATCTCCAAAGATCGTCTCCATTTTAATGGCTTCATCCATCATCATTAAGCTGCCTGCTTCAGCAATAGCGGTCTCGTTCGGATCTAATTCAACCTCTACATATTGCATATCATCCCCGTACACTTTGTAATCTATTTCATGATTATTCATGATTCATAACCTCCTAAAGTCATTAATAAATATATACCATTTAACAATACGTTTTCCCTCTTCGAAAGTTTCACTTAATAATTTTCACTTTGGATTAATAAACTATAACAAGGTTTTTAATAAAGAACGCAGCACTAAAAATTTAGTGGGGAAAAAGGAGGATGTTCTATGGAACTTCAAAACTTTATCGGTGGAAAATGGATGCCTAATAATGAGCTGCAGACGATTCCGGTACTTAATCCAGCAAATAGTGAGCAGCTTGCGACTGTCCCGCTTTCAACAGCAGATCAAGTAGCAGAAGCTGTTGCAGCTGCAAAGAAAGCGCAAAAATCTTGGGCACGCATTCCGGCACCGAAACGAGCGGATTATTTATATGAAATTGGCCATAGATTGAAAGAAAAGAAAGAGTATCTTGCCCAAGTGTTAACAAAGGAAATGGGGAAGGTCATTGAGGAAGCTAGAGGCGAGGTGCAAGAAGGGATTGATATGGCCTTTTATATGGCTGGTGAAGGAAGGCGTTTGTTTGGAGAAACAACCCCTTCAGAGCTTGCCGATAAATTTGCTATGAGTGTGCGCGCGCCAATTGGAGTCGTTGGGCTGATTACGCCATGGAATTTCCCGATTGCCATCGCGACGTGGAAATCCTTCCCCGCACTTGTCGCAGGGAATACATTTGTATGGAAACCAGCCACAGAAACGCCAATGATGGCCTATGAAATGGCGAAAATTTTTGAGGAAGTGGGTTTGCCAGAAGGGGTGGCAAATGTTGTATTTGGCGCGGGATCTACGGTAGGAACCGAGATAATAATGCATCCAGATGTTAAAGTCATTTCCTTTACTGGTTCTACTGAGACGGGAAGTAAGGTTGCTGAATTAGGAGGCAAGCATCTGAAAAAGGTGTCCCTTGAAATGGGCGGTAAAAACGCAGTCATTGTGATGGATGATGCCAATCTGCAATTAGCGGTGGAAGGAATTATTTGGAGTGCCTTTGGAACAGCGGGTCAACGCTGTACGGCTTGTAGTCGGGTGATTGTGCATAAGGATGTTAAGAATCAATTAGAACAGCTGCTAGTGGAGGAGATTAGTAAGTTAACAATTGGAGATGGCCTTGATCCAACTATTAAAATAGGACCGGTTATTAATGGAGCTGCGTTAGAAAAGATTAATCATTACGTCCAAATTGGGAAACAAGAAGGGGCGACATTGCTCGTTGGAGGTAAAACGTTAACGGCAGCTCCTTTTGATATTGGTCATTACTTCGAGCCAACAGTTTTCACGAATGTTCAAAATGACATGGTCATCGCACAAGAAGAGGTTTTTGGCCCTGTACTAAGTGTCATTGAAGTTAGTAGTTTAGAAGAAGCGATTGAAGTAAATAACAGTGTGAAATTTGGGTTGTCGAGTTCTATCTTTTCACAAGATGTTAATAAAATATTCCATGCCCAAAGAGATTTAGATACAGGAATTGTGTATGTCAATGCAGGAACGACGGGAGCGGAAATTCATTTGCCTTTTGGTGGAACAAAAGGCACAGGAAATGGGCATCGTGATTCAGGTCAAGCAGCTTTAGATGTTTATACTGAATGGAAAAGTATTTACGTAGACTATAGTGGGAAGCTTCAACGAGCGCAAATCGATACGGAAAACTAAACAACGAAAAGGGGATGCTGTGATGAAGGTCGTAGTTTTAGGCGCTGGCTTGATGGGGAAGGAAGTTGCACGTGATTTAAATAACAATGAAAGCGTAGAGAAAGTCTATTTAGCCGATATAGATACAACTGCAGCTCAAAAATTCGTTGACTCCCTTTCCTCAACTAAGATTGACGTGGTTGCGTTAAATGCGAGAAATCAAGATGAATTGCGGACTGTTATGTCTAAGGGAGATGTTTGCGTCAATGCGCTTTTCTATGAATTTAATGAAATCGTAGCAAAAACAGCTCTTGAAGTAGGGGTTCATTCCGTTGACTTAGGTGGGCATATTGGAGAGGTAACGGAGCATTTGCTAGCCTTGAGCGATGAGGCAAAAGCGAAGAATGTGACCTTAATACCGGACTTGGGTGTTGCACCTGGGATGATTAATATATTGGCTGGGTATGGCGTTTCGAAATTAGATTCGGTTGAGTCTATTAAACTTTATGTTGGAGGCATTCCAACAAATCCAGAGCCGCCGTTAAATTATACACTTGTTTTTTCTATGGAGGGCGTCTTTGATCATTATACGGAGCCGGCAAAAATAATTCGAGGTGGAAAGCTAACGGAAGTGCCTTCTCTGTCAGGTGTAGAGCCAATCTATTTCGATAACTATGGGGTGTTGGAGGCCTTTTATACATCAGGAGGGACATCGACGCTGATAAATACCTTCCCAAATGTAAAGACCTTGGAGTATAAAACGATTCGCTATAAAGGTCATGCAGAGCATTTCAAGCTTCTGAGCGAACTTGGCTTCTTAAGTAAAGAAAATTTTGTACAGCTTGATGGGCAACAGGTTTTAGTTCGAGATGTTGTGCGAGAAGCTCTAAAGAAAAAGCTCGAGTTAGGTGATAAAGAAGATGCGGTATTATTGCGCGTGATTGTCTCAGGTGAAAAATCAGGGGAGCAAGTAACCTATGAATACGAGTTAAATATTAAACGAGACAGCGAGACAACGATGACCGCAATGGCACGCGCCACAGCATGCACAATTGCGGCTGTAGCCGTCATGGTAGGAAACGGTGTCATCCAAAAACGAGGCATCTACCCACCTGAATCTGTGGTGCCGGGCAATGAATATATCGAACAAATGGCGAAACGTGGGGTGATGATCAAAGAAACATCCCATCGTTCAACGATTGTAAAATGGTAAAAATAAAATAATGATTTATCAATGTGTGAAGCGTTTTATAGACTTCACACATTTTTTGTTGTTTTAAGGACATTAAAATCACAATAGCGTTCATCTAATATTTTCTAATCTATATAAATTTCCTTGTAACAAAATGGAATATCGACAGTCTAATCCTTCAAAGAAACTTAAAAAGGAGTGGGTTACTTGAAACGAAGGCTGTTTGCGGTGGGGCTATTAATAGTAGCAGTTGCAATCGTAACGAGTGTCGTTTTATTCTTTTTCGGACAAAAGCTGGAAGTAAGCAGTACATCGACTGTTATGGTCAATCAACCCTATAATGTCCACTTTTCTAAAGTCATTAAGGAAAAGGGCATTGAAGATCAAGCCATTTATGTGACTGATGCGAACGGGAATCAGGTGGAAGCGGCAATTACCCTGCAAGACAATCTACAATCCCTGGTGATTGAAAATTTAAAAGAGGGTCAATACATTTTACATGTTGAAGGGCAAGCGTTTGAGCAAAAATCCCTAAAAAACCAAAATCGTGAAATTGAATTTAAAGTAATCAATCAAATGGAGAAAATCTCCTCGCTCCAAGATTTAGAGGACTACTTCCAAACTGTATTGAATCGAGAAACGCAAAATCGTGGATTAGCAGCTACAGCCTTTGAAGAAAGTGAAACTGTCGAGACTAAGGCAGACCAAGCAAGTACGGAGGCAGGCTCCACTTATTCTTCAACTAATAACCAAGTAGAAGAGATTGAAGAAGGAGATATTGTCGTTACAGATGGTCGTTTTATTTACTCCATCATTGATAACGAGATTGTCATAACAGATGCTGCAAAACCTAAGCTGAAAATTGCGAGTAAGGTTAGACTAGATTCAACTAGCTACCCAATACAATTAATGCTTCATAACGATATGCTAATTGTTATTTCGGATCAATACATGGAGACGAAGAAAGAAGGCTATGTTAGTGGGATTACTCTAACAAAGGCAATCTTTTATGATGTGAAGGAGGCAGCCAATCCAAAGCTGATACGAGAAATCGGGCAGGATGGCAATATGAATGGGGTGCGTAAATATGAAGATACCCTCTATATTGTGACGAACAAAATCCCGGATTACTGGCTGCTATCAGAAGAGGAAGATATAGAGCTCCGACCTTATACTTACGACAGTACAGAAGGGAAAGAGCTAGAGCCGATTGGGATTGAGCAAATGACGATTTTACCTGGTTCAAGTGAGCCTAATTATACGATTATATCTGCGATTAATTTAGATAACTTTGAAAATGCAAAGGTGGAAACGAAAGGCTTTCTAGGAGGCAGCTCTGCGCTTTATATGTCAAAGGATGCCCTGTATTTAACGTCCGCAAATTATGCACCTGCATCATCTGAAAAAGAGGCGACAGCTAAAATTGCGGCAGATATCGCAATTCTCCCTTTTGGGGCAGCGAATACGGACATTTTCAAATTTGCCATTGAAGGTACTAAGGTAGAGTATAAAGCGACAACCTCTATAACTGGCACTATCCTAAATCAATTCTCAATGGATGAATATAAGGGTTTTTTCCGTGTTGCCACTACGGAAGGGAATTCTTTTGGAAATACAGGAGAAGCTTCAAAAAATCATTTATTTATCTATAACGAGAATTTAGAAAAAGTAGGCGAAGTGAAGGATCTTGCAAAGGGCGAGAAAATTTACTCTGCAAGGTTTATGGGGGATAAAGCCTATATTGTCACTTTCAAGCAAGTAGATCCATTGTTTGTGATTGACCTCCAAAATCCCAAACAGCCAGAGGTTTTAGGAGAATTGAAAATTCCTGGATTTAGCAACTATCTTCATCCACTTGATGAAAATCATCTAATAGGGATTGGCCATGATACTGAAACTAGAGTGGATAGCGGCTCCAAACAGCCCTTCACCACAACCACGGGAATAAAGGTTTCCTTATTTGATATTACAGACTACGCGAACCCTAAGGAACAGGACTCGGTTGTCATCGGGGGCCGTGGTACGACTTCAGAAGTGCAATACAATCATAAAGCGCTGTTTAGAAATGAACAATACCAATACTATGGATTCCCAATTAGCGTTTACGAGCCAAAAGGTGAATATGACGTTCAATATAAAGGATCGGGTGCCGTTGTATACAAAATAACTGCCGAAAATGGAATTGAGTTAAAAGGGGATTTAATTGCACCGGCTCAAAAAGGAGTAGAGTACGAGGAGTGGGAATCAGGAATCACACGTCTGATCTACATTGGCGAAACCTTTTACACGGTTTCGCGAAAAGAAGTAAAAAGCTTCGATTTGCAAAATTTTAAAGAAATTAGCAGTGTGGAAATTAAATAAAAGGAAGGGCGATGAAAAGTAAAATCCTTCATCGCTATTTTTAATTTTGTAGTGCGAATAAAGGGAAACATCACAAAGAGAAGGAAAGTTTTGTTTATAAATTTGACAAAATTAACCTACTTAAATAAAAATAAACAAAATATGTATTGAGATATATAAAACTGTTCGATAATATGAGCATGGAGAAAAAAGGAGAATGACGAAAAATCTATGAACAAAGAACAACAATATGAATTGGCGCTTGATTGTCTATTGTTAGCCGGCCAAATGATGATGGAGAGCGGTGCTGAAACCTATCGGGTGGAAGATACGATGCTCCGTATGGCTCGCTCGCAAAACATTGAAGACGCACAAAGCTATGTCACTCCAACAGGAATCATTCTATCGTTAGGAAAAAGACAAGTAACCAAAATATCTTCCATTACATCAAGAATTACCGATTTGCATAAAATCGCGAAGGTGAATAACGTCTCTCGTAAGCTTTCAGAACAAAAAATCACATTAGAAGAAGCATATGAAGAGCTAAGAAAGATACAAAAAACGAATTATTTTCTGCCGGTACATACGCAGATGTTGGCTGCCTCTGTTGCTAGTAGTTGTTTTTTAGTTTTGTTTAATGGCTATTGGTCGGATATGCCCGCTGCCTTTGTGGCAGGAGGAGTCGGCTTTATTGTGATGCTCATTATTCAAGAAATGACAAAGGTGAAATCCTTCTCGGAATTTCTAGCCGCATTAGTAGTGGGCTTGCTCGCTTCTCTTGCAGTGCATTTTGGGCTAGGGACTGAAATGGATAAAATTATTGTCGGAGCCGTAATGCCGCTCGTTCCAGGATTGGTCATAACGAATGCCGTTCGAGATTTAATGGCAGGTCACTTTACGGCAGGAATTGCAAAAGGAGCTGAAGCATTTTTAACAGCCTTTGCAATTGGTTCGGGTATTGCCCTTATTGTGGCGTTTTAAGGAGAGTGGATATGGAGTTAATCATACAATTACTATTTAGTTTTATTTTTACAGCCTGTTTCGGTGTAATTTTTAATGCACCGACAAAAGCGATTCCGTATTGCGGATTCGTTGGTGCAATTGGCTGGATTATCTATTATGTTCTAATACAAAACAATGTAACCGAAGTCCAGGCATCCTTTATTGGTGCATTTATAGTTGCCATCGTAGCGCAAGTATTTGCTCGTCGATTTAAAATGCCGATGATTATTTTTAATGTTTCGGGGATTATTCCATTAGTTCCTGGAGGGATTGCTTATAATACGATGCGCAATATTGTAGAGCTTGACTATACGATGGGGATTCAAAATGGTATGAGAGCCTTCATGATCTCGGGTGCCATCGCGATGGGACTAGTGTTTGCGGAGGTAATTATTCAGCTAGTGATGAGAATGCTTAAAACGGGTAGAACTTCCATGCAATCCTTTGCTCGGGCGAAGAGAAGACAATAAATAGAAAATAAAAAAGGCTACTCGGGTGAAGAGTAGCCTTTTTGCATATAGTGTGAAGCTTTATATCACTGATTCTTCCACAAGCATTGTGATGTCAGCCTCTGTTACAGGTTTGCTGATCAGGTAGCCTTGGATGGCGTCGCAACCGTACTCTTTCAATAGCTCGCGTTGCTCCTGTGTTTCTACACCTTCTGCTAGAACCGTTAAGTTCATCGATTTACCGAACTGAACCATACCGTGTATTAAACGCTGCGTTTTTTCAGACTGAAGAAGGGAGTGAATAAACGTTTGGTCGATTTTTAAAGTATCAATTGGCAGCAGCTGCATATAACGGAATGAAGCATAGCCAGTGCCAAAGTCATCGAGAATAAAGACAATGCCTTGCTCTTCTAGCTGGCGCATTTGTTTAATAATGGACGTCTCACCCTCTGCTTCAAGGGCAAATTTCTCAGTAATTTCGATTTGAATTAAATTTGCAGGGCAGTTAGTCTTTTCTAAAGTCGATAAAATTGATTTAGCCATGTTTTTATCGCGGAATTCACGAACTGAAAGGTTAATCGTGATTTTAAGATTAAGGCCTTCCTTATGCCATTTAACCGCTTGTTTGCAGGCTTCTTGAATTACAAATGACCCGATGTTATTGATAAGACCTGTTTCTTCTGCAATTGGAATCAATTCTTCCGGTTTTACTACACCGATTTCATCATCTTCCCAACGAACTAATGCCTCAACTGCTGTAATTCTTCCTGTTTGAATATCAACTTGCGGCTGATAAAGCACTTTTAAATTTTGTTGGTCAAGTGCAAGCAGTAAGCGTTTTTCAATAATCGATTTGCGATTGATGGCTTTATGTGTTGCATTTGATAACGACATAATATTATCGCCACCTGCTTCGCGAACATTGGAAATTGTCGCAAGGGAAGCCTTCATTAAATGTGGAAAGGTTGACTGATCTTGTGGTGAACGCGTAATGCCACCACTTATTGAAATCGGGACTGCCACATTTCCAGCATAGATTGGATTTTGTTTTAGATAAGTTAAGAATCCTTGTGTAAACCATTCGCCAAGAGGTGTAATAACGACAAATTCATGCTCGTTAATTCTTGCCATTTCGCTATCCTGGAAGTAAATTTTCATGCGTTTCGTAAATTCAAGAATTAAATTATCGTCCATTTTACTGTTGTGCAGTTCTTTCACTGTATAAAATTTATCGATGCTCATATAAACGAAAGAAAAATGGCGATTTTCTGCAATCATTTCATTCACGACTTGTTCAAGTCGGTGAGCATTCATCAAACCAGTCTCAGGGTCGATATAAGCGATTTTTTCAAGCTGGTGCTTCATCGTTCTTTCGTTTGTAATATCTTTTTCGAATAATACATACTCATAGTTTTTAGAAGTTTGTGAATAGGTAGGGATAGCAGTTAAGTAGACCCAATAAGGGGTACCGTCCTTTGTTACCTTTTCCACTTCACCTTCCCAAATTTGACCGGAATTGATGGTTTTCCAGATGGAGTCTGTTACTTTCACACTGTCTTCATGATCTGGAAATAGCTGCCAGAAGGTCTTTCCTAATACTCTTTTTGGCGTCCAATGACTGATTGTTAAAAAATTCGAGTTACAGTTAATAATAAGTCCCTCTGCGTCAATTGTTACTACCATATATGATGAGTAGAGCCCAGTGATTAAATCTTTTAACGCTTGCATACAGTCATCTACTCGAATATATGACTCGTCAAGGATGCAAGTAATTAAAATAGAAGGTTCATCATTAAAAAAGACTTGCGTTGCGAGGAGGGTTGCATCAACCAACGAATCCTCTTTTGTTAAAAGCTGGACTTGATCCAACCGTAATGACTCATTTCCCGTTAGGATATTATGAAAAGCATCTACCGATAGCGTCGATAGCAGGCTTTCCTTTATAGCGGAAGGGTTAATGAGAAAGTCCTCCATCTCATAACCGAAGTTACTTTTGCTTAAATCATTCAAAAAAAGAACTTTTCCTTTTTGATTTAGTACAAAAGAAGGGAAGGGAGACAAATTAACCAATTTATCATTAATAATTATGTTTTTACTCTCTTGGCTCATTCGTTTTTCACTCCTACATAGTCGTAAATTCATACTACTTATTATAAGGATTTAATAGCAAATAGTCACTATTTAAATAATAGAAAGTTTTCCTTTAAAAAAGATGAGGGTAAAAAGTAATGCAAAAACACATTGGTTTACCTGTTTTATTACTCTGTAGACATATACGACTAAATTTGAGGGGGCTGAAAGGATGTATTTTAATGTCTTTGCTTACACTCAGGAAAACTTTCCCGTTAGCCATATTGTTAGCGGTTTCTTTATTATATTTTAATTTTACTTTAGTTACGACTTTTGATGGTTGGCAATTATTAGGTGTTTGGATTATGCTTGTAAGTATTACGGGATACGAAAGATATATAAATAATTGAAGCAAGTGTTGATTAGCAGCCGAGAATTGCATCGAAATATATGAATTATTTCATATGGAATGTCTGATAGGGGTGCATGGTGTGAAAACTGTTTTTTCTTATGTAAAGCCATATAAATGGCCTGCAGTAATTGCGTTTTGTCTAATGCTAGTGGAGTTAGTCGTGGAGCTGATTCAGCCCTTAATCATTGCCAAAATTATTGATGATGGGATTCTTGCAAAGGATATGGAGGCAATTGGCTTTTGGGGAGTTGTCTTACTCGTTTTAGCTTTATCTGCTTTTACAAGTGGTGTGATTAATTCCTTTTTTTCTTCTCATACGGCACAAAGCTTTGCCTTTGACTTAAGAAATGCTTTGTTTAGTAAGATTCAGTCCTTTACAATGGCCACGTATTTGCGCTTCCCTACATCTGGACTAATCACGAGGTTAACAAGCGATGTACAGCAAGTGCAATCAGTCTTATTTATGAGTTTGCGGATTATGCTTCGTGCACCATTAGCCGTAATTGGCAGCTTGATAATGGCAATGATCGTTAGTCCAAAAATGGCGATGTTTTTATTAATTGGAACACCAATTTTAATCATTTTCTTAAGCATCATTGTGAAAAAGGGTGTTCGCCTATTTAGTGAGGTTCAAAAAAGGTTGGATCGCGTCAACCGTGTGCTTCAGGAAAATTTGCAAGCTGTTCGTTTAGTAAAAGCCTATATGCGCGGAAATTATGAATCGAATCGGTTTCAAAAGGTTTCGAGTAATTTACAGCTGGAAACTGTAAAGGCTCTTCGTATAATGGAGCTAATTCAGCCGGTTTTATTATTTGTTATGAATATAAGTCTGTTAGCTGCTTTATGGTTTGGTACGATCGATGTTCGAAATGGAGAAGCACAAGTGGGTGAGCTTGTCGCGGTAGTCAATTATGCCTTAAGGATGACGGGCTCGTTTTCGATGTTTGCCTTTATCATAAACTCCTTCTCTCGTGCAAAAGCTTCTGCAGAACGAATGGAGGAAATTCTTCTTATTGAAAAGGGGACAGAGACATCTACTGCTGGTTCAGAAAGCTGGACTAGGAATGGCAATGCGAATGAAGCGATTCGTTTTGAGGGAGTTGGTTTCCAGTATCCAACTACCGAAAAGACAGTGCTAGAGGAACTCTCATTTTCTGTAGCGCCAGGTGAAAAGCTTGCCATCATGGGTGCAACAGGGTCTGGTAAGTCAACTTTACTTAACTTACTGCCGAGATTCTATGAGCCTACCAAGGGTGCAATTTATGTAAATGGTCGAAATATCAAGGAGTGGCCATTAAAGGAGCTGAGAGCATACATTGGCTATGTTCCGCAAGCATCCATGTTATTTACTGGGTCAATCTATGAAAATATCAGCTGGGGTAAAACAGCGGCAACAATGGATGAGGTGCAGCTCGTTGCAGCAAACGCCCAAATTCATCACACAATTGAGCAGTTCCCAAGCGGTTATAAAACGAGGGTTGGCCAAAAAGGGGTGAACCTTTCTGGAGGGCAAAAACAAAGGCTTTCGATTGCGCGTGCCTTATTAAGGAATTCCCCGATTCTCCTTTTAGATGATAGTACAAGTGCATTGGATGTAAAAACAGAAACGAACCTTTGGGATGCGATTGAAGGAGAGCAAGCTACTATGCTGGTAGTCACTCAAAAGATTCGAACAGCAAAAGGAGCCGATAAAATCCTGCTGTTGGACGATGGACGGGCGATTGGCTATGGAACACATGAAGAGTTGATCCAAACGAATTCTCGCTACCATCAAATTGTAATGTCACAACAAGAGCAAGAAGGTGAAGCGGGATGAATTTCATACGAAAACCTTTTGGCTACGAACCGATTTTAACGAAGGAAGATGTGAAAGGCCCTGTCCGAAAGAAAAAGGGACCTCGAGCAAACAATTGGAAAGATACACTTTTGCGTATATGGAAAATTGTTGATGAACGGCGAGCGCTGCTCATTACAGTTTTATTGTTAGTCGTTGTGAGTTCAGCTATGTCTCTTTTGGGTCCCTATTTAATTGGCCATATGATTGACGATTATGTCATGAAACAACAATTTGATGGGATGCTGCCGATTATTATTGAATTAGTATTCATCTATATAGCATTGGCTTTTTCGCTATTTTTCCAAAATTATTGGATGATCGGCATTGCGCAAGAGACGGTTTACCGAATGCGTACAGGGGTGTTTCATCATTTATTGCACTTACCTGTTTCGTTTTTTGATAAAAGACAGCATGGCGAGCTGATGAGTAGAGCCACAAATGATATTGAAACCGTCAGTGCCACGTTAAACACTTCCTTCATACAGGTGTTTTCAAGCTTGTTGACACTGACAGGTACAGTCATTGTGATGCTGACACTAAGTCCGCTGCTAACAGTGCTCACGATGCTGATTATTCCTTTAATGTTTATGGCAACTCGCTGGATTACGAGAAGAACCGGGAAGCTGTTTAAAGAACAACAGGCTTCGCTTGGTGCGTTAAATGGCATGATTGAAGAAACAATTTCCGGCCAACGTGTCGTAAAGGCTTTTTCTCAGGAAGAGCGAGTGAAGGAAGAATTTCGTAAAAAAAGTACAGGGCTACGAAGAACAGGGTTTTGGGCGCTTACTTATTCAGGCTTTATCCCTAAGGTTATGAACCTATTAAACAATATTAGCTTTGCCATTGTTGCAGGGATTGGCGGAGTACTGGCCTATAACGGCTTTGTTTCGATTGGTACAATCGTTATTTTCACAGAGTACGCACGTCAATTTACAAGACCTTTAAATGACTTAGCCAATCAAATGAATACAGTATTATCGGCGATTGCAGGAGCTGAACGCGTCTTTTCGATTATGGACGAAGAAGTGGAAGCGGACACTGGCAAAGTTGATGATCAGCACAAGCTTTTAGGGGAAGTGGAATTCTGCGATGTTTCATTTAAATATGAATTAGCAGAAGAAGCTCAAACATTATCAAATGTAAGTTTTCATGTGAAGCCTGGTGAAACGGCAGCTCTTGTCGGGGCAACTGGTGCCGGAAAAACGACGATTATGCAGCTGATTAGTCGGTTTTATGATGTGGAAAGCGGCGAAGTGTTGTTTGATGGACTGAATGTGAAGGATATAAAGAGGAAAACCCTAAGAAGTCAAATGGCCTTTGTCTTGCAGGATTCCTTTCTTTTTGAGACAAGTGTCTATGAAAATATTCGATATGGAAGGCTAGATGCAACAAATGAAGAGGTTGTGGAGGCTTGCAAAAAAGCCAATGCCCATGACTTTATTATGAAACTCCCAAATGGGTACGAGACGATTCTAACAGCGGATGGTAGTGAGATTTCTCAAGGGCAAAAGCAGCTTCTTTCTATCGCAAGAGCTTTTGTAGCAGATCCGGTAATTTTATTATTAGACGAAGCGACGAGCAGTATTGATACAGTCACGGAGTTGAAAA
>Ga0182745_1001826_pt1 | contig 19790 bp, 18 predicted proteins | sample eDN3rd30CKraftBY_FD_128523 | JGI IMG/M metagenome (GOLD analysis project Ga0182745, IMG submission 128523) | Enriched backyard soil microbial communities from Emeryville, California, USA - eDNA 3rd pass 30_C Kraft BY (version 2) (version 2) | ecosystem: Environmental > Terrestrial > Soil >...
CGCCTGCAAGGCGCGCAGATGACGTAAATTGGCTTGGGCCACCCGAGCGGCGTGTGCCGGTGTACAGGACGCGGGCCGCACGGCCCGCGCACGGCGCGGCGCGAAGTGGGCCGCGTGCGCGGCCAGCAGCGCCGCTTGGGCGCGCAGGCGCGTATCAAGCGGCACGGCGCACAGCGCAGGGCGACCTTCAAGAACGCCCTGCCCCAGGCGCAAGCGCAACGCCTCGCCCTGAACCGAGGCACGTACCAGCAACGCGGCAGCGCCTGCGGGCAGTGCGATCATGTCCTTGGGGCCGGGAAACTGCCACAGGTCCAAGCCGGCGCCGGCCACATTATCGGCCGCCTGGATGTGCAGCAGCGTCGGCAGTCGGTCGTCCCAGACCGGATGCGCAACCCGCGCGTCAAGCTGCGGGTCTTCAAGCTGCACCAGTCCCCAGGGCCGGGCGGCATCGGCTGGCGCGCGGCGGCCGTACCGACGCCAACAGGCACAGTAGGCCGCATCCCGGCGCAGATATTCCCAAGCAAGGCTTGCGGCGTCGAGCCGCAGCACATAGAGATATGCCGCCGTCGCCTGCCAGGGCGCGGCTTGGTTTGAGCTGGCCATCCCCTTCCTCCCGCCATACGCCCCCGACCCCGGCAGGGATGTCGGGGAATGGAGGGCCGGCAGCCGATACAGCCGCCAGACAAAAGCGTTCGGAAGGCATAGCCCCGGACTCGTGATCCAGCGCTAGTCCTCGGTATAGACGCCCAGGGCTTCGGCCCGGGCGGCGTAGTCCGACAGCGTACGCGCGGCTCGAAAACTCGTATCGACGGCCAGGCGATAGCCGTTCGGGCCGCGCATGGCTTCGAGTTCGGCCAGGCGAATGTCGGTCAGTTGCGGAAAGCCCGTATTGGCGTCGCACAGGCCATGAACCCGCTCCGGGTCGTCTGGATAGGCGAAAGCCAACAGCCAGACGGCGCCCGCATCGGGCGTATACAGCTTGACCGCCGGCATCGGGTCGAAGCCGGGATCTTGGGCGCGCTGCCGACCCTGGGCCAGCAGTTGCGCGTGTTGCTTGTCGGTAAGCAGCGGCATGGAAACCTCCGGGCCAGGGCCACAGGGCGGGGCAATGCACAGGCACGTCGTACCGCACAATCGGCAAAGCGGAAAACCGACTCTACGACACATCGTAACCCCGCTTTGGCGATTTGGCGTCAATACGCCGATGCGCAAAAGCGGCTTTCCGCATTGGCGGAACATCGTAAATCCGTAAATCTGAGCATTACCCCAGAAATAACGAACACTATAGATTGTAGCTCTATAGGGTTCTTTCGGGTGTCATTCTGTATTTTGAGGATGGCACGCGCATGGCGGAAAAACACGACATAGGCCAGGCAATCAAGACGGTACGCGCCGTGCGCGGCTTGAGCCAGGAAGCGTTTTCCGACGTGTCCAGCCGCACCTACCTGAGCACACTGGAACGCGGCCTGAAAAGCCCCACGCTCAGCAAGTTGGCCGAGCTGTGCGAGGTCATGCAAATCCATCCTGTGACGCTGTTGACGCTGGCATACGCCCACGACGGCGACGAAGCGGACCGGCTGCTGGCGCAAGTGAGGCGGGAGTTGGCCGCAGTGCGGCAGGCTGCGGATGAAACCAGTCAATCCTGAAAAACGGTTGCGTCAAACGAGAATATCGGTCTGCCGTTGAGCCGGCCGAGCCTTGACCACACGCACCAACCGCTCTTTAGGATCGACAGCAAGGTCAATCAGATCTCCTACCACGAAACCTCTCTGTACTAGCCTGGATACAAAACGCTTAAGGCGACAGGAGCCGCTTGGCAAGTGAGCCAGCACAATCGGCTCCTGGAATCCTTGCAACGATAAGTCCCCGTCCTCTGTAAAGATGTCGGCCAGAGCACGCGGAACCTCCCAGACACGGGTTCTGACCATATATTCGGTAAGCTCGAAGATGAAATGGTAATAGCCATCCTTGTCGCGCTCACTGATTCGTGCCGACTTGCCCGTCCCGCCGCCGACGGTTTTCTGCGCGGCATGCAGAGAGCCGGAATTCAAGGCTGCGCCCCGCAGCGCAAAAACGCCGCGATCCAGTTGGCGATAAATAGGAGAGCTATTGAGGCTGACATGAAGGGCCATGGACTTCACCTTGTCCTTCTTAACGAGTTCACTGACGAGCGTATGACGAGAAACGACATTGCCGTTGTCCCTCATCAAGTGATAGACGGCGAGCTCCGCATCGGATAGCACCGCTTCGATAGGAACAGATTTTTCAAGCAGAAAATCATTGAACTGGATGCTCTTCAAACCTTCCACCCGCCGCAATACTTCCACGACAATCTGTAGCGGTGGCTCTATGAGGTAGGGCCGCAGTTTTTCCGGCGGATAGTAGCCTCGGCGCGAACGGATGAAACCGGCAAGAATTTCTTCGGCATCGACCCGGCGCCCTGCAACAGCCAGCACTTTCAAAGCAATTGTCACCAAGCGATTTTCGTTGCCCTCGCCGAACCAGAACCAGCCATCCTTCTCCGCCAGCCATTCGAATCCCGGCACCATGCGACAGTCTCGAACGACCTCGGCTGGTGTGATGCCCATTCCGCTGATCTCGCTGGCGGCGCCTGCGACAAACATGATCTGCGCAGCGCCGCAGCTTCGAATCAATCGCAACGCTGCTTCGCGCACAGCGCGAATGCGACCGGCGTCGTGCGTTTCAGGGTCGATGGCGGTGGGGGACCAGAGATAGGCCATCTCAGCCGGCCGATCGGTCAGCGCGACGACATTTCGACCGAGAATCTCACGACAAAATCGGCTGACGCTCTTGATGGATAGACTCTCCCCAAGCCGTTCTTGTAGCTGAGCGTCAATCGTATCGGCAGTCGCCGGCAGTAACGGGTGAATTTCCTCGGCAAGACAATCAATGTTCGGGGTCAGAAGCTGCATACGCGCCGTGCGCTCCACCATCTTTTCGACGATCTGGCGAATGCGCTCACGCGTCAGACCGTAACGGTCCCCAATTACTTGCAAAGTCGTGTGCGCCTCTCCCTCGACACCGTATCGCAACGCGAAGATGTCGGCAAGCCGCTGTTCAGCCGGGGAAAGCTCGTCACGGAAAATGGTTCGGCGTGCGAAAGAGGCCCGGCATAGCCAGGCACCGGCAGCACGGATTTCAGCCGCAACGCTGTCAGCGCCACTTGCGGCGACGGTCTGGGTCAAAACCTCTCGCGAGGGGGCTGGAGTTTCGATATCGACCCGACGTAACCACCCTGCGGGTACGTCCAGAGCACTTTCCCATTTGTTTTCAGGCTCGGCCTTGGGTTTAAGGGGCAGGACACGTTCCCAACTGGCGAGAAGATAGGTTGCTACACCGACCCGCAACGCAACTTCCTGGCGGCTTAGGCCGAGTGCCAGCCGCCTATCCTGCGCCCTCTGTCCAAGCGCCATCCGCTCAAGCTCTGTCACCTTGCGGTTTGCTGATGAATCTACGATTCGTGCTGGCTCCACTTCATCAGCCGGAACGGGAGAGGATCCGGCCCCATGAGCCAGCCACTCTGGCGTGACCTGAAGCAATCGCGCAAGCGCTTCGAGGTATTGCTTTTCAGCCGTGGATCCAAACTGCTTTTCCCAGAAATGATACCTGGAGACAGGTAGCCCTAATCTGTCGGCGACGAAACGGCATGTCAACTGAAGGTGCTTGCGTCGTGAACGCAGTCGCGCCGCGATCTCGAAAGCGCGAAAGGTGAGTCGTGGACGGCCACTCGCCGCACCAGAACGGAGGTTCGAAGCATCCATGGCTCAATAGTAACTGAATGTGAAGCACGCCCGGCCAGCCGGGCGTGCGGGCGAACTTAGTTCGCTTTGGCCGGACGCGACCAGATGAGGTCGAAGCCGCCGGCCTCGTTCTCGATCAGCCTGGCGTAGATGGTGGCCGGGAACGACGGGTCATCGAGCGTGACCGAGAGATAGGGACGGTCCTGCTTGGAGACCTTGCGCCATGCCGCGCCGATCTCGTAGCCACCCACCACGATGCGGAAGTCCGGCGACTTGTCGCTGTCCTTCTCGGCCGGAACGAATTTGACTTTGACGTTCAGCGTCAGCGTGCGAACCGTGCCGGTGTAGCCATTGTCCTGAGCGGTGAAGGTGCCGATGTTAGCCATGATGTATCTCCTGAGTTTCAAGTCCGCGCCCATCGCGTCCTTGGTGATTCTGATCAGGCGCAGGTCGGGCGCGGCGCACCCCTTGGGGCGGGAACGCCAGTGGACAACCGGCGGGCACGGCGATTTTGTCTCGCGAGGAATGCGCAACGCGCAGGGGAAAATCGTTGTGACTGCCGGTTGCGCCGCATCAGTCCGAGGCGGCCCGGCGATGTGTGCCGGGCCGCCGTGCCGAAGCCAGGATTCACATAACAAGGCCGCGTTGGGACGGAATTGCGGAGATGCCTCATGGCAGGCGCGGTCAACGCCCTGACGGTGCGGCGGTGCGGTTTGCAAATGCCTGGACATGTCGGATGTTCCGTGCGAAGTTGACGGCAAAGCGCCGGCGCAGCGTGGCGGGCGCCATCGGTGCGGCATGGTGCAAGGTGGACGGCCGTCCCGATCTTTCGCTTCCGATATACCGCTTCCGGCACGCCTAGGCGTCAGGTTCGAGGATGGATGGCAGGCACACAACCGGCTCGATCGCATTCCAGCGTAGCGGCTGACCGGCATGCCCGGCTGGCCGTGCGCGCCCACAGCGCCATCGCCATGCGTATCGGTGCGTAGCCCGCCTCGTCTTTCGCCACACAGCAGCGCATATCGGGCCGCGTCCAGGCAAACGCGGCCCTGCTGTTGTCCGCCCGCGCCTGGCTCACACAGGCGCGGGCGGGCGCGGTTTGCACGGCCCTCGATGGACGGGCAAACCGCTAGCGCAAAAACGCCCGCCGTTCACCTTCTCACAAGGGGATGAACGGCGGGCGGTTCCAAGCGGCCCTGGCGGCGGGAACTTACCGCCAGGGCCGGGCTTCCCTATTGCTTAGGACGGCGTGCGCAGCATGTCAGGCAGCCACTTTGCGCTGCTGGCATGTTGGCTGGCCTCCCTGGCCATGTCCGGCTTCTTGTAGCCTGCCACGCGATTGACCTCGGCGGGCTTGAACGCCTGGAACCACGCCAGCGCCTGCGCCTTGGGGACGTGATTGAAATACGCCTCGGCGGTCGGCTGCCAATAGCCGCTCATATCCAGCTTGACGGCCTGCGCCAGCGCCTTGGCGCGGCTGTCGTGTTCGCTGCGCACCACGGCATCGACCGTGCCCGCCACGCATACGGCCAACAGCGCCAGCAGGTCGGCACGCTTCATCTGGCGCAGTACGTCGAACAGGTCTGCGTCATCGGCGGGCAGACGTTCGCGCCATACGGTGCGCAGCGCATCAAACTCTGCCGCCGCCTTGCCTTCGGTCAGTTCGGGCGCGTGCTGCGTCAAGCCGTCCTGCGGATGCACGGCGATTTGCAGCAAGCTGTCGCCGCCGTGATAGAACACGGTCAGCGCCAATCGATGCGCCAGCGCGGCCAGGGCCACATCGGGCTTTTTCGCCAGTTCGGCTTGCAGCGCCGCCGTGCGATGCGCGCTCAGGTTGCACACCAGCCGCTCGGAAAGCGTCTTGGCCGGTGCGGCTTCGGCCCCGCCGTTCTGACTGTCTCCATCGCCTTCGTTGCTCCCGATGTAGTCCGCATGCGCGGCCTGCGCAATGGCCTTGGCGTCCTCGGGGCGCAGCAATCCACGATGCACGACCACTTCCCCACCATGATCGAGCGTTACGATCGCGCCAGATGCCGCCATCGTTTCAGGCGCGTAGGCCAGCAGACCCGCGTAGAGCGCGTCCAGCGCTTCACCCACGCGGTCGCCTTCCTCGTAGAGCTTGGCGGCGGCGTCTTCGTCCTCGGTTTCTTCAGCGACCTGCAGCGCGTCTTCGATGGCCTCTTGGCGGGCCTGCAGCGTGGCCAGCCGCTGGCCTGGCGTGCGGTGGGCTCGCGCTCAATCTGCGGGGCGCGGCGAAACGCAGCCAGTTCACTGTAGCCGAACGCGGCCACGGCTTCGACCCATTTCCAGCCTTCGGCGCGAACCTCGGCGGCAAGGGTTTCCAGCTTGTCCGCCGCCAGCCGGACCAACAGGTCGGCATCGGTCAGGGTGACGCCTTCGCCATCCTGGGCGAACAGGTCGCGCCGAATGCCGCCGCCCGCCGCCGTGTAGGCGTCCACGCCCACGAAGCGGGCCAGCGGGCTGCGCGCCGCGTCCACGTCGCCGTGCGTGAGCCGCCTGCGCAGCGCATAGGGCTCGCGCTCGTAGTTCGGGGCCTCAAAGTACGCGGCTTCCTGGGTCTTGTGATCGTCGGTCAGCGTGAGCACCATCAATTGTTCCAGCGTGATGCCGCTCTGGCGGTACTCGGCCATCAGGCGCGGCGAGATGCGGGCCAGTTTGAGCCGCCTTTGCACGACCAGGGGTGTCACGCCAAAGTCGGCAGCAATATCCTCGATGGGCCTGCCTTCGTTGACCAGGGCCAGAAACGCTTCGAACTGGTCGGCCGGGTGCATGTCCTGGCGCTGCACGTTTTCGGTCAAGCTCACCACGGTGGCGCTGTCCTCGGGCACAACGAGGCATGGAATGGTCTGGTCGCGGGCGATGCGCTTTTTCTTGGCCAGCAGGCGCAGCGCGGCCCAGCGCCGCCCGCCCGCCACAACATCAAAAGATTCGCCGTCAGGGTGCGGCACGACGATCAGATTTTGCAGCAGGCCCACGCGGTCGATGCTTTCGGCCAGCGCATCGACCGGGGCGGCGGTCTTGCGCACGTCGCGCTTGGATAAGCGCAGGCGCGAGAGCGGGATAAAGCGCAGCTCGGCCGCCGGGGCCTGAGTCTCGGGCGGTACAGCTTCATCCGCCTGGGCGGTGGCCCGGGCTTGGTCGAGAACGGCTTGCGCCTGCCGGGCGGCGTCTTGCGTTGCCGTGTCGCTGGCGGCTTGAACGGCGGTGGTCTCGGAAATGGTGGTGGTGTTCATGATGCGCTCCTTGCGTAAGAGAAGCCAGGGGGTGAGTTCCCGCCTGGGCACGGAGGGCCGGGGTGGCCCTTCGTGCCCATGGCCACCACGCGGCAGGTCCAGGAAGTGCACGGTCAAGGGGAAAAAGCGGGCGGCCCTGGCGCGGCCCGCAGCGCAGCGAGGACACGGGGGCCGCCCGCGACCCTTGACGGTGCGCCCCGGACATGCCAGGCAAGCGCCGACAGGCGCGCGCAGGCGTCCCCAACGGCTCCATCGCCAATCGGGAACGCCTCAATCGACACCTTGAAAGAAAAATGGGCAAGGCGGGCATGGCCCGCCTTCGGCGCGAACAGCTACAGCAGCCCGGCCTGCGCCATCGACACGACTTCGTTGCCGGCGACGATGAAATGATCGAGCAGCCGCACGTCGATAAGCGCCAAAGCTTGCTGCAAAACCTTCGTCAACTGAAGGTCCGCACTGCTGGCTTCGGCCAGGCCCGAAGGATGATTGTGGACCAGCATAAGCGCGGCCGCGTTATGGTGCAGCGCCAACTTGACGATCTCGCGGGGGTAGACGGCTGCCTGGCTCAAGGTGCCGCGAAACGGCTCCAGGTAGGTGATGAGGTGATGCCGAGTATCGAGCAGGATCAACCCGCATACCTCGTGCTCCAGGCCCGCAAGCCGTAGTTTCAGAAACGCCATGGCCTTGTCGGGCGCGCTCAAGTCTTTGCGGCGCAGTTCGCCGGTCGTGACCAGTTCGCGCGCCACAGCCAGGATCTCAGCCCGCTTGGCGGGGCGCGTTGCGCCATCGGTCTCGCGCACCAGCAGCGTGTTGTTCGGGTTCGCGTTGCCATCAATGAAAAGGGAATATTGCCGCATGACTGCCTCCGGTTCGGAATCGGGCGGAATTGCCCGGAAACCGGAAGAGGCACGGCGCAGCGCAGCCGTCACAGGGTCGCAGACGGCTGCCAGGCCGCAAGCGTGCAAGGCACGCGCCGCCCTTGACGCGCAAGAACGACGTGGCACGATGACCAAAAGCAAGGCCGCCTGTTCTTCAACAGCAGACAGTGCCGATGGGTTTGGCAAGCGCAGCGCGCAGGCGTCAGCGATACGCAAGGCGGGCATGGCCCGTCCCGCCAGGGATGAGTAGAAGCGAACCTGGAGAACCGCGGCCCGGCTTGGCCGGGAGACGCCCAATCCCCCAAGACCTGCTTATAGGTCTAGAGTGACGGGTGATTCACAGAAGAGCGTCCGGACGGCAATCCGGGACCGAGGAGATGGTTGTACGGTTTTGGCCGCTCTACAAGCATAAACCTTGGTCGCCGGATACAATATGTTCCAAATGAGCGAGGTGTTGTTCCTATCGCTAGATTGCCATAGGTGATCGGTAACACTGGATTTATGTCATGGATACGCTGACCGCTGAACACAGATCGCGGGTCATGTCCCGGATCAAAGGGAAAAACACGCAGCCAGAAATGGTCGTGCGCAGGCTGATTCACGCTCTGGGTTACCGATTCCGTCTCCATCGGCGAGACCTTCCAGGTTCTCCTGATGTTGTACTTCCGGGCCAGAAAAAAGCAATTTTTGTGCATGGTTGCTTTTGGCATCGCCACGCCGGATGTAAGTATGCCTATGTTCCAAAATCGAACTTAGATTTTTGGATGAAGAAGTTTGATGCCAACGTAAGGCGGGACAACTCCACAGTTGAGGCTCTGAAATCGCTGAATTGGGATGTTTTGATTGTATGGGAGTGCCAAACTCGCGACCCTCAACATCTTTCCGGTGTATTAGAACGTTTTCTCAGTAGCGATCAATGACAATTTTTAGCCAGCCGACACCCTCCTGTATCTGGAGTTGATATTGATGAAAAGCGTTCCGTTCCGTGTCCAATCTCATGTTCTAAAACTGCTGGGCGATGAGCTGATCGGCCATGATCGATTGGCAGTATTCGAGTTGGTCAAGAATGCATACGATGCTGACGCTACCCTGGTGACGGTCACACTGGATTTGGATGCTGCTCCACCTCGAATTCTGGTACAGGATGATGGTTCTGGCATGTCCGAGAACACGATAGAGACTGCGTGGCTGGTCGTAGGGTCGGACTCCAAACGAGGTGCGTCAGGCCGCAGACGCTCGCCTAGAGGGCGCTTGCCCTTGGGAGAGAAAGGAGTAGGCAGGCTGGCAGTCCAAAAACTCGGCGATCGTCTCAGGATGGTCACCCGGGAGCCAAACAAGGATGAGTTGGAAATTTCCATTGATTGGAGCAATCTCATCAACAGTGCCAAATTTCTTGGCGATGGTCTGCAGGTAGAAATCAAGAATAATGAAACTCCTTCTGTATTTTCAGGAAAGTTGCACGGCACGCGAATTGAAATCATGGGTCTTCATAACGAAGATTGGACTCGTCGAGAAATTCGTGATCTCTATCGCCTTGTCACCTCGTTGAGTAATCCGCTCGACAAGGCGGACTCGTTTAAGGTTGAGCTGCAACTGCCTGGCCGTGAGGACGAAATCAAAGATCTGCCTTCACTTGAGCAGATGCTGGATTCGGCTGTTTGGCACTTTTATTTTGAACTGGCTATGGATGGCGTCCTTAAATGGGAGTATCGCTTCACCCCTCCGAAGTTCAAGGGCTTGAAGGGGCGTACGGCCAGCGGAAGCGAAAAGCTGGCCCTGCTCGAAGCGGATGAAGACGATCTGCCATCGAAAAAGAAAGATGGCAAAGACGACAATATCTTCTTGCTGAAACAAGATTTGCAAGGAATCGGCCCAATCAAGGGGGAGTTTCATGCATTTCATCGGCGTGATGAAATATTGAAGGCATCGGGCGCTCCGCAGCAGATCAAGAAATGGCTGGATAATCAGACCGGCGTGCGTGTCTATCGAGACAATATCCGAGTCTTCAACTATGGGGAGCCGAGGGAGGATTGGCTCGGCCTGGATGCTCGAAGAATCAACAGGCCTGCTGGAAAGCTGGGAACACAGAGTGTCATCGCGCAGGTATCTCTCGATCTGGGAGATAGCCATGGCCTGAAAGAAAAGACCAATCGAGAAGGATTTGACGACAATCAGACTTTCCGGATTTTTCGAAGGAGCGTCTTGAGCATCTTCGATCGCTTTCACCGTGAGCACGCGCCTGATCGAGAGGCCATTGACAAGGCCATCAAAGGTGAGGAAGCCGCAACCCCGCCCATTCAGGAAGCCATGCAGCAACTGGCGCAATTGGGTAAGCAGCATGGCATACAGAAGGAAGTCAAGCCGATTCTGGAATCCATCCAGCAGGAGTTGAAGACAATTCAGGAAGTCATGGTGTCTTCCGGAATGGCCGGAATCAACTTAGCTCTCATATTCCACGAGATCGTGCACAGCATAGATCGTATCCAGCGAAAGCTGCAGGGCAGCCCTGATCCTGACGACATTCGCCAGGAAATCAGCCATCTGCGGAAATTGCTTGATACGTTCAAGCCACTGCTTCAACGCGATCCACCCCGTAAGGTCTCTGCCGAAGACTTGGTTGATCGTGCATCGGGAATGCACGAAGACCGTTTCGCCCGTCACAACATCGTATTTTCGAATTGGACCACAGACCCCGAAAAGAAACATGCTTTCACGCAGATACTGCCTCGTGGGCTGATGGTGGCGGCAATCAGCAATGTAATCGACAACGCCATCTATTGGACAAGGTTCCGCCGCGAAAGGGATGACGTGCAAAAGCCAGGAGGTATTCTGGTCTTGTCCCATTGGGATGACGAAAGCGGCGGAATCATCGCAATCGTGGATAACGGTCCTGGCTTTCAATTGCCCATGGAGCAGTTCGGCAGGCCATTCACTTCCACTCGCGCCGGAGGCATGGGTCTGGGCCTTTTCTATTGCAAGACAGTAATGGACTCCATCGGCGGAAAAATCGACGTGACAACTGCCCAGGATTTCCGTGATGTCATCGACATTCCGGAAATCTATGATGGTACTGCAGTGGTATTCTCCTTCAAGAAAGAAAAATGATTCCGTTCTACTCACGCGTCGTTGCCATTGATGACAATGAAGATCATCTGAAGAAAATCGTATGGGGATTGGGAAAGGCAGGGTTCTGCCCCATACCTTTTCTGTTTCAAGATGGACGGTTGGAGAACGCTCCTGAGAGCCCCCTTCAGGGGGTCAGGGTTGTGTTTACAGACATACACATGATTGGTGGAGGCCCGCAGAACGAGCGGCTCCACGCATCCAATATCATTAAAAGCCTCCGACAAACGATTGCGCCGGGACCATATGTACTCATCTTCTGGTCACAGTTCCCTGAAGACTATGAGATGATCTCCCGCCTAATCAACGAGCGAGCAGCGGAATCCAAGATTCTCGCTCCGATTGGATACGGCGTTGTCAATAAAAATGATGTGTTCCAGGTTGAACCAGCAGAGGGCGGAGATCAATTCAATCCTGAGCAGTTGCGCCAGCTTATTCTGCACCAACTGGAGGGACATTCAACTCTTGCCATAGCGACTTCTTGGGAAGACAGGGTCGGCCGTGCTGCAGCGCGCACAACTGATAGAGTGTTCGAGCTGGTGAAATCCGCAGACAACCCGGTCGATGACTGGACCCAATTGCTTTCGCATTTGGCTGCAGAGGCTACCGGAAAAAACGTCGCAAAGACGGAACCCTTGCGGGCGCTTGATACCGCTTTACTTCCGCTGCTGGAAGATAGGCTGACCCAGTTGAACAGCAATTTTATGGTGTCGGCAGAGGACCTTCAGCCCCTGTTGGAAAGAGTTTCTGTTGAAGGAAAAGTAAGGCGCCCCGCCACGGTATCGGCAGCCCATCTTAATACCAGTTATCTGATCGAAGAACTGCTTCCCGACCCTGCACGTCTTCCCAGCGGGCGAGGTGTAGTCTCGATGCTCAAGTCGAGCTTCGTCAACTCGGGACCTTTTGTTTCTGCATTTGGTCATGGGAAGCACGATTTGATTCGTTGCGAGTTTGCCACTAAAAAGACCATTTCAGAGCAGGAGATTGATAGAACAAGGTTGCTCGTTGTTGAGCTTGGCCCTGAGTGCGACCATGTTCAAGGAAAATTGAGTACTCAACGGTATCTATTGTCCCTCCTTGTTCCCGCTGATCTTATCGACCCCTTTAATGGTCAACAAAATGGGGAAACCGGGCGTAGGATCACCCGGCGCATGAATAATATCAGCGTACTGAATCTTGGGAAGTTCGTACTGCGTGAGCAGGCGCCGGATATCGAGGCAGGCGAATGGCACCTGCTGGTGTCATGTCGCTGTTTCATGGCAGTTTCAGCCATGTCGAAGGTGGATGGTGTTCCGCGTTTCAGACTGCGGCGAGCTCAGATGGACGAGGTCGTGCACCACTACACCACACATGCTCGACGGCCTGGGGTAATGCGATTTGTTGACTAGTCAATCGCTCAGCGCATAGCGACGTGACGATTTCCTGCATAAGTTTGGAGCAAACAGCATTTCCAAGGAGTTTGATTTTTTCGCGGCGGGTGACATCAGGAAACTGATAACCGTCAGGAAAACTCATGGCCCTTCGTATTTCCGAAGGTTGGAGCATTCTCATCATTGGGCCATTGAGCCCGGGCCGTACCAGAGCAAATCTGTCCACAGTCGTCACAGTCCTCAGCGGTACATTCAGAGGCTGCCAGCCTCCTGAGCCGTCGCTGCCATAATAGACAATCAGGAACGAAGCATCATGCCCCAGTTTGGCAAGGGCTCGCTCTGCGCGTTCCAACGTTCCACGTGCGCGCTTCTCGATCTTCAGAGGCGTCATCTTCCACGTGCCTTCAGGATCGAGAATCGACTCTACAGTAGCCAACGATACTTCTGGGATACTGACAGGTAACGGTTCTTTGTCTCGGTCAGCCAAAAGGAAAAGGCGTTTTCGACGTTGAGGCACACCGAATTCCGATGCATCCAGAACTTGCTCTCGAAGATGATAGCCAAGCTTGGATAGTTTCTTTTTGAGCTCTGGGTAGCGCGCCCAAGGAAGCATGTGGATGACATTCTCCAGGATAATCCATCTCGGCTTCATCGCCTTCGCATATCGGATAATCTGCAGTGCTGTTTCCTTGCTCTCTTCAGATTGGGGCTTGCTGCCCCGAGCGCAGGTATGATGGGTACATTCGGGAGAAGACAACAACAGATCAATTCTTCCCGTTTTTTCTATCACATCGACAGGGCGTAGTTTTCTCAAGTCCTTGTTGAAAACTACTGCTTCGGGAAAATTCAGCTTGAATGCATCAGTTGCAGGTTTCCATAGATCGACCCCACCAGCTATTTTCGCTCCGGCTGCCTGCGCCCCCAGACTGCTACCCCCACCTCCGCAGAACATGTCAAAAGCCCGGATGCTGGTCATTGTTTTTCTCAGTAATAAAAATTGAAACGGGAAGCCACGTAATCCCAGGCCCCTGAAAAGCCAAGCGAGAAGTATATTGCAATGCTCTATTTTCTCGAAGTGGCTGATCCAGGCGTATCCAACGCGGTCAGCATCTCCCGCCGCAGAATCGCATTGATGCGGGACTGATAGCCCTTACCCTGCGACCGCAGCCAAGCCAGAACGTCCGAGTCGATGCGCACGGTGGTCGAAGTCTTGGTCGGCTTGTAGAATTTGCCGCGTTCGGCGCTTTTCCAGAACTCCTCCGTCAGTGGGGGAATATCGCTGTAATTGACGTCTCCCTCGGCACGCGCCGCCAGCGCGGCCAGCTCGGCTTTTTGCTTGTCGCTCAGAGGAGGCAGGTTCGCCAAATCCACCTCATGCTTAACGGATTTCTTGCTCATAACGTCGCCTTTCTTTCCTGTCGGCCGGCCTGGCCGAGATGATGCGGATAACCTCGATGACTCGATTGTCCGCTTTCAGTTCAAGAACGGTATGAGCCACCAGAAGCAGGAGATAGCCATCCACCATGCCGAGCGTCTGCCAACGCTGCTCACCATGCTCGACACGCTCCGGCCCGGTCAACGCGAAGGGGTCAGCAAACGCCCGTACTGCGACCTCGAAGCTCACACCATGTTTACGCAGGTTCGTCGCCGCCTTTGCAGCGTCCCATTCAAACTGCATCAACATACGGAAATGTTACTACAAAATTGTATTTCACGCAATAGCTCCTTCTAGCTGATTGGATTCAAGCACTTTGTCTGACGCATCCTCGGTCTCATCCGGCAAGGGCGCATCGACCAGCATCGCAGGACGGGCCGCCTGCTCGGCGGCGGCGCTCTCGATGAAATCGGCCACGGTCTGCCAGCCGGCCCGCAATTGCGCCTCGCCCTTGCCGACATAGTGGCCCAGTGTTACGTCATTGCTGACGGCATGATTAATCATCCGCTTGAGTACGCCACCCGACACCAGTTCTTCGGCAATGGTCGTGAAAGTAGCGCGCAGATCATGTCCCTGGATGGTAGTGCCCGCTTGCTTGTTGATCCACGTTAACGTCTTGCGGGCATCGACGATAGGAAACAGCGGCTCGTCGGGCTCTCGGCCTTCGCAGGCTTCCTTGACGATCTCCAGCGCCTGACGTGACAGCAACAGCCGATGATTGCTCCGGTTCTTGGTGTCGATCAGCATGATGCTGCCTGCGTCAAGGTTCACGTCGCCGACCTTGATGGGGTCGTAGTCGTACTTCTTCTCGCCGTGGATCTCGACGCCCCGGCAACCCGTGAGCAATTGGAAGCGGTAGTAGTTCGCCGCGACGCGGCGCGGGCAGGCGCAGGCCGCTTGCCACCAAGCGCCGAGTTTTTCGGGTGGAATCGGCGTAGGGTCGCCGCGTGGCGGAGCAATGGAGATGCGGTCGCGCCCGGCGGTCGCTTGACTCAGCGGGCTGTTGGGAATGTGGATGCCATGCCAGCGCAATACCGCCCGCATGACCTGCATCGCGTAGTCTGCCCGGCGCTTGGAGCGCATCAGCAAATCATTGTAAGTAGCCCAAATCGCTTTGGCCGTGATCTTGGGCATGAGCGTGTGTGCCAGGGGCACCAGTTCGCCATCGGCGAACTTCCTGCCGTTCTTGCCAACCTTGCCGGGCGTCACCATGCCCAGGTATTCCGCCTTGGTGCGCGCCTTGAGCGGCAGGCCGTCCTTGGCGCGACGTTTTTTCTCGACGTACTCTTTTATCCCTTCCTCAAGCGTCAGCGCATCGACGCTTGATTGTTGCCGGGCTTCGGCCTCCGCGAGCAGCCGAGCCGCTTCCTCGGCGGGCCAGTCAATTCCCGACCGCGCCAAGGCGCGGATGCGCTGGCCTTCCGCGCAGGCGTCGGCCAGCTTGATCTGGCCGGGACTGTCACCGTATTCCTGGGGCAGCGTGTATTGCTGTTCGGTCTTGGTGCCTTTGACGGTGTAGCGGACCAGAACGGTGCGCAGGCCATCCGGCGCGATGCGAAGCTGTATGCCGCGGTCGATGGTGATTCTGTACGCCTTGGCCTTGGGTTTGTGAGATTCGATGGCGCGGTAGGTCAGAAGTGGCATGGCTAACTTTCCAATTCGGGCCCGTTGCCATCACCGCCAGCGGCGCGTTTAAGGCTTTCCGTGTCCGATCTGCGTCCGAAAAATCCGAAGATAGAGTGCCATTCAATGAGACCTCAAAAAACAAAATTGGTCAATAACTAATTGATTTAAAAAAGTTTTCCAGTCTCACGCCATCTCATAAAGTACCGCTAAAAGCCGGTTTTTTAGAACTGTTAATCCGCAGGTCACTGGTTCGAACCCAGTTCGGGGAGCCAAGAATTCAATAGAAAATCAAGCCCTTAGCGTTTTATGCGCCAAGGGCTTTTTCTTTGCCTGGTCGCTCGTGCCCCATTTGTGCTCCAAATCTGTAACGTGAAAAACGAGACCTTGAATACCACGTTGATATCTATTTTTGTGACACGCCAAGTTGTTGCGCAGTATAAGTAAGAGTGCTGTCGAAGTCCGATGTGATACTGTGAAACGCTCGCAAAACTTCGACAGGCAAAACTTGATAAGGGTATAAGCTCATGAAATACGCACTTTCGGCTGTTGTCATGGTGGCAAGCCTGGCATCTGCCGGCTTCGCCATTGCTCAAGATTTACCCAAAATGGTTACCGACCTTGGTTTGACTGACATTCAGGTTCGCCAAAAACCGAATGCAAAATACGGTCGCCGCGTTGCAGGCACACTACCAAGTGGCTCTCGTATTGAAGTCGATCTGAATGGCAAGAATGAAGTTGATGATATCGAAGCGCGGGGAAATGATTTCTTTCCGGCGGCAGACATTCGCGGGCTTGTTCCTGCCCCTGTGCTCAAAAATGCATCTTGGCCCGCAGACGCCAAGCTGGAAAAAATCGAATTCGAGCACAATGGAAACATAGAGATCAAAGGTCGCCTTGCAAATGGTCAGGAATTTGATGCTGAATTTTCTGCCGATGGGCGCGTGCTTGAGTTTGACACGGATGATTGAACGTGCCTTGAACGCACTTAGGACGAATGGCGTAAGGGATATTGGTGATTGCTTAGATAAAAATACCGGAGTAGCTTTAGATAAACGCTAAGGCGCCTCGAAGAAGGAGGCCGGTATGTACAAAACCAGATTGGCGATATTCAGTCATCAGGGCCGGGAAATACTTGTCGTGCCTCTGGATTGCAGCTTTGAAGCAAGACCGGCCTGGCAACGCAGAACAGCGCTGGATAAATTACAGATATCCGCGGCCAAAGCCGGTTTATGTGCTCCAGTGGCAGCGGTTTGGCGGGTCGGCGGCAAGCTGCGTTTTGTGGCCCCGCCCGAGTGGCATCCCTTCCTGAGCACCTTGACCTGGAACACGATCATTTCCAACCTGAGTTCCACGATCAACTGCCATGAGGGGCCAAGCCGATTTGGGCTGGAACAAACAGCGCCCTCACCCGAAGCCCAGGCCGGCGGTTCGCCCGAAGGCAGGCCCTGAGCTTCCCGCTTCCCCATGCGGATCCCCATCAAGATAGTTGTTCAATGCGAACGCGAATCCGCTTAAACTAGCTCACAAGTAACAAATTTAAACCATGGACGAGACGGACGTACGCCGCCTCATGGGAGTCTCATTGCATAACGCATACGAAGCGGGTATTCGGATACACGCATTGCGTATCGTGCTGGCCGATGGCCAAGCCGGGCTCGATACGGCGGACCGTCCAGGCCGGCCCGGCCCTTGCCACGTCCGGCAGTGGCGCATGACCGACGATCCCGAAACCCTGGCGGCTTGCCTTGCATTGCTGTCGCCTCAGGAACGGCAACGGGCCGGCTCATTTCTGGTTCAGCCCGCGCGCGATGTCTTCATACAGGTCCGGGCATTGCTGCGGCTTGTGCTCGGCGAACATCTGGGCAAGAGCCCCGGCGATATCCATTTCGACTATGGCCGGTTCCGCAAGCCCACCCTGGCGGGCGACAGCAGCGATACGCACTTCAATGTGGCCCATTCGAGCGACTATGCCTTGATCGCCATCTCGCAGGGAGCGGAAGTCGGCGTGGATATCGAGCATATGCGCCACACAAGCGACCTGGTCGGCCTGGCGGCGCAGACTCTGTCTCCATCGGAGACGCAGCGCTGGGAGCGCCTGGACGATGGAATGCGGTCCAGGGCTTTCTTTTATGCCTGGACGGCCAAGGAAGCAGTGTCCAAGGCCGTGGGGCAAGGCTTGCAACTGGATTTCAAGACGCTTGAAACAGGCCTGGCGGCCCAGGAGCCGAACGGCGACGGCGCAATGATTCACACCGGCGGGTTTGGCCGCTGCAATGTGTTTGCGCTGCCTGCGCCGGCCGGCTACTCCGCCGCCCTGGCCTTGCGCTGCAAGGACTGATCTTCCCGCAATAGACCGTCGATGGCCTGAGCCACCTGAGCGGCGGTGTCCTGGCCGAGCATGCTGACGTGGTCGCCATCGACATGGCGCACGGCGATGGCGATGTCCGTATAGGCCTGCCATCCCATGGCAGGCAGCGCCAACTGGGCGTTTTCATCGTCACCCAGGTCGCTTGCGCGGGGCTGGGCCGCCCTGACTATCGCCAATGGCAGGTCCCGGCAACTGGACGAGACAGGCAGGTAGGCAAGGTAGGCCTCATACTGCACGAGACTGCAATGATGGGCACGCCGCAGCCAGGATGCCGTGGCCGCGGGCGGCAGCAGCCCGGCCGCATGCGAACGCGCCAACGCCAGATCGAAACGCCGCTCGGCGGGCAAGGCCAGCAGTTCGTTCAGCTCCAGCGGCGTCTGCCTGCCTTGAAAACGCGCCCGCACATCGACCATTCGCAGCAGCCACTCGGCCTGAGCACGGTCGGGGTCGGCATTCAGGATGGAGGACCGCGGCGAGGGAGCGGGTGTGTCCAGGATGACGACACGCTCCGGCATGCGCCCTTGCGCCGCCAGCTGGCGCGCCATCTCGAAGGCGACCATGCCGCCGAACGAATAGCCGCCTATCCATCGGGGCGCCGGCTTGCCGCGCGCGGCAAGGGCCTGCAGATTGGCCTCGGCCAGCGCCTGAACGGTGGGCAGCGGCGCCTGTCCTTCTTCGAGCCCCGGCGCCTGGAGCGCCCAGAATGGAATCCGCGGCGGCATGGCGCGCGCCAGATCCAGGAAGACGCTGACATCCCCGGCGATGGGGTGTACACAGATGAAGGGTTCCTGCCCGCCTTCCCGCGCCCGCGGGTCGCTCATCACCACGATCGGCGACCAGCTCTGCCCTTCCTGTATGGCCGCCGCCAGGGAGGCGATGGTCCGATGCTCCAGCAGCAGAGCAATGGGCACCGGCCTGTCCAGCGCCTCGGCCAGCCTCAAGGCAAGCTGGGTCAGCTCCAGCGAGGTCAGCCCCAGCTGCCAGAAATCCGTGTCCAGCCCGCAAGCGCCCATGGCCGAATCGGTTTCGGGCTGGCCGGGAGCGAGGCCGGCCACGATGGCGGCGATACGCGCCTCCAGCGTGCTGCGCGGACGCGTCGACAAGCGCAGGCCGCCTGTGGCGGACCTTGCTGCCACGTCCACATGCGGCACGGGGACGGGGCGCGGCAGCGCCGCCAGGGGCTCGTCCGCGGCATCCGGCAGCGCGGTCAGGATGGCGGCAAGAGCCTCCAGAGCGGCCTGGGCGTCTTCGGGCTCGCGATCATCGATGGGCTGCACCAGCGACAGCACCATGGCGTCGCCCGGAACGGCGATAAAGGTCAGGTCATACGCCGTCTTCAGGCGCGACTGCACCGTCTCCACCGTCAGCCCTTCGGCCCCCGCCCAGGCGCTGGTTCCGGACGCCAGGTTCTCGACGACGACCAGGGTATCGAACAGGGCTCCGGCGCCTGCGGGGGCGCTGACCGCTTCGGCAATCCCGGCGGGCGACAAATAGGCATGCTGCTGCAGTTGCCCCAGCAATCCATGCAGTTGCGCAAGGCCGTCGCCCACTGTCGCGTGCTCATCCAGGCGAAGCCGGACAGGCAGGTTGTTGATGAACAGGCCGACGATGCTTTCCACCCCGGCCACGCCGGCGGGCCGTCCGCTGACCGTTGTGCCAAAGACCACATCCCGACAGTCCAGGCGGCCTGCCAGCCACACGGCCCAGGCGAAATGCATGGCGGCCGCCAACGTCAATCCGCGCCGGCGGGTGAATGCCACCAGGGCACGCGTGGCCGGCCTGGGCAAGGTCAGCCGGGCCGTGGCGTAGCCGCTCACGGCCGTACCTGCGGGCGCGCGCAGGCGGCGGCGCAGCGGCAGATCGCGCAGCATATCGGCAAAAAAACGGCGGCTTGCGCTGCTGTCGTTGCGCGACAGCCAATCTATATAGCTTTTGTACGCGGCGGGCTGATCCAGCAGGGCCGGCCGTCCGCTGC
>Ga0182745_1001827_pt1 | contig 19788 bp, 22 predicted proteins | sample eDN3rd30CKraftBY_FD_128523 | JGI IMG/M metagenome (GOLD analysis project Ga0182745, IMG submission 128523) | Enriched backyard soil microbial communities from Emeryville, California, USA - eDNA 3rd pass 30_C Kraft BY (version 2) (version 2) | ecosystem: Environmental > Terrestrial > Soil >...
GCCGTCGATCGCGGTGTGGGTGATGCGCGGGTTGACGACGCTCATCAGGTTGAGCGCCTGCACGATGTCGGGGCAATTCTGGCACGACAGCGAGAAATAGGTTTCGAAATGATAGTCGCCGTCCAGCCCGCGGACCTGATCGAGCACCTCGGGCGCGACTTTCGGCGGGTGGCCGCCCACCTGGAGCAGCGCGAGGACGAGCGAGGTGAACTCGTGGCCGAGCGGGATGCCGGCGAAGCGGACAGCGACTTGCGCGTCGCTGGCGCGGCGGATCAGGAAGCTGGGGCGGCGCGCATCGTCGTCGGCGCGGGTCACGCTGACCTTGTCCGACAGCGCGGCGATCTGGTCGAGAAGGTCCGCCAGCTCGGCCGACTTCGCGCCATCGCCCAGCGACGAGACAAGTTCGATCGGTTCACGAAGATTCGTGAGAAGGCCTTGAAGCTGCTGCTTCAGATTGGCGTCGAGCATGGGGAGAGCTCCTGCTTAAATTTGGATCATCATTGCGAGGAGCGAAGCGACGCGGCAATCCAGAGTACGCGTAAACCGGCTCTGGATTGCTTCCCCCGGCTTTCGCCGGGGTCGCAATGACGAGGATCATGTTGCCGTGTGCCCCGCTTTCGCGGGAGCACACGGCATTGTTTGTTGCTTAGATCTTGCCGACGAGGTCGAGCGAGGGCGCGAGGGTTTCGGCGCCTTCTTCCCACTTCGCGGGGCAGACTTCGCCCGGGTGGCTGACCCAATATTGCAGCGCCTTGATCTTGCGCAGCAGCTCCGCAGCGTTGCGGCCCACGCCCTCGGGGGTGATTTCGAGGAGCTGGATCTCGCCCTCGGGATCGACGACGAAGGTGCCGCGGTCGGCAAGGCCGACGCCTTCACGCAGCACTTCGAAATTGTTCGACAGCGCGTGGTTCTGGTCGCCGACCATATAATAGTTGATCTTGCCGATCGCCGGCGAGGTGTCGTGCCAGGCCTTGTGGCAGAAATGCGTGTCGGTCGACACCGAATAGACCTCGACGCCCATCTTCTGGAGGGTCGGGTAGATGTCGGCGAGATCTTCGAGCTCGGTCGGGCAGACGAAGGTGAAATCGGCGGGGTAGAAGAAGAAAACCGCCCACTTGCCCTTCACGTCGGCGTCGGTGATGTCGACGAACTTGCCATCCTTGAACGCGGTGGCCTTGAAGGGTTTGAGGGTCGTATTGAGAACGGACATGGAGAGCTCCTTTGTTGTCGGGAGCCCTCCCCTAGCCCTTTATGTTGCAATGCGAAAAGTGAAATTACAGGAAGTTTTGATCGAATTTATCAATAAGTCTCGCACGGCTGCGTGATGGCCGGAATCGCGCCGCGACGGGCGCCGGATCGCGAGGCGAGAACGATCGCGAGGCCGCCCACCGCCATCGCCGCTCCCGCGATCGACACGGCCGGAAAGCCGAGCCCGACGCCGATCACGCCGCCCCCGACCGCCGCGCCGACCGCATTGCCGAGGTTGAAGGCGCCGATGTTGACCGCCGATGCAAGGTTGGGCGCGTCGGATGCCGCCTCCATCACCCGCATCTGCAGCGGCGGCACGATCGCGAAGGTCGCGATGCCCCAGACGAAGATCGTGACCGCGGCGGCGAGCGGCGTGAACATCGTCACGGCGAACAGAACAAGCGTCCCGGCGAGCCCCGCGAGCGAAACGATCAGCGTCCGCTCGATCGACTTGTCGGCGAAGACGCCGCCGAGCCAGTTGCCGAAGGTCAGGCCGAGCCCGTAGATCACCAGCATCGCGGTGACGAACAGCGTCGTCGCGCCGGTGGCTTCCTTCAGGATCGGCGCGATATAGGTGAAGACGGTGAACATCGCCGCCGATCCGATCGCGGTCAGCGCCAGCGCGACGAGCACCTCGCGGCGGCGGAGCACGCCGAGTTCGGCCAGCATGTCGCCGCCCGCCTCCTGGCGCATGTCGGGGAGTGCGAAGCGAAGCGCGGCCATGGTCAGCAGACCCCAGACGCCGATCGCCGCGAACGCCGTCCGCCAGCCCAGCGTCTCGCCGACCCAGGGCGCGAGCGGCACGCCGATGACATTGGCGAGCGTCAGCCCCATGAACATCGCGGCGACCGCGCTCGCCCGTTTTTCGGGCGCGACGATGCTCGCCGCGACGACCGAGCCGACGCCGAAGAAGGCGCCGTGGTTGAGCGAGGTGATCACCCGCGCGACCATCAGCATCGCATAGTCGCTCGCGATCGCGGACAGGAAATTGCCGAGCGTGAAGATGCCCATCAGCGCGATGAGCAGCGTGCGCCGCTTCATCTTCGCGGTGGTGAGCGTCATCAGCGGCGCACCGATCATCACGCCGAGCGCATAGGCCGAAACGAGCAGCCCCGCGGCGGGGATCGAAACCCCCAGCCCCTCGGCCATGTCGGGAAGCAGCCCCATGGGCGCGAATTCGGTGATGCCGATGCCGAAGGCGCCGGTGGCGAGCGCGAGCAGCGGGAGATTGATCTTCATCGAGGGTCCTCCGGTTGGACGAAGGGCGGGTCCGCCGCGGGTGATCCCGGCTGGCGACGAACAGCCCGCTCTTTCCTTTGTAAACAGAACGCATAAATAGAGGAGCGGGGTATCCCTGATTAGCGAGCATGTGAGCCAAGGATTTTTGCGATGGATGCAAAGATGGATGGAAGCGCCGATCGCGCCCGCGCGATGGAGGTCTTCGCCGCGGTCGTCGCGGAGGGCAGTTTCTCCGCCGCCGGGCGCCGGCTCGGCCTGACCCCGTCGGCGGTCAGCCGCACCGTCGACCGCATCGAGGCGCGGCTGGGGGTGCGCCTGCTGCTTCGTTCGACCCGCGCGCTCGCGCTCACCGCCGAGGGTGACGCCTATCTTCGCGCCGCGCGCCGCATCCTCGCCGACCTCGACGACAGCGAACAGGCGATCGCCGACCAGGGCGCGCCGCGCGGGCGGCTGCGCATCAGCGCGGCGCAGGCGCACGGGCGGCTGTGCATCGTGCCGCGGCTCGGCGAATTCGCACGGCTCTATCCCCATATCCTGGTCGACATCAGCCTGTCCGACCGGCTGGTCGACGTCGCCGCGGGGCAGGCCGACGTCGCCGTTCGCTTCGGTCCGCTCGCCGACAGCCTGCTGACCGCGCGCAAGCTGGGCGAGAACGGCCGCGTGATCGTGGCCTCACCCGACTATCTGGCGCGCCACGGCACGCCGCAGGTGCCCGAAGAGCTGCACGCGCACAATTGCCTGAACTTCAACTTCCGCCGCGCCGAGCCCGTCTGGCCCTTTCGCCGCGACGGGCGCGATTTCGCGCTGTCGGTTCGCGGCAATATCGAGGCGAACAACGGCGAAACGCTGGGGCAGCTCGCCGCGGCCGGTGTCGGCATCGCGCGCGTCGGCGCGTTCAGCGTCGTCGACGATCTCGCCGCCGGCCGCCTCGTCCCGATCCTGGAAGCCTATAATCCCGGCGACGTCGAGGCAATTCACGCGGTGTTCGCGGGCGGCGCCAACACCCCGGCGCGCGTCCGCGTCTTCGTCGATTTCCTCGCCGAGCGGCTGGGCCTCAAGTGAAGGCGAACATCGGCAGGGCCGCGAAATCAGGCCGGCACATAGGTCAGCCGGATCGCATCCTCGCCGATCCGGTCATGGGCGACGAGGCGAAGCCGCGGCCGGGGCCCGGCGAAATAGGGCGTGCCGTGCCCGAGCACGACGGGGTGGAGATAGATGCGATATTCGTCGATCAGCCCCAGTTCGGTAAGGCTCCGCGCCAGCTTGGTGCCTCCCACTTCGATCTCCCCTTCCTGCTCGGCCTTCAACGCGCGGATCGCACCCTCCAGATCATCCCCGATCAGCGTCGCGTTGGGACCGACCGACTTCAGCGAGCGCGAGACGACCCATTTCCGCTGGCGCCGCCACGCCGCCGCGAACGCGCGTTCATCGGCGCCCCATTCGGGATGGTCGTCGTCCCAATAGCGCATGATCTCGTAGAGCTGGCGGCCATACAGGCTGCCCGTCTGCCCCTCGGCCTCCGCGATGAAATGGCGGAACAGTGTGGCGTCCGGCGCGAATGCCATATGGTCGACATAGCCGTCGAGCGACTGGTTCATTCCAAACACGAGCCTGGCCATAGCCTCTTCCTTTCCTTCGCGCGGCGTATCCACCCCATGGGATGGGTGCTCGACGGCTCGCCTGAGCCCTGCGTCAACCGCCCCTTGCCGCCGCCCACGCCCTGGTATCCTGGCATATGTCCATGGCGCGCCTGTAGCCGTCGCGGCCCGTGACGCGGCCGATATAAGCCTCTTCGGCCTCGCCGTAGACGACGCCGCCGTTCCGCCTCGCCTGCAGCAGGGCATAGGCTACCGAGATGTCGGCCGCCGTGAAAGCCTCGCCGGCGACATAGGGTGCGCCCGCGAGCTGCCGCGTCACCAGGCCGAGCCGCGATTCGAACACGCTCATCGCCTGGCGGGCGCTCCAATTGTCCCGTTCGCCCTCGGGCGCGATGTTGCGCGCACCGCTGACGAAATAGATGGACGTTGCCAGCCCGGCCTCGCCGAGGTGAAGGAACTGCTGATACAGGGGGAAGGCGGGGTCGTGCGGCGGCGGCGCGAGCGGCGTCGGGCCATGGCGCGCCATCAGATATTCCATGATCGCGATCGATTCGACCATGATGACGTCGCCATCCTGGATCGCCGGAATGAATCCGGCCGGATTGATCGCCAGGAACTCCGGATCCTTCTCGACCCCAGCGAGCAGATCCACCGGCCGCAACCGATAAGGAAGCCGCATTTCCTCCAGCAGCCAGACGACCCGGAAGCCGCGCCCCTCGCCGAATACGGTAATCACGGCCGCACCTCTCCATGCTTGCAATTTGCAACCGGTTGAGGTTTAGCCCGACCGATCCTACTTTGCAAGCGGTAGGAGGCCCAAGAGATTGAAGCATGCACACCGATCGGGCTGCCCGATCAATCTGACGCTCGAGGCGCTGGGGGATCGCTGGAGCCTGATCGTCATCCGCGACCTGATGTTCGGCAACCGCCGTCGCTTCCGCGAACTGCTGACCCGGTCGGAGGAGCGGATCGCCTCGAACATTCTGGCCGACCGGCTGGCGCGCCTGGAGAAAGCCGGATTGATATCGCGCCGCGACGATCCCGGTCACAAGCAGAAGATCATCTACAGCCTGACCGAAGCATCGATCGCGCTGGTGCCGTTGCTCGCCCATATGGGCGGCTGGGGCCTGCGCCACACGCCCGCGTCGAAGGAGCTTTCGGTGCGCGCGAAAATCCTCGAGGACGGCGGTCCGCCGCTATGGTCCGAGTTCATGGAGGAACTGCGGCACCTTCACCTGGGAGCGCCGGCACCCGCAGAGTCGGTCTTCGCCAGGCTGCAGTCGGCCTATGAGGCCGCACTTGCCGAGCCGCCAGCCTAGAGACTCTCGAGAATGATCCCGACGATCTCTTCCGCTTCCACGCGTCTGGAGGTCAGCGGCACGCGGACGCGCCGCTGGAGCGGAAGGTCGATCTGTGCGAAATGGAACTTGTGAGGGTGCAGCATGATTTCCGCCTCTTCCATGCCGGACGCGGCTTCGATCTCTTCGAATGTGAACCCGCCGGAATTGATCTTTCCGAGCAGTTGGTGGAGCGCGAGAAAAAATGTCTCCGACCCGTCGTACCACTCGCCCCTGAGACGCGCGGGAAGAAGAAGATGCAGGAGCCTTTCCAGTCCGACCACTTCCTCGTGATAGGTGGAGGTGATGGTGAAGGCGTGGGTGAATGTATAGGGACATCCGGTCTGGATGTTCGAGAGCCGGCGACGAAGGTTGTTCGTCCTTCCGATTTTCACGGGCCTCGACGATCCCGCGTTGCACGAGATCAAATAGACGAAATAGGGCTCGCTCGATAGATCTTCGGGTTCCGGGTCGATGGATCTCGCTGCTTTCATTCGACCTCTCACGCCCGCTCCACCGCTGCCCATGTGGCGCGCCCGGCAGGATTCGAACCTGCGACCACCCGCTTAGAAGGCGGGTGCTCTATCCAGCTGAGCTACGGGCGCGCGGCACGGCTGTGCGGAGGGGCGAATAGCGCGGTTTGCGCGGACCGCAAAGCGCGTTAAGCAGCGTGCCGATGACCGACTCCACCCAGACCGCGTCCGGACACGCGTCCCCGCCCGCGCACGTCAGCGCCGGACAGGTGCGCCATTTCCGCTATTACGACCTCGTGATGGCGGCTTTCGTCGCGATCCTGTTGCTCAGCAACATCATCGGCGCTTCGAAGCTGTCGATGGTGGGCGGCGTGACCTTCGGCGCGGGAATCCTCTTCTTTCCGCTGAGCTACGTCATTGGCGACGTGCTCACCGAAGTCTATGGCTATGCGCGGGCGCGGCGGGTGATCTGGATGGGTTTCGCGGCGATGATCTTCATGGCGGTGATGAGCTGGGTCGTGGTCCGAATGCCGTCCGATCCGAACTGGGACTGCACCGGCGTGGACCTGCTCCTGTTGAAGGACGGGGGCGGAAACTCGGGCGCGATCTGCCAGGCAACCTATGTCAGCGTGTTTGGGAGCACCTGGCGGATTGTGATAGCGTCGATCACCGCATTCTGGGCGGGGGAATTCATCAACAGCTATGTTCTCGCCCGGATGAAGCTTTGGACCCGCGGCAAGCACCTCTGGTCGCGAACGATTGGATCGACTGTCTTCGGCCAGGCGTTCGACAGCCTCATTTTCTATCCGATCGCTTTTCTCGGCATCTGGTCGACGCAGCAAGTTATTATGGTCATGATCACCAACTGGTTCTTTAAAGTCGTCTGGGAAGCGGCGTTGACGCCCGTCACCTATGCCGTGGTGGGCCTGCTCAAGCGGCGCGAAGGCGTCGACGTGTATGACGAGGGCACCGACTTCAATCCCTTCGGCGCCAAGGTTTGACCTCCATGACCCTGATCGAGCTTGCCTCGCTTTTCGAGGACCGGAAGAGCTGGCTCGTGACCACGAGCGGGCTCGATAAGGATGCCCTGCACGTCTATTTCGGGATGGCGCTGTTCCTCCTCGTCCGGCTGCTCTGGCGTTGGCGCGGCGGCTGGTTCGTGGCGTGGCTCGCGGTGCTGGCGATGGCGTGCGGCGGCGAGTGGCTCGACGTCACCGCCGAGGCGAGCCGATCGGCGATCCGTCCCGACCCCGAGCATTGGCACGACATCTGGAACACGATGTTCTGGCCGACGGCACTGCTGTTGATCGGCCGCTGGCTGCAGCCGGCGGCGAAGGCGCCATCGGAAGGGGAAGACGCGGCTCCGCCGTCAGGCGAGGACGCCGAGCGCGGCCTCGAACAGCCGTAGCCCGTCGGTGCCGCCGTGCGCGGCGTCGATCGCGCGCTCGGGGTGCGGCATCATGCCGAGGACATTGCCGGCGTCGTTCAGCACGCCCGCTATGTTGCGCGCCGAGCCGTTGACACCATCCGCATAGCGGAACGCGACGCGTCCCTCGCCCTCGATCCGGTCGAGCGTCGCCGCATCGGCGAAATAATTGCCGTCGTGGTGCGCGACCGGAATGTCGATCGTCTCGCCCGCATTGTAGCCGGCGGTGAACAGCGACTGGCTGTTCTCGACCGTCAGCGGCACGGTGCGGCACACGAAATTGAGCCCCGCGTTGCGCATCAGCGCGCCCGGAAGCAGCCCGGCCTCGGTCAGCACCTGAAAGCCGTTGCACACGCCGAGCACCGGCACCCCGCGCGCCGCGGCGTCGGCGACGCTGCGCAGGATCGGCGACCGCGCCGCCATCGCCCCCGAACGGAGGTAATCGCCGTAGGAAAAGCCGCCGGGCAGCGCGATGAAGTCGATGCCGTCCGGAAACTCGGTCTCGCGATGCCACACCATCGCAGGAGCGCGGCCGGTGACGCGCTCCAGCGCGACCGCCATGTCGCGATCGCAGTTCGAACCCGGAAAGACGATGACGGCGGTCTTCATGGCGTGTCTCCTGCCCTCAGGCGCGTTCGATCCGGTAATTCTCGATCACGGTGTTGGCGAGCAGCTTCGCGCACATCGCGTCGAGATCGGCATCGCTGACGCCGTCGGCGACCTCGAGTTCGATGAAGCGGCCCGCGCGCACGTCGCTGACGCCGCCGAAGCCGAGCCCTTCCAGCGCATGGTGGATCGCCTTGCCCTGCGGGTCGAGCACCCCCGGCTTGAGCGTCACATAGACCTGGACTTTCATGGGGCGGACCTTTGCGAGAGGGGGCGGGAACGATGGGCGCGCCTATGCCCGCGAATCACCCTCCGGGCAAGGGGCGGGACCCATGAAAATCCCCTTTTTCCGATTGCGAACCACTCGCATCTTTCTTGTTGCGAATCCGTCGCACTAGCCCTACATCGCAATTGTTGAGAAGGATTCGCACATGGTCGTCTGTGTCTGCAACGCAATAAGGGAACGGGATTTGCGCGACGTCGCAAAGAACGGCCAATTGCGGTGCGCCAAGGCCGCCTATGCGCAACTGGGTCGCAAACCCAAGTGCGGCCAGTGCCTGTCATTCGCTCGCAATATCATCAGCGACGTGGCAGCGACCGCCTGATTTTTCGCGGAAATCAGCCATTTTCACCCTTGGCCTGACCGGGTCCGGGCGCCTATAATGCCGCCCACTTTCCCACCCGAGACATAAGACAGGACACGGCAATGAAGGGCGACGAAAAGGTCATCGACTTCCTCAACGAGGCACTGAAGAACGAGCTGACCGCGATCAACCAATACTGGCTGCATTACCGGATGCTCGACAATTGGGGCATCAAGCGGCTCGCCGAGTTCGAGCGGCACGAATCGATCGACGAGATGAAGCACGCCGATCAGCTCGCCGACCGCATCCTGTTTCTGGGCGGGCTGCCCAATTTCCAGATGCTCGGCCGGCTGCGCGTCGGCGAGACGGTCGAGGAGATATTGAAGGCCGACCTCGCGCTCGAGGAAGAGGCGATCCCGCTGCTCAAGGACGCGATCGCCCATTCGGAGAGCGTGCGCGATTATGTCAGCCGCGAACTCTTCGCGCACATCCTCGAAAGCGAGGAGGAGCATGTCGACGAGCTCGAAAAGCAGTTCGACATGATCGAGCGCATGGGCATCGAGAATTACGTCCAGCTCCAGTCGAAGTCCGCCAGCGACGACTGATTTTTCGTAAAAATCCGCCGGATTCCCGGCATTTGGAGAGGCGCTTACCGGCGCCTCTCTTTTTTGCTTGTATTTGCGAATAATTCTCAATAGCAAGGTTGAGCAGTCCCCTCCTGCCGGCTGCTGCGCCCGTTCGCGGCAGCCGGCATCTTTTTCGGACCCGCATGGGACTGCCGAACCGCGGGCCGGTTTTTCCGGGAGGCACGATGGAAGGCAGCACGCTCGTCCGGCAATTGACCGAACAACCGCTCGTCCGCGACCTCTCGGTCGACGCCGCGCAGGCGGTCCTTGCGCTCCGCTATTGCATCCTCTGCCGCCGCGCCGAGCGCGACCCGATGCCCGAACTCGAACGGCGCTGGGGCCATATCCTCGCGGCGCGGCGTTTCCGGCTGGTGGTCGAGGCGATCGGCCATGTCTGGCCCGACCCCTTCGCGGTCGCCCCGCCCTGCTGTCCGCGCGTCAGCTTCGACGAGGCCTTGCTCGCGGCGATGGTCGGCGCGGTCGACCGCGGCAACCGCGCGCAGTTCGACTGGCTGACCGCCGAAATGCTCGGCGGCGACGCGCGCGCGATGCTGTTCGTCGCGCTCGAGAATTTCCTCCGCTCGCGGGCGCCGGGGCGGGCGTAGATCTGGTGCCGTCGGCTTTGGGTTGGGGAGCGGACGTTGCGTCCCGATAAATCCCTCCCCTTCAGGGGAGGGGCAACGCAGACTTGGCAGCTTGCTGCCTAGTCGGAGTGGGGTGGGGTCTATCGGTCTTGCGCAAGGCCGACAGACCCCACCCCAACCCCTCCCCTGAAGGGGAGGGGCTTTCTCTCTGCCTATGACCGCAACCGGCCGCAACCCGCCCCCCGATCTGCAAATGGTGGAACCGCCACCGCAAAGGGGCGCCCCGGTGACCCGAAATCACCGTCCCCTGAGCACCGCCCCGACGAGCAGCGAGGTCGGCGTCTCGCGTGCCAGCATCACCGTGCCGCCATTCTGCGCCGCGACCGCCTGCACCAGCATCGCGGGCGCGGTGCGCGAGGTCATGGCCCCGCTCGCCTCGCCCTCGGCCAGGATGCGCTCGACATCCTTATCGACGAGGATGCGCTCGGCTTCGGCGTGGAGCGCGATCTCGATGCCGCCCTCCTGCTTCTCACACCCGATGTCGAGCCGACCGCCGCGCACCAGCGCATCGACCAGGATCAGCGCGAGGTTGAGGATGATCTTGACCGCGGGCTTGGGCAGCGGCTCGTCGCCGATCATCCAGTTCAGAGTGATCGGGCGCTCGGCCATGATCCCCTCGATCGCCGCCCTGGCCTCGGCGGGCGGCACCGCCTCGCCGAAACCGCCCGCCGACCCGAAGGCGAGCCGGAAGAATTTGAGTTTCGCCGCCGACGTCCGCGCGCTCTGTTCGAGCAGGTCGAAGCAGCGCGCGCGCATGTCCGGATCCTTCTCGTCGGCGAGCAGTTCGAGCCCGTTGGCGAACGCCCCGACCGGGCTCAGCAGGTCATGGCACAGCCGCGAGGCCAGCATGGAGGCGAAATCGACGCGATCGTCGGTCATGGATGAAATGGCTCCCCAGCGCAGTTCCGCGGATATTTCCGCGCGACCCCGCTCCTAGGGCAGCAAGGCGGCCCAGGGCAAGCGCGTCCCCTTGAAATTCGGCGTTCCGGGGCCACATTCCCCTCAATGCAGGGGGACGAGGATATCTTGACCGTAGCGCTCGATGACAGCGCCGCCGGGCTGCGGCTCGACCGGGCGCTCGCCGAGGCGCTCCCGAACCTGTCGCGCGAGCGCTTGAAGACGCTGATCAAGGGCGGCCGCGTCGCCGATGCGAGCGGCGCGGTGCTTTGGGACCCGTCCGCGAAGGCCGCGGCGCCCGCGACGATCGCGGTTCGCCTTCCCGCCCCGGCGCCCGCGCACAATGTCGCGCAGGATCTCGCTTTGGTCATCGCCTATGAGGACGAGCATCTGATCGTCGTCGACAAGCCCGCAGGGCTCGTCGTCCACCCCGCCGCGGGCAATGCCGACGGCACGCTGGTCAACGCGCTGCTCCACCATTGCGCGGGGCAACTCTCCGGGATCGGCGGCGTCGCCCGCCCCGGCATCGTCCACCGCATCGACAAGGACACGAGCGGGCTGATCGTCGCCGCGAAGCACGACAAGGCGCACGAAGGCCTCGCGAAGCAATTCGCCGCGCACAGCATCGACCGCCGCTATCTCGCGCTCGCGACCGGGCGCCCGATGCCCGCGAACGGCACCGTCGACGCGGCGCTCGGCCGGTCGAGCGCCAACCGCAAGAAAATGGCGGTGGTGCCCGCGGGGCGCGGCAAGCATGCGATCACCCATTACCGGACGATCGAGCCGCTCGCCGGCGCGACGCTCGTCGAATGCCGGCTCGAAACCGGGCGCACGCATCAGGTGCGCGTCCATATGGCGCATATCGGCCACCCGCTCGTCGGCGATCCGGTCTATGGCCGCGCCAGGAAGCCGCTGTCGGACGTGCTGAAAGCGCGAGGTTTCGTGCGGCAGGCATTGCACGCGGCCCATTTGGGTTTTATTCATCCGGTGACCGGTAACAGGATCGCGCTCGACAGCGAACTCCCCCAGGATATGCGGGAACTGATCGATGAATTGCGCGTTTAAGTTTCGAATGAAAATCTATCTCGACCGCCGGATGCAACCGCGGCATATTTCTCCTCTGAAAAATTAGGGAAGACGCTATCAATGGCTAACAAAAGCAATGTTCCGGCAGTAGTGCCCGCGCTCGGCGGTGAGGCGAGCCTGAACCGCTACCTGGCCGAAATCCGCAAATTCCCCCTCCTGACCCCCGAGCAGGAATATATGCTCGCGCGGCGTTTTCAGGAGCATGGCGACAATGAGGCCGCGGCGCAGCTCGTGACCTCGCACCTCCGCCTCGTCGCGAAGATCGCGATGGGCTATCGCGGCTATGGCCTGCCGGTCAGCGAGCTGATCAGCGAGGGCAACATCGGCCTCATGCAGGGCGTGAAGAAGTTCGACCCCGAACGCGGCTTCCGCCTCGCCACCTACGCGATGTGGTGGATCCGCGCCTCGATCCAGGAATTCATCCTGCGCTCGTGGAGCCTCGTCAAAATGGGCACTACCGCGGCGCAAAAGAAGCTGTTCTTCAACCTCCGCCGGATGAAGAACAACCTCGAAGCGTTCGAGGACGGCGATCTATCGCCCGAACATGTCGCGAAGATCGCCAAGGATCTCGGCGTCACCGAAGACGAGGTCGTCAGCATGAACCGCCGCATGGCCATGGGCGGCGACACGTCGCTCAACGTGCCGATGGGCGAGGATGGCGACAGCCAGTGGCAGGATCTGCTGGGCGACGAGGGCCCGCTGCAGGACGAGCGCGTCGCCGAGGCCGAGGAACGCGACGTGCGCCATGCTCTGCTCAACGAGGCGCTCGAGACGCTCAACGAGCGCGAGCGCCATATCCTGACCGAACGCCGCCTGACCGATGACCCCAAGACGCTCGAGGATCTGAGCCAGGTCTATGACGTCAGCCGCGAACGCGTCCGCCAGATCGAGGTGCGCGCCTTCGAAAAGCTGCAGAAGGCGATGCTCAAGCTCGCCGGCGAGCGGCGGCTGGTCGGCGCCTGACCGCGCTCAGAAGCGCCGGACGTAGCCCGCGTAGAGCTGAACGTCCGGGCTGGAGCGGTTGAGCCCGGCATTGACGCCGACATCCCATTGGCTGTCGGCGTCGGGCTGCCACCCGAGCGACACGCCCGCCAGCGCCTCGGTCGCATGGCCCGCGGGATCGCCATCGCGCGTCAGCGACAGTTCAACCGCCGCCGACACCTCCTCCGACAGGCCGAAGCCGAGGCCGGCGACCGACCCATAGGCAAGATGGCGCCCGTCGCCATCGGCATCGACCGCGGCGTCGACATGCGGCGTGAAGCCGAGCGACAGCGCGCCGAGTTCGACGCTGACCGGCACCACCAGCCCCGCGCCCCAATCGCCCGCCCCGACCGCCTCGCCGCCCAGCGGCAGCGTCGCATAGGGCATGACCGCCAGCGAAAAGCCCGAACCGTCGGGGCTGCGCAGATTCTGCCGCAGCGCCAGCGTCACGTCGCCGGTTCGCGTCCGCCCCGTCCGCTCGCCGGTCGCCCGGTCGCGCTCGCGCACATGGCCAAGCATCGTCCAGCCGATCTGCATCTCGAGCGAGGGCGTCAGCCCGGCGCGCAGCAGCGCGTCGCCGAAGATCCAGCTGTCGGTGCGGCCGCCCTCCTTCCTGTCCAGCGTCCAGTCGGCGAGCCCGACCTCCAGCACCGTAGCTCCGGCATCGACGGTACAGGCCGGCGTGCCGAGCCCCGGGCGGTCGGGGCAAAGCTCGCGCGCTTCTTCGGCGGATGCCGGGGCGGCCGCGGTCAACCCGGCCATCAGCAGCATGAAACGAAGCAGCATCGCCTCTCCCTTTTCGGCCCGGCGTCCGCCTTGCTTGTCCCCGAACACGCAGCACGTATCAAGCCCGCTTGCCTCGCCGCAGCAAGCGGCTAATTTGCGCGCATGGCAACCAAATCGCGCGCGACCAAGCGCAAGCTCCCCTGGTATCTGCGGCCCTTCAAATGGCTGCTGTGGTTCATCCTTCTCTCGGTGCTGTGGGTCCTCGTCTACGCCATCGTGCCGCCGCCGGTGACCTTCACCATGCTCGCCGACAGCAACGGCATCACCAAGGACTGGACGAGCCTCTCCCGCATCGACCGCAACATGGTGCGCGCAGTGATCGCGGCCGAGGACGGCAAATTCTGCAGCCACGACGGCTTCGACCGCGAGGCGATCGAGCAGGCGATCGAGCGCAACGCCAAGGGCAAGAAGCTGCGCGGCGGATCCACGGTCAGCCAGCAGACCGCGAAGAATGTCTTCCTGTGGCAGGGCAGCGGCTGGACCCGCTATGTCCGCAAGGTCCCCGAAATCTGGTTCACCTTCCTGATCGAGAAGATCTGGGGCAAGCGCCGGATCATGGAGGTCTATCTGAACGTCGCCGAGACCGGCATCGGCACCTATGGCGTCGAGGCGGGCGCGCAGCGTTATTTCGGGCACGGCGCCGGCAAGCTGACCCCGGCCGAAGCCGCGCGCCTCGCGGCGATCCTGCCTCTGCCCAAAAAGCGCGAGGCGGTGAGCCCCTCGGGCTTCACTCGCCGCTACGGCAACACGATCCGCGCGCGCATCGGCGCGGTGCGGCGCGATGGGCTGGACGCCTGCGTTTATCAGTGAGGCGCGTTGGCGGCTTTGGGGTGGTGAGCGGACATTGCATGACCCGTCGCCCCCGCGAAGGCGGGGGCCGCTGGAGGCTTATTCCTGCGCCGCTGCGTAAGACGACGGCGGCCCCCGCCTTCGCGGGGGCGACGGCTGTTATCGGCCGTTAGCCGAACATCGCTTCGCCCCTATTTCCCCGCCTTGTCGCTCACCGCCTTGATCACCAGCGCCTTGTCGTCGACCAGATAGCGCCGCGCGAGCGTCTGGAGGTCGGCGGCGGTCGCGGCCTCGACGTCGGCGATGGCATTGCGGCTGCGGTCGAGACGCTCGGGGTGGCTCGCGGCCTCGGCGACATAGTTCAGCCAATAGCTGTTCTCGCGCCTTGCCTTGGTCATCGTCTCGATCAGCGGCCGCCGCGCGCGGTCGAGCAGGTCGGCGTCGACCGGCGCGTCGCGCAGTTCCTTCGCGATCGCGAAGATCGCGGCGCGCGTCGTCGCGAGATCCTTGTAGTCGACATTGCTCGACGCGAAGAGATGACCATAGCCGGGAAACTCGTCCGACAGCGCGGTCCCCGCCCCGGGGCTGTAGCTTTCGCCGAGCCGTTCGCGAAGCTCCTCGGTCAGCTTGAGCTGCATCACCCGCGCGAGCAGGCCCAGCCGCATCGCCTCGGCGAGGTCGCTGTCGTCGCGTGCGGGCCAATAGACGCGCAGTTCGGCCTGTTCGGCGGGCCCCTTGTGGATCAGCGTGCGCTCGCTCCGGTCGGTCGCATAATGTCGCTCGCGTGCCGCTTCGCGCGGGTCGAAGGCGGCGCGGCGTTCGGGCAGCGCGCCGAATGTCGCCGCGATCGCCGCGATCGCCGCCGCCTCGTCGATGTCGCCGACGACGCCGATCTCGATCGCGCCGTGCGCAAGGCTGTCGGCGATGGCGGGTTTGAGCTGCGCCCAGTCGCGCGCCATCAGCGCCGCAAGCGGCGGCGTCTCGGCGCGCGGATCGCCGTCGGCGAGAATACCGCCGACGTCGCGGCCCATCACCGCGGCCGGGGTCGCATCGTTCGCCGCATATTGCTGCGGCAGCACGCGGCGGATCAGCGCGAGCCCGTCGGCGCGGTAGCCGGGGTGGGTGACATAGGCCGCCATCAGCTCCGCCTGCGCGCGGAAATCGGCGGGCGAGGTCAGCGCCTTGCCGCCGAAGGCATCGACGTCGGCCCCGAAGCTGGGCGCAACCGTCTTGCCCGCGAAGATGGTGCGCAGATCGTCGAAGCTGTGCGCTTCGAGCCCGCCGATGCTGAGCGACCCCGCGAGCGCCACCTTGGTCGGGTCGTCGCGCGTCGCGAGCAGCGTGCCGCCGTCGACGCGCACCGACAAATAGACCTTGTCCTTCTGGAAATCGGTGGTCTTGATGTTCAGCATCACATTGTTGGCGAAGCGGATGCGGCGGATGCCCAGATCCTCGATCCGATCATCCGACACGATCCGCCCCGGCGTTCCGAAATCGGTGTAGGCGAAGGCGTTGCTCTCGGCCGCCGCGGGCGCGGCGACGGCGACCTGCTGCGAGGCCTTGAGCTCGGCGAGGATCGCATCGGTGCCGCCCTCGATCGGCGTCTTGCTCGTCACGCGCGCGAGCGGTGCGCTGAGTCCCGCGACGCGCTTGCGGAAGGCCGCGGTGACGGCGTCGGCGTCGAGCGACGCGGCGGTCGCCTCGAACAGCGCCTGCGTGGTTTCGGGGCGCACGACGACGAAATCGCCGTCGGCCGCGGCGACCAGCACGTTGGCCATCGTCTCGCTGCGCCGCGTATCGACCCCGGCGACGGCATTGCGCAGCGCGGTGCGGCGGATCGCGATCTGTTCGTCCACCTCGGCCTGGGTGAAGCCATGTTCGACCGCGCGGCGATACTCCTGCTCGACCAGCGCGAGCGCCTCCTTCCATGCACCCTGCCTGGCGACCGCACCGGCGGTCACGAGGTCGAAGCGCTTCCACCCGTCGGTGTCGCTGAGATAGCCGCTGAGGATCGGCGAATCCTCGCGCAGCGCGATCTTCGCGAGGCGGCGGCTGACGATCGCCTCGCCGATATCCTCGGCGAACTTGCGCACACGCTTCGCCCTGGTGTCGGGTTCGTCGACCCAGGGCTTGAACGCCCCGATCGTCACCGCATCGACGATCGCCGGATCGACGAAATCGTCGGCCGCCGACGGGCGGGCATAGTCGATCGCGCCGATGTCGGGGTCGGCGCCCGCGGGTCCGCGACCCCGCCAGTCGGAAAAGCGCGCCCTGATCTTCGCCTCGACCGCGGCGGGGTCGAAATCGCCGACCATCACCAGCGTCGCGCGCTCGGGGCGGTAATAATGGTCATAGAAATCGCGGATGCGCGCCGCGGGCGCGGTACGGATCACCTCTTCGGTGCCGATCGGGATGCGGTTGGCGACGGTCATGCCGGGCATCGCGAAGGCGAACTGGTCGACGAGGCTGCGCAGCTGATAGGTATCGCGCGCGCGACGTTCGGACAGGATCACCCCGCGCTCGCGGTCGACCGCCTTGGGGTCGATCGTCAGCTCGCCCGCGGTCTCGCGCATCAGCATCAGCCCGGTGTCGATCAGGTCGTCCGAGGCGTTCGGCAGGTCGAGCTGATAGACGGTCTGGTCGAAAGCGGTCGAGGCGTTGGTGTCGGCGCCGAAAGCGAGCCCCTTGCGTTCGAGCAGCTTGATCATCTCGCCCTCGGGCACATGGGTCGAGCCGTTGAAAGCCATATGTTCGAGGAAATGGGCGAGCCCGCGCTGATCCTCCGCTTCGGCGAAGCTGCCGACGTCGAAGCGCAGGCGCAGCGCGACGCTGTCCTTGGGCGTGCTGTTCTTCAGCAGCGCATATTTCATCCCGTTCGGCAGCACGCCGAAGACGATGTTGGGGTCGACCCTAATATCGCTCGCGGCGTAGTTCCAGGCCTTGGCGGCGTCGGTCTGCGGGTTGACGGGGGCGACGGCCGGCGCGGGCGCCGTGTTGCGCGCGAGGAGCGGCGCGGGCGCGGCGACGGTCGACAGGAGGAGGGCGAGGGGTGAAAGCGCGGCCGAGGCGCGCAGCAGGGTCCGGGATATCATGGTCCCGGTCTGGGCGAACCGCCGAAGGCGGTCAACCGGCCTGCGCGATGCTTTCGACGGACGGCGTCGCGCCTCGATCAACCGCCTTCGCCGCATAGACCGCGCGATCCGCGGTCTCGAACAGCTTCTTCGCGCTCGCGCCGTCCTCGGGCCAATGGGCGACGCCGATGCTGGCCCCGACCCGAACCCGCGCGCCGTCGAGGCGATAGGGCGGGACCAGCGCGGCGAGCAGATGATCGGCGAGCGAGGTCGCGAGCAGCGGGGATCCAGCGGGCACGAGGATCGCGAATTCGTCGCCGCCCTGGCGCGCGACCATCGCGTCACCGCCGCAGGCGTGGGTCAGCCGCGCCGCGATCTGGCACAGCAACGCGTCGCCGGCGGCGTGGCCGTAACGGTCGTTGACCGGCTTGAAGCCGTCGAGGTCGAGCAGCGCGATCGCGAAGCGCGTATCGGCGCCCGCTGCCTCGATCTCGCGCTCGACGCAGGCATCGAGTTCGCGACGATTCGACAGGCCGGTGAGCGGGTCGGTATGCGCGAGGTCGCGCATCTGCGCCTGGAGCTGGAGCAGGTCGACGAGCTGACCATGCTGCTGGACGATCATCCGCAGCAGGAAGGCAGAGGCGACGGCGAGGCTGGTGCCCGCCGCGACCTCGGGCGGGCTGCCCGACGTCAGCATCAGCAGCGTGACCGGAATCAGCCCGATGCCGAGATTGACGATCGTCGCGAAGCGGATCGACGACAGGCAATAGGCGGTCGCGAGCGAACCCATCGCCATGATGATCGCATAATAGCTGTGCGTCTCGGGCGGCGCGGCGAGCCAGTTGACCACCGTCCAGATCGCACACATCGCGCCCATCGTTCCCGACAGCCAGGTCGCCTCGCGGATCATCCGCCGCGCGCGGCGCGGGCTCGTCCGCCGGCCGCGGTTGTGCATGAGCACGCCGAAGCCGAACACGCACACGGCGGCGAGGATGACGGGAAAACCGATGCGAATGGCCGGATGCACCGCCGCGACCCCGCCATAGATGGCAGTCGGCGTCGTCGCCGCGAGCATCAGGAAGAGCATCGGGGTCAGCGTCTCAAGGCGATCGGCGCGCAGCAGCGCGACATCGTCCCGGATCGATTCCGGTATTGGCGGAAAGAAGCGCCGCCGCAGCCATTGATAGACCCCTGCCATCGGCGCGGCCTAGCAAAGGATGGTAAATCAGTGCTTAAGCATAAGGCGGCCGCGGGGCAGCCTCAGCTGCCCTTCTTCTTGCGGTGCGTCTCGAGGTCGAGCACGGCGTTGTCGCCGCCCTCGGGCAGCAGACCGAGCCGGCGCGCGACCTCCTGATAGGCTTCGACCTCACCGCCGAGGTCGCGGCGGAAGCGATCCTTGTCGAGCTTCTCGTTCGTCGTCATGTCCCACAGACGACAACCGTCGGGGCTGATCTCGTCGGCCAGGATGATGCGGCTGTAGTCGCCGTCCCACAGACGCCCGAACTCGAGCTTGAAGTCGATGAGACGAATGCCGACGGCGGCGAACATGCCGCTCATGAAATCGTTGATGCGGATCGCCATGTCCTGGATGTCATGGAGCTCCTCCTGGCTGCACCAATTGAAGCAGGCGATATGCTCCTCGGCGACCAGCGGATCGCCGAGCGCGTCGTCCTTGTAGCAATATTCGATGAGGGTGCGGGGAAGCTGCGTCCCCTCCTCGATCCCGAGCCGCTTCGACAGCGTGCCCGCGGCGACGTTGCGCACGATCACCTCGATCGGCACGATCTCGACCTGGCGGATCAGCTGCTCGCGCATGTTGAGGCGGCGGATGAAATGGGTCGGCACGCCGATATTGCCGAGCAGCGTGAACACATGCTCCGAGATGCGGTTGTTAAGCACGCCCTTGCCATTGATCGTGCCGCGCTTCTGCGCGTTGAACGCGGTCGCATCGTCCTTGAAATACTGGATCAGCGTGCCCGGTTCGGGGCCTTCGTAAAGGATCTTGGCTTTGCCTTCGTAGATCTGGCGGCGACGGGCCATGGCTTGGGACTTTCTGTCGGAACCAAATGAATGACCCCGGCGGAAGCGACTCAGGGAGAACCGCGGCGCCGGGGCGATGCGGGGCCCTATAGCGGCAAAGTGACGGCGCGTCATCCCCGGCGTCGCGACGCCCTTCCTTACGTTTACGTCAACTAGAGCTTGCCTTCGCCCCCGCCGCTTGCAACCTTGGCGCGAACCCAAGGAGAGACAGAGATGAGCTACGACCAGATTCGCCTCGACCGCCACGAGGGCATCGCACTGCTGACGCTGCACCGTCCCGAGCGGATGAACGCCTTCACGACCGAGATGATGCTGGAGATCGTCGCCGCGCTCGACGAGTGCGACGCCGACGACGGC